>Ga0209512_1000128_pt1 | contig 163054 bp, 141 predicted proteins | sample frozenSSSSmetaG_FD_184142 | JGI IMG/M metagenome (GOLD analysis project Ga0209512, IMG submission 184142) | Glacier valley bacterial and archeal communities from Borup Fiord, Nunavut, Canada, to study Microbial Dark Matter (Phase II) -... | ecosystem: Environmental > Aquatic > Freshwater > Ice... | reverse complement strand
ATTCGGCATTCACATCGTAGCGTGGCAGATACACCTGATAATAACCGGGGTGAGCCGACTCGTTTTTGTGGCTGAACGTGGAGCTGTAATCGTCCGGATTCACACGACCTGTTACTGGCATTAACGGTACATGGCCCAAATTCCAATGTCCTTTGCTCGTATGGGCAAAGCCGTAAATGACGGTATCTTCGTATTGATAGCCGGAACCACTTCTGAATTTGGTGATTGGAGTGAGCTGGACCATGGCATTTGGAACGGATGACCCTGGAAAGGCTTCAGCACCCCAGGTACGGTGCGTAGGTCTGTAGCCTATGTCAATACTATCCAACAAAGTGGCAGTTCCTAAAAATGGATTGACGTAGTCCGTCAAGCTTTTTTTGGCTTGCAAGAAAGTACTTGCAAGAAACAGAAAAACGAAAATACTTAGATGCTTCATAGTATATGATATATAATTGAATAGTAGTAGTATAGCGTTCACAAGCAAACTTTAAAAACAGGTTGCTTACAAAGATATCAAAAAGAATCAAGAGTTAATACAGTGAAAATAGTTACAAAGTTAAACATAGAAATAATCTTCAATATTTGTTTTCATAAAATTTTTTATATATTTGCGCATCCCCCCCTATCTTATTGATACACCTATTTTCCTTATTATTTGTTTTAACTGAACAATCATGAAAAGGATCTACTATCTTGCTGCGGCATTTTCGTTCGCTTTATCTGTAAATGCGCAAAAAAACGAATTCGTATCAAGTGCTAAAAGCAAGGCACCATCGAATATTAAAGTGAGTTACAAACATTTTCTTATTTATGGGCAGAGTATGTCAACCGGACAACAATCCTATCCAGCCATTTCTACAGAAAACATTGCCGGAAATTACATGATAGGAGATCAAATATGGATAAACTATGGTTGTGATGCTTCCAATGCAGCCTTTAATCCATTGGTAGGAAAAATTGCAAATATATTTGAACCTAAAGAGACAATAATGAGTCGCAATTCAGCAACTTTTGCTGAATGTCCATTACTTGGTACGGTCAATCACATACAAAAAATGATACCAGGACAAAAAATTGTAGCCACTTCTTGTGGAACAAGTGGAACGTCAATAGAAGAACTGTCTAAAGAATCGCAGACGACTACCAATTACAGCGAATATTTAAAAGCCCTTGAATATGCTGCCGAAATAGCTAAGAATACAGATAGCAACATCTATTGTCCAGCTATTATCCTGATGCAAGGAGAATGGAATTATCTTGGTAAAGGTAGTGGACTTTTAGATAGCACTAAATCCACTACAAACAAGAAGGAATATAAAGCACTGATGTGTACTTTAAAAGACAATATGCAAGCTGATGTGACTAGCAACTATGGTCAGCCAGCTAATCCATTGCTTTTGACCTATCAATGTGGTGGTTACTACATTAGAGGAAAAGAGCAAACTATTGGAATGGCTCAATTGGAAGCTTCAAACGAAGAAGCCGACATTATTTGTGCTGGTCCCATCTATCCCATGACTGACCGAATCGGTCATCTGGACACAAATGGATATCGTTGGTATGGTGAAATGCTCGGAAAAGTCTTTTACTTAAATTCAGCGCTTAGCCAGGACTTTAAACCATTACAACCAAAGACAATTACTAGAACAGAAGATTCATGCAAAATTATCATACAGTTTTTGGTACCAAAGATGCCATTGACACTTGATTCGTTGATTTTACCAAAATTAAAGGATTATGGTTTTGAGATCTACAAGAATGATTTATTACAAGTTATTACCAAAGTTTCTATCGTTGATGACTGCATTATCCTGACGTGTTCTGAATCCCTGAATGGAAAGATTGAAGTGACATATGCGGGACAAGCAACGGGAGGTAATGGCAACTTGCGGGATAGTGATCCCTATCAATCCGTCTATAATTACATAGATCTTGATAAAAAGAACTCCGATAGCAGCTACGTCTATCCGCGTGATTCAACCGAAACTACTTTACGTCCAAGCTATGAACCAAAGGATTCTACTGGACAAGTGATTTACGATCAGCCTTATCCATTGTACAATTTTTGTACATCGTTCTACTATAAATTAGAGGCTAATCAGCAAACGTATTTAGTACCAAATCTGAATTTATACACTCCTACAGGCAAACGGGTCCAAAAAACAGATTTAACCGTCTCTCAAATCGGGAAGTCTTTGATTCTTTCAAATTTGAATCACGAAGACAAAGAAATCAGAATATCAATTTTTAATACATCCGGTGTTTTGATAAATCAAAAGAACGAAATGATAGACTCAAATGAAAAACGGATGGAACATTCACTGTCCAATCTGTCAGCAGGTCTCTATATTGCCAAAATTGAAACAAAAAAGCATATTAAGACGATTAAATTCCTACTAAAATAAGAAGATGGCCCCAAGATTGAACTTGGAGCCATCTAATACGGTTTTAAAATTAGTCATCAAGACCTATTTGCCATATACCTGAAACTCATAAATCCTGGCAGCCGGACCATTTCCGGCCAAAGGAATAAACAGACGAACTTTCTGAGCGGTGAAAGGAACCACTTTCCGGTCGGTCGTATTCATTTTGTTTTCGGAAACGAAATCTACATCCACCCATTGATCACCAACCAGTTTTTGGAATTTAAATTCTTTGGTAATGTAGCCTTCGCTTTCATAGCCGGCATGTTTTACATACCATTCAGCGATTTCAATTGGTTCACCTAAGTCGATAGCAAGCCATTTGTCCGCCGCTGCATCCTGACACCACTTGGTAAAAAGATCCCCATCCAGAGCTTTCGCAGCACTTTCAGTTTCATTCATCTCACCAGAAGCTGTGGCTGTCTTACCTTCAGACAGTTTAGGTTCTTTCTTTACAACAGGAGCAGCAACCTTTTCGGATTTTTGAAAGACCTTGTATTCAGCAGCTGGTTTGGTATTGTCGTTGTCGTTGTTGGCAACAGTGACAGCCAGGATAGTCATGTCAGCATTTTCCGGCAGAATCAATTCCTTAGCGGATTTAGGAAGCACAATGCAGTATTTGAACAAATAGGTAAAAATATAAGCCTCATCAACGTTCTTAGCCCCATTGTGCATGTGGTTTCCAGTCCAGGCAATATTTTCCGGTTTGTAGATACTTGGATAAATGGTTGTATCACCGGCAACAACATGATATCCTTTTGCTTCTCCTACAAAATGAGAGAAATAAGGGACATGGAAACTGTACGCGTTCTTACCAATACGGAAATCGGCCGTTGTACCATTCATATCTTTCGAAGCAGCCAGGATGTACAATTTCTTGTAACCCGAAGGTATGGAGATTTTGTTTCCGGCACATTGGAGTGCATTCATTTTGCCTGCATCCTTTGGACCTATTGCAAATTCAATACCGTCAGCAACTATTGTTTCAGGAATCAGTTCAGCAACATATGAGTTGGATTTGCCATCGAAATCACCATCTTTCTTGTCATTGTTGGTAGAAATAACATCGGTATTATAGGGCAAGGACAAAGTCTTACAGTCTGCTGAGGTCAAAGTGGCAGGAGCTGCCGCCAGTTTCACCCTGTACGTCTTAGGCTGAAACCTGGTCATGTTCACAGTCAGTGTATTTCCGGAGAAAGGAACATCAGCGATGACTTCTTCGATACCATTGAGTTCTTTTGCCTCAACAATGTTGGCTGCAAAATTCACTTTTACATTGTTTGCACTCTTACCTTGAGTTTCATAGAATCTCACAACGTAATAATCGCCTTCTTCCGCTTTCTTAAGGGTTTTCAAGGCTACTTGAGATGATTCAATGTTCAGAATTGAAAAGCTCCGGCCGAGAGTTCCTGCATGTTTGGTTGTTTCAAAAGCCATCAGAGGTTGATTCAGCTGTGCAGCTTGCCAGGTAGAGGAAGCTTCCAGTGGATCTTTGGTATGTCCGAAAATGGAGAAGGTAAAATGGTTTTCACCCAAATCCTGAAATTCCTGAAAAGCATACGATTTATCGTCTGCCGGTGCTGCCGGTGAATGAATCAAAGTCAGACGCAAGGTATTGTCGTTGGGCTTATCCCATCCATATTTATTGATGCTTAGGATTGATACACCATAGGCATTGTCTTTGCTGGTGAGATCTGCCCATTGTTGTGCAGGTACTTCGTAACGAACAGCCGTATTATTGGGGCGTTTGATGACACCGATACCCAAATCGTACGTTGCATCCGGGTTGCTGACTGTCAGTTGGAATTCAGCTTTCAACAAGGTCTTCAAGGTGTGCCAGTCCACATCATTCTGAATGTCAATCCGTTTTTGAGAACCGGTATTGGTCAGGGTGATGTATTGAGTAAAGGTTGAACCCTCTTTTTGACGGGTTATCTTCAATTTATTCCGAACCGGGCCCTGTTCAACAATACGAATAACAGGTTTCCCATCTACATAGGCTCTTGGCTTGTTTTCGACCGTTTTATATCCTACTTCCCAGGAACACCAGAAACGTGGTTCGTTGTCCATTAAGGCCAAACGTACCGGACTAGCCAATAATTCCTTACCACCATTTTCCTTATCAACTACAGAGCTAATGTCCCCGTTTGCATCTATGGAAACTTTATAGACATCGTTTTCCAGCAACTTTTCAGAAATCGACATGGAGCTTGCAATAGCAGTGGCTTTTTTAGAAGGTCTGACATCATACACTTCGTAACCCATTGGTTTTACAGTTGCTGCAAAAACAATTTTCAGCTGTTTTCCATTGGATTCTATAACCTGAGAAGGTACTTCGTTACCAGTTTTATCAAAGACTTGTACAAATTGGGTAGCCTTTGACAACGTGATGGTTGCTTCCACAACATCGTTTCTTTCGATGGATAACGTATTGTAAACCACAACCGGAGTACCTTTTGTTTTGGTATCCAATGCACGAGCGCTTGCTCCTACCGAAGTATTCAGGACATTGGAGAACTTATCCTGAGCAATTACTTCGTCGTTGTTTGAGAAAGTGTATGCTTTCATGATACTGGTTCCTGTCAAATCATCGTGAAACTGGTGCCAGATCATTCGGATAAATGCCTCATCAAGTTCTGCTTTCGGGTATTTCAGTCCGCCCATCCAATCGGCCATCACAGCGCTTTTTTCAGCAGCATCGGCCAGGATTTCATTGTTGCGGTTCCATCTTTTCATCATGGTGCGGGAAGTATAGCAACCGGTACCATGAGCCGTCATGATCAATTCACCATCGTATTGAGGAAATTCATCCAACACCGGGTAGTATTTCTTATACAGATCGGTTACAGCTATGCTTTCAATCTTGATGGGACCACCTTTGGCGATGGCTTGTTCAATGCATTCCACGGATCTGTCAGACGGACCTCCGCCCATATCTCCTGTTCCATAATAACGAACACTAAAATTATGCTTGCCCTTGGTTGCTTTGTTGGTCATTTCTATCCAATCGATGAATTCCTTCCTGACGGTCAGGTCTTCATCAAATTTTTCACCATAACCTCCTGCATCAGCAGCTGCCATAATTCTTGAACCGTCAACTCCTTTCCATCCACCCACTTTGAACGGAGTCAGAATACCACCCCACGACAATTTCTGTGTGCTGAAACCGATCAGGCCGCAATGGCTCGAAATGGTTGGCAAGGTATATCCAAAACCAAAACAGTCAGGCAGGAAAATATCGTTGCTCTTCTTTCCGAATTCTTTTTTGTAGTACGTCTGACCAATCAGTATATTGCGAATCTGAGACTCGGTTGATGGTACAATAATATCTATGGCGTCCAGGGAACTACCACAAATATTCCATTGACCGCTATCTATGTACTTTTTAAGCATATCCCATTTTTCTGGATAATACTCTTTAAACCACATATACTTGATGGCTCCCTCAAAATTGAACTTGTAATTGGGGTACTTCTTGAAAAGTGCAAAATTGTCGTCCAGAGTACTTTTCAAATACTCGTTGATGGTGGTCTGAACGTCCCAGTTCCATTGGGTATCCAGATGTGCATCGGAGACCATGTACATGGTCTTTTCCTGTGTCTGAGCCTGAGTAAAACTCGCTGACCCGAACAAGCCGACAATTAGTGCTAAGACTAATCGATTTCTGATTTTCATAAAATTAGATTTAAAGATATTTGGTTTTTAAATGATATTGCCATGGAATGATGCACAAAAATACACTATTATTTTGTTTTAAGGCTTCTGAATAGCCTCAATTAATGTATTTGCATCAAATCATTTCAATTGAATCGTTTTTTTAAGTCGAATATCTTTTGAAGATCCACCCACCAGAAGTTCAAAATCTCCTGCATCAAAACCAAAATCTTTTATTGACTCTTTGTAATAGGAAAATGCAGCTTCATCCAGTTCAATTAAAACCGTTTTTGCTTCCCCTTTTTTCAGAAAAACTTTGGTGAAACCTTTTAACTCCTTGAGTGGACGAATCACCGGACATTCCAGATCGCTCACATACAACTGAGCCACTTCAGCACCATCCATTTTGCCAGTATTCCGAATTTCAAAACTCGCAACCGCTTTCACCCCATTTTGATCCTGTTTCAATTCAACCTTCAGATTGGAATAGTCAAAAATAGTGTACGACAGGCCAAAGCCAAATGGGAAAAGGGGTTCAATTTTTTTGGTATCGTAGTGACGGTACCCTGTCATCAACCCTTCTTTGAAAGGTACATGCTTGTCGTTGTCCGTATCGTAATACGTACTGAAAGAAGGATTATAAGACCATTTCTTTTCAAAGCTGACAGGAAGCTTTCCGCTGGGATTTACCCGACCAAGCAATAGTTCAGCAAGTGCTGTTCCACCCTCCTGACCTGGATAAAAAGCGTGAATCAAACCCTTCACAGAAGGCAACCATTTCTCCATGTAAACATTGCCACCTGCGTTCAGGATCACGACGGTATTTGGATTGGTCTTCGTAACTACCTTAATAAGACTATCCTGAGCCTGGGAAAGTTCAAAGGGGCGATCACTGCCTTCGTGTTCGGTTTGCTTGTCAAACCCGACACAAACAACAGCAACATCGGCTTTTGCGGCCATATTGATTGCCTCGTTGTAGTTTTCATCCTTAGGCTGGAACCAGGCAAGAACAATGGATGCATCACCCCCACCTTCGTAATATTCCAACTTGATGGAATACTCCTTGCCGGCTGCCAGCCTGATTAGGGTACTTTTTTCAATGGGACCATGATCACTCCAGTAATCGATAACCTTTTCACCGTTAACAAACAAACGATAACCATCATCACCTTTCACCGTAAATTTGTAAATTTCTGATTTTTCAGGACGGAGAACTCCTGTCCAGCGAACGGAAAAATTATCCTGACCAATACCTTCTACACTGGGCGTTTGAACCCATTCGTGATCCACCACATTTTCCACCCTGACAGCTTTTGGCGTACCTGAGAGTTCTCTATTGTCAAAGTATTCGGCCATCAAACCCACTGTTCTGGAGTCGGGAGCTGTATAAAATACCGATTTATTGGAAAGGTAATTCAGGCTTGGAATGCCCATAGTATAATCAACTTTGGTGTTTTTGGCGATTTTCTTAAAAGCTTCCAAGGTGCTGACCGAATGAAAAGGATCCGTCTGTGAACTTCCACCACCTGTATTATAGGTATCGGCATTGGGACCAATAAAAGCTACACGTTTAATTTTCTTCGGATTAAAAGGAAGGATACCATCCAGATTCTTAAGCAGTACCATACCACTTCTGGCTAAGTCCAGCGCTACCTGAGCACTTTCCGGGTCATCGTTGGGAATAGTTTCTATAGTCTGTGGTCGATCAAAGAAACCGAACCTGAAACATACCCGGAGAATTCTGGTGATCTTATCATTCAGTTCTGATTCTGTAATGTCACCATTGGCTAAAGCCGGTAAAATGTGTTTTGCTGTCATTTGTTCGTTACCCGGCATTTCCAGATCGGTACCACCCCTGAAAGCGGCCAGACCCTCATGAACACCTCCCCAATCTGACATCAGAATACCATCAAACCCCCAAAGACCTTTTAATACGGCCTTGTTCAAAAAAGTATTGTGAGATGCGTGCACACCATTCAACAAATTGTAACTGTTCATGACAGCTCCCACATTCCCCTGTTGTACGGCTGCTTTGAAAGCCGGCAGGTAAATTTCCATCAATGTCCTGTCATCGATATCAGAACTGATCCAGTTTCTGTCGTATTCCTGAAAATTGGCGGCAAAGTGCTTGACAGTTGCAACAACACCCTGACTTTGAACACCCTGAATATAGGGAACAACCATAGTAGATGAAAGAAATGGGTCTTCTCCCAGATATTCGAAATTTCTTCCGCACATGGGCGCTCTGGCAATATTTACACCAGGGCCCAGCAGAAAATTGACACCTCTGGAACGACAATCTTTTCCAAGAGCTACACCCAGTCTTTTACTTAAATCCACATCCCAGGTAGCGGAAGTCAAAATACTGGCCGGGTAAGCTGTACTTTTTCCATGGGTTCTGGTTCCTACAGGACCATCCGTCATTTTGAAAGAAGGAATTCCAAGGCGTTCAATGGCTTTGGTATACATCCAGTTATAACCACCGATGTAATCCACTTTTTCTTCAAGCGTCATTCGGGAGAGCAAGTCAGCAACGCGGACTTCAACGGGGGCTTTTGAATCTTTATATACTTGTGCACTGAGCGCAAGGGACAACGAAAGGAAAGCAAGCAATAGAGTATTTTTCATTTTTTTATTGGATTGATTTAGGTAAGACGAATGAGCAGGGTTTTTACACCAATCGGGTTTTAAAATAATCTATTTTTTTAAAGACATTTAATTGTGGCTTAGAATATGCTGGAAAGGCTTTTTCCTAAAAAAAGCACTGAGCGATTGTTTTGAACTTTTCAAATGATGTTATTTTTCGTATTTTTACAAAGCTAAAATGCCTTTTAACAGATTGAAATATACTTATATGAATTCACACCTCAGACTACTTATAGTGTCCTTTTTACTTACTTTTTCTACTTTTCAGCCGATGGCACAGACCTGGAAAAATCCATTTATTGTTTCAAACGAATGGAGTCTGTACGGTATCGGTGATCCATATATCCTTAAATTTAATGGGTATTACTACCTCTACTGTTCCACACGCGACAGTGAAACAGGCGTAAAATGCTGGAGTTCAAAAAATCTTCAGAGCTGGACCTATGAAGGACTCTGCAGTACGGAAGCCATTACCCACGGTGCATATGCACCCGAAGTTATTTATTACAATGGTAAATTCTATATGTACACCTCCCCCGCGGGAAACGGACACTTTATTCTTCAAAGCGATAGCCCCACAGGTCCTTTTGTAACCGTTACCGGAAACCTTGGTCATTCCATAGACGGCTCTGTCTATAAAAGTGATGCCGGCCAACTCTATTTTTACCATTCAGGGGATGATGGCATTCATTCACATACCATGCCCTCACCAACAGCTATTGGCTCTGATTTTGTCCTTGGAAGTACCCGGATGAACGGCTGGACGGAAGGTCCATGCGTCATCAAACGAAACGGGAAATATTACATGATCTATACCGGAAATCACGTTATCAGCAAAGGATATAGAATCAATCTGGCCGTATCCAATTCACCGGGTTCCAGTTATGTTGCCCAGGACAATCAAAATCCAGTCATTCTCAGTACCGAAGGTAGCCAGATCGGATTGGGACATGGAAGTCTCCTTTCAGGACCGGACCTCGATTCTCATTACATAGTCTATCACAATTTTGCCGGAGATTATGGTGTAGGCCCCTACCGACATTTCAATTTCGACCGAATCGGATTTAACGGTAGTAAAATGATTGTTATGGGACCAACCTCCACCAATCAGGTTGTTCCTGACCTACCCGACTTCTCCGATTATTTTGATGGAACTACTCTGGCTGCTGAATGGACGACAACCCCCAACGCTACCTGGACTTTGAATGCATCTTCCTTAACCCTTACTCCCACCGACCTGAATTCAGATCAGGTGCATATTGCTTTGGCTCCCGGACAGACCGAAGACTATTTCACGGCAGAATTCAATGCCTGGCGTACGGGTACTGCGGAAGCCGGTTCTTCCTTTGGGATGGTTTACAACTATTCAGACAACCAAAATTACGGCATGGTAGTCTTTAATGCAGAAACGAACAAACTCGAAATTAAAACACAGACGAATGGTGTTTGGAGTACTCCCACTTACCATTTATTGACCGGTGTGACCGATTATAGCAAATCCCATTGTATCCGTATTGAAAGAGACGGCAACAATCACAATTTCTATGTGGACGGAATGCTGAAAAAGACCCTGACCAGCTATCAGATCAGCGGTAGAATAGGATACTGCGCTTTCAAAACCGGTGCCACGTTCGGACCTGCCGCTTATAGCAGAAAAGTCAATGGAAATGGCATTTTCAACAATTACAAACCTGTTCCCGGAATCCTGGATGCATCATTATATAGGAGTGAAGGAGAAGGCATCTCTTACCACGACCTGACACCGACAAATACAGCATTGACCACATTCAGAACCGACGCCGTAGAAAATGTACTGAATGCGACAGGTGATTATTGCGTCAGCACCGAAAAAGGAGAATGGTTGAAATATGCCGTGATGGTGAAATCCTCCACCAATTTCAATGTTGGTCTCAAATACGCCTCTGCCACCGCAGCCAAAATCAGACTTTCCCAGGTTGGTTCTACCCAATTCGTAGAAATTGATCTGCCAGCAACAGGTGGTGCCAATCTCTGGAGAACAAAAATCATTGAAAACCTGCCACTGATCATAGGAAAGCAAGATTTGCTACTTGAAGTATTGGATGGCTCCCTGCAACTCTATACCATGCGTTTTGTAGAAGATCCGACTAAAACACTTCCCATGCTGGAAAACTTTGACGACATCAGCACCTTTGGTACCAATTGGACCTACAACGACGGAATCTGGAACTTCGCAAATCAGGAAATTGCCTCCAAGGATTTTGGAAAATGTCTCATCGGATCCACATTCACCAACTGTACCGTATCGGTCAATGTAAAATACGAAACCAATATTAACGCTGGTCTGTTGATTAGAGCCAGCAACCCATCCATGGGTGGATCGGGCAAAGATGTGCAAGCAGGAGCGGACTTTGTACAAGCCTATTTTGTGACCATGAGCGCAAACGGATGCATTCTTGGAAAACACAACTACAACTGGTCTCAGCTGGCCAAATCGACCGGCAGTTACACCACCGGCAAATGGTATAAGATGACGGTAAAAGTGGAAGACGATAACATTCAGCTATTTATTGACGATTCCAAGACACCGGTCATCGATTACACCGATCCGGAGCCGATCATCGCCGGCAAGGCTGGGTTCAGGTCCTTCAATTGCACCGCACATTTCGACAATCTGGAGATTCGTGCGCTTGAAAATGCGTCCAGCCTGAAAACAGTGAAGAATGCTGCAATATCTTTTTATCCAAATCCTGCAGACCAGAATCTATTTATGGATTTTTCCATTCCCACGCAAAAAGGAGGAGTCCTGGAATTGTTTACCCCCTCAGGTGGATTGGTTTATCAGTCAAACCTTCCCGAGAATGTACAACAATTCAGCATTCCAGTCGCCTCACTGAATCCGGGTCTCTTCCTTTTAAAGTATACCGACCGTGGTCAAAGCTATACCGGAAAACTTCAAATCAAATAGAAATTTAAAATCTGTAGATGATTCTCAACGACTATCTTTCTTTAATTGCTTTTGTATCTTTTTAATGGCAGATTGAATGGGTTTTTCCGGTTCAATGACGTTGTATTCACCCCAGAAATCGGGGTCTGCAAACCCTCTGGCTTCATCCGCAATGATGGTCGATATTTTCATCCTTTTTTTGGGATCGATGGTACTTTCTTCTTTATTGATGATTTTCATGTCGGTCACAGCCATTTCCATGGTTGAATAATACATGGTATTGAATAATTTCCTTTTCCAATCGATGTAAACATCCAGCTCCACCCGACAGTAGTTCAGATACCACTTTCCACCTCTTTGAAGATAATCCACCCTGCAACTGTTTCTTGTCGGAAAAACTCTGGCATTGACGGGTTTCTTTTTGATGAAGATTTCTGCAGCTGCCTCCCGGTTTTCAACATTAATGCCAAATTCAGCGCTGACCAATGCCAGACGTTCAGCGTCAATGTATAGTTTGCCATAATACAAAGGCTCCTTATACGTGGGCAGCTGTTTAAAGCTGACTACATAGACAAACTTATCGTCAATGCTGGTAGTCCCGTCAAAGGTGAACGTATAATAACCCATGATGTCCGATGAGAAGAATTCGTCGGTATTTTTCATCATGTCGGTCAACAGAGTATTGTAAGGTCCACCCATCAACTTAAAAGCCATGGTATCCAACTTCTGGTAGTCCGTGCTTTTTCGGACTTTATAGAGGGATACCCAATCCGACTTTTCGGAGTAATACGGATGCTTGTAGATATCGACTACAGCCTCGAGCAGGGAAACATACGTTTTTCTTTTTTTGATGGTTTCCCGATAGAATGCCGTCAGATTGGCCGGTTCATCCAGGTAATTCGTGCCCTTGTTTCTAATCATGGCGCGAACCAGCGAAAGGGCATCGCTGAAAACCACACTCACTTCAGGCAGAACCAAAAGCATCGGTTCCAATTCTGCATTATACAGTTCGTTGCTGAGTTGGACCAGAGGAACCACTTTGGTCTGAAAACCCAAGAATGAGAATTCCAGAGTTCCGGACAATTGATCTTTTGGCACTTTCAGAATAAAAGCACCTTCCGTATTGGAAACGGTTGAAATATTGGTTCCTTTCAGTATAACGGAAGCAAAAGCAAGCGGCATTCCAGTCTGTTGATTTGTCACCAAACCGGAATAAACCACAAATCCGACAGATTCGACCTGAGGAATAGGAATTGCTTTTATTGATGCAGATAAAGAACCAAGACTAAAAATAGTTTCAAACAACAAAAACAACAAAAAGTCATTTTTCAGATTCCTTTTCATGACAGCCTAAGTATTAATACAATACATATAACAACACAGACCTGAAAAAGGTTGAAACCAGTCGTGCAAATTATTTCTTTACCTGAAAATCCTGAAAAGGTTGAGACTGATAACCAATGACTAAAGTCGCCATTCTTTCGTCAAAACCCATAACAGGTGCGACTACGGTAATAATATTGGCCTTATCCACCAGGACAACTGTAGAATCATTCAACAAAGCTTTCCAGATTATTCCATTATCCAGAGATTGTCCCTGCATTTGCTTATTGGTAGAAAGAATCACATTTCCATCCGGTTCAACCAGGTGAATGAACTGAAAATTCTTTTCTTTCACCAGATTGTTCATCAACAAATCTATCTGCTCCATGTTTCCCCTCAACATTTCAGCACGAATATTCCATACAAGCGGTTTACTGATCAGTTTTAGTAACAACTGATTGTTATCCTGTAACTGCGTTGTCGCTACTTCAACAACTGCTTTCCTTTGATAATTACCCTCAATATCCTTCCAGAAATAAACCAGGACAACTGCCAGTAAGCCCAAAAATACAGCAGTTATGACAGGGTGTTTTTTTACAAATCTGGAAAAAAAGGAAGGTTTTTTTACCTCGATAGCATCATTGGCCTCCACTTTTGGAGCATCTTCATTCGTATCCATCATTCTTATTTTTTTAGGTAAAAGTCAACGCGGTTTAATAATATCTTCGTCCGTAAGTGGAGTATATGGACCATCTTTTGCTTCAAAAATGACACTGCCACCTTGCAGGACTTCCAGTGAATGCCATTGTCCCAACGGAATATTGACACCATAGTTCCCTTCTGAAACATCCAGAATAGTGGATTCTGTTTCCTCGCCTTCCTGATTGTAAAACATCACCCGAATGCGGCCCCTCAACAGGACATACGTTTCAGCGGTGTGCCGATGACGGTGCACTGTCATGACTGTTCCCATTTCAAGGGCATTCAGCATTCGTTGCGAAGGGGATTCTGACCCATCGTGAAAATTAAAGTTGATCCTCAGTCTCGGGTTATTTAAAGCCTTTACGGAGAGCTCATTCAAAAAATCATCGTGTATAATTTGCATAGGATATTTATTTTGACGTACCAATTATTGAAACAAATTTAACAAAATCTTTGTTCATGAGCCCGATAATGTATTAGAATTTAAAGATTATCTTTGCTTAAAAGTACATAGATGAATCAAGAATACTTTCCCATAGTAGACGAACAAGGCAATATCATCGGAAAATCGACCCGTGAAATCTGCCATTCCGGCACTTTCCTTTTACACCCTGTGATACATCTTCATGTCTTCAATACCAAAGGAGAGCTTTATCTTCAGAAACGCGCCATGGACAAAGACATCCAGCCGGGCAAATGGGATACATCCGTTGGCGGTCATGTGGACTACGGTGAAGCCATCCCCGATGCCCTCAGGCGTGAAGCCATGGAAGAGCTTAAAATACACGGTTTTGAACCCATTTTTGCCTTCCAGTATCCATTCCGTTCAGACAGGGAATATGAACTTGTCCACACCTATTATACAAACTATAATGGTACTATAACGACAGACCCTATCGAAATCACAGAAGGCCGGTTCTGGAAAATCAGTGATATTGAATCCAATCTGGGAAAACAGGTTTTCACACCCAATTTTGAAAGAGAATTCCACCAACTCCTGGAACTGATCCGGAAATAAGCTTTAAAGCCCCTGCAGGTATTCTGTCAGATTGACTTCCCGGTCAATATTCATTTTCTGCCGCAAGCGATAACGGCTCATCTCGACACTCCGATAGGAAATGTTTAGCAGAGGAGCGATATCTTTGGAACACAATCCCATTTTCAGGTAGGCACAAAGCTTCTTGTCATTGACACTTAAAGCGGGAAACATCACACCGAGACGTTCCAGATAATTCTCATAAACCAGGTCAAAATTTTCCTCAAATTTTTTCCAGTTGTTATCGTGCTCAATGTTTGACTTGATGTTTTGCTGCATCTTAAAAATCCGTTTCATCAGGACAGATTTATCATTCTTACCATTAATTTCGGAAGACACCTTCGACAGGTCCTGATTGATATCCAACAAAATTTCATTCTTACGGATCAGATTCATCGTCGAACTGGCCAACTCCTGCGACTTGTGCCTCAGATTATGCTGCAAACGCTGATTCTTCAAAGCGATGATTTCCTTCTCTTTTTCCTTGGCTACAGCCAGAAAGCGCTTCTCTTGTTCCTTCATTTCAAGTTCCTTTTTTGCCTGCATTTCCAGAGCCCCCTTTTGAGTGCGGTGTTGTATGTAGCGTAAAAGCCGGTAAACAAAATAAAGGAAGATCAAAAAATAGATGATTAATGCCACGATGCTTTCATACCAAGGTGGTAAAATGCTGAATTTAAAGGATGTTTCAACTGTTTTGGCGTCCAGCTGACTAATGGCCTTTACTCTAAATACATAGGAACCCTTTTTCAGCTTGGTGTATTCTTTTGAATTGATGGGAGAAAAAGTAGACCATTCGTCGTCGTAGTTTTCCAGTAAATAACTATACATCACAGATCCTTCGTTCCTGTATTCCGGAGCAGCGAATTCAAAACGTATGGAATTGTTTTTATTCTTGAATCGTGGTAAGGCCCTTTCGTTCTGCACGACTTGATACCCAATCACAGCGGAATCCCGATCTTTGGTGAAATAAACGTTCCGGATGGAGATCTTGAAATGATCTGCCTTTTTGGACTTTTTCAACAGAGAATTATCCAGCCACGAAAAACCGTCCTCCGTACTGGCAATGACACGGTTTTCATCCAGGAAGTTGAAATTTGAAAAACCTGAAATCAGTTTGTTTTTGAGCGGAGCAAAAGAAAGCGAGTCCACCTGATATGAATTATTCTTAGTCCTGGAAGCATGTCCGACAAACGTTGTTGAAACGCACCAGACATTGCCTTTGGGCGTCTGAAAAAGACGCATGGAATTGAGACGTCTGCCAAATAATGTTTCCAGCTTATTGGAACGTTCCACTTTTTTCAGATTCTGATTGTATACGTAAAAACCACTTTCGGTTGAAAAGACAATCTTATTGTTTATTTTATACAGCGTATTGTTTCGAGTCGTTTCAAAACCCTTAGAAAGGCCATAATTTTCCACACGGACAAAACGATCCATTTCTGCATTCATTGTCAGCCTGAAAATGCCCTTGATCCAGTGGCTAAACCAGATATTCCCATCAGCGTCCTCTTCAAACATCCCACCATTTTCATCAAATCCTTTAATAAAATGGGACAAAACCCATTTACCACCAAGTTTTTTCAGTAGAAAAAACCCCTGATAGGACGAACCTAGAATGAAACCTGGATGTTTTGACAACGCCCTGAAATTCCAGGTGCCAGGTACGCCGGCAATCTGCAGGGCATTATCACCCTCAACCACATAGGCACCACGGTCTGTACCGCAAAAGATAGCATTATCAATCGAATTGAGCGTCCAGACTTGTCCCTGCATTCTGTTCAGCAAATTGACACTCAAGGGTCTGGGCGAATTTTGCAAGGGGAAATTGGTCAGATAAAGACCCTGGTTCGTTCCCAGGTATAAATGGTTCCCCTTTAATAAAGACGCATACCCCGACCCCAAAAGCTGACTGTTACCAAAAAGGTTGTAAATGGGTGAATTTATCAATACATAATCAATGCCCTTATCCAGACCTAACCAGAGATTGTCCTGACCGTCAAAGGCCATACTCAGTATGGTATTGTTCTGCATGCCGGAAAACGTATTCACATACAAATTGGAACCCGTTTTCAGGTCCTTCACGATCAAACCGTTTCGTACTGTTCCTAATGCCAGCTTCGTGTCCCTTATGGCAGCACAAAAGACCTGATCTTCTGATAGAAATGCATCTACATCCGTTTTAAACGGTTTGAGACTTTCTCCATCAAAAAGATAAATACCGAAAAAATCTGTGACAAAAAGTATGGAGTTAGAGCCATATGGAAGAATGGAACATACTTTCTTATTTTTCAACATTTCAGATCCTGGCATTTTAAAAAATATAGATCCATTGAGAAAAGAAACACCGTCTTTTGTGCCTGATACAACCAACAAATTGTGGACAACTGCCGAAAAATCGAGCTTGTTTTTAAATGAAAACCGCTTAATCTGATTGTCGGCATACTTAAAGACTTCATTATCCCCTTGAAAATAGATGGTCTTGTCCAACTTGTGAATGTGCCATATTTCATTAAAACTACGATCCTTTTTAGAGACAAGAGGTATCAGGGAATGATAGATTAAAATACCCGATTTATTTCGCTCATAATATCCAAATTCATTGAATGCACCTGCATATATACGGTCTGTCTCTTTATCGTAATATATCGAACGAACATTGGTATAGTTGCTGATAGGATAAATCGCCCAACGGTTTCCATCAAATTCCAGCAAGCCATTGTTATTGGCAAAATACATCCAGTTATTCTCATGTTGGATGATGCTCCAATTTTGATTTCCGGATTTGGTGGCTTTACTCGTAAAATTACGTACAGAGGGATGGATGGCCGACACCGACACACTTACTAAACAAAGAATAAACAGCATACCTATAGTATATCTGTTCTTTTTATTGAAAGAATCTAAATTCATGGATTTAAGATTTTGTTTTTCTTCCTTAACAGTCATCAATTTTACCATTTTTTTTCTGGTTGAAAGGCATGTAGAAATATGTTATACAATACATTTTGCTTTATAACTCTGTATATCTGTTATTTAATTATCGGTTTGTAGAGTTTATGTTGTACTATTTTATGCTCACTGTATGGTTTTTGTGAGGCTTTAATTAAGCTTTATCTTTTTAACAACCTCTATATTTGTTCACAGTTTCTAAAACCTTATATATGAAAACCAGAAAACATTTTTGGCAACTGGCCATCCTAACCATGCTACTTACATCTTGTGCCAGTTCTGAAAGCAATACAGATAAAAAGATGAACGAACTACTTTCAAAGATGACACTGGAAGAAAAGATCGGTCAAATGAATCAAGTCACAGGTACAGGATTGTCCGATGACATGAAAGGTATTATTAAAGGAGGCAACGTAGGTTCCATTTTGAATGAACTGGATATAAAGACCATCAATGAACTCCAGCGACTGGCTGTTGAAGATAGTCGTCTGGGTATTCCGATTATTTTCTCAAGAGATGTCATACATGGTTTCAAAACCATATTCCCCATACCCCTGGGCCAGGCTGCCACATGGAATCCACAAATTGTAGAAGACGGAGCCAGAATTGCAGCCATCGAAGCAACTTCACAGGGTATTCGCTGGACATTTGCACCAATGATCGATGTATCGAGAGATCCCCGCTGGGGACGGGTTGCGGAATCCTGCGGGGAAGACCCCTACCTCACCGCTGTCATGGGGCAAGCCATGATTAAAGGTTTTCAGGGTGACAGTCTTTCAAATCCATCATCCATGGCCGCCTGTGCCAAACACTTTGCCGCTTATGGAGCCACTGAATCCGGAAAAGATTACAACACCACCTGGATCCCTGAAGTTCAACTCAGGGATACCTACCTGCCACCCTTCAAGGCCGCTGTCAAAGCCGGTGCCGCCTCTTTTATGTGCTCTTTCAACGATATCAATGGCGTACCTTCTTCGGGCAACGTCCATCTGAACAGAGACATACTGAGGGATGAATGGAAATACGACGGAATGCTGGTCAGCGATTGGAGTTCCATCAAGGAAATGATCAATCACGGTGTAAGTACAGATCTGAAAGATGCAGCACAAAAGGCGATCGTTGCCGGAGTTGATATGGATATGATGGGATATGCCTATATTTCCCACCTCAAGGAATTGGTCGAATCGGGAGCCGTATCCGAAAAGTTGATTGATGAATCTGTCCGCAACATCTTACGTTTAAAATTCAGACTGGGTTTATTTGAAAATCCCTATGTCAAAGAATCGGTCATCAAACCTCTTTATACGGACGTTGCACTTGAAAAAGCCAAACAAGCTGCTATAGAAAGCGCAGTCCTGCTGAAAAATAAGAACTCCCTGTTGCCTTTAACGGACAAAGTCAAAACAGTTGCCGTCATTGGCCCTTTATCCGACGCGCCCGCCGATCAGTTAGGCACCTGGTGTTTCGATGCAGAACCCGAACACAGTGTTACTCCTTTGGCCGCCATACAGAAAACATTCGGCAATCGGGTGACTGTCGTGGCAGAAAAAGGGCTGACTTATAGTCGTGAAAAAAGTGCTGAAGGCATTGCTAAAGCAGTGAATGCAGCCTTGAAATCAGACGTCGTTCTCCTTTTCCTGGGTGAGGAAGCCGTACTTTCAGGCGAAGCCCGCAGTCGTGCAGACATCAGTCTACCGGGAGATCAGGACAAGTTGATCGAAGCCATCAACAAAACGGGTAAACCAATTGTTATGGTTATCATGGCTGGTCGACCTTTAACGATCGCTAAGCAAGTAGAACAGGCAGACGCCGTCATCTATGCCTTTCATGGAGGAACGATGGCAGGTCCGGCTTTGGCAGACCTTATTTTCGGAAAGGCAGTCCCATCCGGGAAATTGCCGATAACCATTCCTCGAATGGTCGGCCAGGTACCTATTTACTATGCGCACAAGAACACAGGTCGTCCGGCTAGCAATATTGACATGATCGATGACATCCCGGTAGGTGCTGCGCAGACCTCGGTAGGCTTCTCGAGCTACCACCTGGATGCAGGAGATGCACCGCTGTTCCCCTTTGGTTATGGATTATCCTATACCACTTTCAAGTATTCTGATATGAGCTTATCTACCAGTGAGATGTCTATGAATGATTCTTTGACCATACAATGTGAAATAACCAATACCGGAAAAATAGACGCATTTGAGGTGGCACAACTTTACATACGAGATATGGTGGGTTCTTTGGCCCGCCCGGTACGAGAACTTAAAGGTTTTCAAAAAGTATTTATAAAAGCTGGTCAAACAAAGAAAGTCAGTTTTACTGTTACAACTGAAATGCTCGCATTTTGGAATCAGGACAAAGTATTTCTTGCAGAACCGGGAACATTTCAATTATGGATTTCTCCGGACAGTCAGAGTGGCAGTCCTGAAACCTTTATCTTAAAAAACTAAATAACAGTACAGATGAAAAATATCCTTATAAAAACACTTTTTCTGACCCTCATTCTGGCTCTGACCCAACCCGGTCAGGCTCAAAAGAAAAAGAGTGAAAAAAGAGGCGTTTCCTACGATATACCCTACCTAAAGGACCTGGAAGTGTTATCGGAAGGAGTCTCCTGGTTTTACAACTGGGGTGTTGCCCCCATTTCAAACCTGAGTGACACCGCAGAAACATATCTGGACTATGTACCGATGGTCTGGAACAACGGATACGATCGTGCCAAGCTTCGTGCGTATCTGACCAGACATCCCAATGTCAAATACATACTGGGATTCAACGAACCCAATTTCAGGGCTCAGGCCAATATGACACCCAGTCAGGCAGCTGCAGCATGGCCCGAACTGGAAGCCATTGCCGATGAGTTCAACCTGAAAATTGTTGCTCCGGCTGTGAATTATGCACCCAATAACGGTAGTGTCACAGAAGGCAATGTCACGTACACCAACCCCTGGACGTATCTGGACGCTTTCTTTGCAGCGGCACCCAATGCCAGAGTGGATTACATTGCCGTACATTGTTATATGAACGATCCAAATGCCATGGATTGGTTCGTGAAAGAATTCATCAACAAATACCACAAACCCGTCTGGCTGACCGAATTCTGTGCCTGGGAAAACAACGCCCCCCTGAATGCCGGCAGAGCGGAAGGACTAGCCTATCAGCGTAGCACCATGATCCGAAAGATTGAAGTCCTGGAAAAGAATCCCATGGTTGAAAAATACGCCTGGTTTATTCCAAGAACCAACAATGAAATTGGCTACCCTTATATGCAGCTGATGCGAAGCGTACAGACAGATCCGATGTACGAATTAGTCGGTCCTGGCGTTTTGAACGATCTTGGAAACGTGTACCTCAACATGTCCACTTTTGACTCAACTTATTTTGCAGGAGTGAATCAGCAGATACCGGCCAAAGACTACATCGAATCCTTTTGGGTCAAACTGGAAACAACAACAGATACCACCAGTCAGATACCCATTCAGTTGTACGATTTCCAAAGTGGCTTGTATGCTGACTATTTCATCGATGTACCTACAGCAGGAAACCATCAGATACAACTAAGAATTGCCAATCTGGCAGGCATCAACCCCAAGTTCAAGGTTTCCTCCAATGGAACACTGTTGACTTCTCAGGAAGTACAAACAACTGGTGGCCTTGATAACTGGGCAACCCGCAGCTTTCCCCTCACCCTGCCTGCAGGAAAACAGACACTTCGTATAGCCAGCTCCGGTGCTTCCGGTTGCAAGATGGTCTGGTTCAGCCTGATGGACCAGACAGACCTGAACCCATTGCAAAACACTCATTGCGAGGCATTTGTAGACAACAACCGACACTTGCAGATCATCGCCAATGAAACTTTTACAGCTGTCCTGTTTGATTGTAGCGGAAGACAAGTGCTCAGCGGAATGACAACCAGGACGACCGACCTTTCAACTTTAAACAATGGAATGTATATCCTGAGAATCTCATTCCAGAATGGAAAACAGACATCCGTTAAAATCCGGATCAACCAGTAACGAACATTCCTAATTTTCAAGAAATCCTTAATACTATACAACCGCATGAAAAGAAACTTTTTACTGAGCCTGTTCCTGTTGATCACGCTCAGCTCATTCGCCCAAAACTGGCAAGTCTCCGGAGAGGTCAGGGCAACAGACGACGAGATGCCATTAGTTGGAGTGACCGTTTCCATACAGGGAATCACCGGCAGTTCAAAAATGACAGATAGCGATGGGAAATACACCATCACTGTACCCAACGGTAGAAGTCTGATCTTTTCCTATATTGGTTACAAAGTCCAAACCAAACAGGTATCAGGCAACGTCGTGATGAATATTGTACTGGAACCGGACAGCAAAGAACTCATGGAAGTCGTGGCCATCGGTTATGGCACCATGAAAAAAAGCGATCTGACAGGATCTGTCACATCCATCACAGCAGAAGATATCAAACAAATACCGGTATCCAGCCTTGACCAGGCTCTGCAGGGTCGGGCAGCCGGTGTGACTGTCAATGCCAGTAGCGGACAACCAGGTGCTTCAGCAGAAGTACGCATCCGTGGGATTGGAACAATTCTCAGCAATTCAGCTCCCATTTATGTGGTCGATGGAGTCATACTGGACAACATCAGCTTTCTGAGCCCGAGTGACATTCAATCCACCGAAATCCTGAAAGACGCATCTGCTACCGCCATCTTTGGTTCACGCGGAGCAAACGGTGTCATTCTGGTTACCACCAAGCAAGGATCCGACAACCCCAAAGGAAACATCACAGTTGACACCTATTACGGCATTCAAAACAGGTGGAACAAACTGAGCCTGATGGGTCGCGATGAATTTGCACAAACGCTTTCCACCTTGAGTGGTTCCAACGAATACCTCATCGCGAATGGATTGAACAAATGGATTGAAGCCTATTTTACCGGTAAAAAATCACCCTACTTTCCAAAAATCAAATCGGACGCATTTCCGACAGGTATGGACTATACCACGGTAGATACCGATTGGCAGGATGAAGTGTTCCAGGAAGATGCAGCCATCCAGAACCATTACATCTCTTTCGACGGAGGTACCAAAACATCCACCTATGCCATCAGTGCCGGTTATTTCGACCAGGTAGGTACCATCATCGGATCAAATTATCAAAGACTGACCCTGCGAGTAAACACGGCACATAAAATCCGTTCCTGGCTAAAAATCGGTGAAAACTTTTCATTTATGACATCTACCGGACGAAACGCCATGAACAATAATTCCAGCCCCGGAGCTTCTGTTATTTCAGCAGCACTTGCCATGGCACCCTGGGATCCGACACATTACCCAACAGGATCGTGGAGCTACAATACCCCTAAAACCGGAGACTATCCCAACGGACACGATTTGAGCGGACAGATTTCAGCTTCGTCCAATTTTAAGAACGTGACCAACCCTTACAGTATGGTCGAGAATGCCTCACCAAAGGATAAGAGTGAACGCTGGGTAGGCGATATTTATATGGAACTGACTCCGATAAAAGGACTCACTTTCCGTTCAGACCTGAGCATGGACCTGGCCAATAATTCCAGCAAGCTGTTCAAAAATGCCTATGAATATTCTGCCTACGACAAAATGGATAAAAACTTCTTTACCAGCAATATGTCCCGTTATTCAACCATCATCAATGAAAATACGCTGACCTATAAAAATACAATTGGTAAACACGATTTCTCCATCATGGGAGGTGAAACGACCCAGGAATTCAACTTCTACAACATTGGAGGCGCAGGAGCCCGTATTCTCAATGCTACTGAAACAAACTGGCTGCTATCCAAGACCACAGAAGATAAATCTTACGCAGGTGATGCCATTGACCGTAGCCGGATGAACTCCTACCTCAGCCGGATACACTACCAGTTTGACAACAAATACATGATCACAGCCAATTTCCGTGTCGACGGTTCCAATAAATTTCCGGAAAATGCCTGGGGATATTTCCCATCAGCTGCCATGGGCTGGAAATTGAGCGAAGAGCCATTTATGAAAAGCATCGAAAATCTCGATTTCCTCAAGCTTAGATTGGGTTGGGGACGCATCGGGAATGAAAAGATCAACAGCAGCATGTTCACGACCAACATGTTCAACTCTGGTCCCACTTTTGTGGACTATGTTTTGGGAAGTAGTCAGGCACTGGCATCGGGTGCAACCGTATTGACTTATGCCAATGCTGGTGGAAAGTGGGAAACCACCGAACAATGGAACCTGGGTACAGACTTCGGAGCTTTTGATGGTCAATTGTCGGGAACTGTTGAATTCTTCCTGAAAGACACCAAAGACGCTCTTCTGACCGTCAAGGGACCCGCTCATGCAGGTATGCGTTTTGACGCCATTGCCAATGCAGGTACCGTTCGAAACCAGGGTCTCGAACTAACGCTGGACCACCGAAACCATCTGGGTGCGTTCAATTACAACCTGAGCGGAAATGTGTCCTTCATCAAAAATGAACTGACAGCCTTGAATGGCGGCGAAAAAGTATGGATGCAGGAAATTAATGGTGACAATGTCATACTGTGCGACGAAGGCCTGCCTATTAATACCATCTGGGGCTACAAGTACGAAGGAATATTTGCAACAATAGATGATGCAAAAAACTATAAAAACACACTGGGTACCACCATCCAGCCTGATGCAGGAGCAGGTGATGCCAGATTCAAGGATTTAAACGACGACGGCAAAATAGATGACCTGGATAAAACAGACCTTGGAAACCCATTCCCATGGCTCACATACGGGTTCAGTGCCGGTATGGATTATAAAGGGCTGGATATGCAACTCTTCTTTCAGGGAGTTTATGGAAATGAGGTCTTCAATGCCGTTTTATACAGAACACAGGGCAAAGGAGAAGAAGCGACCCTTGGTACAAGCATGAGGGATGTCTGGACAAAAACAAATACGACCGGTCAAATTGCAAACCCCTACGGCACCCCCAACAATTTCAGAGCCTCCAGCCGATTTGTAGAAGATGCCTCCTACCTCCGTCTAAAAGACATACAATTGGGCTATACACTTCCTAAAAATCTGACCCAAAAGATCCAGGTTGAAAGACTGAGAATCTATGTATCGGGCAGCAATTTACTGACCGTGACAGGTTATACCGGTTACGATCCGGAAGTGGGTGGCGGCGTGGATTATGGAAATTATCCACAAGCCAGGACCTTCAGGGTTGGTGCCAACATCAATTTTTAAAAGACTTTCAATAGAATCTAACATAAAAGAACATAACCCTATGAAAAAGAATATATTCCGGGCAACGATGATCATCGCATTGGCCTCTTCGCTGATTGGTTGTGAAGACTGGTTATTGGAACCATCTCCCGGTGTCACAGAGTTGAAAGACTTCTTCAGTGAAGGCCAGGCAGCCATACAGTCTGTCAATGCAGCCTATGTCCCACTTATGTGGGAGTTCAATTCCACCTATTATCCAGAATGGTTCATCGGAGATGTAGTATCCGACGATGCCCTCAAAGGTGGACAAAGTATCGGTGACATGTCTGTGGTTTACGATATGGAAAACTTCAAGACGACTACCAACAACACCTATCTTTTGGATTTTTACAGAGCACAGTTTCAGGGTATAGCCCGTTGCAACCTGGCATTGGAAGAAATCTCAGGAATGGCAACAGATTCAGCCATGAACGCCAGTACCAAAAACCGCTTGCTTGGAGAAGTCCGATTCTTGCGAGCCTTGTATAATTTCCGATTGGTGCGGGTTTTCGGAGGCATTCCAAAGATTGATTTTGTGGTAAACAGCTCCAACGAATGGAAACAACCCCGTGCAACTGCTGATTCGATCTATAAATTCATCATCTCCGACCTGGAAGCAGCCAACGCGTCGCTGTGGAAGAAAAGTCAATATGCCGCAACAGATCTGGGTAGGGCCACCAAAGGTTCAGCACAGGCCATGTTGTTAAAAGCCTGTCTGTATACCAAACAATACGACAAAGCTAAAATCTGGGGAGATTCCATCATTGCATCCAATGAATACAGCTTGGTCGAAAATTACGGTGACAATTTCACCCTGGCGGGAGAAAATGGCACGGAATCGGTCTTTGAGATACAGTTTATGGAAGAACCAACCAGCGATTACGGTCAAGGCAATGGATTTACACGTGGATCATTTACCGTCAACATAACCCGTTCCCGATCCTCCAAAGGAGGTGGCTGGGGATTTAACAAGCCAACCCAAAACCTGTACAACGAATACGAAGTCGGTGACCCCCGCAGAGATGTGACCATCCTCGACCCCAGCGAGTACATTGAGAATCCCGCACAGGAAATCTATATGGGTGACAAATATTTGAACAAAAAATACGCGATGCTGGATTCTGCCGGCAATTACATCCGTCTGGCACACGCTACCCGTGCCCCTATAAACTACAAGGTCATCCGTTATGCCGATGTTCTTCTGATGTACGCAGAAGCTTGCTGTGAGTCAAACAACCTGGATCGCGCCAAATGGGCACTGGAAGAAGTACGCAGCAGGGCACGCGGTGAAAATACAGCCATCCTGCCTGCATTCCCATACGGAAGTTACGCTGACAACCAGACAGACCTGCTCAGGGCTATCCGTCACGAACGCCGTGTGGAACTAGCCATGGAAGGTCATCGTTGGTTTGACCTGGTTCGTTGGGGCATTGCCAAAGAGACCATGGATGCCTATGCTGCCACAGAAACGGCTGAAGCTCGTGCTGAAATGGGTGAATTTGTAAAAGGGAAACACGAACTGTTCCCCATCCCTTCAGCAGAAATAGATCTAAATCCCATGGATCAGAACGAAGGCTACAACTAATAAACCTTTACTAATTGCTATATTTTAATTCACATTAAATCAATCTAATTATGAAAAAATCTACCATCGCACTTGCGCTTCTTACAGTAGGCTCATTTGCTTTCAGCGCTGTTGCACAAGACAATTTTGCACTCGGTTCAAACTACCATCTCATTTATCTGGATGAAGAAACAGCAGCAACCATCCCTGCAGAGAAAATCACCAAAGATTTTCGCACCGATGATGTGAACCACTTCTTGTATATTTGGGATAACACCTATTCCTCCGTAACAACAGCAGGTCCAAACTGGAACGGAGTAGTCGGAGAATACCTGAGCTTTCAGGTAAACAGTGTGGGTTGGTCCGGTCTGGGTTTTGCAAGCATAGCTACATCACCAAAAGACATGAGTACCATCACCAGTGATTTTACCTTTCACATTGCCTGCAAAACAACCAACGCAGCTTCCCATCTGTTTGGATTTGATGGTGACGCAACCAAAACAGCTAAATTAGCCATTGGTGCAACACCATTTGTAGACGGTACTACTGTTTTCGAACCGTATACTGATTTTGCAAGGGACGGACAATGGCACTTGATTGAAATCCCCGTTGATACTTTGTTCAAACTGGGTCTTCAGTACACCACCCCTACCAGCAGCAATGTATTCTGGTTGTTGAGCGGTGGCGTTACCGGTACAAACATTTCAATGGACGCCATCTATTTTTACAAAAAAACGACAACAGGCATTGATGGAGCAAATGCAGACAAACTGGATGTATTCGTTACCAATAAAACCATTTCCATCCCAGGTGCAACTTTACCCATCGAACTATTCAGCATCACCGGTGCGAAAGTTAAAACAGCCAACGAAGCCATCATGGGCATCGAAGATGTTCAACCCGGCATCTATGTGGTAAAAAGCGGCAGTTTGGTACAAAAAGTTCAAATCAAATAATGAGAATTTCCGATTGTTAAGTTTAATAAGTTTAAGAAAAATACAGGTATTTGCTTAAATTAGGCGAATACCTGTATTTATCATCAAAATGACCCTTATGAATACATCTACTCCTATCCTATTACTAGTTACAACGCTTTTCTGCAGCCAGGGATTATTTTCGCAGAACGATCAGTCAGACTGCAGCAACGGCCGGCACAGAGCCAGCACACCTTTGACAATCCAGGCAGACAGTAGTCTGAATAAAACGGCCGAAAGTCTTACTGAAACAACTGCCGACTACAAATTGAAATGGCAGGACGACTTTACCGGAACAAAATTGGATGAAACGAGCAACTGGAGCATCGAGGTCAATGGAAATGGAGGCGGAAACAGCGAATTGCAATACTATCGTCGCGAAAACATATCCATCGGACAAGAACCGGTATCAGGAACCAGTTGCCTGATCATTACCGGCAAAAAGGAAAACTACCTGACCAAAACATGTACATCGGGCAGACTGACCACACAAAACAAAATGTCCTTTCAGTATGGCAAACTCGAGGCACGCATCAAACTGCCCAAAACAGCCAATGGACTTTGGCCGGCTTTCTGGCTTCTGGGTACAGACATACAAACACAGGCTTGGCCTAAATGCGGTGAAATCGATATTCTTGAAATGGGAAATTCCACGGGAATAAAAAACGGCACTCAGGAGAAGTTATTTAACGGAGCCTGTCACTGGGGCTATTTCGAAAATGGATGGTATCCCAACTATGCCAAAGCCACAACCAACCCCTATGGCCTCCAGGATGACTTTCACCTGTACACCATCACCTGGGATTCTCAATCCATCAAAATGTATCTGGATCTCGACAAATATCCCAACGCCACTCCCTATTTCGAGATGGCCATTACCAACAAAACGACCGCTAAGGACCCCTATTACTATTTCAACAAACCTTATTTTGTGATCTTCAATCTGGCTATTGGCGGCAATTTCACGCAACTTTGGGACATCGCTAAAATCACCGCTCTAAATAACGGGGATGTTAAAATGTACGTAGATTACGTCAAACTGTATCAGACAGGTTCAGCCGAAGAAAAATTCAGTGGAAAAATTACCGGAATTGAAAAGTCGAGCATTTCAAACGAACTCGAAATATTTCCAAATCCGGCGGAAAACCAGGTTCGTATTTCAGGATCATTAAGCCCTTTTGATGTCAGCATTTTCAATACAACGGGACAATTGGTCCAGGAGTCCCTTCAGGCTGAAACGCTGGATACCTCAAATCTGCCAGCCGGAAATTATTTAATGAAGATCACCAATACACAAGGCAGAACAGAAACACACAAACTGATTAAGGAGAATCTTTAATCCAGTTTAAAGACCTCTTCACTCTTATCGCTCCTGTAGTTGAGCAATACATCCGCTAACAGCGTAAATATCAGCTCCAGTAACAACACTATGGCCAATAAGATGTGCACATCCAATGCTCTTAAAAGGTAAATCAGACAGACTATCAGCAAATTTGTAAAAATGATGATAGCTGTCGATTTTTTTTGAGTACACCCAAGTCTCAACAACTTATGATGAATGTGAGTCATGTCGGCCATAAACGGTGAGCGCTTATGAAAAAGCCGAACACAAAAGACCCTGGCCATATCAAAGAGTGGTATAGAAATGACAGCAAAAGACAAAGCAGGTGCATACGAATGAGATGCTGTTCCTATAGAAAATTCATTATACTTGATAGCCAGAATAGCAAAAAGAAGTCCCAGTAAAAGAGATCCCGTATCGCCCATGAAAATCTTGTTGAATTTACCGAACACATTAAAGAAAAAGAAGGCGATCAATCCACCGGTAATGGAGAAACTTAAGACAGCATAAGCCACATATCCATCCATAAAAAAAGTGGAACCAAAAAAGACGGACATCAATAAACCCAACCCAGAAGCCAGTCCATCTATGCCATCTATCAGATTCATTGAATTAATGATGGCCACAATAGCAAACACACTGATCAGCACACTCCAGACAAAACCAATTTCGTTGATGCCGAAAAGACCATGAAGGTCTGTAAGCCGAATACCCCCAGGCATAGCAAGAACAATGGCACTCAATATCTGAGCCATAAACTTCTTTTGAGGAGTAATCATCAGGATATCATCCTTGAGACCCGTATAGAACATGACAATCATAGCAACCATGATGTATCGGAGATCTTGAAAAGAAGTATCCTGGATGCACAATAACGAAGACACACTGATACCGGCAAAAAGAGCGATTCCACCAAGATTTGGGACAACAGTCGTGTTTACACGGCGTTCATTGGGAATATCAAATAACTTTTTTGCAATGGAAAGTCGGACAATAGCCGGGATTAAAATATCGACCAGCAGCAAACTGATAAAAAAGGCTGCCAGTATTTGTATGTTTGGGGTCATAAAGTATTACTATTTTATGACCCTAAAGATACTAGATTTTTTAATATTATCAGTTAGAAACCGTACCATTTATGGCATTGTTTCTATCTTGTATTGTTTTCGTTATGATAGACTGCCCGTATGATCCAATTAGGCATAATAGTGTAGGTATAGGAAATAGCTAATGATAGGATACTAAAAATCGGTCGTCTGAAAGAAAAGTTTTTCACCTTTGCTCTATAATTATAGGACCAATGATCATTTTTACGTTTTTTTGATAAATCTCCTCCTATCCGATAATTCAACAAATATTGTTTCATATTAGCCAACTTGTAGCCATTCTTCATAAGGCGAAGCCACAATTCCAAATCTTCAGCTTTACTAAATGACTCATCGTAATAAAAACCATTATCAACACATTCTCTTCGCATCATCACTGTTGGGTGAGCCAATGGATCTCTGTATAAAGCTAAAAGTATAAAAAAGAAAGCCGATACAGGGTATTTTCTTTTAGAGATAATCTTGTCGTTACTATCAATAATATTAAAAGAGCCACCCACAACACTTATGGTTGGGTGTTCGTTCAAATAAGCGATCTGTAGCTCGAGTCGGTTTAATACTGAAATATCATCACCATCCATACGAGCTATAAAAAGACCTTGAGAAAGTCTAAGCCCAATGTTCAAAGATTTTACAAAACCTATTCTTTCATCTTCACGAATAATCTTAACCCTGGAATCCGAACTGAAAGAATCAATTACATTTCTAGTTTCCAAGCTGTTACTATCATCAATAATGATCAATTCAAAATTACTATAAGTCTGATTTATAATGCTTTCAATAGATTTTTTTATTATATCCTGTGGCTCATTAAAAGTAGCCATTACAACTGAAACCAGAGGGGTGTTTTTCTTAATAGTCATCAATTATATTCGTTTATAGTGCGCAAGATACGGCCAAAATCATCAATTTCATTGTTTTCTGAATACTTTTTTAAAAGCGGGGCCGGAAATTGTTTGATTTACTGCATAAAAAAGGCTGATCAAATACTTTAAGCGAACCCCAAAAGTTGGACAAAAACTTTTGGGGTTCGCTTAAACTTAATACAGCCTCTTAAGGGTATATTATTTCTTAAAGACTATAACCGGCCGCTGTTGCGTCGTTATAAAACATTTTTACAGTATCAAGGGAGTAATCCTCCAGATCATAACCAACAATATCCAATTTCTTCAGGATGTCGTTTGAAACCGTAATAACCTGACATCCAATTTGATCTGCCTGGAATATATTCAGCAATTCTCTGGGACTGGCCCAAAGGACTTCCGCTTTTGGTTTTTCTTTGGCAATCACGACTGCTTCAGCCATGATTTCTACCGGGTCAATGCCTGTATCGGCGATTCTTCCGGCAAAGATTGAAATGTAGGATGGTACTTCCGCATTAAGACTTGAAACAACTTCACGCACTTGCTTTAAAGTCATCATTGCAGTAACATTTAACTTTACACCACTGTCGCTCAATTCCTTGATCAGCGCGCAAGTTGACTCCTTTTTGGTGTTTGTGATAGGAATTTTTACATACACATTGTTACCCCATGTTGCAATTTTAAGAGCCTGGCGTTTCATTTCATCCAAGTCATCTGAAAAAACTTCAAAAGAAATAGGCTTATCGGTCACTGTTTTCAATATGTCTTTGGCAAAACTTTCATAGTCGGTTATCCCAGCCTTCTTCATTAAGGTTGGATTGGTAGTTAAGCCTTTTATATACGGTTTATTGTACATTTCCAGCATTCCATTTTTGTCAGCACCATCTGCAAAAATTTGTACTTTAAGTGAATCTAAATTTATCATAGTATTTAATATTAAGTCAGCGATTTAATTATTTTTGTTGCTTCCAAAAAATCTTTACAACTGTAATCGGGCACGACGCTCTTCTCGTCATAGCCATAATCTATCAGGATAGTTTTAATGTTCGCATTCTTGCCAGTTTCAATATCTCTCCAACGGTCACCAACCATCCATGAATTGTCTAAATCAATGTTCCATTTCCTGGCTGCTTCGAAAATCATACCGGGTTTTGGTTTTCTGCATTCACAGTCGTCGGAGCTATCGTGTATACAACAATAGATATCGTCCAGGATTAACTCCTTTTTTAAAAAGTTGTTTATAGCATCGACAATCTTCATGTCTGTTGTGCCTCTTGCCACATCCGGTTGATTGGTTATGACAATCAGTAAATAGCCCAGTTCTTTAAGCTGTTCCAACCCTTCCTTAACGCCTGCGGGGATGATTACATCTTCCAGACTTTGTGGGGGGTATGGTTTTCCTTCTTTAACCACGGCCTGATTTAATACACCATCTCTATCCAGAAAAACAGCTTTTATTTTTGCGTGGACTCCCATTTGGTTTGTTTTGCTTTCAAAAGCGGATGAGAAACCAATAAATGCCAGATTACAGCCTGAAATGCTTCGGAATGAGGTGTAATCGTGTCTGGATTGACAGTAGGTACAATAACAGCTGCATCAGCAACCGTGGCTGTATAACCACCATCTCTTCCAACTATTCCTATAATTTTTGCACCTCTTTCTTTTCCCAGCTGCAAAGCCTTGACAATATTCGGACTGATATTTTTCTCCATATTACCACCGCCTACAGACAGAATAAAGAGGGTATCCTTACTATTCAAATTGCTGATCTTAAGCCATTCAGCAAAAATGGTATCCCATCCTTCATCGTTTGTTCTGGCAGTCAACTCCGAAACATTATCTGTTGGTGCATACGATTCAATACCTACAATTTTCCGAAAATCATTTACTGCATGAGCCGCATTTCCTGCGCTGCCCCCTACTCCTAAAAAAAACAATCTGCCAGCATTCTCTTTAGTCTCTGCAATGATTCCGGCCATTTTCTCAATCATAGAATCATCAATCAATTCAATGATTTTGGTTGCTTCAGCTAAATGCTGCCTTGAATACGAATTCATATTTCTTTAGTATTTAAATATTTTGATAAATCTTCAATTCCATTTAAAGATCCGATTTCATAAAAACGATTGGGGATTTCATACCCCATTAGCTCACCTTTTAGTGACAGATTTTCATATATCTCCGATAAATCGAAACATGTATTATCCGGGTAACCACTAAAATGCTTATTTCTAACTATTCCCAGTCCATAATCGATGTATTCCATCTTAGCCAGGGATTGTTTTTTTGAATAGAGTACAATTTTTTCATTTTCATAAATCACATTGCTTGTATCGTACTTATTCGAATTTTTATAAACGGTCATTAGTCCAACAGGATCTTTAGCCGACTCAACAAATTGTGATTCAATTCGTTTGTAATCCACATCCAAATAAGAATCGCCATAAGTGACAAAAAATAAATCCGGTAAGAAAGGTAATGCTTTTTTTATTGCCCCACCAGTACCCAGCAATTTTTCACCATCAAAAGAATATGTTATTGACATTGTTGTTGCAAAGGGACTGTCATCAATAACAGCTTTCACCATTTCGCCCAGATGTCCCAAACAGAAATGTACGCGATCAATCCCATTTTGTTGAAACAATTTTAATTGATGCAACACAAAAGGTACATCATTGACCGTAACGATGGATTTGGGTATCTTCTCAGTAATTGGACGTAATCGGGTGGCTAGTCCTCCGGCTAAAACAACAACAGGTAAGATCATGCTAAAATCACTTTAGTCCCTTCGTAATCAAACTTAAAACGAACTTCTTCCAGACCAGCTTGTTTCATGGCATGTTTTAACTTGTTCCGATCTTCGGCGTAAAAGAGGAGAAATCCACCACCTCCGGCACCTACCAGTTTACCACCAATGGCTCCGTTTTTTAAACCCAACTCGTACCACTCGTCTATCTGAGGATTACTCATACCGGCGGAACGTTTTTTCTTATGTTCCCAATGTTCGTGCATCAATGCGCCAAACTCAGTCGTTTTTCCTTCCTCCAATAACTTTTTGCTTCTGTACCCCATTTCCTTAACGTAGTGTAGGTTTGAAAGCATATCTTCATCACAAGTCTGTGATTTGTCTTTCTGGTCTTTTAAGATGCTGCCTGCACTTCGGGAAAACCCGGTAAAAAAGAGCAATAGATTATCTTCCAGATCGTAAAGTGTATCCGATGATATTTTAAGGGGTTCAATCACAACATTACCATCCTTACAGAAAGTAAAACAAGTGATGCCTCCAACAGCCGCAATATACTGATCTTGCTTGCCTATGGGTTCCTTTAATTTATTAATCTCAACATCGCAAGCCAATTCCGCCAAAACAATGGGATCAATATTTTTCTTTTCAAAATGGTTTAAACCTTTAAGCAATGACGTAGTGAAACTTCCGGAAGATCCCAAACCAGTGCCGGCAGGTATATCCGCAAGTGTTGTTATTTCAATCTTTGGTACTACTCCGTACCTTGGGAATAATTTCAAAGATTCACGAATAATGGGATGATGAATCTCATCTACATTCGACACATTTTCAATGGTGGAGTATTTGAGAAATATCCCATCTTTAAAAGGTTTATTTATAGTGACATAAACATACTTATCAATGGCAGCGGCAATCAAAAAACCTTCATTCTCTTCATAGTAAGACGGCAGATCAGTACCTCCTCCACCCAATGATATCCTAAGCGGGCTTCGTGTTATTATCATAGTATTTTATTCTTTTTATTCTACTTCTCATTGATTAGAAACTGAACTGCTTTTCGGATGGATTGCTCCGAACTGTAGTTGTAATTCCAACCCAAAGATTTAATTTTCTTGTTAATCAGTTTTATTTCAGGAACATCTCCAATCCAACCATACGGAGTGGTGCCATAATCAACTGTTGTTGCTTCTAAACCCATTTCGGTCAGTATAATTTCTACAATATCCCTGACAGTTATCAAATCATCGTTGGACACATTAAATGATTGGATCTTTTGAGCATTCTCCATATTCAGAACACAAAAAATGGCTGAAAGTACATCGCTGACATGAATATAGGATTTGTTTTGATATCCATTTCCTAAAACAACAAGTCTTTCCGGCGACTTTTTGAGTCGGTTTATAAAATCATACGCAACACCATGACTTTGCCAATCTCCAACAATATTTGCAAATCTAAAAATAAAAGCTTGCATATCGTGCATGTGCACAAAAGAAGATATCATTGATTCGGCACAAAGCTTCGAAGCACCATAATGCGATACAGGGTATAGGGGTGCGTAATTTTCATCAAATATATTCTCGTTATTCATACCGTAGACACCACTTCCAGAGGAAAATACAATCTTTTTCACGCCCATCTTTTTCATTGCAGACAGCAAATTGAACGTGGAAGTTGTCGTATTTAGAAAATCAATCTGAGGATCGTTCACTCCTTTAGAGATATCGGAGTTGGCAGCCAGATGAAAGACTAAATCGACATTGGTTAAAGCATCCTCGAGTAAGACAGGGTTTTTTAGATCATCAATGACATAGGTAATTCGATCACTGTTGAAATGATTCTTAAAAGAATCAAACGTATTGATGCTATTGTTATCGAAAATAGTTATGGTGTAATCCGTATTCTTCAACAAATAGGTTGTCAGGTTTTTACCAAAGAAACCCAACCCTCCGGTAATTAATATTTTATTATTTTCAAGTTGCAACATAGTTTTATTTTTATGAAATGAATCAGTCTATTTTTTTCTTGCTAAAACAAATTGGGCAATGCCAAAGAAATCCCACAACCCTCTGACATCCCATTTCTTATTGAATGGAAGTGAATAAAGAATATTCCATACTAAATAGAAAGGTGAGTAGAATATCAATCGGACAGGATCTCTTCTTATTCCGGCTTTAACCACTTTGCAATTATTTATAATTAAAAGATTGGAAAGATCTCTGTATGAGTAAACCTTCCTATGAGTTGAATCATCGTGAAAATTGAAGAAACCAATGCCACTCGGATATGTTAAAGTTTTTACGGAAGGTGTCTCAATATATATAACACCATTTTTGGATAGTTTAGGTAATAGCTTTTCGATAACTTCATCTCCATTTGAAAGATGTTCGATGACATGAGACATTAAAATCAAATCATAATACGTATCATTCAGATGATCAATTTTCTCTTGTTCAGTTTCCAAATCAATAAGGAACAAATGGGTAAGATCTTTATAATCATCATCCTTGCCTTGCCAAATTTCCTTATCTATACCATCATAATTATCAAATAAAAAATATTTTTTACAAATATTGAAAGAGTTATGACCACACCCAACATCAAGTATATTTATTGTTTGTTTGTTATCAATTAATTTAGATATAAGTCGATATTTGTATGGTTTTAGACCTAGTTTTAGCATATTAGATTAAATAAGTTTTCAATAATAAAAGTTTGTTCAAAACGACGAAAGGTCTATTTTCTAAAAACAGTTTTAAAGAAAATGCCTTCGTTCTCCGTTAAATTCATATTTTAAATTTCGATTTCTTTCACCTATTTTTTTGGCAGGAATACCACCTACCACAGTATATGGTTCCACATTGCCTGAAACGACGGCACCTGCAGCAACAACAGCACCCTCACCTATTATTATATTGGGAAGAATGATGACTCTGGGGCCTATCCAGACTCTATCTCCAATTACTACTGGCCCAAGCTTCTCTGGATTACACCGAAACCAAGGGTCGCGATGATCGTGTTGTTCTGTCCAAATGGAAACATCCGAACTGAAATTAACATTTTTACCAATAGAAATACCATTTCTGGCATCCAGGATGGCTCTATCACCAATAATGGAGCCCTCACCAATCGATAGTCTTTGTGACTCTCTAATCTCTGCACCATGGTATATTACCACCTTAGAATCCATTCGAACCAGAAATACATGCCTGTACAAAAAGTTTCTTAAAGTGTGAAAAGGTATTTTCCCGGTCAAAAGTATGGCATAATGAATGTAACCATAAATATAACTAAATACGAAAGACTTTAAACTAAATTTTGAAGCAACTTGTGTTTCAGCCAATGGCGACTTCTCTGGTTCATGCTTAGTCGCAATCTGCTTGATCAACCGAATTGGGATCAGTGTAAGCACAAAAAAAAGTGTTTTACCTCCTGTCAGGAGCAAAACAACAATTAATAATACAATAATCCAAAATTCCATCAGCAAGTTACTTTCTTATAATAATGTCAGTTTAATACCGACGTGAAAATATTCAATCGAATATTTTTTATCGTTATACAAAATAAGTCCAAATTCATCAATCTCCAATGCTTTTTAATTTATTTTTTAGCGTAGTACTATTTTAGTTACGGATTATTTGGGGATTTACTTTTATTTAAAAGGATAAACACAATCCTATAGCCCAAAAAATATAGGGGTAGCAAGATTAATGTTGAAGAACTATAACCGGTAATTGAAAAGACAATAGTTAATATGGTTAGGATAAAATAGTATTTGACTCTGAAACTGTATCTATTATCGTAATTCTTCAAATAAATCTTACTGAAATTAAATTGTACATCAAACTTCCCTTTTCTAATTATCTCCATCATAGTAGGTAATGGAAATATTAAAACGGATAGTAAAAAAATATCACATGGTATATGGGGAAAAAATATAAATAGGAAAGCGGAATAGCGTAAGAATAATAGAAAGAAATGTAGCAGAAAGGATATTTTTCCACGAACAGAATTGTAAAACAGATACGTAATTAAAATCGTCCAAGAGCCTGAAACAACCACGAAACTGCCCTTAGAATAATCAGATAAAAACAGAATTAAAATAGAGATTAGTATAGATACAAATAATCTTAATCCATATATAGGGAAAATATGGCTTTCATAATAGTTCCTCTCGTCCACATTCAGACGTAAAGTTGGTTTCAATTCATTTTTAACAGTCTCTGTGTCATTTTGAATATAACCAATTTCATACAGATTATAGACCAACAAAAGAATTAAAACATAAAATTCTATCCCACAATTCAAACGTAGATCTGAAAAAACGAAGCAGAAAAGTGTTGGTATAATATACTCACACAACCATTTAAGGACACCTGTAACACTTCGACTCATTCGGGTGCTATAAGCATATGTAAGTGGAATGTAAAATTTTAAAAACATATTATTTTAAAATTTTTTATATCGTATTTGTTAATCAGATAATCCCATTTCGTTTTGTACTTTGATGGTACTACAATCGTACTGTTTAAACTATTCTTAATAAGATCTATATCCGATAGATTATCAGTAATAGTCCAATAATAGGGAGGACAAATGTTATTTTCTATTAAATAGGAGTTCTTTACGCTCAACAAATCAACGTCAATCTTTCCTTCACAAACACCTTTCTGAGTGTAGTACAATTTCGTCGAATAATATTCCGGAATTTGCATTCGTTCAGATACCGTTTCAGCAATAAAATCAAGTGTGGCTGAAACGAGCAAAATTCTGGTTTGTTCTGATCTAAGAATATCAATCTCGTCAATTACTTCTTTTTGAATTCTGTCAGCTAAAAAATCATCGTAAAAAACAACACTCATCTTTTTCAATTGCTCTTTTGAAAATCCCCGTAACCATTTAATTGCAATGATTCTGGTTAAATCAAGAGAAAAAAACTGAAAGCTAATCTTATTGCCCAGTCTCCATAGATAAGTCTTTGATATTTTTCTGAAACACTTGTAGTTAAATTTTCCTTTAAAATGAAAATCCAGAAAATCAAAGGTGGTATTTGAATCATAAAGAGTGCCACAAATATCAACGAGAACTATTTTTTCAAGCATTTTAAATTAAATTATTAAGTGCATTATCGTTGTAAATGTAGACTACAACAACGATTTATAAAGCTTCATGTGCTCACTGGCCGTTTTTTCCCAAGAATAAAATTTTAGTTGTTCCTGACCGGATCTGATCAAGTCATTTTTCAAATCGGATGAATCCAGAAGACTACCAATAACCTCTATCATATCATCGGTTTCATATGGGTTGAAATATAGGCCGGCATTACCAACTATTTCCGGGAAACAACTGGTATTACTGATGGCAACCGGGCAATTATAAACCATAGCTTCCAATATAGGCATCCCAAAACCCTCAGAAAGGGAGGGATTTACATACAATATAGCATCCCGGTATAACATGGCCATTGTTCGCTCATCAGCTGAAATTTGCAAGGTTTTATCTAAAATATCCAGTTGAGCTAATTTAGACTTTTCATCCGGATTAAATCCTTTTCCAGAACAGACAAGTTTCAGGTCTTTGTATTTTTTACTCAAAGCAGAAAAAGCAACTGCAAATCGATCAAAATTCTTAAAACCATCTCGTTCACCTACATATAATATATATGGATTATCAATATATCTTTTTAAACTCAAATTCTCAATCCTATTCTTATCAACACCATGATGTATAACCTCAATTTTGTCAGGATTGATATTCCAGTATTCAATCAAATCTTTCTTGGTATTATGACTTATGGCAATAATTTTGTCAGCTCGCGCAATGGATTTTTTTTGAACAGTTTCCATCCAATAGGGACCCTTGAGAAAATTATAGTTGTACAGGTCACGAAATTTTACATGATTCATATCATGAAAAGTTGTTACCATCTTTTTGTTTCCAATGGCTTTTAAACAATAGGTCTCATAAAGAGTCTCATGAAAAATATCAAAATCTCCTTTGTAAAGCTTATACAATGAATAGGGTTTATTCATTGTATTCATTAAAAAAGGTTTGCGTTTAAAATTTATTTGCGGCAGAAAATCATGAATGGGAAACAAATTATTATACTTTACATACTCGTTGTTAGAAAAGAGCGTCGTCGTATCCCAATTTTCTCTTGGCATCCTTTTTAGTACTTCACAAAAATACTTAGAGACACCTCCATATTTTTGTTGTGAAAAAACCTGATGGTCAAAAAGTATTTTCATATGTTAAAAATTTAAATCCGGATTAATGAAGTCATCAAAGTAATTCTCAGTTCTTTGCTTTCTAACTTCATAACTTTCAATTCCAAACAGAAGATTATCATACTTAGAAAAAATATTGGAATTCATTGATACAATTTTTAAGCAACTGTACAAAACGATTGAAGTCATAAATAACCACTTGATGTATAAATTCTTAACAAGAGCCAGCAATTCAGGATAAATAATCCAATAAGAAAAAACAAACAACAAAGATAAACGCTCAATGACAACCATTATTTCTGTAAAATAAAAGAAAATAATGTAATACAAGACATAAACATTTATAAATATGGTATTACGTGGGTTCTTTTCTATCATTTTATTCTGGAAAACCACCAAAAGAATATAGGTAATCACTCGTTCAAAAAAACTAAGACCCAGGTCATAAGACGTGCCATACAGATCACTCACCAAATATAATTTTATGATTACACTTAACCGACCGCCCACAATATCGGCAACAAGCAATAAAATAGGTTGCAAAAAATTAATTTGGAAAAGTATAATCAACAAACCACCACTAAAAATAGCCCAAAGCAACCATTTAGGCCAAACTTTATACAATATAAAATAAAGAGGAAAAAATAGTATTGCACTTGAATGGAAAAGCAACCCAAGTATATTCAGTAACATAAAGGGCAAAATACGTCGTTGTTCAATATACTTGATTGAAAGCAGAAAGAATAGGATGGCCTTGACATTTCTCATCAAGTTCATTTCGATGGTACAACCACCCAAAGCCATAAATAAGATAAAACTCAATACATAATAAGATGAATATCGTCTGAAAAAAATATCCAACAATATGACATCAATGATTGTATTTATAAAAACAAAGGCAAAATAATTGGGAAAAATTGATTTTAAAATAATGTTAAAGTATATGAAACCCAATTCAATACCCGATTGCCCAGTATTTGCATCCGTCTGAAAACTGTCAAGAACCTCATCAGATAAAGCACTTCCAAAGCCTCCATCCCAAATTGTCGGCAACTTATCAAACATTTGATAATAAACCTGCCAGTCCGTTTGTACAAAACCACGCAGACCAAAAAAGAAGATAAAGCCCGCTATTGTAGCCCAACGTATTATACGAATATCTTTATCCTGCGAGATGTATTTGTATTCCACAAACATCAATACGACCAAATACAGTAAAAATACCAGATATGGAAAAGAATATATTGGACTTGAAATAAGCATTAATTATGAAATATTTGTTTATACAATTGATAACCTTCTTTGTATGACTTTAACCTGAGTTTCCATTTAGAAAATGGCCATTTAAAAACAAGTACGAAAAAATGATATCCAGAATCCAACGCTAATACATAAAGAGCGTAAATCAATGAATAATTTTTCAACGCAAAATACACCAAATTTCTATATAAATAACGAATTGAAAAATCACTCATTAAGCCTGTAGAAGTACTTACTTTATGATATACTACTGATTCAGGAATATACCATAATGTTTCCTGCTTTCTTAATGCACGATAAACAAAATCCGTATCGTCGTAATAGACAAAATAATTTTCATCCATCAACCCGACATTGCTAAATACCTCTTTACGGATCAGCATAAAACAAGTAGGCGAATAAGTGATTTCTTTTGCAATTTGAAACTGGCCGATGTCTTTTTGAAGTTCACCAGTGTGAGCATTCTTTCCAGTCATTTTATTAAAAAAACCTCCTGCAGTCCAAATCAGATCCGTGTCCGAAAAATAGATTTTTGGCACCGCCATGCTCGCTTTTTTAGATGCCAGACCCTTCAACAATAGTTCAATGGCTATACTGTCAAAAGTCACATCATTATTTGATAACAAAACCATGTCACAACCATCTAAAATAGCCTTATTGATGCCTAAATTGTTACCTTTAGCAACACCTACGTTTTCATCATTTTCAATAAAAACGGTCTGGAAAAAAGATGTTTCAGCTAATTCATGACTAAAAGCTAAGGAATTGTCGGGCGATTTATTGTCAACTATATAGACTATAAAATTACGGTAAGTTTGGCTATTTAATGATGAAAAGTAATCAGCAAGAACTGTTTCACTATTATATAAAACCGTAACTATTCCTATGGTATGATTCATTTGTATAAACCTTTTTCTTTCATTTCTTTAATTGACTGTTCGTATTTATCATCTTGAACAGCCTGATTGTCTACCCATTTTGAAAAAGCAGATATTCCTTTCTCAAAACTCCATTGAGGATGAAATCCCAACTCATTACTAATTTTGGTTATATCCGCATAATTGTGACGAATGTCTCCCAAGCGGTAATTTCCTGAAACAATTAGTGGTACATCAGTTCCATAACATTTGGAAAGTGTCTGAGCTACTGTCAGAACATCCGTTCCCACGCCTGTCCCAACATTGTAAATTTGCCCATTTGCTTCCTCCTTTTCTAAACCCAGAAATATGGAATCAACAACATCATCAATATAAACAAAATCACGCATCTCCTGACCATCCTCAAAAACATTGATGTCCTTGTTGTTCTTTATACGGGTTGAGAATATGGATAAAATGCCTGTATATGGGTTTGAAAGGGATTGGCCGGGTCCATACACGTTTTGAAAGCGAAAAGCAACTGTGGCAATTCCCAATGATTTACCTACTGTCATAACCATTTGTTCCTGGGTCTGTTTGGTAATTCCATATATGGAAGTGGGATGTATCATGCTATTTTCTGTCGTAGAGACTAATTGCACATCATGGTGACATACAGGACATTTACAGGAAAAATCACCTATTGACATGTTGCTGTCAAGTCTTTCCGCTGGATAGACTTCACCATGAGCAGCACAAAGATACTTTCCTTCTCCATAAATGGCACGCGAAGAAGCAATGATCACTTTTTTAACAGAATGTTCCTTATTTGCCAGCAAATCAAGTAATATACCAGTTCCGCCAATGTTCACATCAACATAACGCTGAATTTCATACATGGACTGACCTGTGCCCGTTTCAGCTGCCAGATGAATCACAGCATCCTGACCTTTTAAAGCACTAACCCAATCAGATTTAGATGTAACAGTGCCCTTAATAAAATCGACTTTGTCCGAAATGGATAAAAATAAAGGTGAATCTATTTCAGGATTATCACCATGAATCTGAGGTGATAAATTATCAAGAACAGTCACGTTGTACCCATTCCCTATCAATTTTAAAGAAAGATTAGAGCCAATAAAACCGGCTCCTCCAGTAATTAAAATATTTTTCATAATTCAGTAATATTTCCAACTTTATCCGTCTTGAGCCAAGCTTGTTTTTCAAAAGAATAGCGTTTGACAATCCTTGCCGGAGCACCCACTATCACTGAATAATCTGGAAAAACACCTTTCACGACACTGTTTGCACCAACAGTACAATGCTTACCAATGTGCGTGCCGGGTAAGATGACCACATTATTGTATATTTTACATTCATCACCAATGGAAACAGAATCCGTTGTTATGGGCTGTTTTTCAATGGGTAAATTTATATCTTCATAAGGATGATTAATGTCAGTAATAGTTACATTGGCACCAATCGAAGTATATCTTCCAATTTCCACTTTTGTTGCACAGGTTATATAAAGACATTGGTTTATCTTCACATTATCATGAAATATGATTGTTGGATCAAATCTGACCCCTTCATACATATCTACACTTTCAATCCTGGCGTAATCAAAAATTAATACATTATCATAAAGAATAATATTCTTTGGACTAATGTAGAAAGGGGGCATAATAATGTTTCCCTTACCACATCCTTTTAAAAAGTGACTGTACCACCATTTTGTTTTCTGGCCATACCAAATCAATTTTAAAATGTGAACTTTTTTATGAAAGCCCTCTTTTTTGAATAGTATACGAATAAAACTTCTCATTATATTTTAATTTTCCCAGGAAACACCTTCACGAATTAAACGAACCGGACACCCTGCATAAAGACACCCACTTTTTTCTAATGCATTATTAACAAATGAGTTAGCGCCAATTATACAATTATTTGGTATTATTGAACCTTTTAAAATAAGACTTCGACAACCTATCCAAACTTTATCTCCAATAAAGATGGGTTTAGGAACATTTAAAACATCACCAATTTCATTCTTGATCGTATGCAAATCCGTATCCATGATCAATAAATCCCATGAAAGTAAACAGTTTTTACCAAATTGAATTCGAGAGTAACATACAATTGACGATTCCGCCGTTATTATAAAATTCTCACCTAAAATCAGTTTACCATCACCTCCAACTGCTATTTTGGATCCATGACCTATATCTGTTTTCCCTTTAAAAACGACAACACCGGATACATCCCAGATCGTTCTGGACACCCTATCATCAAAAATCCCAATATCCCCAAATCCGATTCTTATTAGTCCAGTAGAAATTGAACAATCTAATTTTATTTTACCTAACGTTCTACGTAAATAGACCTTTCTGGAAAGAAAGATAGGCAGGTGAATAGCCTGTTTAAACGGAAGATATTTAAAGTTAAAATAAAGCGTTTTAAAGCCTATTCTTTTTAGAAATAAAATTTTAGTTTTAAAATTACCCATTTTGAGGATTATTTATTATTGATAAAATTTTTGATATCAAGAAACTGGTTAGAATGATTCTCTATCCATTCAATACTCTTGTCCCACCACTTTAAATCAAGTAAATAGGTTATTTCATCTGGTTCAAACCTGTATCTAATATGCTTTGCAGGAACACCTCCTACAATGGAATAAGGCTCTACATTCGAACTTACTACGGCATTTGCAGCTATTATTGCTCCATCTCCAATGGTTATACCATCAGCTATAACTACATTGGCACAAATCCAGACATCATTGCCAATAGTCACGTGGCGGTATGGATTATGGTAATCTTTATCAAAAAAAGACCTTTGACAATAAGGTGGATTAGAAAATAAGGCAGGATGGGTACTTACAAAAGTCCGCGAAGGATGATTTCCTGGAGCGACTCTGATATTAGGACCAAAAGAACAGAATTTTCCAATAGAAGCTTCCAGTATAACACAATTATCTGTTATATACGAAAAATCTCCCAGTGTAACATTTTCCATAATCACTCTTTCACCAGTCCAATTGAATTTTCCGAAATGAACATTGTTCAGGACATTCATATAACCAACAATCAAATGTCCATCCTTAAATTTCCGTTGATATAGAAACTTTGTTTTCAACCATCGAAAATAATCTGTAATAGGATTCCTAAAAAATGATCTATCCATCCTCACCACTACCTCCTTTTGACTTTTAATAATAGACTCATAATACCGCTATTCTTAAGTATGATCGGTATGTAAAAAAGAAGCATTACGTAACAAATCAAAGACTTAATGTAAATATTTAATTCCGGTATATTTATAGAAAACAAACAAATGAAACCTAAAATATAGAAAGTACTTAGAATTAAAATCCATTTCTCATTCATAGTAAAGATTTGTTTGAAACTTAAGCCTATCTTTTTAGTATATATCACTGAAATCAGAATCGAACCAATGGTTAAAGTACTACCCCAGGCAATAATAATGCCGTATCCACCGAACCATAAACCCAACAAATAACCTAAGACCAAATTCAAAACAGCCATCAAAGCATGAACATACACAAGAATAGATAAACGTCCTTCACCCATGCAACTAAAATAAGCTGGCCCACACATGATGTTAAAGATAGCTGAAATAGTTAGGACATACATGGAAAAAGTAAAATCCAAATTTATTTCGCCAATCCAAAAAATCGAAATTATTGGAACCAAAGCAATTAAAAGTGCAGACAAAGGAAATGTAAAAAGAAGAACTAACCGATTCATATTTGCGTAAAAATCCAGCTGATATTCCTTTGTCTTTGTCTTTACTGTTTCAGCGATAACCGGTATCACTACCTGATTGGCACTGACCAATAAAGCCCTGAACTGATTGACCAGACGACTCGCCATCTCATAGTTACCAAGCAACGCCAATCCACCAAATTTGCTTAGAAGCAGCTTCGTGGTAGGCTCGTAAAGTAATTGACAAATGGAGACAACCTGAAACTTATACCCATAATTAAACAGCTCCTTAAACGATTGATTGCTCCATTTCCAATATTTTATACGGTTGAAAGGATCCACTTTTAAAATGAAGATAAAAGCAGCAAAAAGGATGAATAAAGACTGAATCAGTTGAGCAATTGCAACGCCCCGTAAAGCAAATACAGGTGTTAAAAAAATGGTTCCGATATACATGACAATACCGGAAAAAATGTAGATAAAATTTCGAATGTAGTTTTTTTGATATCCCTCCAGAACAGAAGTAAAAACGCCTGAAGCAGCATTGATACACAAACTCGCCAGAGAAAAGGGCAAGATGGAAAAAGCAACATTCAGAAACTGATCATCAATAACAAAATGCAGAAAATATTTTGCACCAAAAAGTATAAAAAAACTGACACAAGTAAAAAGAATCGCTAAAGAAATGAATGAAGTCAAAATCAATTTACCAATTTTCACTTCTTTTTTTTCAGCTATATATTCGGCAACAAATTTCACCAATCCCGAAGTCAGACCTAAATTGGCCAGATTTGCAATCGAAGAGAAAGATAGGATTAAAGACCATACCCCCAACTGTTTAACACCAAGACTATTCAACAAATATTTGTATAGAAAGAAATACAATATTGCAGTAAATGCAACCTGTATCATAGATGAGGTTGCATTAATTGTAAGTTTCTTTTTGGTAGAACTCATACAGAGGCTAAATTTTTAACCTTTTTTTTACAAATGCACTATAATATTCTTTACCAACAACTACTACTACACCAAGGATAGTACCAATAACCATCCAGATAAACAAAATCGTAAACCTTTGAGGTTCTGATTTCTTCAAAGGAACTACTACCGGTTTGATAATGGCAAAAACAGGCGTATCATTTTTCACTTGAATCTTAGCTTGTTCCAATTGTTTAGCAAGTTCGCCGTAAACAGTACGTGAAATATTAAATTCACTTTCCAATCGATCCATGCTTGTACTGGCAGAAGACATAAAAAGATTTAAGTTTCTGTCACGTGTATTTGCTAATTGCACCTGAAGACTTTCATATTTAGCTTTATTCTCGTTATAGCGTTGCTGAATAAAATCCAACTGATTGGCCGATTTTTTGATCTTATATTCCGTAATTTTCTCTTGCAGAAGATCTTGTGATCTTTTTGCAACCTGAGCAGCCAAAAGAGCCTCCGGAAAATTGCAGGTTAAAGTCAGAAAGCCTTCTTTCTTGTTCAATGTCAATAGAATCTGCTGTTTCAGTGCCCTCATAATCTCATCCTCGCCCTTGGAAAGTTGTAATATTTCACCAGGCTTAACTTTATTATTTTTTTTGGGTGGATCGTTTCTGATGGCCTCCACAATGACTCCAGGTAACCCAATAGTATATTTAATGATGTAACCCAAAATACCAATCTTCTGATACTTCGTGTAATAATCAAACATGGTAACTGGCTGCTCAATTCCTTTAAAATTGTATTTGGAATACATGATATCCAAGAGGAAAGATTCCGATTCTACAATTTTAGGAAAAATAACCGGTGTAATATCAGACCCGGCATCCATATTCAAGTCAAAGCCTGCCAATGATGCCAGGGAAGAAATTTTACTCATACTTCCACCCGATTCACTCTGAGGCAACATAATGGTAGTTACTGTAAAGACTTTGGGTGATAGTATTGCAAAAAATAATCCTATGATCGTACCAGCAGCAATTCCTTTAAAAATGGTTTTACGACCCACTAATAGTTTTTTGCCCAATACTAAAATGTCAATTTCTTCTCTTTTAGCGACTGGTCTATCGATTTCTTTTATTTCGTTCATAAATGTCTTTCTACGTATTGTCGTTCTTATCTTAACACAGCAGCTGCTGCAATGGCCAGTGAAGCAAAAGTACTGGCTATGGCAAGCCATCTGCTTATATCCACGTGAACCTTATCGGGTTTCTCAGGAACAATAATCTTGCTGCCAGGCAATACTCTGGGGTATTTATTCCAAAATACCAGACCCTTCGTCACCTTGGTGGTACCATCACTGTACACAACGTACACTCGTTTCTTATTGGCATTGTCCCAGAAACCACCGGAACGATCGATGTAATATTTCGCGTTTTTGCGAGGCTCGAAAGCCATGCTGATGGGGTTGTAGATGGCACCGGCTACATGGACTTCCTCAGAAACCTCCGGAATATTGATGCTGTCGCCTTCACACAAGTGATAATCATAGACAGAACCCGGATTATCCAGAATTTTTTCAAGTTGGAGTTCCACTCTGGCATTTTCCAAATGCTTTTCCAGTTTCGTTTTTAAAGCATCAGCATCTTGTTTATTCTTACTATTCAAAGAGTTATCGGAAGCATTCAAAGCAATATTTTCTAAAATAGCTGTATCCTGAACAGCCTTCTGCCGTTGTCTGAAAAGGGTGGCACCCTGGGCGTAGGCATACGATTTTAAACCACCGGCACGTTGGATCAGATCCGAAATGCGTTCTTCCTTGGAACTGATGCTGTACTTACCTGGATACAGCACCTCTCCTCCTATGGTCACAGTCTTTTGTTCAAAATAGGAAGGAGCTCTTCGCACATACACATAATCAAATGGTTCCAGCTCAAATTGTCTGGTATTTTCTTTAAATCTCAGATTACGGTCAATATCAAATCTGAAAAGTTTAACCATTTCATTTCTATCCTGCGTTGATTCCTGATGGTTGTGCCTTCTGGAAATTTCCAGGTACGATTCGCTGGCTGCTTCCTTCAAGCCACCTGCCAGAAAAACCAGGTCATTGATAGACATACTTTCGGTAAATGAAAACTCGCCCGGTTTCTGTACTTCTCCATAGATGCGGACAAATCTTTTTTCACGCATGCTGTAGATATCCTGAATGATCACGGAGTCTTCCCGTTGCAGCACAATATCGTTTTTACCCTCAACGACATCAGAAAGAATAAATGATACCGTTTCACGAGTTAAATTTTTCATCCTACGAATCACCAACCCTCTGTCGTTAAAAGCATCTTCTCTCAGTCCATCTGCTTTGATGATCAGCTCAGATAGTTTCATACCTTCGTTTAATGCATACAGACCTGGACGGTGGATGGCGCCGGTAATATAGATACGGTTTTCAAAACGGTTCAACAGCGAATCAGCGGAATAAATATCCCCATTTTCCGGGTAAAAAGACTTAAATTGTTTTTCAGCGACATCATGAACTTTGCGTTGTGTATCGGTCATCCGGATCACAGAAATCCTGGATTGTAAGGCGTCATCCCTGAAACCACCCACATAACGGAGCAGATCAGTCAGGTTTTCATTTTGCTTAAGTTCGTAAAGTCCGACACGCTTGAAAGCATCTTTTACCTCAACACGAATATCGTAGGTAGGAATGTATAGAATATCCTGGTCACGGAGCGAAATGTTATTTTTCACATCCGAGTTCAGCAAAAAGTCGTACACATCGATCACCTTGATGATCTTATTGTCCCGGATCACCCGGATATTACGGAAAGAACCATTCTCATTGGGACCTCCCGAGAGATAGAGTGCATTGAATGCAGAAGCTGTTGCGGGTAAGGTATATGTTCCCGGAGCTAAGGCTTCTCCCATCACATTCACTTTGATGGAACGCATTTCAGCAAGAGTGACATCAGCCCAGGTATTGGGGTTCGGACCTCTCATCCCAAAATAAATATTCATCAAACGGTTTTGAATTTTTGAGCGGGCATCCGTAAAAGTCATTCCATGTATTTGGATACCCCCTACTCCAGGAATCTGGATGTTACCATTCTGATCAATTTTAACCTCGTATTTCTTCTGACTGGCACCCCAGACATTCACAGTAAGTTCGTCACTTACTCCTAATATATAATCTTTTGGGATGGGGATATTGACTGAAGGTTCAAACGTCAGGTTTTCCGAATTGAATAACTGATATCCAAATATTTTTTTTGCTTTTTCTTTCGCTTTAATCAGTGCTTTTTTAGAAAGAACTTCTTTCTTTCTCATATCCAGCTCTTCATCTTCCCAGTCATCTTTTGTCAAATTCTCTATACCTTCATCGGAAGAAAACTTCATCTCACGCATACGTTCCTTCAGCTGATCGACCTGCAAATCAGAGGCTCCCTGTGTTTTTGCCAGTTCAGATGCTTCATCAATGGTTAAACCTCTTTCTTCCATCTTTTTGGCAATATCCTGTATCTGACTATCGCTCAACGACTTTACATCAATATTTTTAAAATCCTGAGCCGAGGTCTGAACGGCGAAAAGAACTAAGAAAATGAAGCTGGATATAAACCTGAATTTCTGCAACATAATGGACTATTTTAGAAAAAAAAATTTATTGACTGAAAAACACTAAAATAACGGTTAAACATGCAATAAATTGTGAAATATGGGTATTAGTTAATTTTTTTAAATTTTTGAGCGACAAATATACGAAAAGCATTGTGTTTAAAATGACCAAAAAAACAATTAATCATATATTTCAAAAGGAGAATTCTTGCTTTTGAATTCCGGCACCAAAGCTTTCATTGCTTTAATCATTTCCGGAATCTCTGCAATGTGCGCGCTTTCAATGATTTCACCAATCGACCCGGTTACTGCCTGATACTCATATTGACGAACTTTGGCAATGGTGATTTTATCGTGTTCTGTTGGCAGAGTTGTTTCCTTAGCATTCAAAAGCTCTTCGTACAACTTCTCACCAGGTCTTAAACCGGTGAATTCAATCTGGATATCCACATCGGGTATCAGACCTGCCATTTCAATCATCCGTTTAGCCAAATCCAGGATTTTGACAGGCTCGCCCATGTCAAAGACGTAAATTTCACCGGTCTTACCAAATGAAGCCGCCTCCAAAACCAATCGGCACGCTTCAGGTATCGTCATAAAATACCGGATAATATCCTTATGTGTCACAGTCACAGGACCTCCATGCTCTATTTGCTCCTTGAAATGCGGAATCACAGAACCGTTTGACCCCAGCACATTCCCAAATCGGGTTGTAACAAACCGAATCGGATTTCCAAGGCGTGCACATTCACCCGCCAAAGTCTGCACATGAATCTCAGCTATACGCTTGGTTGCACCCATGACATTGGTAGGGTTCACCGCTTTATCTGTGGAAATCATCACAAAACTTTCCACACCGTATTTGGCTGAAAAGTTGCTTATATTCTTAGTACCCAAAACATTGACCGAGACAGCTTCGCATGGATTCACTTCCATCATCGGAACATGTTTATAGGCAGCAGCATGGTAAACCACCTGAGGATTGTATTTCTGGAAAACATAGTTAACACTGTTAGCGCTTCGCACATCTCCGATGATCATATCGTACTTTAAATGGGGGTACGTTCTGTCCAATTCCAGTTTCAAATTGTGCAAAGGCGTTTCAGCAGCATCAAACAATACCAACCTTGCCGGGTTGAACCGAGCCAACTGGCGGACCAATTCACTACCGATAGAACCTGCTGCTCCGGTAACAAGGATCACTTTACCGGAAACCCGTATACTAATACGTTCCAGGTCAATCTTTATCTCATCCCTACCCAACAGATCCTCAAACTGGATGGGCTTCATGCTGAAATTTTTGCCTGCATTGTTCGCACCCTCAAAAGGTGGAGAAACCATCACCGAAATGCCTTTTTCCATACAAAAAGTGACAAACTTTTGTTCTTTTTGTGCTGATTTATAATCCGGAAAAAGAATGGTAGAAATATCATTTTTATGCATAAACCAGTTAAAACGGTCTAAGGATAGATTGTAAACCCTCAGATCCAGAATCCTGGCTTTACTTTTACTCTTGTCCGTGACCAGAAAACCCTTTACCTCGTGCTGGCTGGCCGGACTGCTGTTCAACCAATGAGCCAAAGCAATGCTGTGATGACCAATACCCCACACGAGCGTCTTTTCGCTGTGCTTACCGGAAAAACTGACCGTATAATAATACAGAATAACGATGCACAATCGCATGATCATCATGAAAGTCAAGCTGAAAATCAACATATTCAGCACCAGGTAGAATCCAAGCCGAATATCCCAGTTGTAAACGCTGATGGTGATGAAGAACGCAACGCTTGAAAAAAATAAAGCAGCAAAAACCCGCCACAATTCCAAGAAATTCGTATGTCTGATAAGCCCCCTGTACGTTTTCAAAAAATAAAAAACAATACCATTGAAAAATATATACACAAAACACCAAAAACCAATGTTCTCAATCAAATGATCGTGATCCACCCTGGTCCTTATATATATTGCTAACCAATAGGAAGCAGCACATAAAATCAAATCTATCAGATAGACAATCCATCGGTTTACAATGGATGTGCTCATTATTCTTTTAAAATTCCGTCGTAAAAAGTTACGTACCTTATTCATAAAACTATTTTGTTTTGACGCACAAAGTTAAACAAAATAGATCATTCAAAAGTACTGTGTTAAGCTTGAATACAGAAATTTAGCATCATCTTAACATATTAAAAATAATGAAATTTTAACCTTTCCCTGTTTTCACTACACATTGTAAGGTTTTTCACTACAATACTTTTCGACTAATTCCAGATTTATTCCTAAAATACCCTACAATAATAAATTTTGCCAGACTGTAGATTTGTCGCATTAGATTTTACACATAAGTATTATTACAAAAAACAAAAATTTCCAGAAAATGCGATACGTAAGAATCCGAACTCACCTTTCTCTATTAATCTGACCAATCAACCCATTTCTTCCAAAAGAAGAATCTGACAAAAGCCCGCGAACCACTTATTAAAGGTTTTTTGGGTGTCTCCCTATCAGTAACTCAATTACTGACTGCAACAACTTTGATGCTTTTTAAAAAAACAATGGTAGGAATTTTCTACCTGATCATTCTTTATGAATTCTTTTAATAACCCCCTATGAAAAAGAAAATTTTATTTATCGTTTGTCTTTGTAGTTCATTTATGCTTCAAGCAGCAGTCTTAAAGACCGTTTCAGTAACAGCAGGTGGATTGGCAACCACTTTGACAGCAACAGAAATTGCCAATGTTACCGACCTGACAGTCACTGGTTCTATTGATGCAAGAGATGTGAAATTCATGCGCGACAATATGGCGAAACTTTCTGTCCTGAATTTGAGTAGCGCTAGTATCAAGGCCTATAGTGGCACAGCGGGAACATATACAGTTTCAACAATATATCCGGCCAATGAGCTCCCAAAAAATCCCTATCGCAGAGTAGAACCTTCCAATAAGACCATTCTAAAGTCAATCATTTTACCAAATTCCATTACATCAATAGGTTCCGGTGCTTTAAGTGGATTATCAAATCTGACCAGCATCGTCATTCCAAGTACAGTGACATCCATAGGTTCATTCGCATTCTTTGGCTGTAGTAGCCTGATCAACGTGACCATCCCCAACTCGGTTTCTACTATTGAGGGCTATGCATTTGGCGGTTGCACCGCATTAACAAGTGTCACTCTTTCCGAGAAATTGACAACCATTGGAAATTGGACTTTTAGTAGTTGTACCTCACTAACAAACATCACCCTCCCCAAAACGATCACATCAATAGGTAGTTATGCCTTTTACGGTTGCAGTTCACTGACCGGAATGATTATCCCCGAGGCAGTCGCATCCATACAGGAAAGCGCATTCGGAAATTGCTTATCTATCACCACCATAAACATACCCAATAAAGTAAAATCCATTAGTAATGGCACCTTTTCCGGCTGTAGCAAACTTTCCAGCATTAAAATGTCAAACGCCATCAACAAAATTGGAGACTGGGCCTTTCTGGGATGCGAATCACTGACCAGTTTAGTCGTACCCGATTCCGTATATACCATTGGAAACAGCGCCTTCTTAAATTGTTATAAGTTGAGCAGTTTTTCAATACCCGCTTCTGTCAGGGAAATAGGCGAAAGTGCTTTTACCAATTGCCTTGCACTAGGAAATGTAACAATACCCAATACTTTAACTAAAATCAAGAAAAGTACTTTTGATAACTGTACCGCTTTTACAAGCATATCCATACCCAATTCCGTCGTTGCCATTGAAGATTGGGCATTTTATGGTTGTACCGGGCTTAAGAGTGTTGTCATTGGCAGTAACATAAAAACCATGGGAGAATACGCCTTCAGCAAATGCAGCGGTCTGACATCGTTAAAGATGAATGCAGTCACACCCATTGCCTTAACAATAAACGTGTTCAATACAACAAACATTGCAGCATGTACTCTATCTGTCCCCAAAAATTCAATTGCATCCTATAAGGCAGCAACAATCTGGAATCAATTTTATAGCATCGTTGCACTCTCATCCCTTAATTCTCAAAATATAGCATTGGTTGAAGGTTGGAACATCATTTCATCCAATGTCGTTCCGTCCCAGACAGATCTGAAACTCCTTTTTCAACCCTTGATTGATGCGGGCAAACTCGTAAAAGTCATGGACGAGTCCGGTAAAGCCATAGAAAACTTTGCAGCCCTTGGAGGTTGGAAAAATGGTATTGGTCTGTTCAGTACGACAGAAGGTTACAGAGTTAAAATGACTGCAGCAGAAACACTCGTTTTAAATGGCAATGCCGTGGTCCTACCATTAAAGATACCGCTCAGCGCAGGATGGAACATCATTTCTTACCCTTGTGCAGATGCACAGAATGCACAAACCTTAGTACAAGCACTTATAAACAGAGGCACACTTATAAAAGTGATGGACGAAAGCGGACTATCTATTGAAGACTTTGGCACATTTGGTGGATGGAAAAACAATATTGGCAGCTTTATGCCAGGTAAGGGTTACAAATTTTATATGACAAAAGCGGACACCTTATCCATTACAAGTACCGTATTGAGGTCAGTAGAAGCAACAGCTGCAAACACCCTGCTGGAATCCACCTACTTCACCAATGTCTATGAAGGCAACGGTACCGACCATATGAATATAAACCTGTTGGATCTGGGAAATTCCACATTGGGTCTGGACGATGAAATTGGAATCTTTGATGGAACAGCCTGTGTCGGTTCAGCAAAAATCGGCCCTGAACAAATAGCACAGGGAAGCATCAGTATTCCCGCATCCTGCAACGACGGTGTGGGTGGAGCTATCAACGGATTTATCCCGGGTAATGAGATTTCAATAAAAGTATATAGTAATGGTAAATTATATAAAATTGTCCTAAACACTATTTCCGGTGGCAGCACCTTTGTAAAAAGCGGATCCATCTTTGCCAGCATCGAATCAAAAGAGCTGACAGGAGACGTGCCAACAACTATAGAGGAAACGAAAGAAGCCGTAGGTATAAAATGCTATCCAAATCCTTTTGTGGAGGAGATATCCATTGATGTACAAAACGATACAGCGACTATGCTGACAGTTGGTATTTACAATATGATGGGACAAAAAGTGAAAACGATCTACGAAGGTGTAACAGATACCATTCAACTCAAATGGGATGCTACAGACGAAAAGGGCAATCGCGTGATTCCCGGAGTCTATCTGTGCAAGGTCAACGATTCGTCCAAAAAGATTGTCTTTACCAAAAGCAAATAGATCGCTCAAAATCTAAGTTAAACAGAACCTTTTAGCCTTACATCGATTATGAAAAAGTTATTAATGCTCGGTTTTACAGCCCTATTGACTGTTACCTGTTTTGCTCAGGGTCATTTCTCAGTTGCTTTCACAGGCAACGGTCATGACCATATGAACCTCACTATCCTGGCAGCTACCCTTAACGGGGTAGCTCTGCAGGCAGGTGACGAAATAGCGGCTTTTGATGGTTCCATCTGTTGTGGAAAAGTGGTGCTCACGCAACCCATTGACATAACCAAAATCAGTACCTTTGTGACCATTGCTGCCTCCAGGTCGGATAATGGATTATTAAACGGCTTCACGCCAGGCAATACCATTACCTTGAAGATCTGGGATGTCAGTCTGAACAAAGAGGTCGTGTTGGTCACCAATGAATATCTGGATCCGGCGACAGCACTACCTACTACTGCGCCTAAATTTGCGGCAGACGCATCGGCATCGGTAAAAGTAACCGGTCTTTTCAATCAGGTTCCGGCAGCCCATGCAGGAATAGATCAGACCGTCATGGAAGGAACAATTGTTGCATTGGATGGTTCGGCTTCAAGCGATGCAGATGGCAACACGCTGACATACCACTGGAATGCTCCAACCGGCATCGTACTTAGTTCCACCACATCGGTGAAACCCACGTTTTCAACCCCCAACGTGACCAATGACACGACTTTAACATTTACCTTAATGGTCAACGACGGAAAAGTGAATTCCCCTATTGACCAGGTAAACATTACGGTCAAACGTAAAAACGATACACAAGACATCCCGCTCATGCTGGGTTGGAACATGATCTCCCTCAATGTGGCCCCGACAAATAAAAACCTGAAAGACATCTTTCAACCCTTGATTAATGAGGGTAAACTGATTAAAGTGACGGATGAATCCGGAAAGTCCATCGAGAACTATAAAACACTGGGAGGTTGGACAAACAACATCGGTGACTTTAAGGATACAGAAGGTTACAGAGTTTATATGAATGCCTCAGGAACGCTTCATCTGGAAGGTAATGCCATAAAATTACCTTTGAACATCCCGCTCCTATCCGGATGGAACATCATCTCTTATCCCTGTACAGTTGCACAGAATGCATTGGAAATGGTTCAACCGCTTATTGATGCTGGATTATTGAAAAAAGTAATGGATGAAAGCGGGAATACAATTGAAGATTTCAGATCCTATGGAGGCTGGAAAAATAACATTGGAAACTTTATCCCGGGAAAGGGGTATAAAATATTCTTGAACGGATCGGGAAGCATAACTATTTCCAGTAACCTATTGAGATCCGCATCCATAGCCTCAACGGCACAAAAAAACGAATCTACTTACTTTCAAAAAGTCTATCAAGGAAATGGAACGGATCACATGAACATCAATTTGGTTGATCTGGCATTATCAGGCCTGAAAGAGGGAGATGAGCTTGGAATCTTTGATGGCACAGTCTGTGTAGGTTCAGTAAAAATCGATGCATCGCAAATAGCCGATGGTTCTATCAGTATACCAACATCCTGTAAGGAGAGTCAGGAAGAAATGGTGAATGGATTTATACCCGGAAACGACATTGCTGTAAAACTTCACAGTGAGGGATCTATATACAATCTGACATTAGAAACAGTGATGGGAAGTGCTGTTTTTGAAAAAAGCGGATCCATGATGGCAAAAATTGGATCAAAGAATCTAGCCAATAGTCAGGCAGTCATACGTTGTTATCCCAATCCATTTGTGGATGAAGTGACTATCGATGTCCCCGACCAAAAAGCATCGGATGAGATCCTGGAAATTGTCAGTATCACCGGTCAAAAGATAAAAGAAATACACAAGAGTGATGCTGCATCTCAGCAATACAAATGGGATGGATCCGATGGAAATGGTCGTAAGGTTCTGCCGGGACTGTACCTTTGCAAGATAAATGATACATTGACGAAGATCCTATTTTTAAGAAAAGAATGATTAAGTGGTTTTATATAGAAAAAGGGTACCTCAAAAGTCTTCACTTTTGAGATACCCTTTTCTTTTATGCCCACTGACGGGCACCAACCCTTTTACCCAACCTTAGAAACCCAACCTTAGAAACCTATAAAGAAACCTTACTTGTCTTTTTTGCAACCTTGACCAAATAAATTTGGTTGGCAGGTACATTGATACGCACCACCTCGTCCGTCACCTTCATTTTATGGATCATTGCACCGAATAGATTGTACACAGAAATCGTTTCCCCAAATGGAGCTCCCGAAATTACAATCTCATTCTGATCCGTATAGATATTTAAGTCATTTAATGTCAAATCAGGCACTCCAAGCAGTTGTTCTTCCAGAATAGTTACGAATTTATTCCAGTCCAAATTCGCACGATAATTGGTTATGGCACCCACAGGAACAAACAACTTGCATACTTCCTTATTGATATTGTAGAACGACTCCGAAAAAAGATTCGGTGGTAACGTACTTCCACAATGAACTTCGGCCAATTTGGTACAACCATAAAAAGCATCTACGCCAATAGTCTTAACATTGGTAGGAATGTGGATATTCACCAGGTCCGTACAACCACAAAAAGCATGTCCTTCAATGATTGTCACACTTTTAGGAATGGTATAGGATGTTGAAAATTTATTTGGGAACCGAATCAGCCTGTTACCCTTCATCAAAACGCCATCAATTGCGCTTAATTTGGTGTTACTCGTTGAAACAATAAAATTCTTCAATTTCAGGCTGCCACAAAATGCGGCCAGACCGATAGAGTCCAGACTGCTGCCTATCTCTATCGTTGTAACTCCGGTACAGTCGTGAAAAGCTAATGAGCCAATCCGTGTCACTTTATCAGGTATTTTAATGGAAGTTAAACCCGTACAACCATAAAAAGCATGATCGCCGATATCCGTTACACTGATAGGAATAGTTACCGATTTCAGACCTGTCATCTTATGAAACATCGCGTTTGGCAGTCTATTGGCATAAACAGGAATCTGCGTGTTTTCCGCAGAAAAAGTCCCTCCAGCTACAATTTGAACGTTCTTAATATCCAGTGCTGACAATAGAGGCATTTTACGAAGAATGTCAATATCGGCACCATTGATTTGTCCGGAAAGAACCAGCGTGGTTATGGTTGCACTTTTAGGACCTAAGAGTGTGCCCAGATTACCAGCAGTGACAGTATATGTTTCATTGGTGGAAGCATATACACCCGAATACATAAATAAACAAAAGATCACAAATACGAATTTAAAAGTCAGTTTCGTTTTCATATACTTAAAATTTAAAAATGAACAGCCCCATTGATGTTTATTAGATTTAGTTAAAAGCAGGGACATTTGGCTCTTCACACGATCTTTTAGATTCAAAAATTCAATTATTCGATGCAGAAATTAAACCCGAAGTATTCAATGTAAACCTAGGGTCTTTCATGCACCAGTCTATTTCACCTTTCACAAATTTTGCAGGATTACCAAGATAGATGGCATTTTCCTCCAGAAGATTTCGGCTTACAACGGAACCGGCACCAACTACAATATGGTTACCGATCTGCACACCTTTAAGAACAGTGACATTGCATCCGATCCACACTTTATTCCCAACAACCACATCCTTATCGGAATTAATAATTTCATTTTGGGAATTGAAGATGGGATGATAATCCGTATCCATAATGTTTGAATTAAATGCAACCATCACATCGTCACCAAACTTTAGCCGCTTACGACAATAGAATGCCGAATATCTATTGGCCCAGAAATTATTCCCTATCTCCAGTGTCCCTGCAGAGGATACAAAGACGAGATTCTTACTGTTAAATAATGCATTATCACCTGATAAGATAATCCGACCACCTTTGTTTACCTTAATGACAGTGCCATTACCCAATGTCAGCATATTTCTTTTTATCGGTTTTTTGAAAACGATGGCGTTTTTAGACTGGCATTCAAGCCTGGATCCGGACTGAATAAATATGGGCATTTTCCATAATCCAATAAATCCGAACAGTCGAAAATTAATCCCGGCAGTATGCATTAAATGTACATTCTTGTATTCAAGCAGATGTAGATACAGCCTCCTGATTAGCATCATAGTTGTATATTTTGATAGGATAAAAGCATTTATTGCTGCAAACTCATTTCAGGACGAGACAGAACCTTCTTTTGTCTGCAAAGGTTCCTGATACAATTGACGACTGTATAAATATCCTCATCCGTTAAAGTAGGACCGGAAGGCAGGCACAAACCAATATCAAACAACTTCTCACTGACCCCACTTCCATAAAACGGATCTTTGGAAAAAACGGGTTGCATATGCATCGGTTTCCACAACAATCGAGATTCGATATTGGTAGCATCAAGACCCATACGGATTTTTTCTCTTGTAATACCCGCAACCTCCGGATCTATCAGGATACAGGACAACCAGAAATTGGAGTTGTAATCCGTATCCGGGTTATTCATCACAGTGATGCCTTCAATGTCCGACAAAAACAAAGAGTAAAGTTTATGGATGGCTCTTCTGCGCGCAATATGATCGCTCAGTACATACATTTGACCCCGGCCAATTCCGGCACAGATATTGCTCATCCGGTAATTGTAACCAATTTGGGAATGTTGATAATGGGGAGCAACGTCTCGAGCCTGAGTCGCATAGAACCGGGCAAGTCTGGCATATTCTTCTGTATAACAAATCAGCGCACCACCTCCTGAAGTCGTAATCATCTTATTCCCATTGAAAGACAAAGCAGCCAATTCACCAAACGTTCCGCATTTTTGACCTCGAAGCTCAGAACCAATAGCCTCAGCAGCATCTTCCAGTAAAGGAATACCGTACTTTTCAGCAATGGCGTTTATCTCTTTCATCTTAGCAGGCATACCATACAGATGTACAGGAATGATGGCCCTAGGGAGTTTACCCGTCTTTACCAGACGATCCTTTATTGCAATCTCCAGTTGTAGTGGATCCATATTCCAGGTATCCATTTCGCTATCTATAAATACGGGCTTGGCACCCAGATAGGCTATTGGATTTGCAGAAGCAGCAAAGGTGAATGATTGACAGATGACCTCTTCGCCGGATTTAACACCCAGAAGGATCAAACCAAGGTGAAGAGCCGATGTGCCTGAATTGAGAGCAACAATATGCCGGTCTGTATTGTGAAATTTTTCCAGGTCTTCCTCAAACGCATCAACGTTTGGGCCTAGTGGTACAACCCAATTGGTATCGAAAGCTTCTTTAATAAAGTCTTGCTCAAAACCAGACATATGGGCAAGAGAAAGTAAAATCTTTTTTTCCATATAACTATACTATTAATTTGATTCCACAAAAGAAAACCTATTGAAAAAACCATTGCCTTAAGTCTTACTAAGTATCAGATGGTAGATATCCCCAATTGTATTGGCTACCAGTATATCATCCTGTTTGAGCGTCACATTGTATTCTTCATCTGCCATGCAAATGACAAACAACGAAATCAATGAAGACCACTCCTCCAGGTCTTTAAATTGAGTGGACTCATCAAACGTCTTTACGTCAGTGCTTTCAAAAAGCTCTGAAAATTTGGTAATAAAATTGACCATTTCCATAATTCCATTTTTTGAGCCAATTAAATATCAATCGTTCTATTAAATCTCAGTTTACCTATCTTAAACATCATGGATGCCCAGGTGAGTCCAGTGCCAAAACCGGCAAAACACAAATTCAAATGCTCATTCTCCAGTCTTTTACCCAGATTGAAAGTCATTGCAACGGGAATCGAGACGCCACTGGAATTACCAAAATTCTCAACAATATTGCAGGGCATCTTTTCATGAGGAACGTCAAGTTTGTCAGCCAGTTTATTCAAGATGAATCTATTGGGTTGATGAAACATAAAATAATCCACCTCCTCCTTGGTTTGATTGGCAAAAGCCAGCAAAGAGCGGATCATTGGCGGAACCTCCTTTTGGACAAACATAAAGACCTCATCCCCTTTCATGATCAGATTTTCCAGTGATCGATAATTCCCAACTTCATCCTTCTTCACGACAGACGTCTCCGGACTTGAAGGAATTTTCAGACCCCCAGCTGGAATTTGTATGGAAAGAGCCCTTTTACCATCCATCTTTAAATTGGCATAAATCGTATTTTCTTCGTCCGATTTCTCAATAATGGTAATGGATGCAGCATCCCCAATCAACGGATTGCTGTTTCTATCCCTTCTGGAGACCTTTCGACTCAAAACATCCACATTCAAAAGCACCACCTGATGGATTGACTCTTGCTCTAACAGTAAGAATGCCTGCATGAGGCCTATCACAAAACCAGCGCAGCCCTGATTGATATCCATGCAAAAAAGATCTTCCTTGAGACCCAGTTTGCCTTGTATCAGGTTGCTGGTAGGTGGCATTAAGTAATCTGGGGTCTGAGTCACCAGAATTAAGGCATCGATATCCTCCTTTCTCAACAACTCCTTCTCAAATAAGTAGGATAAACCACTGATACAGAGATCAGATGAACACACGCCATCGTCTACAACACGACGTTTGTCAAAACCCATGGCACTCTTCAACTTCAACGAAGTCTCTATTGAAAACACATAGTTTTGCATCTCATCCTCAAAGTTGATTTCTCGGGTAGGTAAAACAGTCAGAATACCAACTATTTTTTTGTTTTTAAAGATGAAGTTCATTTTTCGCACCGTTTTTAGTCAACATTTCAACAATCTGATTTACCGAAGAAAAATTCTCTGGAACGATATCCACCCCATCGATGGAAATGCCGAATACAGCATCCAGCTCACTAACCAATAAAATTAGATCAAACGAATCAATCATCCCCTGTTCAATGAAATTCACCTTCTGCGAAAAATCAAATTCAGGCCTGATCTCCGTTAGTATTCTCAATACACTGTCTGTCATGATTTCCATCGTATTATATGATCATACATTATTTCTCTTTTGTACCCATAGTGCTCGTACCTTTTCATCGCATTTTCATTGTCTGTACGACACCAGAGAATTTGTCTTTTCGTGGTGTTTCCACAAACCAGATACGCATTGAACAAACTCGAGCCAACCTTTTTGTTGCGAAAATCAGGATCCACGAACCAATACCTCAAATGCTGAGTGACACCATCCACCTCATACAGTATGAAGCCCCTGATGCCTCCCTGATCTTCGTATAAAAGCACACATCCACTTTGAATAAAATGATCCAGTTCCTTCTGGTGAGGTAGTCGCTCCGAATACCTGTCAAAAGCACTTTTCAGTTTATCCTCCACATAGTGCAAGTCAACGCTTTTGGCTAATCGTACCTGTTCCGGAAAATCAGTACTTGCTACATCCGGAGTTTTCATACTTAACCGCACCAGAATGGCATAGGTGAAAAACAACTTCGTCTTAAAAAGCGTCAAAACATCATCGTTTTCTTTCTGAGTGACAATCTCTGCAACAATAGCCTCATGTTCATGTGCCAGGAGTGAATCCAGATCGGCACTCAAACATTCATAACCACTTGATATATAATATAAATAGTTAAATGAATCGTTGCTCTTCAGAAAAAAAACGGTATTCAGGAATTCCCTTTTCCACAATAGTTTCTCTTGAATCCATAAGGATACCTGATCCAAATCGGGGTAGAAATTTGTTAAAAAGCCCTTTTTAAGATATTTAATTTTCACCATAACATCCATGATCTCTTGTACATCCAAAACAGGATCAATGGAACTCTTCATGTAGTATTTTGCTTAATTCGAGCCTGTTAATCTTACCATTGGCATTTACAGGCCATCCATCAATCTTGATCAATTTGGATGGCAGCATGTATTTAGGGATCAGCCTGAGCATTGATTTTCGAAAATCACCCATTGTGAGATCTTCACTTGCCTCATAAAATAACACGATCTGCTTGTTGTTCGTATCGTAAAGGACACTACAAACATCGATCTGATTGGTTCCCAATGCAGCGATTTCGATTTCTCCCAGCTCTATCCTGTAACCGTGATGTTTTATCTGCGAATCTTTCCGGCCAACAAAAATGATTTCATTCAGTCTGTTCCTGAAAACCAAATCGCCGGTACGGTAGATCATCTCCGGATAATACGGATTCAACGGATTCTGAACAAATACTTTCTGAGTTCGCTCCCAGTCGTTGTAATAACCCAAAGCAAGCGAAGAACCTCTGACACACAACTCACCCAGCTCCTCCAATCCGGCCATTTCGTTTTTCTCTGTCAAAATCAGCACATCACTGTTTCTACATGGAAATCCAATAGGCAGAGACTCCTCATCGGAAAATGCTCTTTCAACGATGTAATACGTACAATCCACCGTTATTTCAGTGGGACCATACAGATTTGCAAACCGACAATGGGGAAGCTGTTTCCTCCAGTAATTGAGGTGCTTGTTTGGCATCACTTCACCGGCAAAAAAAACATCCCTCAGGTATTCCGGTTTCTTGGAATTAAAAATAGCCAGATTGGCAATGTTGATCAAAACAAACGGAACCCAGAAAATAAAAGTGACTCTGTTTTCATTCAGCGAATCAATCAATCTGGATGAGAAAACATAATCTTCCTCCGGTATCAGAACCAATTTCGCACCGGTTGCAAGCATCAGATAAATGTCCAGTGTCGAATTGTCAAAATAGAATGGAGCCTGATTACCGATAACAGTCGTTTCGTCTATCAGGAACGTACTCACAGCCCAGTCAATATAATCGATCACCCCACGGTGAGAAATAACCACACCTTTGGGAATACCGGTAGAGCCGGACGTAAAAATGGAATATACAGGATCCAGGTCTATCATTCCCTCCTGGATGGTCTCTATCAAACACTCATCAATCACTCCATTTTCAAGCGTTTCTTCAAGCACAATAATCTCTTTCGAAAAGAAACTTCTTAAAGCGTTTACATGCTCCCTATCCGTAATGACAATGTCCGATTTGAGCAATTGCAAGATAGACATCAGTCTGGATTCAGGAGATTTCACATCCAGGGGCACATAAAAATTTCCACTGTAACAAATACCCAGAAAAGAGATAATGGCCTCTTTACTTTTTGGCATAAACACAGCAACAGGTTTCCTGTTGGATTGCAACACAAGCAATCGTGTAGCTATCATTTTTCCGGCATTCATCAATTGTGCAAAAGATATTTCCCCTTTAATATCTTTAATTGCAACCTTCTCAGGTAGCCTGGATGCTGTGTTTTTTATGTATTCTGTTATGTTTCGTTTCATAGCAGATTGTTTTTAGTAGTTTCTCGCTCTGTATAATGGAAAAAACCCGGATGACGCATCGAAGGTAGGATCCGACTTTTTACGCATGTCCACCAGGTAATCGTATATTTCCTGATTGTAAATCCTTTTACCTATAGAAAATACATGATCCGAATTTCGATTAAACGATTTTTTAAACCGATAAAGGCTGTCATCGCTGGAACCGACACCACCACCTATGTGCATCGTCTTAAAACCTTCTTTACAACCCCATCGGGCAGCCTCATAAAACAACAAGTTATTGGGAGCATAATTCCGGTATTCGTAGATGGACCCAAGAAAATGGCAATGCATTCTGTGATTGGCAAATATCATGATAGCCATGGAAATGATCTTGTCCTCCAGGACTGCATAAAAAACTTCGTAATGATCGTATAAATCCGTATGAATGGATTGGTAGAATTCCCTTTCAAAAAAATAGTACGGATTGGCTACCTCCTTTTTCATAGTATCGTTATAGATTTCCATAAAACGATACAACAGATCCAGGCTTTTACCATGAACGATTTTCACCCCAAACCTTTCCGCTTTCCGGACATTGTTTCTGTTGTTTGGCGTAAAATTGGACCAGATCACCTCATCCGATTCCAAATCCATCGCTATTGTTTTCCCTAAATCTACAATAAAGGACTTGGATCGCATCACCTCCACATTATTAAGCAGCGGATGAAAACGGGTAAACATTGAAATGACATTCTGGCTGTTTGCCAGTTCAAAGCAACTGTCATAAAACTGTTCCATTTCCTTTTCGGAAGTATCCCCTTCAAAAATAAACCCACCATAACCATATGGAGTCGATAAATCATAACAAGATCCACTCTTGATAATCGATTTTAAAGGACCAAATTCGGAAATATCACGCTTCATCACCACATTGATACCTCTCAGATGTTTTGAATTATAGTAGATCAGATACGGAATACCATCCCCATGTATCATATACGCTTTCACATAATTCTGAAGATAATAAACATCGTACTGTTGAAAAGAAGTGACTACCTCATACCATTTACTGGAATGCTGCATATCAATAATGTCCATGTAATTCATATCTGATAGTACTTTATAACAAATTGTTTCATAACTAATCATCCATCCTTACAGCAATCAATGAATCATATTTGGCATAGACATTGTTGTATGTCTTTGATAACCACTCACTTTTTATAGGATTCTTTTCCAACAATGCGTAAAGCACAGCAGGGAAATTGGCACCGGACATTTGAGAGAACGGGTATCCACCCCCAAAACGAGGATTCATTTCCAAAAGATAATACTTACCATCTTTTTCAAAAATATCACAATCCAGATTGGCGATGTGTTTGAGATTCATACCAATCTTAGTTCCAATGCTTTCCAGATCCTTATGGTCCCGCAATACGGCCTTATCCGTTTCACCGGCACGCATAGCGATTTTTTCCTTAACATAGACGGAAATGTTGTCCCCATTAAAATCATTAAAAATATCCATCCCGAATTCTTTCCCCTCAATCTTTTCCTGAATCAGAATAGAATTATCCATATCAGTTTGACTGATTTCAGCGATAATGGACCGTAAAATCTTCTTTTCCAACAGTCTGAACGAGCATACCAGTTGCTCCCTGTTTTCCGGAAATTCAATGCCTATGGATGCTGTACCCCAGCGCGGTTTTATAACTAAAGGAAATGTCAGATTGCCATCCTCTATGGCAGCCAGAGCGCTCTTTAGGTTCAGGTACGTTTTAGGAGTGTCAATGCCAATACTATTGGCGAACTCCACCGTTTTCCATTTGTCGAAACACAGGTCAATGACTTCTACGTTGCTGACAATGATGCGAATACCCAAAGATTCAAAATAGCTCTTGTTTTGAGATAAAACCGGCAGTTCCAAATCATTCAGCGAAATGATGGCATCAATGTTCTCTTTTTGACAGATGTCCAGAAGAACTTCTATGTAATCGGAGGCAGACACGGGTGGTACCACATATTGCCTGTCCACCAGAGTCATAGCCGGAGCAGACATTTGCATATCGGCACCGACGATCAAACTTCCGGAAGGTTTTGCTTTCTGGAAATAATCAATTAAATAATGCCTTCTTCCAGCACAAGTAAAAAGTATGTTCATAGTTTAAGATTTTGAAATACAGCACTAATAATGTACAATTGTAGCAGGAATACCCATATAGGTATGATCATCTTGTGTCTTTCGGATAATCAGGCTATTCGCTCCAATGATGGTGTGATTGCCTATTTGTATCTGCTGAAGGATCACAGAAGACACCCCAAACGTATTTTCGTTGCCAATAGTAACCTCACCGGAAATCAGTGCGGCAGGCATAAAAATATTGCAATGGCCAATAACCGTATCGTGACCAATAGCGATCATGCTATTAAAAATATTGAAATCCCCAATATGAACATTGCAACTAATGATGGAACGGGCAAAGACAATATTCCCTTTCCCCATGATCATACTCTGTTCATCTACCAGAATAGCATCCGGAGAAATAATCGATGGAAAATCCAGCATCGAATTGGTCATGGACCGGATTAAACTGGATACGATTTTGGTAGAACCGATAGCAATTACAATACTGAGTGGTCTTGACCAATCGTTCAATTCATTCAATCCACCTATTATCCGACCATATTCATTAAAATCACCCACTTTCTTCCCATCATCAAAAAAACCAACAAAATTCCATGTTGATTCAATCCTATTGATCCTTCTGATCAGACAAGCTACTTCACGGCCACAGCCTCCCGCACCATATATCGCTAAATCTTTCATCTTCATCTATTTTAAAAGGTTCATTAATCCACCGGTATGCCAGAAAAGTACATTTTTGTAGGTATCGACCGTATTCAGGATATGATACATACCCCAAAGTGCTTTACCAGAATACGTTGTATCAAAATAAACGCCGGTCTGAAACATGATCTCATCCAACCATTTTTCCATTTGAGGCGACTTCATTTCATAACCACCACATAAAAAATCATCCCTGAAAAATAACCTGTCGTCAAAATCATCCGAAAGGTTTAAATAACCCTCCAGAGTCTTCATAAAATCATGCATCACGTTTAAACCACGGTCCTGTTTTCTGGCCACAGAAATACCGAAAACCTTCACCTCATCCCAACCCATCTGATGGAGTCCCACCAAAATTCCGACCTGTGTGGAGCCTGTTCCCGATGCCAGAAAAATCACATCCGGTTTCCAACCGACAGCATCACAATACCTTTTTAGCTCCTGAGTCGCTTTGACATAAGCCAACCCACCGGCAATATCATGCCCTCCACCAGTTACATAGTATGGTTTAAGGCCTGCCTCTCTGTAGCGCTCCATAGCACCATCCATGGCATCACTCGTACCATCCGACCCAACAAATTCCATCGTTGCACAGGTCTTTCGGACCAGGAGGGCATTCCCCTTTTCTGCTTCAAATCTGGATTGGGATCCCTGATAGACTAAATGGCAATGCCAGTTGTTTCGGGTTGCGAGAATAGCCATCGCCCTGCAATGATTGGACTGAATGCCACCGGTAGTGACAATCGCATTGTATCCACCCTCTATAAACACTTTTTCGTATTCTATAGCCTTACGTGCCTTATTGCCTCCTCCCGGAAAAGGAAAAAGATCATCCCGAACAATCTTGCAGTTGTAGTTCATACATTGAAAATCCTCTACTATCAACATTGCTTTTTTACTTGAGCTTAATTACCAACAACATCACCCCTTTCAATATTGAGTGAAATGGTATTTACTCCGGAAATGACCACATTCCCTTTTCGCCTCAATACCACATGTATCGATTTCAGAATAATTTTTAAGTCCAGCAAAAACGAGTGCCGCTTCACATAAAAGACATCCAGAAAAAGCCTCTTTTCCCAATCTAAGTTGTTGCGACCATTTACCTGAGCCCAACCGGTGATCCCGGGCCGAATACTGTGTCTTCGCTTCTCAAAATCGGTATAATAGGGTAAGTATTCCGTAAACAAAGGTCTTGGGCCTACGATGGACATTTCACCTTTCAGAACATTGATCAGCTGAGGTATCTCATCGATCGAAGTCTTACGGATAAATGCTCCGATAGGAGTCAGTCGGTCTTGTTCGGGCAAAAGCGAACCATTTTTATCCGTAGCATCATTCATGGATTTAAACTTAATGATGCTAAAAAGTTTTTCATCTTTTCCGGGTCGGACCTGCGTGTAAAACACACCCGTGTTCTTGTTTGCAATAAAAAGGGAGACGATCGTCAGAAGTATGATGGGACTCAATACAATCAAAGCTATGATTGTTAAAGTCAAATCAAAAATGCGTTTAAAATACAATCTGTAAAACATGATCCGGTTGTTTAATAAACCATTTATACTTAAGGCAATTCCAAATGTTTCATAATCGTAGAAAAGGACCTTTCCACCGTAAAGTTCTCTGCAAAATACGCATAACCGGCATCTCCCATCTCCCGCACCAACTCCTCATTGTGCGTCATCCGCTCCATGATTTCATTGAAAGATTTCAGATCGCCACTCTGACACCAAAACCCATAACCATTGTGTTCCGCCATTTGACCTACATCCGAATTCACATCGGTGGCGGCAATGATCGGAATCCTGAATTCAAGATAGGATAGCAATCGGGAAGGATAGTTGGGAATCGTAAAACGAGCATCTAAAAAAAGCAATCCCACATCACAAGCCTGGACCAAATCATCGTACTCAGCCTGTGGTAAATTGGTCAGCAACATCGCATTGCCGGGTCTGTTTTCCAGAAACCATTTCTTCATCCTGGAAAATTCCGTTCCACTGCCAACGATGACAAAAAAGGATCCGCTGTGAAACTTATTGGCATCCAGGACCTCGATCAGAAAATCAACACCCTGAGGCTTGCCCAGATTTCCACCATAGACAAAAACCGATTTCTCAACCGGAATGCCATATTTCAAACGAATTTCAGTTTTTGCATCCTTCGAAAGGCAGGTATGAACGGGCTCCAGACTATTTGGATTGACTTCTACAATCTGCGGGCTTACCGAAGGGTTGTGTTTCAGAATATACGCCACATTTGCCGGAGACATACAACCAATATGGTCGGATACATCGTACAAACGACTCTCTTTTTTCTTAAAATACCGGTGAAGGAAAGTGTCCTTTCCGATCATCCCCAGATCAACTGCATTCTGCGGAAAGATATCCTTCAACAGTAAGTAGGATGTGGCAACGTCCCGTTTCTTGATCGCCTTCACCACCTTAATAAACGTGATGGGTGGCGTACTGTATAAAACAAGGTCAAACTTAATTTTTGAAAAGTATTTTTTGGCGCCTGCCAGGTATTGGTACTCGATCAGAAGCGTACCAATACCCTTTTCTATCAACGTCGTTTTCTGAAGATTCAGAGTCTTAATCTTCAGAATATGCACATCATCCTGAACCGATAAACCAGTAGACTGCCCAAAACAGCGTTCTATGGGGGATATAATATATACTTTGTGACCTTCGTCGCGAAACTTTCGCATCAGATCCGTATAAATATTCCGCTTAGAAATATCATCCATTCGAGAGATGGTCAGAAACAAAATATTCATGAACATTTCTGTATCAAGTATGCGCTCATCAATAGACAAACAATGGTTTTATGGCATCCAGATAGGTTTGAAAAATCTGTATCTGATAAGCAAACCGATCGGTTATCGTCTTATATTCTTCCGTCAGGTACGTGTTGCCTGCCCTGTTTGAATATAGATAATCCTCACAGTTCCACCACAAGATGCCATCGACCCTTTTACCAAAGTTCATCGTTGTGATGATTCTATAAACATACTGATAGAAGGTATTCTTGTCCATCATCTTGGAATTATCACTGTATCGGTTCCATACGAACGGATAAACCGGTTTGTTCAGTTTGACGCCCAATTCCACCGAATAACGGACATAAACATCCAGATAATGATCCATAAACTTATTTCCGATACCATCAGCACCCGCATACCACAGATAACATCCGGGAGCCAGAAAATCTACTTCACGCAATAATGGAATGAATTTATCCAGCCACGGCCATGGTTCTTTTATCTGAATATACTGCTGATACGTTCTGGGAGGCATGGCATAAAAAGACCATTTCATTTTTGGTCTCAGAAATTTGGCGTATTTAATAACATCAATGTAAGCCTTCAGCCATTTCTGATATTCCAGTTCAGAAGCTTTCTGGTAACTGATTATCACATTGTAGGGATAGCCTTCCCAATCCAGGACACCCAGACCGGTCGCATTTTTATCGGGAATCGTTTTATCCATCGCTTTCTCCATCTTCTCCGGACTAAAAAGAGAATCCGCTTTAATCAAGAAAAAATTCTGATAAATGATGTTGTACGTTTGAAGATTATTATCCACAGCAAACTTTTTCTGAACCGTATTTTCAGCGTAAAATATGAGTTTTTGCGGTACCTGAGCGTCCAATTTATGGAATGACACGACAACCATCAGTAAAACAATCCATTTTAGAATTTTCATAATAAAGGCTTTAATTGATTAATAATCCTTCAAGATTCACTCCAAACCACCCTTTTAATATAATCCGTGTATGAAATAATAATCCGGACCACCTTGTCAGAAACATTCGGAATAGAATAATCAGGAACGGGAAGAAAATTTCGTTCTTCCAGATTTTGATTCCTTAATTCTGTCAAACCTTGTAAAATCCGCTCGGGGTTCAAACCAACCATCATGACCGAAGCCTGTTCCATGGCTTCAGGGCGCTCGTGGGCATCCCGGATGTTCAAAGCCCGAAAGTTCAGAATCGAAGATTCCTCACTAATGGTACCCGAATCGGAAAGCACAGCAAAGGAATTCACTTGCAACTGATTGTAGTCACTGAGTGACATCGGCTTCATCAGCCGGACATTCTTATTGAATACGACATGCTTCTCATCAATCATTTTACGGGTGCGCGGATGACAGGAAACAATGACCGGAAAATCGTACGTCTCAGCCACCACATTCAATACTTCAATCAGATGGTGAAAATGCTTCTCGTTGGCGATGTTTTCCTCCCGGTGCGCAGAAACAACAAAATACTGCCCCTTTTCCAGTTTTAGCGTTTCCAGAATTACGGACGCCTTTATCTTCGGCAGGATCTTTTGGATCACCTCAAACATAGGACTTCCCGTCTTAATGATCCGATCTGCCGGTAAACCCTCCCTGAGCAGATATTCCCTGGCAATGGAGCTGTACGTCAGATTCATATCCGAAATGTGATCCACAATCTTGCGATTGGTCTCTTCCGGCACCCGCTGGTCAAAACAACGGTTACCGGCTTCCATGTGGAAAATAGGGATTTGTCTTTTTTTGGCAGCGATGGCACACAGACACGAATTGGTATCACCCAGAATAAGGAATGCGTCCGGTTCGACAATCTCCAAAATATCATCGATATAAATCAATATCTGTCCGGCAGTAGCTGTCGCATTCTTTCCCGCAGCATTCAGAAAATAATCCGGTTGCCTTAAACCCAGATCTTCAAAAAAGACCTCGTTCAACTCGTAGTCGTAATTCTGTCCGGTATGCACCAGGATGTGTTCAATGGCCTCCGAAGCATCCAGCTTTTGCAGCACACAAGACAGACGAATTATTTCCGGGCGGGTACCCAAAACAGACATCACTTTTAATCTTTTCATCAGGGATCTATTTAAACTTGTTCAAAAAAAGTATCACCGTCTTCCGGATTATACCATTCATTGATAAAAAACTGCGTGTACAATTCCTCCGTACCAATATTCGTGATATTGTGTGTAAACCAAATCGGAATATCCACATACGAAGGAGTACTTCCATCCAGGTAAAAATCCAGAACATCCTGCGTACCAATCCTGCGCAACTGAATTCTGGCCTTGCCTTTTATCACCGTGAAACGTTCAATCTTACGCGAATGAAAATGATTCCCTCTGGTAACGCCCGGTACAGTCGTTGAAAAAGCGACCTGTCCACCATTGCCCATCTTGATTGTTTCCACAAAAACTCCCCGGGAGTCCGCATGTTGCACTAATTCAACAGGAAAATGGCTGGCATAATCGATATAACATCTGAACGTATTAAAAAGATTGATTTCGTTTTTATTTTTAAGTTCAGGAATAAAACCCTGACCGAAATACAATTCCTTAAAATGAACCAGCAACTGAAGAATGTCCGTCACCTTCGTTTCAAAATCATACGGCACCTCATCACGTTCTGTCACAATACGTTCGGACTCACTTACTGTCCGGATCTTTTCCAGGATATGACGGCACAAACTACCGACATAGATCAACCGCACATCGTTGTCCTGCAAAACCTGAGGCATCTCTCCATGCGTCAGCTTGTGACAGAACGTGGCGATAAACGAATTATAGGCGGGACGTCCAAAAGGTCCAAAGACATTGGGCACCACCATGCCGGTAAAAGAAGCCCCGTTTTTCACAGCCCATTGCTCCAGCAACTCCCTACCTTCCCGCTTGGAAAGACCATACTCATTGTCGTTTTCTTCCTGAGTGGAAGAGGAAAAAAGCACATGGGGAGTCACCGATTCCGCTTCCAGGGCAGCAATCAGTTGATGGACCAGTTTCAGGTTGGTCTCGTAGATGACCCGGGGATCCGGATGCCTGTTCATAGCTGCCAGATGCACGATCACATCGCATTGCCTCACAAAAGAACGCAGCAAATCATCGTTCTGAAAGAATTCATCCTCAAATGCAATCCGTTCAAATTCGGCTGGATAGAGCCCCAATATATTGAAAAGACATGTACCGACAAACCCCGGTTGTCCTGTAATTCCTACTTTTATCATTTGATTCATTTTAGTTCACTCCAAAGACTTAAATATTGAGGATAAACCTTATCAAGCGTGTACTTTGAAAGTACCCTTTGCCGTCCATTCAAACCATATTCCCTGGACTTCTCGGGATGATCAATCATAAAATTCAAGGCCTGTTTCAGCTGACCGATGTTTTTCAAATCAATCACAATTCCAGCCTTCCCATAATCATCCGAAGCCATCATTTCTTCAATGGCCCCTACCCTCGTTGCAATGACCGAACAACCTACCGCCATCGCTTCCAGTATCACATTGGGAAAACCTTCCGAATAGCTGGGTAAGCACAAGGCATTGGCCGTGTATAAATAAGGTATGACTTCTTCTCTGGGCAATTCCCCCTTCCAAATAAGCCATTCACCACGGTCCCTTTTGGAAGCAATGCCGTTCAACTGATCTTTCACCTCCTTCGTCACCGGTCCGATTAAAAGCAGACGCTCTACCCGATCCACCTGGCTGCACGCTTCCACCAATTCAAAAACACCCTTATTGGTTTCCACAAAACCAACGAAAACAAAGGAGCCCCTATCGATGGATCTGGAGGTGAAATCGGCTAAGACCGACTTTTCCTGCAACGAGATGGATATGGGATTCGGAACCATCACGACACCCTTTACCCCATTCTTGCTCAGACAAACCAGCGAATCACGATCCAGCACAATGGAGGAATCTGCAGCCTTAGCCACGAACTTTAAAAGCTTCCATTCCACCGAATTTCTGTCAGCAAGCTGCGGAATACGGCCAAAATGCCAGTGAATGATAAAACGTATTCCAAAAAGACGGGCCATATGGACCGCAATCAGGTCCTTTCCCAAAGCAAAAGAAGCACTGCTGGTGTAATGAATCGCCTGAGGCTTATAGCGCAGCAACTTGAAAAACAATCCGCTTAACACGACCAAACTGTCCCAGAAACCATACAAAATTCTCAAGAAGACAATCCTCGATGGATTGGATTTAAAACGAAAAGCGGTATTAAACAACACCAGATGGCATTGCCCGTCGTTCGTATAATAATCCAGCACATTCTTGGTCCATGTACAAATACCACCCACCTTCAAATGAGAGTATGGAGATACTAAAAGGACATTTCTTTTCAGATTTTCATCCATGGAGCTGTTTGTATTTTCTTATTTCGTCCACTCTATCCAGGTAAAACGTCCGATAATTGCTTTCCAAAAGATCCAAAGACAACCGTTCGTTTTCAGGATAGAGTACTTTCTCGTGTTCAATGATTTGGGCAGGCGTAAAATTAAAACGGACCACTTTGGCTGGATTGCCCATCACCACGGCATACGGTGGAACATCGTACCGGCAAACAGTGCCACAACCTATCGATGCGCCTCTGCCAATGGTTACTCCCGACAGCAATGTCACATTTGCGCCCAGCCAGACATCCTCTTCCACAACGATATCCTTATCCAGGTTCTTTACGTTCAACATCGTGTCTTTATCCGCTTCCGTAATCCCGATAAACCATTTACCCACCACATGGGCGTGATTTCCACAGATCACCTTTAAATCTCGCGCAGCACCAGAATTTTTCTTCATGACAAATTTGGCCCTGTCGCATAAAATCATTGCCCCGCCATAAATAATGGTATTCTCATACAAATACATATTTTGGGGACCGGACACCACTATGGGATAGTCAAGAACAACATTTTCAGCGCAAAAACCCATTTGACTGTTTCTCAGACTGTACTTCTTATAAAAAGAATACAACCCACGAAAAAAACGATTTTTAGTAATTCCGACCATCGACTTTCCCTATTTTCAAGCTTTTAAATCCCTCTGGATCACATCCAGCCGAAGCAATAATTCCTGCATTTCCTCAATACTCAAACGATAGGTGTTGTGAGAATGATAATCCTCAAAGGTCGAAACCCGGTCCTCACCTTCCAAAAAATACTTATCGTAGTTCAGATCCCGATTGTCGCAAGGAATGCGGAAATACTTATCCCTGTCTTCACACTTGGCCATTTCCTCCCGCGAAACCAACGTCTCGTAAAGCTTTTCCCCATGACGGGTACCAATGATCCGGACTTTTGATTTCGATTTGTACAAACCGATCAAAGCATTGGCCAGTACATTGAGCGAAGCTGCAGGCGCCTTCTGAACAAACAGATCACCATTCACTCCATTTTGAAAGGCAAAAATCACCAAATCGACCGCATCATCGAGCGTCATCATAAAACGCGTCATGTTGGGATCGGTTATCGTAATATCCTTGCCCGACTTGATCTGGTCTATCCACAGAGGGATCACCGAACCCCGGCTACCCATCACGTTTCCGTATCGGGTACAACAGATCGTCGTATTCGAGTATTTATCTATTTCCCTGGCCTTTGCGATAGACACTTTTTCCATCATCGCCTTGGAAATACCCATGGCACAAATGGGGTAACAAGCCTTATCCGTCGAAAGTACCACCACATTTTTCACACCGTGCTCAATGGCAGAATCAAGTACATTTTCCGTACCCATGACGTTTGTCCGTACAGCCTGCATCGGAAAAAACTCACAAGAAGGCACTTGCTTCAAAGCCGCTGCAGAAAAAACATAATCGACACCTTTCATCACACCATCTACCGAGCGAATATCGCGAACATCCCCAATATAGAATTTCACCTTTTGACTTTGCAACTGATGACGCATGTCGTCCTGCTTTTTTTCGTCGCGTGAAAAGATGCGGATTTCCCGAATGTCGGTATCGATAAACCGTTTAAGGACAGCATTACCAAAAGAACCTGTTCCTCCGGTAATTAGTAAAGTTTTATCTTTAAAAATGGACATAATGGATTATTTTAATAAATTCTCAAATTGCTTACTATAGGAATCTTTATCAAAAAACTTTAGTGCCAGATTTTTTGCATTCACAGACATCACCGTTATTTCGGCTTTTGTGAGCAACAACGATCTTTTTAAAGAATCTGCCACCGAAACGGCAGAAAAATCCTTCACCTCAATACAATTTAAAGCATCCACAAAGTACAAACCCAGATCCGATGAAATATTCATGATCACCGGAGTGGCACTCGAAATACTTTCTATGACCTTTGTCGGGAAGCCGGCCTGAGCATAGCGCTCCCTACTGTCCCTCAACAATACGGTAAAATCACTTTTCAGGATATTTTCCAAAACCACAGCACGGGAAACACGTCCCAACACATTTAAAGCAGGCAAAATCCGATGAAAAGTCTCCAACTCCAGAGAAAACATCTGTTGAATCTGAGCAACCGTCACACCAATGATGGTAAATCGCAACCGGCTCAAAGACGCATCGTCCAGCAAAGACAAACCACTTAACAGCACATCCAGTTTATCCTTTGTACCGGGTGAGCCAGCGTAAAGCAGATTCAAACGGACGCTGGACAATTCTTTCTCTTTCAGAAAGTCACACTGATCAAAATAGATGGGTATCCTTTCCGTCCGTATGTGTTTCTTCCGATAATAGTTTTCCAGATACGTACTGATCGAAATCGCCCTGACAGAGCCATTTACAACAAATCGATTCTCGATGGTATTCAATAAATAGATGGGCGACCAAAACCCATGACTGAATTGAGAAGACGAATACCATTCCACCACATCCTTTATCAGAATCATCCGGTTTCTCTTGCAGTAGGCTCTCAACACCAGATGCGCATCCAACGAGCAGGCACCCAGAATAACCGCACGGATGCTTGATTTTTTTCTCCATTGGTCCAAAAAACGGAGCACCCTGGCAGAAAAGCTCAAATACGAAACGTAGCGGTTTGATTGTCGGAAAGACAAATACCGGATCCCGTTAAAAACCTGTATACCGGATGTCACCGGCCCCATACCAATCACAACGACCTCATGACCCATGTCGGACAAGGTCCGTGCAAAACTATACATCCTCACAGCACCCGCATCTCCTTCCGGAAACTGATACTGACAGACTATCACAATGGTTTCCATACAGAATGTTGTTCGTAAATGACTACCTACCGACCCTGCCTGGTCAATTTGGAACGAATGGCGTGCGTGATCGTTTTCCGTTCAACACTGGTCAGACCAATCAGGAAAATCAGGACCAACAAATAACAGATGGAAATCAGGATCACCAGCATGGGATGAATCTCCGTACGAAGCAGAAAATACGTAGGAGAAACAGAAAGAGACACCAGAAATGCCGGCAAATAGGATTTGATCAGCAACCGCTTCGTATTAAATTTCACGATCCGATACAACAGAATCTGACGAACAAACAAGGCAACAAAAGAGACACCGATGTAGGCATACAACAACGCATACGGCTCAGCCCCCATTTTCAGCGTCACAAAAGCGATGGGCAAGGACAAAAGAAACAACGTATTGATGATCAGCTGATACCATTTAATGTTCCCGGTCGCAAAAATAGCATTCGGCACACCGGCATTCAAGGCCCCGATCAAAGCATCGACCATCATCAGTTTGATGAAAATGCCTGTATAGGGCGGAACTACCGTCAACCAGAGCTTCAAAACAGCATCAATCTCCAAAAGAATGGGCAGAGCCGGTATCGTCAAGAGGAAAAAAGTATACTTTGAATCGGCGATGACCAGATCCTCCGTCCTTTTGATATTCCCTGCTGCATAACTCTTCGTAATTTGTGGGGAAATCGCTTTACCCACATTACCTGCAAACGTGACAATGACCGAATTGACTGTAAAAGCCACACCCAAAGCAGAATTTAAGGCCGCCCCGAAAAAATAATTGATGATCAGAGCCGCACCCTGCATCTTCGCTACCGACGCCAGCGCACCATAACCAATCCAAACAGAAAAACCGAATATTTCTTTGTATTCCGACCACTTCCTGTAAAACCGGTATCGGATCAGCTCCAGATACTTCCGGTTGCAATAGATGGCATACAAGATGGTGGGCAAAGCCGTTACAACAGCCATCAAGGCAGCATACACCACCAGTCTTTCCGTTTGTACATAAACAATCTCATACGAGATGATCAGCTTACAAACACTCATCAGAATATCGACCGCGCAGAAAACCAGAAATTTCTCTTTTGCCAGTAACAAACCAATATAGGGAACACCCACAAACGACACGATAGAACCAAGCAGTGAAAAGCGGAACACCCAGATAGCCTCAATCAATTTACCATCCGGAATATTAATGTACCTGTGAATGTACCATTCGCCAATCGCCACACCCAGTAGCAAAGCCAATAGAGCAACGGCCGCGTGGATGTTGAGACAGACATTAAAAATCTTGTTGATGTTGCCCGTTGTCCCCTTACCCAGCTCAAAAGCAATAAAACGGTTGGAAGTGGACAGCATCACGGTATTGATAAAGCCAATCAGTGTGACCACTCCACCAATAACCGAATAAATACCAAAATCGTCGATGCCCAGATTCTTCAGAATCACCCGTGTCACCACCAATCCAATGATGCTTGTAAAGATGAGGCGAATGTAAAGAATGATGCTGTTCGATAAAATCCGTTTGTTGTCCTGTTCCATCTGGAAATGCGACTATTAATTCAATTTTGTACGAATACACTCACCCATTAAATCCAATGCCTCCTGCGTGAAATAATCCAGCCATCCACCCATTGGAGTTAGCGTTATCTCTCCAAAAATGACCCGCTCGTCCGTATCGTACAAGTCCACCCGGGCATAATCCAGGTTAGCAGATAAAATCGACGCATATTTCAACATTTCCTCCAGATGCAAAGGCTTTGGAATCACCTGCGTGGAATAATGACTGTCCTTATTGATGACAAAATGCAAATCCTTCCATTGAAGGTCCAGAATGACCCTTTTGCCCGCCGAGTTTTCATTTCGATCGTAGCAAACCTGAATGAATACCGGCTTGCCATTGGCACAATGAATCTTATAGTCCATGGGAAAAACGCCCGAATGATCCGTAATGAACTCTTCGCCAAGGATCAACGGCTTAATCTTATTGTAGTGCGATTCATAATACATGGGATGCGGTGTCTTCAACCACAGGTCCAGTTTTTCGATCGCCTGCAGCTTATCCAGTTTCTCCTTGTCGTTGCAAATGATGTTCATGCCACAGCTGTGGTTGCATTTCAAGGCAAACCGATCGGGCAAAGCCTCAAAATCAATGTCACCGGCCTTGTTCCAAACCCCATAGCACTTGGTCAGAATAGAATCCAACCCCTTATCCTCCACATATTTACGAACCAGGTACTTGTCTGCCAGAAAAGCATTCTTATCGTTTCTATTTAAAAACATATCCCTGCAGATAAATTCACTGTAATCCCTTGGGCTGAATAAATTGGGAATCCTGCGTCTTTCTATCGAGTAGGTCACCAAGTACCTCAATTTATCCGGAAGATTGTTTACAGCCGACCAAAGAATCGTTTTAATACCTGTCTTCATAGTCTTTTTGCTTAAGAGATAATACATATTGCACCACATATCGATACGTCTCATTTTCAATCAGTCGCAGCAGCGTCTGATCCCTTTTCGCCTGCGTCTTTAACCAATACTTCTTCCTGAAAAAAAGATATTTCACCAGAAACTTAACCGTTTCAGACAGATTGTCGTACGTATCCGTAGCCATCAAAGACTGTTTGTACAAAGGATGGCACAGGCCGTAATACGCCTTCAGATAAATCTCATGTATCAACTTGCTGTAAAGCGGTTCAGCCAATCCGGCATTCAATTCCTCCACATGGATCAAGGATTGTTCGGCCGAAGTCAGGCGAACTTTCAACCGATCCACCGAATGATAGACCAGCGAATAATCCATGTTTTTTCCATCCAGATCGAGCACCACTGAAAAAGACTGATTCTCAATATTGGTACTGTCCGAGTCGCTCGTGTACGGAAAAAAGAAATTCCCCAGACTGTAGAAAATCAAACTATCCCTGTATTTTTCAATTCCCTGAGTAAAATGAGAATGCGAAGCAACGACAGCATCCGCACCCAGATCGCAATAGTGCCTGAACAACCTGCGGTATTCCATCAATGGCAAACCATAATGCTCCAGTCCGGCATGCACCAGCACCAACAAATGATCCACCTGCGCCTTGGTATCCACGATCAGCTTGTCCACCAAGTGATGCCCTATCCAGGCATAACCGTATTCCTGTTGATCCGTCACAAACTGCCCTACCTGCGCTTCACAAAGATTGATCAGCCCGATTTTTAGGCCCTTTATTTCCAGAATCCTGGCCTGATAGACCTCATCTATGGAAAAACCCGCTCCCATAAAATCCAGGGATAGCTTTTGGATCTCCTCCATCGTTTCCAATAAACCCTCCTTGCCAAAGTCCGCCGTGTGGTTGTTGCTCATCAACATCATCTTAAAACCCGCTTCCTTCAAAAAACCCAGCGTCTCCCTTTGTTGAAATACATACGAAAACCTTTTATTATTCTTAGGGATAAACACACCCTCCAGATTGCAGATGGCATAATCCGATTCCTTAATCTTTTCCGATAAGGAAACATCCACAAATTGCTCCCTGGAGTGTTTGTTGATGATATCTCCACTTATAAATAGTTTCACGATTCGCTTTTTCTAAGTTTAAATTTCTTTAGAATTCGGTCTGTCCATTCCATCAGTAAAAATCGAGTCAACGCATTCCTGTTAAACCCTCTCAGATGGTAACGAACCATGTCGTATTTCTTCCTGCCACTCAAAGGATGCGGCAGATTGGTATCGTACAGTATCAGATCCTGACCCTCTATTTGATGCATCACATTCAATTCCATCGGTCTTAAACGGAGCGCAAACCCCTTGACGCTCAAATAGGGTAAATCCTGAATGGAAAGCCAAAACCTCTTTTGACTCCTGTTGAAATTGTTGCCGTACAAATCCACACACAGCTCCTGCTTCTTCAGACCCAGGCAATCAAACAATTCCATATTGTTTCCAAAGACATCGTACTTCACCAGCTCCTCAAAACCCCGCAGATCGTATTCCCTGGGGCCATACATCAGACCGACCTGAACATTCGTGTTGTTGGTCTCTCCGTGTTCACCGGCATCACTGAAATTGGTGGTCAGCGAGGTGTGAGGAATAATAAAGTACTTATCGTTCAAAATCACATACGCGTAAAAAAACTTAGACCACGCTTTTTCCCAGGTTTTAATCGGTTCAGGCATATCGACCGCATCAAAATCGATCTCATCTTCCTTCAACCAATTCCTGAAATCGTACCACATGCGTTCCGTCCAGCACTCCCCCCAACTCACCACCGTCTGTTCCGCATAGACATCCGCCCCATTCTTTAACGGAGAAAAAGGATATCCCACAAAACCGTTGAATTCACTGCTGTACAAAGAAATACCTGCTATCCGGTCGTCATCGCGGTACGCATCGACCGCAGCACAGACATACCGGTAAAATTCAGGCGAAACATACAGATCGTCTTCCAGAAGTACCACCGCCTTAAAGAACCGGGTCATATCACCACAACTGAAGATGTGATCTTTCAACCCCAGGCGCTTTTCCTGAATGAGCAGATATTTTTGCCCAAAAGGCCATACAAATTCCTGAACATACAGATAAAGCTCCAGATTGTTGCTCCGGTCAATACTGATCACCAAAGGGACATCGTTTCCCGGATAACTGGCTTTCAAAAGCGAACTCAACAGACGAGCAATCGCATCGAGCCGATTGTAGCCTACCACCACAATCGCTACTTTTTGCTTGTTTTTTACATCGTCCATGGAACTATTCATGCTTCGCTTTTACTATGCATCAGACAATAAACCGGCATCAACAAATATTTAAGCGTTAAATCCTTATCCAACAAGCGTTTGTAATACCTCCATCCCATTCGCCATTCGCCAAGCAAAAAATACGATCTGGAAATGGTGTAAAGATGGGTAGCCTTCTTTTTGGGATACGCTTCAAAAACCCTCCTGAACTCGTCCAGAAAATAGATGTGAAATTTGATGTTCTTTCTCAGGATTCCTTTGTAAAAGCCCTCATCGCTCATACGCTTTGCTCCGTGATTGATGTGCACCTTAACCAAAGATTCCGGCACGTAGTCGACCAGATAGTGCTGACATGCCCTTGCGGCCAGTTCCCAATCGGAAATGATACCGATGTGTTCTCTCCAACCGCCCAATTCCTCAAAAGCGTTTCTTCTGAAAAAGTAAGTTGGTGTTCCCGACAGAACCGGACTTTCCACCACCGCACACCCTACATCACCTCTCAGCTCAGCCTTATGGGTATACAAAAACTTATTGGCAGCATCGTCGTAATAATCCATCCAGCAATAGACAAAACCATACGTTTCCGGCAAAGACAACATCAGATTGACTTGCTTCTCAATTTTGGTTTCCACATACTCATCGTCGTCGTCCAGAAAAGTGATGAATTCACCATTGGCCTGACTAAAACCAACATTGGTAGATCGGATCACAGACCCATTTTCCGGCAAAGCAATGAACTTGATGCGACTATCCTTGTACGAACTCACCACTTCACGGGTATTGTCTTCAGAAGCTCCATCCACAATGATGTATTCAATATTCGTATAGGTCTGGTTCAAGATACTTTCAATGGCTCTGGGTATAATGTGAGCTCTGTTCCTGGTAATAGTCAGAATGGTAACTAAAGGCTTAAGGTCAGACATAATCTATAATTTTAAAAGTTTTAAATACTCAAATATGCTTCCGATATCTTTCCATGATTTCTCACTGACAGGAAATACACCGACATTTCCACCACGCTTGTGTATCTTATCAATCAAATCGGTGATGTGAAAAAATTGCCCCTTTGGAATTTCCTTCAAAAGCTGAGGCTCCAGCACATACATTCCCGTATTGATCTTATAATTCAAATCCGGCTTTTCAATAAGGTTGACCATTTTCCCATTATTGGTCGTGTCTATGGTACCATATGGTATGTGATAGTGCTTCAAGGCAGCCACTATCGTCAGTTCATTCTTATTGGAACGATGGTATTCCAGTATTTCCGAGTAATCCTGCTCCACCAGAATATCGCAATTGCTTACAAAAAACGTTTCGTTGATCTTACCATCCAGCAAGGATAAGCTCCCGGCCGTACCCATAGGCTTCTCCTCCTGAAAATACTCAATGTTGTACGACAGCTTCTGACTCGTCAGATAATACTTGATGAGTTCAGCCTTGTAATTGACAGATATAAAATAATCGGTGCAACCATGCTGATGGAAACGGTCAAAAATCTGTTCGATGATGGTTTTATCCCCAAGCGGAATCAAAGGCTTTGGAAAAACACTCGTCAGGGGTTTTAGTCTGCTTCCATACCCACCGGCCATGATGACCACCGGTAAATGGAACTGTTGTTGCGGTATTTGTTTCCGTTCTGCGAAAACATCCTCCCAAAAATAAATGTCAACGATGTCATTCTCCTCCGTCACAACAGGACATAGTTCCATCCTAAAATCAAACATCATCCGCTTGATGTCTTCATAGTTATCGTTTGGAGTAGCTATTCGGATGCCTTTACGCAAGACCTCGTGCACCTCCGTATTCAGAGGAACATTCTGGATGATGGCTCTTTGTATATCACCGGCACTCAACAAACTGACAAATTTGTTGTTTTTAAGTACCAACAACAACTTCCGGTCTATCGCATCCATCTTATTCAACGCATCCAACAAGGTTGCATCAAAAGGAATCGTTCTATTTCGAAGCATGGAAATCCGTTTTTTTAAGTACAGCCGGATTTCCGGCATATAAACCTTTCTGATAAATACTTTTTATGACAATGGCGCCGGCTGCAATCAGACATTCATCGGCAATCGATATTCCATTGACCAGGGCAGCCTGACTACCAATAAACGTTTTCTGGCCAATGATGCAATTCCCATTCAGTTTAGCCCCGGTCGAAACATGGCAGAAATCACCGACTTCCACATCGTGGCCAATATTTGCAAACGTATTGACAATGCAACCCTTTCCAATCTTAGCATCGGAATTGACCATGGTGTGATGCATGATCACCGTACCCTCACCAATCTCACTGTGTCTGGATACGACAGCCGAAGGAGCAATTAAAGTAGCCAGCCGGCCACCAAAAGATTCGATCTTCTTTTGTATCCGGATGCGCGTTTCAGCATCTCTGATCTGACCGACTGTCACCAGGAACAATGCGTTTGACACATAGTCCGGAATGTGATCATCCGTTCCCAGAATTGTATAGCCCAATACTTTCTCACCCACTTTCTCCGGTAAGTCCAATATGCCCAGTATGTTGTAACCGGCACTTTCAGCTACACAAATAACCGATTTACAATGCCCGCCACCACCTATCAAAATGAGGTTCTTCGTTTCTAACATAATCGCATACTGCTTGGTAAATTAACAACCCTATCAGCCAGCCACCCGGTGTTTTCCAGGCTATCGGTCTGGCAATCCTTAAACATGGGCAACGTATTCATCAAACCCCAGACGGGCCGAGTCATAATCCCATGATCGTTTGTTTCCCGTAAAAAATCCTGCTGCATATCCCTGTCCTTCAGAATGACAACATTCAACCAATAATTGGAAAAACAATCTATCGGTTCACTCAGGAAACTGATTTCAGGAAATGGAGCGAAAAAAGCTTTGTACAAATCCGCCGTATCCCGCTTATCCTGAAGAAACAAATTCAGACTCTCCATCTGAGCACAGCCTAAAGCGGCATTGATATTTGGCATGCGGTAATTGTAACCCACAAAATCGTGTACAAACTCCCAGCGATGGGGTATCTTGGCCTGCGTGGTCAGATGTTTGGCCAGCTTAGCCAATGCATCGTCCTGAATCAGCAGCATGCCGCCACCACCTGTGGTAATGGTCTTATTGCCATTGAAACTTAAAACACCGACTTTCCCAAACGTACCGGTACTTTTACCCTTGTACAGACTACCGATACTCTCAGCAGCATCCTCCACCAGTTCGAGGTGATACCGCTCACACACCTCTATAAGCTCATCCAGATGGACCGGATGTCCGAACGTATGCATGGGCAAACACACCTTAATCTTTCTTCCGGTTTTTTTATTGTAACAACAACCCATCTTCAGCGTTGCATTTTCCTTCAGCCATTGCTCCATTGCTACCGCAGAAAGACCCATCGTATCGCGATCCACATCTATAAAGACAGGATGTGCCCCGATGTAACTGATGGCATTGCACGTCGCAACAAAAGTCAGCGCCTGTGTCAAAACCTCATCCTCACGCTCCACACCTGCCAGCACCAGAGCCAGGTGCAGTGCATTGGTGCCATTTACGCAAGCCACCGCATTTCCGGACCCGGTATATTCAGCAACCATCCGTTCAAAACGATCCACAAACGGACCCACACTGGATACATACGTACTGTCGATGCATTCATTCAGATACTTCTTCTCATTTCCAATAAAACGTGGCGTATGAAGGGGTACCCATTGATCCGTACCATAGAGTTCGTGAATAAATTTTACAACTTCATTATACATTATATATCGCTGTTTTATAGTTCTTCAAATTTTTCTTTTCCAAAAACCATTCCACCGTTTCCCTCAAACCCGCAACAATATCGTACGCAGGCGTATACCCCGTCATTGACCTGATTTTCTGGTTATCACCCCACAAACGAAAAACCTCCGAATTCTTTGGACGCATCCGCACCGGGTCTTCCACAAAAGAGACATCCGAATTCATGATCTTGGCTATCAGTTCAAGCACATCGCGCATCGAAATCTCACTGTTGCTGCAAATATTGACTTCCTGACCTACGGCAGCCTCACATTGAGCCAGTTCCAAAAACCCTTTACACGTATCCTTCACAAAATTGAAATCCCGGGTAGGCGTCAGATCCCCGATGTAAATCTCTTTTTTGCCGGAAGCGATTTGCGAAATAATGGAAGGAATGATGGCACGTGCCGACTGTCTGGGACCGTACGTATTAAACGGACGCGCTACGACAACAGGCAGGTCGAAGGAATTGTAAAAACTCATGGCAATGGCATCCGCTCCCATCTTCGTAGCCGAATAAGGAGATTGAGGCTGTTTGGGATGCTTTTCGTCAATAGGGATATACATAGCAGTGCCGTAAACCTCCGAAGTAGAAGTCACCAGGATCCGCTTTACCTCATTATCCCTGGCCGCCTGGCAAATATTAAGTGTGCCCTTGATGTTCGTTTCCACATAGCTATCCGGAGAAACATACGAAAAAGGTATCGCTATCAAAGCAGCCAGATGGTACACCACATCCACACCCTTCGTGCACGCTCTGCAAAAATGCGGATCTCGCACATCACCGGTAATAATTTCCAGATTGGGATGTGTCACTTCATCAAGCCAACCCCAACTATTGAACGAATTGTAATAACACAAAGCTTTAACCTCGAATCCATTCCTCAACAACATTTCCGTCAAATGAGAACCTATAAAACCATCTGCTCCAGTCACCAATACTTTCATAAGATTACGTCTTTAATTATCCACTACAACTCGGTCGTAAAGAATACTCGTCATGCCCCAGAAGAAAAAATACAGAAAAGCAAAAGAAGGAATACCTTCCATGATGGGTTCCACAAAACAGGCCAGAAAAAAGCCCAGGTTTAACGTAACCAGCCAGGAAGCCAGAAAAGGTGAAATCAGTTTACTACGTATCAGGATCAGATTTTTCCTCAAATTGATAAACGTGCAGGCGATCAGTGCCAAAAACGGCAAAACCCCGGCCAATTCAGAAACATCCAGCCAAAAATTGTGTGCATAGGTCTTATTGCCATTCTTCTTATAAACACCCCCGCCTAGAGGTTGCGTATATATTTTCTCAATGCCCTCTACCCAACGTTTGGTCCTGCCACCGGCCGTGTTGAAACCCGAACCGGGATCGTTCTCCCTTTGAATATAGGTAGACAATGCCTTCGATTCCTTGATTTTAGGATACATCTCAAAACCGGCCAGACTCACAAAAAACAAGATTAGAACGATTTTCCACACCGCATATCTGCTCCAGTTTGTCAAAAGCACAGCCAGCGAGCTGACCAGAGCAATGACGATACCGGTCCGGTTCAGCATGTGAATGGTACTTGCCACTCCCAGGATACCCAGAAAAATCAGCAAATATTTAAAGAACCGTTCACCCTTCGTCCGGGCAACACTGAAAATCATCCCAAAAGCAGCAATGGCCAATGACAAACGGACCCCAATGAGCGTCACGGCCAGATTCGAACCGTTCACCTCAATCCTCCTGTTCAGGTTCAGATAACCACCTTTCAGCACATCCGAAAAAACACTGTTGAAAACAGTAAATGCAATCGGAACGATCAGCACTAAGAAAAGCAGATTTTTCTGAGGGGTCCAGGTATCCATCAAATACTTGCCGGTGATGTAAAACATCAACGGAAAAGTGGAAAAGATGATCAAATCGCCACTCGAACTAAAACCATAAATGGAAGTGATCAGCGCATATGAGACCGAAAAAACAACCACCCAGATGCAATTGAAATCGAAATACCGCCAGAAACTATCCTTCATGATCAGCACAGGTATCAGCAAAAGCATGACATACTGCCAGACAGAACCCCCTATGTTTGAAAAATAAACAGTGATTAAAAGCAATAATAACCATTCTTTTGAAATGAAATTAAGCGCATTGCTTTTCAAATTATCCATAAATTTCGTATAAAATGATCTGTTTATTTATGTTTGCGCTTTTCATTATAACCATAGCCATAAGCCTTTCGCTGGCCATATTGGTAATAGTTGGACGACTTCCGGATGTCAGCGGCGTTTAGCACAAAATACATATTGGTCAACTGCTTCTTAAAGTACAAATCGTTGGCCTCCATAATGTTGCTCTTGGGCGTATAATCGGCACGAATAATGTACAGATTCACATCCGTCAGACGATTCAGCAGAAGACTGTCCGATACAGCACCAATAGGCGGCGTATCAATCACGATGTAGTCAAACTGCTCCCTGTACATCAGAATCAGATTATCCAATGCCTGCTTGGCCAAAAGTTCGTTTGGGTTTGGAGGCACCGGTCCCGCATTGATCACCCAAAGATCGGGATGAAGACCCGACGGATGCAGGAGTTGGTCGTGAGACAAATGACCCGAAAGATACTGTGTCACCCCCGTCGTGTTATCCTGGCCCAGCACCCTGTCCATCATCGGCTTACGAATGTCAAGACCTATCATCAAAACTTTCTTGTCCAGCATCGCCAAACTATGTGCCAGGTTAATGGCAATGGAGGTTTTACCTTCCCCCTTGATACTTGAAACGATGTTGATGACTTTCTTCCAGGGCTCATTCAGTACAAACATCAGATTGGTCCGCAGCAAGCGAAACCGTTCCGTAAAACCATCCGTATCGTCTTCGTGAATCACCACGCTGCCCGAATGGTCCGTCTTTGGAATTTCACCCAAAATGGGTACCGAAGAAATATCCTTCAGCTCCTGCTTGTTCTCCACCGTGTAATGCAGCAGATCCCGGAATGAAATACCCAGTACCGGAATTAAAAATCCCATGAATAAGGTAATCACATAGATAATGTTTCGTTTAGGCGCAATCGGTACCCCATTGCTGCGTGCCTGACTCAACACTTTAAATTTGGGAGCCATAGCCGCATTGCTCAAATAGTTTTCATCCCTTTTCTGCAAGAGAAACAAATACAATTGAGACTTAATGTCCTGCTGACGGGAAAGATCCGAGATCTCCCGTTCCTGACGAGGTATCGATTTTATTCGGGATGCATTCTCCCTGTCCTTTTGTATCAAATCCTGTTGCGCAGTCATCAGATTGCGCTTCTCATTGCTGACACTGGACTGAACCGTTCTAAAAAGCGCATCAATACGTTCATTCAGGTCTATCATCACCTGATTGCTTTCCGTGGCCGTGCGTGACATACGTTTGCGTTCCAGAAGTAGGTTGTTGTACTCACCGATCAGCGCGTTCAGATTTCCATTCTCAATACCGATACCCGAAGGCAGCAATTGATTGTGGTTGTCACTTTTGTTGATGTACGATTCCAGATCGCGCACGATACCAAGCTGGGTTCCCACCTCGAGCCGGCGTTGTTCGTACTGACCCGTCCGCTGAATAAAAAACTGCGCTTCGGAACTCACATTGGTCAGACCCTCCCGCTGTTTAAAATTCTCCACCTGTTTCTCTACATTGGTCAGTTCATTTCCAAGGGAAGCCAACAGGTTTTCCAGATAGATCGAATTATTTTTCGCCATCATATCGCGGTCCTTGATATCTTCCGCCCGGTATATTTCCAGAAAAGTGTTCAGCAGATCGATACCTTTTCTGGAATTGGATGTTTTTAAGGACAAATTGATAGCCGTCGTAGATTCCGAGGCTAAAACAAAATTCATGGCCCCCAGAAAACCATCGGCCGTTTTCACCGGACTATGCAGCGTCACCAGGATGGTTTGTTCTGAAGCCGGTTTAGAAGCACCGGGCGAAAAGTAAACCTGCCCAAATGGCAATTTCACCACGCTGTTTTCTTTTGTCACCTTGTAGTTGAAATCCACACCACCATACGTACCCGAAAAAGCATAGGTACCCGTAGGAAGTGCCTTCACCGTAAATTCATACCGACCCCGCAACGTATCCAGCACCGATTCGGGCAAGCGGATGGATATGGGACACGATGCACCATACAGTTCCGTATTTTTCAAACGACCCACTTCGAAGTATTTCGCATAAATGCCCAGTTTCCGTACGGCCAGTTCCAGGAGATTGTTTGACGTATTCAACACCTCCAGTTCATTATCCGTATTGTTCTTGATGTTAAACAGTCCAAAATCACCAATGTTACTCACCGAATTGGCGGTATTTCCATTGGTCTTCTCGTCTGTGAGCAAAATCTTGGCTTTCACTTCGTACACAGGACTGGTCACTTTCAAATACAAGTAAGCCAACGAAAAGCAAATTACGATAGAAAGTACAAACCATTTCCAATACCGAACATATTTGAAGAACGTCTTGGAAAAACCGGTACTCTCGTCCTTCTTCACTTCTTCGTATTTAGGCAACGTATCCACATTGTTTGTTTTCATAGACTAAACTGCTAAGGATGATTATCTTAAAATATTGACAACAAGACTTGCCAGAGAAATGAGAATGGACAAACCAGACACCGTCAAGGTTTCAGCCGCATTGATGTTGGAATTTTTAGACCTGGACTTGTTGGGCTCCACATACACCACATCGTTTTGTTCCAGATAAAAAGCCGGAGAATCCAGGATGTTCTTATCGTTTAAATTCAGATACAGCAGCACTTTGCTGCCATCGGCATTTTCGCGGAGCACCTTGACATTTTCCCGCTTGCCATACAAGGTCATATCACCCGCCAGTGCCAAACCTTCAAAAATGGTGAGGCGTTCGTTGGACGTGGTGTATTTTCCTGCCCGGGCCACTTCGCCCAAAATATTGACCGAATAGTTGAGAATGTGAATGGTGATGATGGGACGCTCTTTACTGAAAGCCGGTTCCAACTCCTTTTGAATGTATTTTTCCACTTCCTTTTTGGTGAGTCCGGCAATCCTGATCTTACCCAATACGGGAAAATCGATCTGCCCCTCGTTGTCCACCATATACGGTTGCAACGTGGGCATACTGTACAGCACATCACTGGTTACATTCGAAATTTCCGGCACCATCAAATTGTAACCCCTGGAAGCACCAGGTTCCGAAGTGACAACGGTAATACTCAAAAGATCCTTTGGTTTGATACGAGCCTCGTAAAGTCCGGGACTAGTCGCTTTGACACCTTGCAGATACGACAGGTTCTGAGAACCGGAGCAGGAAGCCAGTAAAGCGGTGAGACCAAACAAAAAAAACAAGCGGACACGACTGACATTCATAACATTAAGTTTTAAATAAATTCAACGATTTGCAGCAAACATAGCACCCAAACGCAATAAAAAGTTTTTCTTGAGAAAAGCCTTTTCACGCACTTTAAAAGCACTCAAATAGACTTCCTCGTAATTCCTGTGGATTTTAGCTGCTTTAATCATCCGGTATATCAGATCCCAATCCGGTATCCCCCCCAAATTGAGATCGTCAATAAAGAGATCCGCCCGGATCTTTCTCGATCCAACAAGCTTCTCTTCCGGATGATTTTTATTAACAGCGTAAAAACAAAGCCCCCTTCGCTTACACCATTCAACAGCTTTTACCAATGACACATCTTCACGAACGGTCCATAAAATGATCTGGTGCTGCTCTTCCTGTTGCAAACGCAGCAGACATTCCACAGCAAAAGGTCGTTCAGGACCTATCTTAGGAAAGCGATTTTCAACAATTGTTCCATCAAAGTCAACTGCAATGATCATACCCTATTCCATGTCGAGGTTCGTCACTCCCATGTACAGGTCGTAACGAAATGATTACTAATTCAAAAACAAAGCACTAACTCGTATCTATCAAACAGACCAAATCAATAATGACTTGGATTTATCTTTGATGTATTGTGAAAGCTCGTCCGGTTTAACCGTGATGTATCTGATTTTGAACGTGACACTAGCTTCCGTCTTGTGTACCAATTGATTGAGATTTACCTCATCCAGGTTTTTGCCTACCAATACCAAATCAATGATGTTACTGGGTCTACCTTGAGCAAAGCTGTTTGTTATAAAAGCCTTATCAAGATGTTTAATTTGCTTAACCAGGGTATCAACTACCTGATCAATGCCTACATACTTCAGTAAAAGATTGTGTAAGTCCTCATAGTAAGGATGTTTTACATTGGCATAATACAATTTTTTGTTGAGCGCCGTTTTAGTGAGGAGCAGCTTTGCATCCTCCAAACGGTTCAGTTCAAGCCTCACGCTATTGGTCGATTCCCCAAACTCACCTGCAAGGTTTCGCAGGTAATCGGAGGTATCACTGTTGATGAAAAAACGCATCAATAGTTTTAGCCGAGTCTTAGATGTAATCAAACTGTCTAACATATTAGTGATTTGTATTTATACTCTATTTGGGTACAAAAAATCAATAACAAAAAAACAATGACGATCCAAAAACTAAGAATAAATCTGAGAAAAGGGAAAACCTATTTAACCTGCCAGATCCGGGGAGATCTGGTTATCTATATGGTGAATAGCAACTTGGGGGAAAGTTGCATGATTTTTTTTACCTATTTAGACTCGAAACCGAGTTGAAAATTTGTATCAAAAACAAGAGTAATTTTTAGACTACAAAACAGTAAAAAACTTTTTTTCGGAAAACGGGGAGCAAGATACTGATAAATAATTCACATTTCCAAACATTTTTAAATATTTTTTTTCATTACCAATTTTGAGTAAATTTCATAGGCTTTTTTGTACTTTTATTTTACTCATTATTGTATCATTATTTTAAACTCACATCATGTTTTAGTATCTTTCTATTAATGTTATATTGTTAATTTATCGGACACTTAAAGTTACTTTTAAAGTACTTAAAAATGGTTAATCAGATCAGCAATTACCTTGTAAGATCAGCAAGCGTTATGGCTGTGAACTATTGATTCAATCGGGGGAATATGAAGTCCCGGCAAATATGGAAAAATACGATTTGAGAGTTGAATTCAAAAAAAAGAGAGACCTTTTTTATTGGACCTGAAGCCGGTCAACGATGCAGAAAAAAACAACAAACTTTTTTATAAAACCGCGTAGAGAAACTGCACGAAAAAAGGGTGCTAATGTCCTACTAAATTTTTAGTATGAAGATATCGATTTTGTGAACGGATTTCAGAAATGTCGGACTTTCCCCTACAAAAAAATCAGACTTCGAACCACAAAAGATGAACTTTTTACCCTACAAAGGTCCCAAAGATATTAAAATATCTTTGGGAGGTTTTCAATATCATTATAGTTTAAGGTAAACAATTCGCGCAGATGGAAGCACTATCTGAAAAAAATAAACAAACTTTTCTCTCTATTATAGACGATTTGATGCTCGACACCACTAAAAAGGCGTCAGACATCACCTTATATACATTGGTAGACCCAAACCGCACCCTTAGCATGGAGCTGTTCTCACAAAACATCGAAGAATACCTCTATTTAGGCGTAGCAAAACGCATTACCAACGCTTTTTCTGCAGGACTGGAACGTGCGCTTCTTCAATTTATGGAGGTTCTTGTTCAGTCCCGGAATGGTCAGATTCTTAAGAATCCTGCTCCCTACAGCATGATTTTCAAGCTCAAAGAAGGAAACGAATACTGGTTAGACATCCTTTCCCTCAAAGACTACCCTACCCTCAACCAACGAGATTTGGACGAAAAAAGAGAGTTGGCCAGGCTAAATCACTCGGAATACAGACTGGGTCTGTATGATTCGGACGAAATTTACGATGAAAAACACCTTTTGAACGGTTCAGATCTATGGGCTCTTGTTGCAGGATATCCGCATGCAAAATACGATATTTTCAGTACCATCCACGGTACAGCGAACAACCTATCCATTTCAACCTTGATCAATGAGACCCATAAACGGTTGCTAAACGAGTGGAGATCGCAAGATTGAGCATCGTACAAATCAATGGCATACCTCTATGGGTGGGACTTGTAGAAAACGCGGCTTTTTGTGCTGCGTTTTTTTTTAAATATTATTCACGTGAAAATAGTTGCCAGAATAAAATAAAATACCCAACTTTGAATCAGGTAAACTGGTAATAGTACGCCACAATAGTGAATTGTGGTTTTTGTTTTTAGGTAATATTAATTAAGTATTTATGATATTTTTCATTCAGCATGCATGGAGGAGGGTTAAATTCTCCGTGATCGATAAAAACCGTATTGTCAAACTCAAGGGCCTTATTGAGAAAGGCTCAGAGCGTAAGGCTAAATTATATTTGAATTATTTGGTGAATCATACCAAGATCGATCGGTATGTACTGGCCTATCATCTCACTACAGCCTTTTACAACAAGGCCAAAGACCATCAGGATTACCTCAGGCAATTTGTCAACGTGACAAGTTCCAGCAACGGTCATGGCAAATGCAGCTCCGACTACTCTCCCGTTTTCTGGCTTTATTTTCTCCTGGTCAATGAATTCGAATGTCGGTTTATTGTAAATACACATTGCTTCAGGGGTAGATCGATCAAGCTGGAGATTGAGGTGGAGCAAGATGGTTACCACCATTCCATTTCTGAAAGTTTGTCCCGGAAATTACCCCAAACTACTCCTAATATCTACAATTATTCCATCGAAATCGTCCGCAAAAGGATAGACGACACGTTCGACTTCCCCATGACCATGGATAAAGCCTGCCATATCCGGATCTACCACCGCGTGAACAGTAAAACCAGAAATCTGATTTTGGAAGAGGCGTTCGATAAGATTTAAGAAAAGTATTATTGTAAAATGTCAATTATAATACTACATTTGCATTATCGCAATACATAATACGGTAATTCCGGTTTCGATAATTCAAAAATTAGATCGTATGAAATTTTACAATCGAGAAAAAGAACTTGAACTTTTGCAAAAAATTGAGAATCGTTCACAGAAATCTGCTCAAATGACTTTCGTAGTTGGTCGAAGAAGAATTGGCAAAACAAGCCTATTAATAAAAGCCACCGAGCAAGAAACCTGCGTCTACATGTTCGTATCCAAAAAGAATGAGGCACTGCTTGTAAGCGAACTCATCGATGAGATACAATTGAAATTGGGAGTTGAACTTTTTGGTACATTCAAAACATTCAAAGAAATCTTTGGATATTTGATGGAACTATCAAGAACCCGACATTTTACACTAATTATAGATGAGTTTCAGGAATTTTTATACACCAACCCCTCCATATACAGTGATATGCAGAATATTTGGGATAGCAAAAAAGGCGAAAGTAAAATAAACCTTATACTTTGCGGCTCCATATACTCCTTAATGAAGAAAATTTTTGAGAACTCAAAAGAACCCCTTTTTGGTCGTGCAACCCAAAGAATACATCTCAAAACATTTAATGTATCAACGTTAAAAAAAATACTATCAGACCATTATCCGGAATATACGCCAGAAGATCTATTGGCATTTTACATGATTACAGGTGGTGTTGCCAAATATGTGGAACTTTTGGTAGAAGCGGAGGCCTATACTTTGGATGCCATTTTGAACGAAATCTTCTCAGAAAATTCCATTTTTTTGGACGAGGGAAAAAACGTTCTCATTGATGAGTTTGGCAAGGACTACGGAAATTATTTCTCCATTTTATCGCTTATTGCTTATTCAAAAACTTCCCGTGTAGAAATGGAGTCAATCTTAGAAATGCAAATTGGTGGATTTTTAGAACGACTCGAAAATGATTTTGGTATCATCAGCAAAGTTCGCCCTATACTTTCTAAACCAAATAGTCGATCGGTTAAATATAAAATAAACGATAATTTTCTTAATTTTTGGTTCCGCTTTATTTATAAATATCGAGGTGCTATTGAAACCGGGAAATTGAGTTATGTGAAAAATATTGTTGAAAGAGATTACACGATGTACAGTGGAACAATTCTCGAAAAGTATTTTTCGGAGAAGATGATTGCCGGGGAAAACTTCTCAGCAATCGGAACCTATTGGGAGAAGTCCAATCAAAATGAGATTGATATTGTAGCAGTAAACGATTACGAAAAACGTCTTATCCTAGTGGAAGTAAAACGACAGGCAGACAAAATTAACACGAAAGAATTGGAACAAAAAGCGACCAGATTGGTTGATGAATTAAAAAATTACCAAGTTGAATATCGTGGGGTATCGATGGAAGACATGTGAAAACGTCTACTTGATCGGGTGAATCATTGATTAAGTTATATTCTTTCTGTTTTCCATTTCCCTCAATCGTTTGGAATTTCTGTACTTGTTGAAATGTTTCATCTTAAAGAGAATGTGAATGATGCAGAATACGACAAGGATTCCCACGAAATAACAGCATTTGTGAGATGTTGCCAGGAATCCTATTGTCATCAGTAGCTGTGCGAGCATGTAAATGGCGGCGACTCGCAAATGGCCCATTTTAAGCTCATTGGCCATGATCTGAAACATGTGTCCGCGATGGGGTTTGAAGATATTCCGACGAAGTATCAATCGGTGCAGGATGGTCAGAATGGTATCCACACCATATACACCCAGTAAGATAATGTATCGGATATCACCGGTGGTCAGTATCAATTGACCCAACAGGAACACGACGATAAAAGCGATGGACAAGGCGCCCACATCGCCTGCAAAACATTTGGCCTTTTTTCTGAAGTTGAAGAAATTGAAGATGGCCAATGCTATCATTAAGGTGTACAGCAATTCGTTGTCAATGAAATGTACTTGGTAGGTATTGATGTACCACAAGGTACCGATCACCACCATACTGTATCCACCGGTGATCCCGTTGATGCCATCCATGAAATTGTAGGCATTCAGTATCCCGGTGCAAAAGATCAGGGATATCAGCGTGAAGTACCAGGGCATATCAAACAGACCCCATTGATGGAACATCAGGGCCATTCCCAGAAACTGTATCGTCAATCGAAGCTTTCGTGACTGGGGTTTGTTGTCGTCCGCAAAACTGATACCGGCTATCAGCGACAATCCTGCAAAGAACCATGGATAGGCAAATCCCTGCATCAGGAAATAGGTCACTACACCAAAATAGAAAATCACGCCCCCACCCCGTAAGGTTATTTTTGTATGGGAACTGCGCTCATTGGGCTTGTCAATGATGTTGAAGTGGTCGGCAACTTTAAAGTATATAAGCTCTGCTGCAATCAGCAAAACTGCTGTTAAAATGTAGGTCCACATGACATTGAATGGTTGATGTTTTTTGAGAAAAACAAAGATAGTACAATTGAGAAAAATGTAATTCTGATTGTGTAAAATAATGTATTTTTTTTCATGGGCAGCGCTACCAGTGGTGAGCGGCATAACTTCCGGATACCTAGTCCTCACTTGTGTCCACCCCTCTCCGCCACAAAAATCTAGTCACAAGTGCCGTCGATATTTTGTATTGCCGGAATCGGTGCGTTCACTGCGCTCGGCCGTCGCAGTACCCGTCAGCCATGCCGCTCTCCACTGTTCGCTTTTCGGGCTGTTCAGAAGTTTAAAAAAGAAAAGAGGCAGTGTCAAAGTTTTCACTTTGACGCTGCCTCTTTTGAAAAGGATTTTATTGTACGGATTAAACCATCATGCGCTGTTACTGGCATGTGCTCAATGTCTAAAGCATTCTTTATTTTAGCATTACTTGCCACATAATTTTCAGTGAGCTTTCGCAATCTCTCAGGATTTAAGGGAAGATGTAATGCACCACCTATCTGTGCTGCAAAGTTCATCATACTTTTGGGTATATGCCATATTCTAGCTTTGAGTCCCATTGCCTCACACATAACTTCAATCAATTCGTTAGTGGAAAGCGCTTCGTCATCAGCCATGTGATAAATGCCTGATGCAACGTTACCAGAAATTAATCTGTCAATTACAAAACACATATTATCTATTGATGTAAAAGATCGTCTGTTCTCAAATGCACCAAGTGGCCAGGGAATTCCTTTGCTTACTACATTGTAAAGCAAATTCAAATTGCCTTTGTTTCCGGGACCATGTATCATGCATGGTCGAAGGATATAGACTTTCTTGCCAGATTCTGCTGAAGGTAAATGCTCCTGTATGTATTTTTCTGCCAGAATTTTGCTTTCACCATACGGACCATGAGGATCCGGGATAACGTCTTCTGTCAAAATATCACCTGGGACTGTATCAGCGGCAGCTTTAACAGAGCTGAAAAAGATGAATTTCTTGGCTGAGGTAGTTAGGAAATAGTCGTAGATCTTTTGGGTAAGACCAGTGTTTATATCGAAATAGACTTGAGCTGCAGATTGGTTTTTTGTGTCGTGAGCTTTTCCGGCGAGGTGGATGATGGTATCTACTTCGGGGAGGTTTTTGTTATCAAGATCTGACCAGGAAAAGGTTTGGGTGACTCCGTCCTTTTCGGGAGAAATTATGTCGAGTGCGAAAAGGGTGTGGTGGGATTTAAGGGATTGAGTCAGGTTTGAGCCGACGAAGCCGTGGAGGCCGGTGATTAGGATGTTCATGTATTACAAATTTATCTTTCTTACTTCACCCCAATTCATTAATCTGTCTGCCTGTTCTAAGTTCACAAAATCAAAATCATCAAGAAATTTTTGAAATTTATTGAAAGAATGTTTCAATCCGACATAAGATTTAAATTTTCTCATCAAAGGTAATGATTCGATCATTGGTTGGTCCGGATCAAAATCTCTTGTGTGAAAATAGGTCATGATATAATCAGATGACTTCCCCCATTTATGGATAAGCCAATATGGATATAACCTAAAAAATCCACCTCCAGAGAAAACCATGGGTTTACTCATAAATGGATGAATATTTATTGGAAATTCCTTTATTTCTGCACCATTGTTCAGATTAAGAATAACAGGCTCAGACTTTCCATATGAAGGAAAGCCACCATAATCGTGATTTGCAGGAAACAACGAGCTGTCATATTTAAAACCCAACTCAGTTAAGACATCGAAAGCCCAGGTATTCTTTTCAGTTATTGAAAATCCTGGAGCACGAAAAGCATTGACAGCCTGACCAGTTAAATCTTCCAATAGTTTTTTAGACTTATCGGTATCTTGTCTAAACCCATCCCTATCAAATCGAAAAGACAATTCATGTTGATATGAATGACATCCGATATGATGTCCTTGTTTATAAATTTGACGAATTACATCAGGATGTTTTTCAGCAATCCATCCCAAGCAAAAGAAAGTTCCTTTAATTTGGCGAAGCTCAAGTTCTTCAAGAATTTTTTCAACTCCTTTATAGATACGGACTTCGTATTTATCCCAATTAAAATCCTGTGTGATAAAATCGCAGTTATACCAGTCTTCAATATCGAAGGTAAGAATATTCATATAGAACTATCTAACATCATAATTAAACAAACCAAAATTCCAGTTCTTATAATCTAACATATCTGAAAATTTTTCTACATCTTCATTTCTTAAAATATCACAAGTCATTGGCAATAATTTTGGTTCAAATTTATGAGGTACCTTAAAAAAAAGAATTTGAAAGAAATTAAGTGGCCCAACAAACAAAATCAAATCTACTTCATGCTGATTTATTATAGACTTTGTACCTAATGAAAGAGCTCTAAAAGATGTTTTGTTATTTTTTTTTGCGGATATCAGGTATGCAGTCTTCACACCATCTTCATCAACAATTCTATAAAAGCATTTTATTTGCTTTTCAATAAATGAGTGATAGTTTTCAAAAAATCTATTTTCATAAAACATTTCATCATCAAGAATCTCATATTTATAATTTTTATCTCTTGTATCAAAAAACCTTGAGAAGAAGCAATTAGAATATATCCAAATTCTTGAGAAAATTATTGATAAAGGGTTTAAAAATTTCAGTATATTCTTAATATTTCCAATCTTCACTGGAATCATCCAATAAGTAAGATTTCCTACATCTTTCCATTTAACAACACTTTTCCAATACGGGTATGCTGTTGCATTTGGTACTGCAATTACAGCAATAATGTTTTCTTCAATTAATAAGGATTTAAGCTTATGATACATTCTTCGAAGCATCAAAGGATCCACTCTATTTTCCTCATTGATAAAGACATCTACAGCTTGACCAATTATAAGTAAATCATTGATGCCACTTTTATATTTTACTGGTATTATTGTACAAGAACCAATTACTGAGTCTGAGTCGTCTAATAATAAAGCATGATATGAGTAACAACAAAAATTGCTGCTATATTTATGTTTAAAAAAATCAGTAGAAAATTGTTTTTTAAAAACTCTGTTGAAACTGACACAATATGTTTTCCATTCGTGCTCGGACCATTCAAACGTTTTACAAATTTTAATCTGCATATTATATTGTTCCTGAATCAACATGAATATTCTGGCCTGTTATCGAATTAGATTTTTCTGATAATAAAAAATAAATTGTTTCTGCCACAGAACTTGTTGTAGTAGGTATTTTCAAAGATGTGCGTTTAAAAATTCTATCCCTCTTATCATTAGATAGTGTAGCGCTCATATCTGTTTCCATAAATCCAGCGACCAAAGTATTTGATCTTATTCCCCTTTCGCCCCATTCTCTCGCAGTATTTTTTGAAAAGGCTTCCAGCGAACCTTTTGAAGATGCATACATTGCTAAACCCTTATATCCTGTATGTACACTAATAGATGATAAATGAACAATACTACCTTTTATATTATGTAATAGGAATTGACGGATTACATATTTTGTCATTATCATTGGAGAAAATACATTAATATTATACATATTTAATAATGGCTGATAATCAATATTCGTCACAATGTCGTCATAAGCAATAGCGGCATTATTTACATAGCCATATAATGGTGTATTTAAACCTAAAAATCCTTTGAATATCTTATTTCTAATATTATCTACATCTGCTAAATCATATGCTAACCATTTAAATCGAACAGAATATTTTTCTAATAAACTATCTAGTTCTTTAGTTCTTGTGCGGCTTATACCATAAACGCAGTATTCTTCATTCACTAATATGGATTTTACAATCTCTAAGCCTAAACCTCGAGAAACTCCTGTAACTAATATATTTTTCATGTTCTTATTATCTTCTTGATAACTTACCTGTTCTAGTTGTTGATAATGACTCAACAAATCTTACAACTCGAGGTATCTTATACTCTTGAATTTTATCTTTCAAAAATGTTCTAATCTGTTTTTCAGTCAACGCATCAATTGATTTTACAACCTCACAACAAATAACATTACCTAAAAGACCGCTTTTCTTTCCATACACAAAAACATCTTTGACTCCACTACATGAACGAATAACCTCTTCTACCTCGTTTGGGTTTACTTTATAACCACCTGTGTTTATCATTTCATTTTTGCGTGAAACAAATTTAAAAGTAAAAGGGGTTTCACTTTTAATTTCAATGAGGTCTCCTGTAGCATACCAATTATCAACCAACTGAAAACTAGAAGATTCACCCAAGAGAGTTCGATGTAAATATAGCTCATTATTCAAAACTTTAATTAAAGGAAGAATATCTTGTTTTAAAGTAAAAATATCTTCATTAGAGGAGAATAGTGAACCAGCCTCGGTTGAAGCATAAACATTACGAACTCTGCTATTTGGAAAAAGTTGTAATAATAATTTCAAAGTATTAGAATCAAATTTTTCACCACCTGAAGTCAATATTTTAACACTTGGGCAAGAATTATCTACTGGTAACAGTAATCGATAAAACGTAGGTGTCGCAGAAATATTTGTAATATTAAAACTGTTTATCAATTCAATTATAGTATTTCTATTTATGCCAAATAATCTGATAATAGGATTGTGATTCAGAAAAGCTTGAAAAAAAACTTGCAAACCAGCCATGTGAGTAGGATTATACGCAAAACCCCAGATATTATCAACACACTTATCATCTTTTTTTACAAAACGAGAAATTGAGTCATAAGTATGTGATATCTTTTTGGGTAACCCAGTTGTACCTGAAGTAAACATAGTAATTTTCCAAGTATTTTTATTTTTTAAGATTTGCTCAAGAACATCTGTAAATTCTATACTCCCCAATGGTTCCATTTGTACTTCATTAAATAAAGTTTTCCAGTCTTCACCTAACAATTTTGAAATTTCATCATTTGAAAAATCCGAATCTAAAAGAATAATCTCTTTTCCTATCACTAAAGAATAAATAATGTGTTTAAATACAGAATAAAAGGAATTACTCTTACAAAATGGGGTATAAGAATTCTCTACCGAAAGATCAAATAGTAACTTTTCATAACTAATTTCAATTCCTTCAATTGTATCTTTAAAGAAAAGATTATTCATTGTTATTTATTTTATTTTCTTCAAAATATCACCGACTGTTACTACAACACCATCTTCAAAAATATCCACATCATATTCAGATTCAATACGAACGGTAAGTTCAGCAAGGTCAAGTGAATCTAAGCCGCAATCATTTCTTAGATTTAAAGATTCTGATATAGAAATCATTAGAACCTTACCTCTATTCTCTAATACTGTATTAATTATAACTATTAATTTTTCCATAATATTATTTTTATGACATTATATCTTGTATCTATATATAAAACTATTCTTATTCAATTTTTGAGAGAACTATCCAATAGTATTTTTTTTTGACTACTTTTCAAATTATTAATAACGGCTTTTAAAGGATGTAAAATGAAAAACATAATTAAGTTAAAATGGTAAAATTTTTCATGAAGAAAAAAATACTAAAAATATTTTTTATTTATTGAAAACAAAAAACTGAAATAGTCAATTATAAATAAAATAGGGAATTGAATGAAAGTATTAAATGAACGTTTTCTTATATTTTTCTCTTTAAATAATCTATAAAATCCTCGCAAATTAAATTTATTAGACCAATCTGGAAAATATTTAATATCATTAGTTGTCTGATGTAAAAAACCACCACATGTAAAACCTATGCCCTTAAAGCCAGAGCGTTTAAGTTGTATAATAAATTCTTCTTGTACAATAGTACCCATACCAATAATTACAAAATCTGGAGATAAATTCACAATGTATTCAATTATATCTTGTCGTTCTTTATTTGTAGTGAAATAACCATTTCTATAACCAATAATATTCATTTTTGGATAAACCTTTTTGTATTGAAATATTGATTTATCTATCTCAGCATCTTTTGCTCCAATAAAATAAATAGTTTCCCCAGTTTTACATATATGAGAAAACAATTCATTGGCTATCGTTGTCATATCGAAACTTCTTCTTGTTACTTTAAAACCATAAAAAACTCTATAAAAAATACATAATAAAATGCCATCAAAAAAAAGGCCATCTAAATTTTCAAAATACGCAATATTTTTTCTTAAAAGGTGATATGCATATGGATTCAAGAAAGAATACATTTTGCATTTAGAAGTAAAAATTGAGTCCTTATAAAGTAGTTCAGTATAAACTGCTTTTTTTAAAACACTTGAAACATTCATAAGAATAAAAGGGTTAAATCATCAAATTATTTAATGATGTGGAATTCTAAAAAAATATTATATATATTTAATAATAATATATTATGTCATTATTCGTTATTTATTCATTATATATTGTTAACAATAAAACACCTATTAAAGTCTTTTGCGATTCGTGAAATTATAGATTTTTAGAAAATCAAATTTTACTAATCTACACTTCACTTTCAGGTTAATAACATTCAGTTATTAAATTATTCTAGTGTTAATTATTCAGATGAATAGATATGATTTTATATTTTGAACTTGTCTATTTAAAATTCTAAATGACAATATCTCGCCCAAATTAGAAATACAGACACTTTCATATAATATTAACAGATTTATATCAATGAACTCACATTTTATTTGATTTACAATGGTTTTTTATCAATTATAAATGAATCACTGCATCACAATTGTCGGAAATAATAGATAATGTGCGATTACTATTTCCAATATAATCGACGAAAATACTCTTTATATTTGGATTAATAACTTTCGTTGTATAAAGTACAGAAGATCCAAAAGAGTAAAGAATAAAATTAGTATTCTTTGCTATATATTCTAAAGTCATTCCATCAGGAATACTAATTATTTCACAATCAATAGATTCGAACTCTGATGCACGCCAATGAGGGAGATACATATTTATTTTATTTTTTTTAATAACTTGATTAACCATTTTAGAATATTCTTCTACTGATTGTTTATCATTTGATTTGTAAATATTGGTACCAACAAAAATAGATTTTCCCTCCAAAAAATTGTAAGTATCAGAACATTCTAAAAATAATTGTTTTTTAATACCAAAAAAATAAATAGCATAATCCGGCTTAAAAAGGTATGTAATAACTATCAAATTTTCAATTAAGATATTAGAAACTCGAAATAAATTCTGAATTATTTTTTTGTTAATTGACTTTGATGGTAAAAAATTATAATAATTCATGATACCATCTTCCAAAAAAATAATTTTTTTAGCATTCAGACTTTTGGCAATTATTTGATTTACTATTAATATTGGATTGGAAAGAAATAAAGTACTTGCTTGTAAATCTATTAAATGCAATTTGCAAAAGAATAAATTAATTAAAAATGAGATAAAATTATTATTTTCATTATCAACAATTAAAATTTTATCAAATGAATCCTGACAAGGGTAAATCGTAGGTGATAAATTCTTTGATTTGCAAATAATTAATAATTTTCGACCTTTCACCTTAAATTCCTCTGTTGATAAGGCGTAATAAATATCATTAAACTTTGATGCAATGACACATACTGAATAATTTTCCATTTACGAACTATATCAATTAAATAATTAAAAAAGGTTTTACAATTGAATCAAAATATTTATCTATTTCCATCTGTTTATTTATAATAGTATATTTAGATATTTGTATAACTCGAAACTTCATCTAATAAATCGGCATATTCTTTTCTTGTTCTTTCATATGTAAATTCGTTTTCAAAACGGCTCCTCGATTTCCTACCCATTTCAACCCAATTATACTTTTCCATATTTTCAAAGATTGTGATTAGCTCAATGCTATCAGGATTTATCAAAATACCATTTTCTCCATTTACTAATTCAGGAATTCCCGAGATCTTTGTAGATATAATCGGTAGTCCAATCCTCATTCCTTCAATTATTGAAATCGGAAGTCCTTCATTTTTACTCATCAATATATATATATTTGACATTGCTAAATACTCATCAACTAAATTATTCTTTATAGAGCCAATAAAACTTACATTAAATGTAAGTTTATTTGCAGAAACGAAATTTTCTAGCGATTCCCTTTCAAAACCGTCACCTATAAAAGTAACATGAAATTCTTTTAATTTTATTGAATCTAATTTACTTAATGCATCCAAAACGATTTTCTGTCCTTTTCTTGAAGCAATTGTACCAGAGCAACATAATCTATATTTAAAAGGGCTTGTTTTGTCTGTATAATTAGATATTATGTTCAATTCTTTCAATCTTGATGTAGACAGATCTTCAATTCCATTAATTACAACTGCAGTTTTTTTATGTAGAATAAAAGGAAAATATTTTAAGAAATTTTCTCTACCAATATCTGCTATAAAAGCACACTTATTAACATTTTTAGCAGTGTATAATTGAATTTGAACTAATTTATTATAAATAAATGTATTCTCAATTTTTGGATAGTAACTTAAATCCATCTTATGAGGGATACCGTCTGTGTGCAAAAACATTAATGATTTGATTTTTTTATTTTTGTTAAGTTTTAAAAAATGATAACATTCAAAATCAGAATCAAAGATAACAATGTCAGGATTCCTGTTTAGTGATAAGTACTTTATTACAAATTTCCGAACTTGTACAAAATTAGAATATAAAAGAAGTGCTGATAACAACTTTGAGTATTTTGCATATTTTTTTAAGTTTGACATCAATCTTTTTTTAATAATTATTAAAAATGAATTGCGTTCAATTCCTTCAATTTTATTGAAATTGTAAAAGGAATCTTTAAAAATTGCGTTTATTTCATAACCTCGTTCACTAAAATATGCATTATTTTTCAAAATTCTATCTATTATTACCACAGGCCCAGTAATTGAATTACTCTCTGAAGGGCATATTAAATCGACTTTTATCATAAAATTATTGATAGTTTAATTGGAGACTAGTCTAATTTTTCTATTATACTTTCAGCTAATACATCTAAATATCCTCTACCAAATTTTTGATCGGGTTCAACATAATTACCCTCTCCCCACTCATTCCATGATTGCAAGAATACTAATTTATGTTCATCGTCTCTATTCTTTAATATATCTAAAGCATATTCAATATTCTGTTTAAATACTTCTGGTGTACTATCAGTATAAATTACAGATTTTTTACCACTTCTAGGTGTTCTATCCCAATTGGGTAAAATTGTTGGGTAAGAATTTACCCATCTATCTTCTTCAGTATAGACCTTCTCAATTATATCTTTTTGTTTAAACTTTCTTACATACGTAATTCTAAGTAATTTAAACAAGACTAATTGAATTAATTTTCTCAATTTACCGCTTAATAATATTTCTGCACGAGCATAACCTCTTGTATTAATTCCATCAAATCCCATATCTAAAATGCGATTATACAATCGTGCAACCTCATTAGTTTTTGGCACTCTCTTCCTATTATCTTCATATGAAATATTGCTCACTATCCCAACAAAAAAAATGCCAGATAACCCCTCTTTTACAGATAAGTCTCTCCAAATATTAAGAAATTCTTGGGCATCTGGAATTCCTTTTGGATTAAATATTATAAACAAAGGTTTTCCATCAACTCTAATATATCGTTCATCTTTTAATGCCGGTAAGACATCATAAAAATGTTCAATGTAATCCTTCGTAGAATATGTTTGTTCAATTAACACTTTATCTTTTAAAAGAGCTGATTTGCTATGCCAACTTTTATTTGACCATGTTTCATTAGCCCATCCTAAACAAAAGGGGAAATTAGGTTTTCCACTTTCTAAAACTTCTTTAAAGGGTTTTTCTAATAATTGTTTACCACCAAACCAATATCTCCAATAACAAAATCCTTCAATCCCAGCTTCGCGTGCCATTTTTGCCTGTTCTTCACGTACTTCTGGTAAACGCAAATCATAAAAACCTAAATCTGATGGAATATGAGGTTGATAATGTCCTTTAAATAAGGGTTTTGCTTTTACAACATTTATCCATTCCGTAAATCCATTTCCCCACCATCTATTATTTTCTGGTATTGGATGGTATTGTGGTAAATAATATGCAATTACTCGTGCTTTCAACTTATTCATATAAGAAATTAATAATTATACATTTAAAATTAAATTTAATAAAGTAACTAAATCTTTTTCTTGTCTTTCTCTAACATCCTCACTTCTAATAAATGAATTTTTGACATAATAATCTTTATTTTCTTCTAATTGCATTACTTTATTAAATAAATCATTTTTATAAAATGGAGAAAAGAAAAGGCATGAATCTCCTAATATTTCAGGCATTGAACATACATTAGAACTTATTACTGGCGTGCCGTATTTCATAGCTTCTAAGGGTGGATAGCCAAAACCCTCTTCGATAGAGGCAAAAATTAAAGAACTAGCATTTTTATAAGCATGTTCAAGATCCGAACTGGTCAAGTTGGGTAAAATAATATGATTTTGAAAACAACAATTTTTATATCCAACCGTAACTAAATAAATATTACTTTTAATTGCGCAAATCTTTTTAAATGTATCAATTACAAATTGGGCATTTTTCATTGTCCGATTAGCGCTAACAACAAGATAGTATTTCTTCTTAGAAAGTATCAGATTTGATAAATCTCTATTACTTATATATTCTTGAATATTTGTTAATTTTTGTGGGGAGTAAAGTACTCTGATATCTTTATTAACAAGTTGATTTGGGAAATAATAAAATAAAGAACCTTTGGAATGTTCTGAAACAGTTATTGAATAAACATTTTGTTGATTATAAAGTGAAATTAAATTAGAATAGTCTTTCTTATAAAATTTATTAAAAAATATAGTCTTTATAAAAATCTTAATTTTATTATAAATATTTCCTGATGAAATATTTATAATAAAATTTAAGTTATTATCATTAATTTCATAATCATACACATCATGCATGACCATTATAGTTCTACATCGAATATTTTTAATATCATAATGTAAATAACGTTGTGCAATCCCTATAAAAAATGTATCAATATTTTCTTGTTGAATTATTTGAGAAAGTGATTTATATTTTTTGATATCAATATAATGTATATTATTTTGATCTAAATATTGAATTATATTATATTTTTCTACAAATGGTAGAGTAGAATCATATAAACCTATGATTTCCACATAACAATTTTTCCTATTTCTTTCTATTAATTCAGACAATATTCTTTGTACATATTCAGCGCCTCCATTTATAAAACCCTGGATTGAAATTACATCAAAAAGTATTTTCATTTATTAAGTATAATTGATATTTATATGTTGTTAATTTGTTTAAAAAAAATCTATTATTAATATAAACTATTATAGCTTGATTAGACTTGCAAACTTTTATCGGAAAAAAAATTAAGTTACTTTAGTTAATAACTGATTCTTCATTTAGTACTTCATCCAAAACTCATTGATGGTCAAGTTTCCAAGTGCTGAATGTATTCTTTTACGGTTATACCAAGTTTCAATATATTCAAAGATGTATAAACTCATTTCATCTTTTGTTTTTAGTTTATTGCCATATATCAGCTCAGTCTTTAATGACTTATATCACCTCAATCGTCCATCTCTCAGACCTATACTCTCTGATAAACTCGAAGATCAACGACCGCTCTTGGAAACGATGCCCAAAGCTTTTTTTAGTATGTCGCGTTCTGTTTCAGCTTCAAACAGCTTTTTCTTGAGATCCGCCAACTCTTTGGCTTCTTCACTCAGGGCTTGCACTCCGTTGCCGGGAAAAATAAGGGGACCATTCTCCTGAAACTCTTTACGCCAACGGTGCAATAACAGGGGATCAATCCCTAACTCACGTGCGAACTCAGATAAATTCTTGCGTTCGTAACTTAACTTGACAGCATTCTCTTTGTATGATTTGTCGTAATGTGTTCTTTCTTTTCTCATATCACAAATTTAAGCGATTATGCTTAACTCTGTGTCCGGGCTAAGTTAGTAACTACAGTATTATAAACTTTAATATCAATATTGAATTAAGTTAGTTAATTTTAAGGAGATTGTTCATTAGGATTTTATAATTTGTCAGAACCAAATCAACAACCCCAAATTCTTTGGCGAACCAATATAAACAATTATACATTCAAACAAATCTTGAGATTAATCACTTTGAAAGATTTGTCAAAGAACAGTCTTTCTTATCTCAAACCACACAAATTTAAGCAAATACATTTACTCTGTGTATATTCAAATTTTTATTCTCCAATCATGAGTACTCATGGGTTAATAATAATCTTTTAATTCTTTTATCTTTCATTTTTGCATGAGCACAACCAGAAATAAAAATTATTGGAAAAATCGACCAAAACACAAAATGCGAAGTCTGAACAAAAATAAACATATATAAAAACATAATTATATAGGATTCGTAACATTTATAACTTTTCGCTACTTGAATCCAGAACAATAACAACAAAAATAGACCTAATAATCCATATCTCATTAGATATACTTTCCAACTTACACTAGATGTATCACCAAATATTTTATAAATATCAAACCCCATTAAAAAATCGTTACTTTTTAAAAAATGCATATAAAAATAGTCGCTTACTTGTTCAAAATCTCTATTATTACCTGATATAAATTTATTATCATCAAATTTTAAACGTTCAAAAATCAATTGATTTATTAAATTATTCCCATCATTATAGTTAGTAAAAAACAATTGTATACACCATATAGAAAAAACAAATATTATTATACCAAATATCCTTTTTTTACTCTTTTGTAGAAGATATGCAAAAAACGAAAACAAACAGAGTAAATATCCAGCAAGTGAAAATGTAAATAATAATGAACAAAATAGAAATATTACATACTTATTTTTAAAATCGTAATTATGAATGTGTAACAACAGAACAATAACAACTGATATATGACCTGGTTCTATGAAAATACTCGAAAATCTAGTTAAAAATAAATCACTCATTCCTGAAAATCCTTTATTTACTAGAAAAAAGTAATAATTATCAAAAAAGTATTGTTCTTCATCTCTAATCTCACTGTACCCATATGTTATTGAATTATGAGGTAAGTTAACTCCAACTAAATATAAAATCCAACCTATTAATGATATACCTAATATTAAGCTAAATGTTTTTGTAAAAAAAAATAAAAATTCAATCTTATATTTATCTTTTAATCCAATAAAAACTATTAATGGTATGGAATAAAGAAAAGTTGCTAAAAATGAGTTAAAATTCCCTCTTGTTGCACCAAATCTAGCTAATAGAAAAAAGATTATCATTAATAATATATTCTTAATTCTAAAAGAAAAAAGTACATGTGCAAAAAATGATGATACTAAAACTATTAAACTAATTATTAAAGGATTATCAAATTCCCATAATATCCACGGCTTTAATGAAATAAATACCACAAATAGTAATATCCATTTAAATACATTCCAAGTACTTATTTCACTAACTAAAGTTTGTTTCATCATAATCTATAATTGAACTACATATTTTATACTTATAATCGTTTTCATCTTGAAAATTTAGAAATGAACCTTTATTTAGAAGTATAAATTTTCACTTATCACATTGTTGGTTATTAAAATACATTTAAAAATATTAGTTGTTTCAAATAATAATTGGCGTATTTATGTTGACCTTAAACAATTTTTTATCAAAGAAGTCTGGCCCCTGAAATGACAAGTTTAAATACTCTCAACAAGTCAAATCTTGGGGCTCGCTTTTTAGTTTAGATCGTAACCATTGCAAACTACAATATTTTTTTTTAGTCGAGTTGTGTCAAGTCCGCTCTTTAGGTTATTTGTCAAAGCCTAGATGGGTTCCGGATCAGGCGCTTCCTTTGTTTAGACTGGAAACAGATTATGTAGCATATATATACCTGGAACAATGTTTTATCCTGTCAAAAATATGACGCGTTCGCTGGTTGTTGTATTGGTTGATAAACTTTTCAACACTTTCATCTTTATGTTTCCGTTATCAGTCGGATAAATATAAAATATATTCATTTTTTGAGCCAAAATCGTTCAATAGCATGATCTCAAGTAATTTGAATACAAGTTATAAAATATTATATATGTCAATTTATTTAAAATATTTTTTTAGTGACTTCATGAATCTTAATCTTAACAAGCGCTCTTTCATGAGAAGATAATCCTATAAAATAAATTGATAGCATAACAGACAGTATGCTCATTATACTAATAATAAACATTCGAGATATTCCATCATTCAAATAATGAAACATAAAAATCGGGAGTATGGCGCCACAAATTGATACAAAAAAGACATTCATTAATACTTTATTAAAAAAAACTCTACCATTAAAGTTTATTCTTCTTTTTAAAAACCATATATAAAAATAAATTGACAAAAGGGATGTAATAATTGCTACAATCATTGTTGTCTGTGGTGGGAAACCATTTTTTAATAGAATATATGAAATTGGTAAATTGGTAAATTGTAATCCGCCAACCACGATTTGATAATTTTTTATTTGTCCTGTTGCAAGCATAGCCATACTAAATGTCCCAGTTAATGAGTCAATTAAAGAAGAAATTAAAACAAGACGAACAAAAATAACCGCGTAATTGGGTACTAAGTTTAACCAAAGACTTAAAATAGTATTCGTTTCTATCAAAACAGGTAATGAAATAATAAAAAGAATATAATATGAGAATCTTGCACCCTGCGTAATTAGATCAACCATATAGCTAATATCGCCTGAAGCAAAAGACTTTGTTATTTGGGGATTTATAGCAGTCTGAAAATTACTAACAAATCCCTGAACAGCAGATTTTACTTGATAAGCAATTCCACGAGAAGCATTAACTGCTACACCACAAAAAATATTAATTACAATATTTACGCCTTGTTCTTTTGCTACAAAAGCGCCAGATCCAATTAAATCCCAACCCGAAAAACTTGCCATATTTTTAAATAGTCTCTTGTCCCAAATAAACTTTAAATTGCATTCATTAAAATTAAATTTACAATAAATAAAATATGTTATACGAATAACAATTGTAACGATTAAAGACATTATTGAATAAAAGATAAGCTTATCATAATCAGAAAAAACTAATAAAAAGACTATTAATAATTTAAGTAAAATCTCTAAAAGACTTACATATGCAAAAGTTTTTATTTTTTCATGAGCGATAATTAAGGCATAAAATGGTACATTCATAATTGTGACCATAAATGATATAACCGAACATTGGAATACCCAGTTTGTAGCCACTATTCTATCATGATCAATATTCATTTTAGTATTTAAAAACCATAATCCTATGGTTTCTGACAAAACAAAAATTATTATTGCAATTGCAATATGTATTAAAACTGACGTTGAGAAAACTTTTTTAAGACGTTCAGTATTATTTCGACCAATTTCAAAAGATAAAAAACGCTGTGTAGCAGCCGCCATAGATTGATTTAGAAAGGAAAACATCATTACAACACCACCTACAACATTACTAATACCAAAATCTACAATTCCTAATGCATTTAAAACCAATCTCGAAGTGTAAATACTAACGATCATAGTAATTATCATACGAAAGTAAAGAAACATCGTATTTTTTGCAATTCGTTTATTATTATCAATAATCATTTTTTAATGGGGACTAACTTAAATCTTAAAATAAATTAAGCTTGATTAATTAATACTGATTCTTAGTTTTGTGTTACAAAAAACGCGCACATAAGACAGGTTCTCACATTTAATTCAAAATATAAATCTTTGATATTCTCTAAAATTGAATGTAAAATAGAGTTACTTAATAAAAATGATTATAAATTTTTTTATTCCTGTTAATATATAGCTACTTTATATTTCAATAAATACTGATACATTTTTAATTTTTATATAAAATGTATTAATATCTTTATCGCAAATCGTATTTTATGCTCCCCAATACTTGGATCACCAATATTTATTTCTTAGATAAATTAATAATATTAAATATTTTCAAAAAATAATATTTATGATGAAATCCGAAGAGTTAATTACGTAAAATAACTCCATAATATTGCTTTCTCAAAACTTGGAGGAGTGTGGGAAATTATTTTCATCATTAACAGTTAAATGACATTTTAGTATTGTTAAAAATAATTTTTAAACAAAACAGTAAGCTTTTAAGATACAAATGATACAACTATAGTACTTAGTTAATATTTCTAAAATTCTTAATTACGAGTAAAAAGCTAACAACAATGGACTTTGAAAATCATATATAAATTTATATTTTACTTAGAAAGTATAAATTGTAAGAAGCAAATCAAATATCAAAATTACTAATTCAATAAAAAGTTTTAATTTCATCCTTAAGAATAATTTCAACAAATTCTCTAAATGCACCATATCCACCTTCTTTAGTAGTAACAAAACTTACAATTGATTGAATATACTTTGGAGCATTTGGTGGTGCTGCAGACAACCCTACACTTTTAAGCAATTTAATATCTCCAATATCATCACCTATATATGCTACTTGAGATAAATCTATATTAAGCAACTGACATAGTATTATCGCAACCTCAAGTTTATTATCAATACCTTGATATAAATAATCAATTTTCAGTTTTTCTGCGCGTCTTTTTACAATTTCTGTAGATTCACCTGTGATAATCCCCACTGGAATATTACATTTATGAGCAAATAAAACACCTGCACTATCATATGTATTAAATCTCTTCCATTCGTTTCCCGTTTGGTCGTAATACATACCACCATCAGTCCAAACCCCATCAATATCTGTTAGTATCAATTTAATATTCATTATATATTATATTTACAATTCAAACAATATATATTAATATTTAATTAAATATTAATAGTTTATTCAAGTTTCGCAAGTAGTTAAGATTAAGTTTGCAAGGCATAAAAAAGCAAAGGTCATTCAGTTATATTTGAAAATCTGTATATCTAATATGACCAAACAATAAATACTAATAATAATGCCTAATGTCGAAATAACATACATTTATTCAAAAATCAACTCTTTTTTAGAGAAATAGATGGCTTCAAAGCAACTTTGACCATCATTGAGTAAACTAAAAAACTTTAATCTATATTTTAATTGCGAAAGTTGAATTATATATATATTTATATATATAATTCACTAGTGTCCGGTTAAGGACTTTTACGAACTCCTGAAACCCCTATCAATAAAGGCTTTCAGATACGTTCTTTTATTTTCGATTTGAAATTATTGGAAACCCATTAGATTTACGTAAAATACCGTGAATTATGAATACAGGGAAGACCGTTTTCGCGCAACTGATGTCATTATTACCGACTTACGAATTCAAAGAGTGTGTTGAAAAGTTCAAGGGTAATCATCGTGTAAGGAACTTTACTCGCAAGGAACACTTTTACGTGATGGGCTTTTCCCAACTGACTTACAGGGAAAGTTTACGTGACATCGAATCTTGCTTGACAGCGTTTTCCAAGAAGTTATATCACTCAGGCATAAAGCAACCGGTTCCTAAATCCACATTGGCAGAGGCCAATGAAAGTCGAGATTGGCGGATTTATGCGGACTATGCCCAAGTTCTAATCAAGGAGGCTCGACACCTTTATCAAAAAGATAACGAGTTCAAGCTTGATGTCAAAAACATAGTGTATGCCTTGGTGGCAGCACCATCGACTTATGCTTAAGTCTTTTCCCATGGGCGAAATTTCGCAAGAACAAGGGTGTTTAAATGCACACGTTACTGGACTTGCAGAGCTCCATACCCACATTTGTACATTTGACGGATGGCTTGTGCCACGACGACAATGTAATGGAACATATAGTAGTCGAGCCTGGTGCCATTTATGTAATGGACAAAGGTTATGTCGATATCTTTCGGTTCTACACCATCATTCACGAACAACGTGCGTTCTTCGTGACCATGGCCAAGGATAACATGGCTGACAGAAGGGTGTATAGTCGAAAGGTGGACAAGACCACCAGACTCAAATACGATCAATCTATAAAACTGACAGGCTTTTACATCAAGAAAGATTATCCAGACTTTTTGAGGAGGATAAAATATCGAGATGCAGAAACCGGTAAGGTTTACGTATTCTTGACAAATAACTTCGAGTTACCCGTCTTGACAATTGCTCAATTATACAAAGAACGATGGAAGATTGAACTGTTCTTCAAATGGATAAAACAGAATCTTCGGATAAAGACCTTTAATGGCACCAGCAGAAACGCAGTGTTCACTCAAATTTGGATAGCAATCTGCATGTATCTTCTTGTAGCAATAGTCAAAAAAAGAATGAAATTAGAGCCACCGCTAAACACATTATTACAGATTTTCGACTTGATCTTGTTTGAGAAAATGCCAATAAATGAACTATTTACAAATACGAATTACAATTAAACCAGTACCGTGGATTCTAACCAGTTGAATATCTGTGAGTTTTAACCGGACACTAGTATATATATATACATCTATTCTAAATCCTTCGGATAAATTATTTCATTTGCATATATTTTATTTAAAACTTTTTTTCCGACAACACAATTTTTATTTGCCCATTTATAGCCATCTCCAGGACTTAGTAAATGAATATCATTATCAGTAATAACATGGCCTACTGGCATTACAATTTTGCTTGCAATTGAACGTTCCAACTTCATTCTAGGGCCAGCAACACTTTCATCAATAAAGAAATCCTCAACACCCATCCACTTTTCAGTTATTCGTATATCTCGTATCATTCTGTTAACTCCATCAGGTCCTAAAGAACCAGATTGATCAGTGCCCTTCATTCTACGATCTATAGTAATATGTTTTTCTATTATCTCTGCTCCTAATCCAATTGCAACTATTGGAGCTGAAATACCGATTGTATGATCAGAAAAGCCGATTTTGTATTGTGAATAATTATTTTTTAAGTATTTAATTGTATTTAAATTCAAATTATCTGGAAAGGTCGGATATTGGGAGACACAATGTAAAATGGAGATATCATTATGATATTTAGTTATAATTTCTAAAGCATCATCTAATTCTTTTTTACCTGACATTCCAGTAGATAGTATTATTGGAATTTTTGTTTCTGCTAAAGCTTCTATTAAGGGTAAATTTGTTAAATCACGACTAGCAACTTTTAATTTATCAGGACTAAAAAAATTTAATAATGACAAACATCCTATAGAACATAACGTTTCTATATAGTCAAGTTTGAATAATTTTGCATGTTTATAAACTTCAAAGTGCTCTAAATTAGATAATTCCAACGCAGCTCTATGTTCGCCATAAGTTTTTCCAAAAGAATGTTGATTGTCATAAGGTCTTAACATTTGAGATTCAGATAGTTCTTCTGCCAAATCCCTTTTTGTCATCTTTATAGCATTAATTGGGTTTAATGTTAAGTTAAATACCTCTTCTTTTATGGGACGCGAAACTAATTCAACAATTAATTTAGCAATATCGACTGAACCATTATGGTTTTGCCCAATTTCTCCAATAATGTACGTATCTCTCATTCGAATTATTTTTTATTAAAATAAATTATTTCTTCCATTTTTTTATATATTTCAGGTTTATCTTCAAGATATTTAATTATGTCGTAACTTGTAAAATTATCTTTATCAGATAAATCACTATATATTTTTTTTTGAATTTCAAAGTCTATGGCGGTATCTATTGTTAAACGTAGACAAGAATGTGCTTCAATATAGGGATCAATAGGAATATATTCTGTATTAAATATTTCAGAGTGTTCGTAGATATAATTTGTAACATGTTCATGGTATATCGATTCATTTGTAAAAGACTGTACTTCTTTAAGGGATTTAAGTAATACTGCTTCTGCCCATAATCCGTAATGAGTTTTAATTGATTGATTACCATTAGAAGTAATAAAGGACATGTAATCAGCTTTACAAAGTCTAAATCTATCTATAAGTATGATTAGTGAATCTATATCTAGAAAAAGATTATCTGCACATATTCTAATAATTGCAGAACAGTCAAATTGTTCTGCCGCTGTTATAAATCTATTTAAAACATCTGATTCACAACCTCTAAAAAAATTAAAATTGTGTTCCTTACAAAGTTCAACAATTGCATCATCAGCACTTGATGTCGTCGTTGCAACAACAATTGAAATTTCCGGCGGAATAGCTTTTTTAATCCTATTTAGAAGTATCAATAAAATTGACTGGTCATTATAGAAGGGTAACACAATTTTTTTTGGCAATCGTGAAGAACCAGTCCTTGCTTGAATTAATACACATATTTTATTCATTTTAATCTTACAAATATTTTTAAATTTTATTTTAATTACTTATTATATCGGTTTTCTTCCATGCCATATCCATACTGCTTCCCATACCCATACTTTCCATACCCATATCTATAACTAGCCTTCTTAACATCACTAGCATTCAGTACGAAGTACATATTATTAAGTTTTCCACTATTATGCAGTTCCTCAGCATCAACAATATTCTGTTTATGGGTATAATCAGCTCGAACTATATACAAGCAAACATCGGCAAAACGATTAAGCGAGAAGGTGTCTGAAACAGCACCTACCGGAGCTGTATCCAAAATAATGTAATCATACTTATCCTTATATTCAGAAATCAAATCATCAAGTTCAGTACGTGCCAGCAATTCATTGGGATTAGGTGGTATTGGACCTGCAGGAATGACATCCAGATTTTTATGTACACCTGAGTTTAAAATTAATTTACTTTTATCACTATGACCTGAAAGTAACATGGTTATACCGGACTTATTATCCAATCCCAGGTATTCAGCCAGTTTTGGTTTACGAACATCGAGTCCAATAACGAGCACTTTTTTGTTCAAAAACGCCAAACTTAAACCAAGGTTGATAGACATAAATGTTTTCCCTTCCCCACCTACGGAAGAAGTAACAAGAATGACCTTTCGACCGTCAGAACCAGTTAAAAAGAGCAGATTGGAACGTAAAAGGCGATACATTTCTGCCAGATAGTTTGTAGAATGTTCGTGCAACACAATGTTACCGGGTTCTTCGGATATTGGAATTTCACCAAGAACTGGGACTTTAGTCAGTTTCTCGAGTTCAGCTTTATTTTCAATGAAAACCTTGAGTGTTTCACGTAAGAAAATGACTACAATTGGAATACAGAAACCAACAATCAAGGCAAGAAGCATCAACATGGATCGTTTTGGTGAAACCGGGGTTCCGCTACATCTGGGCTCATCAATGACCTTAGCCTTTGGTACCACAACGGTCATGCTCAGGTAGTTTTCTTCTTTTTTCTGCAGCAGGAAAAGGTAAATGGCTTGTTTTACACTCTGTTGGCGTTGAATATTCATGTATTCGCGTTCCTGACGTGGAATGGAATTGATGCGTGACTCGTAAAGTTTGTACTGGCGGTTGATATCCTCGCGGGTGATGGTCAGGCTGCGTTTTTCGCGGGAGATACTGGCATGGACGTTGTCTTTCAGGGTATTGATCTGATAATTCAGGTCTTGCATGGCCTGATTGTCTTGCGATGCAGTACGGGAGAGTCTGTTTTTCTGTAGCAAAAGGGTGTTGTACTCTCCTATGAGTGTATTTAAGTTGGTATTTTGGATACCGGTGCCGGCAGGAATGAGTTTATCCTGATTTTCTTTTTTGTTCAGGTAGTTTTCCAGATCCTTGATGATACCGATCTGTGTTTCTACTTCAAGGCGCTGGCCTTCATTGACACTGGCTTGTTGGAGGGACAATTGGGCCTCTGAAGTAATATCGGTGACCTGTTCGCTTTGTTTGTAGTTTTCAACTCGTTTTTCGACATCGGATAATTCACCGGTCAGGATACCCAATCGGTCATCAATAAAATGGGCTGTATTTTCGGCCACCAGATTTTGGTCGGTCATATTATCGGTGTTGTAAACATCTATAAATGTACGGAGCAGTTCTTTGCCTTTTCTGGGATGTGCAGATTGCAAGGTGACATTGACTACGGAGGTTGTTTTACCGGTCAGACTTAGATTCATGCGGCTTAGTATCTCCTGAGCTACGGCAATAGGTCTTCTCACTTGCACCAACATCTCGATTTCCTCGGTGGGTAAAAATGCACCCTTGGTCATGAGTAGGGTGCCAAAGGGCAACACTACGGTAGAGTCGTAACGATTTGCTTTGACTTGAAACTCATCTTCATTAAATTCGCCTGAAAACAGGAGGCGTCCATCGGGATGGACGGTGAGGTTGAAGTCGTAGCCGTCGTTTGAAAAATTGGTCAGTTTTGCTTCGGGAACACGGAATAAGACAGGGCATTCCTGACCGTATTTCTCTGTTGTCTTGACTTTACCGGTCGAATAGTATTTCACATAGATACCCATTCTCTTCACGACGTTTTCCATCAAGGATCCGGTCTTAAGGATTTCCAGCTCATTGTCTACATTGTTTTTGACATCGAACATGCCTAAATCTTTAAAGGCGGCCATGTCGGCCATACCTCCACCTTTCTTGTCGTCTTTCAACAGGACGGTGGTCTTGATTTCGTAGATGGGGGTGGTATACTTCAGGTAAACCATTAAGGCTATAAAGCATACGACAATGGAGGCTACAAACCATTTCCAGTGGCGTAGATATTTCATTAAAAGTTCGAGCAAATCGATGCTTTCATCTTTTTCTTCTTCCGAGTAGGGTGTTGAATGGATCATGGAACAGTGTATAAAATTAACGAAGAATATTGACTAACAAACTGGCTACTGAAATGAGTGTGGAGACTACAGATATGCTTAATGTTTCTGCAGTACCAATGCTGGATGTGCGTTTACGTACATTGTTGGGTTCTACATAAACGATATCGTTTTGTTCCAGATAATAGGCAGGAGAATTGATCAGGTTGCGATCGTTGATGTTGATTTCTATGAATTTCTTTTTGCCATCGGCGTATTCACGCAATACTTTAATGTTTTCGCGTTTGCCATACAGAGTCATGTCTCCGGATTGTGCCAGGGCATCGAGCAGTGTGATTCGTTCGTTGGCGACAATCAGTTTTCCTGGTCGGGTCACTTCACCCAAAACGCTCACAGTATAGTTGCTGATGCGGATGGTTATGACTGGTAATTCTTCATTGAAGGAGGAACGAAGGCGATCCAGCAGTTTTTGTTCCAATTGGCTTCGGGTAAGACCGGCGACTGCAAATTTCCCAATGGTCGGGAAGTTGATGCTGCCATCGTTTTCAACCAGATAGGTTTGAAGGGTTGGCTGGGAATATAAACTGGTAGCTGCTTCACTAATCTGTGGCGATAGCAGATTAAAATTTCTCGTCGCTTCCGGATTGGAAGATACCACGGTAATGCTCAGCAAATCTCGGGGCTTGATCTGGGCCTCAAAGGGTGCTGCGACGGTGTTGATGGAGTCTTGGTTGCTGTTGTACTGGAAGTACGCCACTTGTTTGGCGGAGCTGCAGGAAGCTAATAACAACATCAGGACGAAAAAGCCTGTAAGGTTTTGAAGGAGTCTTTTCATTTGGTGGAAAGATTTGTGACTTATTTTATTTTTTAGTTGCTAAAAGGGTGCCGATTTTCAGAAAGATGTTTTGTTTGAGGAAGGCTTTCTGCTGTACGTTGAAGGCATTGCGGTATACTTCTTCGTAGTTGCGGTCGGCTTTGTTGGCTGCGATCATTTGATAGATAAGACCCCAGTCGGGTATGCCCCCCAGGTTGCGGTCGTCGATGAAGAGGTCGGCCATGAGTTTTCTGGGGCCGGTGCCGGGTTTGTCGTCGGGGTTGTTTTGGTTGATGGCGTAAAACTCCAGACCTCGTTTTTTGCAGAAGTCTACGGCTTCATCCAGTAGCTTGCCTTCACGGACAGTCCAGAGGATGAGCTGGTGTTGAAATTTTTTTTGTATTCTAATCAGGGTTTCAATGGCAAAGGGTGTTTCCTGACCCAACTTTGGATACAGGTTTTCGACTATGGTTCCATCAAAATCTACAGCTATTGTCATATTTTCAGTTATTGTATTCCACAAGGAGGTTCGTCACTCCCAGTAAATGGGTGAAACGAGGTAATTAATAAAAAAGTTCGTTTGGTGTTTAATTTTCCAAACGAAGTGGGTTTAAGAGGCTGACCAAATCAATAAGGAAGTGGTCTTGTCTTCTAAATAGTGGGGCAACTCGTCGGGTTCTACGGTGGTATACTGTATTTTGAACGAGACGTTTTCCTCTGTTTTCTTTACCAACTGATCCAGGTAGGTGATGTCTAAACGACTTCCTACCAATATCAGATCGATGGTATCTCCTGGCTTTCCTTTGGCAAAATCATTGATGATGAATGCTTTTTCCAGGTTGCCTATGCGTTTGATCACTTCATCCACGACTTGATCTATGCCTACATGCTTTAATAGTAGAAGGTGTATATCGTTGAAATAGGGATGGTTGGTGTTGGCGCGATAGACTTTTTTATTTTGCACCGTTTCTGATTCTATCAGGTTGGCGTTTTCGAGATGATTTAGTTCTTGACGTATGCCGTTGGTCGATTCTCCAAATTCGTTGGCGAGGTTTCGCAGGTAACCGGTTGTATGGACGTTGATGAAAAATTTCATTAACAGTTTAATACGGGTTTTAGAGGTGATCAGACTTTCTAACATTATATCGAGTAAGTTTTATGCTCTATTTTGGGGGTAAAGATATAGTAAAATTTCTTGAATGCAAGGAAATTGGTGTGACGATTTGTTTAAATTACTTGTTGACTTCCCAATGACCGCCTTTGGCAGGACCAATACGGTGGAGCATTCCCTTTTCTTTAAGTTTGTATAAATATTTTTTTGTTGCAGTAATTCCTTTTCCTATTTTTTGCGCCAATTGTGTTATGGTGATATTGCTGTTGGCTGATACGATATCAAGAATAAGTTGTTCAGGTGTAGTTGTTTTCAGGTCACTTTTCAGGTCACTTTTCAGGTCACTTTTCCCAATTGTATACCCTTTACCTCACCGTTGTCAGATATACCGATATATACAACACCTCCTTTGGTGTTGGAAAAGGCTACGAGTGAAATAATAACGTCATCGTTGAATGAGGTTTTAAATTCTATTCGTTCGGATTCGGTTTTTGGTAACATGGGTATTATATTTCACAGTGAGGTTCGTCACTCCCAAGCCTGGGATGCAACGAATGAGTATTGTGGTATTTTGATGTGAGCATTTTTATTGCTCAATTTGAAATTCAAAAATACTATAAATTATGTCATTCTGCTACCGCAGGCACATTTTTAACTTTTTCAAGGAAGGAAAGGGGTACTTCTGTGAGCGCGCAACCGAAGCTTTCGAGCCGAATGATTACTTTATGCTTGCCTTTTACATGGACAAGTTCACCCATGAGGCCTTGTAGCGGACCTCGACAGATATTGACGGTTTCGCCGGGTTCGAATTGTTCGGGAGTAAATTCTACGGGCTCTTCGGAGTAATCTACCATGAAACGCAACCGCTCCATTTGGCTATCGGGTATGGGTACCGGTGCTCCGGCTTCTCGTACAAATGCGATGGCGCCGTAGGTGTTCAATATTCGTTTGAAATCGCTGGTTGGTATATGCACAAAGATGTATCCGTTTATCACTGGTACGATCACATCTTTGATTCGGTCGCTCCAACGACGCTTTACGGTTTGTAGGGGTAGATAATGTTCTATTTGCTCTTCATTGAAACGCTCGCTGACTTTTTTTTCAGCTCTTGGCGCGGTATAAACTGCATACCAGTGGGATCCTTGAGATGGCATTGTATAACGGTTTAAGTGAGTATTTCTGTCGCGTTATCTATAGGTAGGCAAAGGTAGTTATTTTGCTTAACTTTGTACCAATCTTTAAATGATATCATGATAAATTCTAAATTAATGCGGTTCATTTCCGTTGCAGGTATTTTACTTTTGCTGATGTTGCAGTATTTCTGGGTGCAGAATGCGTATGAGATGGTGGAGAGGGATCTGATGGAGAAGAGTAAGGAGTGTTTGAGGGAGGCGGTTGATGTTGAGTTGTATCAAAGACTAAAAGAGTCTAAAGTAAATATTTCTGTTCAACGTAAAGAGCCTGAATCAGAGGGTTCATTAATGTTTAGTGGACAAATTAACAATCAATCAGATGTAAATATTGGTTTGCAAAACTTAGAACTTTTTATTGGTAACCACTGTAAAATAAATCAGGTTGATTCGATTTTTATTAGAACTATAAAAAAGAGCCTGGGGTTTGTGCCTAAGCATTCACTTCGTCTGATTTCTGATTCCATCAGGAGTAATAAATACCAGGAAATAAATGATTCTTTAAAGCAAAATGATATAATTATCGGTAAAACGATCTATGTACAATTGAATTCAAAACATGCGGTCGAATTGGTACTCACCTCTCCTACTCTTTCTGTAATCACCAAAGCCCGTTACATCTTTTTCGTCTCCATTTTTCTGGTCATACTTCTTGGCGTAATCCTGGTTTTCCAATACAAAAGCATGATCAAAGACAAGGAATTTGGGGTCTTCCTGAAGGATTTCTCCCGAGTACTTGCCCATGAATTACGAACTCCGATCAATGATATTTATTTATTGATTTCAACGGTCCTCTCCAAAGACTTTTCCGATGTTGGTAAAATCGAGAAATATCAGAAAGAATCCTTAAACCAGTGTTCAAAAATGCTTTTATCCATCGATAATATCCTATTAATCTCAAAATCAGAACTTTCTAATATCCATGTATTGAAAACACACACCGATGTGCGAGCATTCATCGAAAAAATCGTTGATAAATACCGGAATCAATACTTTTTGGGAAAGGTTCTAAACATCGAAACGCACTTCGTTTCGGAAGATTGCAATGCACTTATCGATCGCGATCTGATGGAAAATGCAGTAATTAACCTTATCGAAAATGCCATCAAATACTCTTACAAAGAGGTTACTATCAGCATTACATGCTCCATCGAAAACAATCATCTGATTATGAAATTCAAGGACGATGGCGTTGGTATCTCAAATGAGAATATTAAAACCATTTTCAAGATGTTCAAGCGGGACAGCAAAATGGAATTTAAGCAAATTAAGGGTTTTGGGATTGGCCTTTTTTACGTACAGAAAGTCATAAAGGCTCACAAAGGGAAAATCGAGGTAACCAGCGACGAAGGTCATGGCAGCGAATTTTCCATCGAAATCCCGAGCAATTCAATATAATATTCACTGGCAACATACGAAAGAACAGAGCACTATGAATTCAAGATTTATGCGGATTATATCCATTTTTGGCATCATTTTATTATTGACCTTGCAGTATTTCTGGGTGCAGAATGCGTATGAGATGGTGGAGAGGGATTTGATGGAGAAGAGTAAGGATTGTTTGAGGGAGGCGATTGATGAAGAAATGGAGATCAGGACAAACAGCCCTAAAACTGAAATAATTGATGGAACACTTAAAGAGGCTCGCCCAAAATATAAGAAAATTGCAATGGTTGAGGTTGTATCAGCCAAAGATTTCAAAATTGGTTGTCAGGATATCTGTGAAATGATTGGTGATACTTGCTCCATTTCGAGAGTCGATTCGATCTTTAAAGAATTAATTTTTAATAAAACCGGGCAAATTCCAGATTACACAGTTAGGATTATAAATGATACAACAAGACTTAATCTCACCAATCAATTACTAAGTGCAAAAGTTCGCCAGGATTCAATCAATGTGAAAGATGTATTTATTGGTAGTACTTTATTTCTTAAACTGACATCTAAAAAGTCCATTCAACTAGATCTGACTTCACCCATTATTTCGGTCATCACCAAAGCCCGAAAAATCTTTTTCGTATCCATTTTTCTGGTCCTACTCCTAGGTCTAATCCTGGTATTTCAGTACAAAAGCATGATTAGAGACAAGAAATTTGCTCTCTTCCTGAAAGATTTTTCCAGGGTGTTGGCGCATGAATTGCGAACTCCTATCAACAACACCTACACTTTGATTTCAACGGTCCTGTCTAAGAGTTTTAACGATCTAACTCAAATAGAAAATTACCAAAAAGAAACACTCAATCAATGCTCCAAAATGTATTTGTCCATCGACAACATTCTGTTGATTGCGAAGTCGGAACTTTCCAAAATTCGGGTGCTGAAGACAAACACCGATATGCGTCTGTTCATCGAAGATATTGTCGACAAATACCGGGATCGATTTTACATGAGTAAGACTGTCAGCATTGAAACGGACTATCCTTCAGAAGATTGCAAAGCTTTTATCGATAAAGATTTGATGGAAAATGCGGTAGTCAACCTGATCGAAAATGCCATCAAATACTCTTACAGGCAGGTGACGATACGGATTACGTGCTCGGTTGAAAACAAACATCTGATTCTGAAGGTCAAGGACAATGGCGTTGGCATTACTGAAAAAAATATGAAGAGCATCTTCCGGATATTCAAGCGAGGTAGCAATATGGACTACAAGCAAATCAAGGGATTTGGCATCGGGCTTTTCTTCGTGCAGAAAGTCGTCAAGGCCCACAAAGGGATGATCAAGGTCAGCAGCATAGAAGATCTTGGCACCGAATTTTCCATTGACATCCCGAGCAAGTTTTCCTAATATTTCATTGGCAACATACGAAAAAAACAGAGCACTATGAATTCAAGATTTATGCGGATTATATCCATTTTTGGTATCATATTATTATTGACCTTGCAGTATTTCTGGTTACAGAATGCGTATCGAATGGTGGAGAGGGATTTGATGGAGAAGAGTAAGGATTGTTTGAGGGAGGCGATTGAGGAGGAAATCTTAATCAGAACCGAATATTCAAAGCCGGAAATAATGAATGCTGAAGAATATGGAAAAAAACAAAAGGATTATAAAGAGGTTTGTAGCATTGAAATTGAAAATTCGAAATTTTTAAAGATTGGTATGCAGGACTTATTTGAAAAAATGGATAACCCATGCTCAATAACGAGGGTCGATTCCATTTTTCAAACTATATTAGATGAAAAGATTGGGCGTATTCCAAAATACAAACTTAGAATAATCAATGACTCTATTCGGTATAAAAAAACCAAACAATTATTGTCTTCTAACTATTCAAGCATCAGTTTGTCAGAGAATTCAAAAGATCAAAAAAAATTCTTTAGTACAGATGATCTTTTTATCGGGAATAACATTTTCATAAAGCTAACTTCTGATAAATCCGTTGAACTTGTAGTTACATCCCCCTTTATTTCAGTCATTTCCAAAGCCCGCAAAATATTTTTCGTATCCATTTTTCTGGTCATTCTCCTTGGTCTAATTCTCGTCTTTCAGTACAAAAGCATGATTAGAGACAAGAAGTTTGCCCTCTTCCTGAAAGATTTTTCCAGGGTGTTGGCGCATGAATTGCGAACTCCTATCAACAACACCTACACATTGATTTCAACGATCCTGTCTAAGAATTTTACCGATTCAATTCAAATAGAGAATTACCAAAAAGAAACACTCAATCAATGTTCCAAAATGTATTTGTCTATCGACAACATTCTGTTGATTGCGAAGTCGGAACTTTCCAAAATTCAGGTGCTGAAAACATACACCGATATGCGTCCGTTTATCGAAGAAATTGTCGATAAATACCGGGATCGATTCTACATGAGTAAGACTGTAAACATTGAAACGGACTATCTTTCAGAAGATTGCAAAGCTTTTATCGATAAAGATTTGATGGAAAATGCAGTAGTCAACCTGATCGAGAATGCCATCAAATATTCCTACAAGCAGGTGATTATTCGGATTACGTGTTCCGTTGAAAATAAACATTTGATTTTAAAGGTCAAGGACAATGGCGTTGGCATTACTGAAAAAAATCTGAAGAGCATCTTCCGGATTTTCAAACGGGGTAGCAATATGGACTACAAGCAAATCAAGGGATTTGGCATCGGTCTATTCTTCGTGCAGAAAGTCGTCAAGGCTCACAAAGGGATGATCAAAGTCAGCAGCATAGAAGATCTTGGCACCGAATTTTCCATCGACATCCCGAGCAAGTTTTCCTAAGGACAATCAGGTATTTTTCTTAAGAATCCGTTTGATGGGATTGAAGAATCGTTCGATCAACCGGATATCTTCCGTAATAATTTCTGCAGAGCCTTCCATCTGTCTGGTAATGGGTAACTGCTTGTTATAATTGGTGGTAAGTCCGTTTGGAAAGCGGATTTCCACAACATATTGACCGTCAGAATTGGGTGTACTGGAAATGTTTTGAACCAGTCCTTCCAGATATCCAAATTCCTGATCGGGGAAGTTATTGAGTCTCACATTGACACGCTGTCCAACCTTAACCTTACCTGAACCATGTACCGGCATCAAGGCTTTACCTACAGGCTTTGTCTGAAGATTGGGTTGAATCGTAAAAATGGTTTCACCGGATTCGACGTTTTGATTGCTGCTCCAGAAACCCATCAGGTTTACCACCCCATTGATGGGGCTAATCAATAAATAATTCCGTTCCCAGGTCTTTATTTCCGTAGCCAATTGTTCTGTAGCCATCCGTAAACCAATGTCGTATTTATTCTCATTTTCAGTGTATTGCTGTTGAAGATCCAGCATAATTGCCCGGCTTTGGGTAATCTCCACTTCAGATTGTTTCATGGAGGAGCGCAAAGTACTGTAGGATTGCCGGCTTTGAAGAAGCTTACTTTTGGATGCTTCAAAGTCTTCCTGTGAGACTACACCTTTATTATATAGGAGCGAATCACGTTTAAAGGAGGATATGGTTGCATCCAGTTGTTGTTTCATCAACTTATCGCGACGTCCCATTTCGGCCCAATTCTCATTCTTGCTTCTCACTTCCATTTCCTGAAGGGTCATTTTCTGAGGGTAATACCGAAGCTCCCTAAAGTCGCTGTACTCTCTCAACAAACTGAGAAACGAGGAATAGGAATTTTGAACAGCGCCCAATTGCAGTGCTTTCCCATCAAAGAGTGTCCTGGCAAATGCAAGGTCATTTTGATTGTCTTTCCATTGCTGAATTCGTTTCGACAGCAAAAGCATATCGTCTGTATTGGCAGGATTCTGTATGACGCCAAGAGGTGTATTCATAGCAACGGGCTGATTGTTTTTGACATAGAGTTCATCAATCTTACCGGTGGCTCTGGCAATAATGCTGGCAGGTGGTTCCTGAGTGGTCAGCGTGATACTGGATGTGATCACATCCGGATATTTGAAGATGTAACATCCTATCAATAGGACAAGTACAATCACGGCAATCACTGAAATACCCCAACGGACAATGGATGGTGCTATTTCACTCATCACTTCCTGCACTTCATCGCTGCGAAGTTCTATATCTTGTATTTTTGTGTCCATAATCAGTTTCCCAGTTCTAACTGGTTTTTCACCAGATGATAATAAATACCTCTTTTATCTGTCAGTTCCTGATGTGTGCCTTCTTCGGCAATCTGTCCCTGATCAAGTACCACGATCTGGTCGGCATCTCGTACTGTACTAAGTCTATGAGCCACAACCACCACCGTTTTCCCTTTGTAAAAGGTATGGAGCTGATCCATGATTTCTTTTTCATTGTTGGCGTCCAGTGCGTTGGTGGCTTCATCAAAGAAAAGGTATTGAGGATTCTTATAAACGGCTCTGGCTATGAGGATACGTTGTTTTTGTCCCTGACTCAGGCCCTTACCTTCCATACCAATCTGGGTATTGTATCCCAGGGGAAGCGCATCCACAAAATCGCGGATATTGGCAACAGTCGAAGCATGACGAAGCCGAAGGATATCTACATGGTCCTCACCGATGGCAATATTGTTGGCGATGGTATCGGAAAAAATAAAACCTTCCTGCAAAACAGATCCAATCTGACTTCTCCAAAAATGTGGGTTCAGGACATTTAAGGGTGTACTGCCAATCTTAATGCTTCCCATGTTGGGTTCGTAAAAACCAAGCATTAGTTTAATTAAGGTCGTTTTACCGCTTCCACTGGCACCGACAATGGCGGTCACTTTGTTTTGAGGTATCTGTAAGTTGATGTTTTTGAGCACATAATCTCTGTCTGCTCCATCGTAACTAAAACTCAGATTCGTGACTGACAGGTCACGCTTATCCGGAAGTATGGCCAGTTTGGATGCGATGGTCTGTTCTTCATCTTCTTTTCCATGAATTTCATTCAGACGTTCCAGGCTGATTTTGGCATCCTGGAATTGCTGAGTGAAACCAATGAATTGTTCAATGGGTGAATTGAGCTGACCAATAATATAGGTTACGGACAACATCATACCCAACGTCATATCGCCTGTCACAACGGATTGGGCTGCAATGAATGTGACCAGAATATTGGTGGTCTGATTGAAAAAAACAGAACCCACTTGCTGGAACTGACCCAGAGCCAGACTTTTAACGCTGATCTTAAAAAGTTTGACCTGGATACGCTCCCACTGCCAACGCTTTTGTTTCTCACAATTGTTGAGTTTAATGTCCTGCATTCCGGTAATCATCTGAATCACATTACTTTGTTCCGATGAAGCTTGTGCAAAGCGCTTATAATCCAATGTGCGTCTGTATTTCATGAAATAAAGCACCCATGCCACATACAAGCTGTTGCCTAAAAGGAATATGCCAAGTATGGTCAGGTTGTAGTAACCCAAAACGATGGCAAAAACAAAGAAGCTGACAAAGGAAAACAGGGTGTTGACAGCACTGCCGGTTAAAAATGCTTCGATACGGCTATGATCGCCAATGCGTTGCATGATATCTCCAACCATTTTGGTATCGAAAAACCGCAAGGGCAATTTCATGAGTTTGATCAGGAAGTCGGATATCAGGGAAATGTTTATCCTGGTATTCATATGCAGGAGTATCCAGCTTCGGATATATTCCATGGAAAGTCTGGCAATAAACAGGACAACTTGTGCCAACAAGACCAGTTTGATAAAACCGATATTTCCGTCTCGAACTCCGATATCGACCAGGGATTGTGTCAGGAATGGGAAAATGAGTTGTAATAAACTGATAACAAGTATACCAACAACCAGTTGAACCATTTGTTTCTTGTACGGGCTCAGGTATTTAAAGAAAAAGGAGATTCCTCTGGGTTGGGCTTCTTTTTCGTCTTCTTGTTTGTAAAAGTCGGGGCCGGGTTGAAACAAAAGGGCAGTTCCCATATCCTCTCCCTTGGTACTGGTGCTTAGCCAGCATTTAAGAAATTCTTCTTCGGTGTAGTTCAGCAATCCGGCTGCCGGATCTGCTATATATATAGGTGTACCTTTTTTTCTGTTTTTTCGAATGTTATAACATACCACAAAATGGTTTTGTTTCCAATGAAGTACGCAAGGTAGGGTTACATCTTCACAGAGTTGCTTGTAGGTAATTTTGACTCCTGAAGTTCGGAAGCCAATGGACTCGGCGGCTTCACTGATACCGAGCATGGATACTCCCTGTCGGGAAATGAACGATTTGTTTCTGAGAGTTTGGAGTGAATAGCTTCTGCCGTAGTATTTTGCAATCATCCGTAAGCAGGTAGGCCCACAATCCATTGCATCCAATTGGTTGTAAATCGGGAAAGACTTCATTTAAGGTTCTTGAATTTCTGGTGGAGATACTGCATATTTTCTCCAAATATAGAATAAATGCAGCATTTTTACCGAACGACTTCTGGTAAAAAATGAATCTTATTCAAATTCATAGGGATTGTAGGTGCATTTTACCGGTTTGGAATAAATATTGTTTTTGTCCATGATGTATGCCCTGCAATCCTGACAGACATAACGTAGTTCACAGTCTGAACAGACTTCAATTTTATCCTTATTTATTTTCCAAATTTTTTGAAAGACCTCAGTATGGAAAACATCGTAAAGTTTTACCTTGGAAATGGGTCCATAATCATTTCTCATGGATGGGCAGTTCCGGATGAGTCCGTATCTGTCAATTGCAATTTTTTTATTTAAACAGGAATTGTAATGGATGGATTCGATAAAGAGTTGTGTTTCTGCGATGCAATAAAACTCGTTGGTAACACCACAGCTTTTTTCGTCATTGACCTTTTCAGTGGTATACAATATCATCATGTCTTTTTGACGGTAAACTGTATTCTCGGGAGAGCCAGTCAAAATGATTTTTTTTATTGAAGGATACAACTCAGCCAGTTTCAAGACGTTTTCGAGCAGAAAGTCTTCGCTGTATTGTACTAATATTTCAAGATTCAGAAGGTTTGCGAATATGGTAAATCCCAATTCTTGTTCCAATGTTTGAAAAGGGACAGGAAAAAAATACCTTAATTGTAAAACATGACAATCAATATCTTTTAACTGAGGCATGATTTGAGATAAACTGTGCTTTGATTTTTCATCAAAGTCGACTATGGCATTTGCTTTGCTAACGGAAACTTCCAAAGAATCCATATTTATGCTATGCGGTACCATGGGTTTATCTGACGTATATCCAAACTGATTGTTGTACAAAAAAGTGGTATACTCCTGGATAATTTGTTTTTCCTTTTCACTGATGGATTTCAAAAATCGGTTTAATGATTCTTTTTCAGTGTACGTATCATCGACAAGGAGTTGATATAACGCTAATGGAATAGGTTGAATGATGTTTCTTTGCAAATCACATATTACAGCCTTTTTTATTCCCTTCACAGGGATGCAACAAGAAAAAAGTTGAAAATATTGATTCATAAATTAACAATCCTGTACTCTTTCGATTCGTTCAACAACCTGGAAATAAACTTATTGAACACGACCGTTCCATGATCATTGCTACAATTAAGGCTTCCTGATTTATAGAATGAATTTGAAGAGATAGGGCTAGACACACGCTCAGAAAACAATCGTTCAGCGCGAAAAAGGTCTTTATTGTTGAGGATGAGGTTGGACATGATGATTCAATTTTGAAAATTAATTTTTTTTTTAATCTTTGAAATATTCAAAACTAATTGTACCATCTGCATGTCTAATCATCATCCAAATCCCTCCACTAATTTTGTTTAACTCTTCTTGACTTAAAACAATGAAATCGTTTGATTTGCATTCTTGTGATTTATTAAAAAAATTTGTTTTCATAACTTGGCTGTTTAGATTGTTAAAAATGATTGATCTTATTTTTTACAAAAATAAGATTGAATGCATCCACAACTACTAAAGGAATTCTTGTATAATCTTAATGAAATCTTATATCTTTGCGAAAATCATATTTAAAGGTAATGTCTACATCTAAACTCACAAGAATTATTTCCATCGTAGGAATACTTCTTTTACTAGTTCTTCAATATATGTGGTTTAAAAATTCATATGTATTAATGGAACATGATATCATTGAGAAAAGTGAAACTAATTTGGTCAAATCCATTGATAAAGAACTATTTGAAAGATTTCATAAATTTTCAAAGAATTCTTATATTAATCTAAATAGCGAAAGAAAACATATCAATAAAAAGAATAACAAATCAGAAGTTTTAGCTACAGGTGATATTAGTCAATCGAATGATTTTAATAGTATTATGCAAGAAGGAATGGCCACTATGGGTATAAAATGCTCTATAACCCGAGTTGACTCTCTCTTCAATGAAATAATGATAGAAACCATCGGTTTCGCCCCAAGCCACACCATTCAATTTGTCGATTCTTTGAGTGTCGCCAAATCCAAATCCTCAAAATACACCCTCAACGCCAAAATCACCAACAAACAATACATCCAAGTCACCCTCAGCTCTCCAATGGGCTCCATCCTTCGCCAGGCACAACTCATTCTTTACGCTTCCATTTTCCTGGTACTTTTAATCGGTGTCATACTGATAGTCCAACTCAAAAGCATGTTGCGTGAAAATCATTTCGTCAGCTTTATAAAAGAATATACCAACGCTTTGGCACATGATTTGAAAACACCAATCAGTGGCATCTACATGTCGGCTTCACAACTGGCATCCGGTATCTTTGAAGACAAGCCCGAATCCAGGCAACGATATTATCAGATGTGCAAAGACCAGAGTTTGAAACTGCTCACTACCGTAGACAGAATCTTATTGATAGCTAAATCGGAGCATTCCAAAATAGTACCAAACAAAACCAACACAGAATTAAGACCTTACATTGACAAGATTGTAGACATACGACGTCAAAACAATTTCAGAATGAAAAGTGTTGAACTTAGTACTTCCTATCAGACGGAGGATATGACCGGGTCATTTGACGCCTTTTTGCTGGAGAATGTTCTAAATAATCTGATCGATAACGCTGTTAAATATTCCAACGATGTGGTAAAAATACATATTTCCTGTGAGCTGGTCAATAAGAAGCTGCGGATATGCGTCAAGGACGATGGATTTGGAATTGCCAAAGAGGAACAGAAGCATATATTCGACAATTTTGAAAGAGGTAACAAAGTGGAAGGTAAAGGCATAGACGGTTTCGGCATTGGTCTGAACTATGTAAACAGGGTTATAAAAGCGCACAATGGAGTCATTTCTGTAAAAAGTGAAGAAGGCATTGGAAGCGAGTTCAATATTGAAATACCTCAAATCTAAAAAAATACACAATGATAAAGATTTTACTGGTTGAAGACGACGAATTTCTGGGCTATATCATTAAAGAAGGCATGGAATTGCTGGGCGGTTATGATGTAAAATGGATCAGCAATCCGAAGCTGGGCTTACAGGCCTTTGAAGATTTTAATCCGGATATTGTCGTTTCCGATATCGAAATGCCGGGAATGACGGGACTGGAACTGGTAAAGCTTATCCGTGAGAAAAATCAGAACATACCTGTTATTCTGGAAACGGGGGTTACTTCGAGCAAAATAATACTGGAAGCTTATGATCTGGGTATTGATAATTACATCAAAAAACCTTTTTTGCCGGATGAATTGCACGCTTATATACAAGGCTTGTTGAAACGAATAGACCATAAACCGACAAAATCTCTGGAAAACTTTGAAGAAATAGGTCTGATTAAGTTCAATGCCAAACAACAACTGCTCATTACGCCATCACAGAACATCGAAATGTCCATCCGTGAATCGGTTTTACTGGATCTGTTATTGAAAAATAAAGGCACGGTTGTCACCAAAGAAACCATCGCCGAACAAGTTTGGGGCGGGATGAATTATTTAAACAGCCAAAGTCTGGATGTATTCATGCACAACCTTCGAAAATACCTATCGGAAGACGAAAATATTAAGATTAAGACTTTAAGAGGCGTTGGTTACATTATTGATACCATCCGTTAAAATACATTCGTTCAGTGTTGTTAATGTTTGTTAACGCGATCGGTATTTACCTGTGTTAAAAACGCCTAACACGGCATAAATATGTACTTTTGCAGTCTGTAATCTTCAATGGGTTTTAGTGTATTAGGTACTTATTTAATTGATTCGGAATGGATTGGCTTAGTCACCTCCTTTGGGACAACTCTGTTGCTCATACTATTTTCATTGTCGGAATTGTCATCGCTTTGGGTGTTTGGCTTGGCAAACTCAAGATTGGTGGTATTTCATTAGGCGTTACCTGGGTCTTATTCATCGGTATCATCGTCAGTCATTTTGGTATGACGGTAGAACCTGAAATCCTGCATTTTGTCAAAGAATTCGGATTGATCTTGTTTGTGTATTCTATTGGTCTGCAGGTAGGTCCCGGTTTCTTTTCCTCCTTCAAGAAAGATGGTATACGTCTAAATTCACTGGCGGCTTCCATTGTACTGATTGGTGTGGGTGTTGCTGTCACATTCTATTACACCACCGACCTGCCCATTTCTACTATTGTAGGTATTCTATCGGGAGCTGTAACCAATACTCCGGGTTTGGGAGCTGCTCAGGAAGCTTATACACAAGTACATGGCGGCGCGGATCCAACCATCGCCCTGGGTTATGCAGCTGCTTATCCGCTGGGCGTGATCGGTATTATCAGCGCCATTGTACTGATCCGTACTATTTTTCGGATCAAGATGGCGGACGAAACCATCCGCATTGAAAAGAAAAATACGCAAAGCAACGACTTTACGCTCCTTAGCATTCAAATAACAAATCCAGCCATATCGGGCAAAACGGTCCAGACAATTCAGGATTATCTGGATAGTCACTTTGTGATATCCCGTATTCAGAGAGCCAACGGTAAAGTGGAATTGTGCAATGCCGACACCATTCTGATCCAGGAGGATGTTGTTTTTGTTGCAACAGAAACAAAAGAGCGTGATCGGGTTTTAGCCCTGCTGGGTACCGAAATTGAGAAGGATTGGTACAAAGACAACGGTGATCTGGTATCCCGCAGAATTCTGGTGACACAGGAGGAAGTCAATGGCAAGTCTTTGGGCTCCTTGCAGTTGCGCAAGACGTACGGCATTAACATCACCCGCATCAACCGTGCCGGTGTGGACTTCCTGGCAACACCTTCCGTTTCCATCCAGATGGGTGACCGGGTGATGGTGGTAGGTCGGGAGGATTCCATCAAGAATGTGGAAAAAGTACTGGGTAATTCCCTGAAACGCCTGGATCACCCCAACCTGGGTCCGATCTTTATCGGTATCGCTTTGGGTGTTTTGCTCGGAAGTATTCCGTTTGTGTTCCCCGGTATTCCTCAGCCGGTCAAGCTGGGTCTTGCCGGTGGTATCCTGATTGTTTCGATTTTGATTGGTCGCTTTGGCCCCAGTCTGCACATGCCAACGTACACCACCATGGGTGCCAACCTGATGTTGCGGGAAATCGGTATCACGCTTTTCCTGGGTAGTGTCGGTCTTTCTTCGGGTGAAAAGTTTGTTGAAACGGTCTTTACCACAAACGGTTTGGGATGGATTGGCATAGGTTTTGCCATCACGGTGATTCCTTTGTTGATCGTAGGCATTTTTTCCAGAGCCATCCTGAAAATGGATTACTTTGAAATAATGGGTCTGATGGCCGGTAGCACCACCGATCCTCCCGCACTGGCTTACGCCAATGCATCGAGCAACAACGACCGTTCAGCCATCGCTTACTCCACTGTTTACCCTCTTACGATGTTTTTACGGGTTTTGTCGGCCCAATTTTTAATACTTATATTTGCATAGCAAATAAAAGTAAGATGATTTATCCCGAACATTTCGAACAAAAAATAGGTTTTGACCAAATCAGGCAGCTCTTGAAAAAGGGCTGTTCAAGCAGTTTGGGGGAAGAAAAGGTGGATGAAATGATCTTCCTGAGCCACTATGATTCCATCATGGAGCAGCTCAGTCGCAGCGAAGAGTTCGTCCGCATTTTGCAGGAGGAGAACAATTTTCCCGAAAGCTTTTTCTTCGACATCAGACCGGCTCTGAAACGTCTTCGTGTGGAAGGCACCTACCTGGACGAACCGGAACTTTTTGACCTTCGGAGATCGCTGGAAACCATCTATCAGATCGTACGTTATTTCAAGTCGGACGAGGGTGAAAATACCCTCTACCCCCGCCTTTCAGCTTTGGCGGGTGAAACAGTGGTCTATCCGGACGTACTCAAAAAAATAGACAACATACTTTCCAAATTTGGTAAGATCAAGGACAATGCCTCTAACGAACTGGCCAACATCCGCAGGGAAATGACGGCCACCATGGGAGGACTTTCCAGAAGGCTGAACCAGATACTGAAACAAGCTCAGGCCGAAGGTTTTGTGGAAAAGGATGCCACTCCGAGCATGAGGGATGGTCGTCTGGTCATTCCCATTTCGCCGGCCTATAAACGAAAGATCCGGGGCATTGTTCACGACGAATCGGCTACCGGTAAAACCGTTTACCTCGAACCGGAAGAATTGGTGGAAGCCAACAACCGCATCCGCGAACTGGAAAACGAGGAACGCAGGGAAATAATTCGCATTCTCAGTCATTTTTCGGACAGCATCCGTCCTTTTGCTCCGGAAATGGTCGCTTCCTACAGTTTTTTGGGTGAAATAGATTTTGTCCGGGCCAAAGCCAGATTTTCACTGGATTTGGGAGCCATCAAGCCCAGAGTGGATAACGGTCCTTGTCTGGAATGGGATCGCGCCGTGCATCCGTTATTGTTTCTTTCGCTGCGAAAACAGCATAAAGCCATTGTTCCACTCACTGTTACCTTGAATGAATACAACCGCATACTCATCATTTCCGGACCGAATGCAGGCGGTAAATCCGTTTGCCTGAAAACGGTTGGTCTACTACAATACATGCTTCAATGTGGGTTGATGATCCCCTTGCATGAAAATTCCAGAACAGGGTGGTTCGAGCGGATTTTCATCGATATCGGTGATGAACAATCCATCGAAAACGACTTGAGTACGTACAGTTCGCACCTGCTCAACATGAAGTTTTTCCTGCGCAACTGCCAGGAAAATACACTTTTGCTGGTCGATGAGTTCGGTTCAGGTACGGAGCCTAAAATAGGTGGTGCCATAGCCGAAGCTTGCCTGGATCGGTTCAACCGACAGAAAGCGTATGGTGTTATCACGACCCACTACAGCAATCTGAAACATTTTGCTGACAGCCACGATGGGTTGGTCAATGGGGCCATGCTGTACGACCGTCATGAAATGCGTCCGCTTTTTACCCTGGAAATAGGGCGACCCGGTAGTTCGTTTGCTGTAGAGATTGCCCGAAAAATAGGACTTCCCGATGATGTGATAGCCGATGCCTCCGCCAAAGTGGGTTCCGATTACATCGATATGGACAAGTTTCTTCAGGACATTGTCCGCGACAAACGCTATTGGGAAAACAAACGCCAGAACATCCGTCAGCAGGAAAAGAAACTGGCCGAACTGACCGAAAAATACGAAACGGAGCTGCAGGACATCAGCAAGCAGCGAAAAGAGATTGTTGGTAAGGCCAAGGCCGATGCGACGCAAATCCTGAACGATTCGAACGCTAAAATTGAGAATACCATTCGCGGCATCAAGGAAGCCCAGGCAGATAAGGAAAAAACCAAAATTCTGCGACAGGATCTGCAAACGTTCCGAAAGGAAGTGGAAAGCCTGGATGCATTGACGGATGAAAAAATAGCCCGCAAGATTGATAAAATCAAGCGGAAGGAAGAGGAAAAAGCCAAAAGGCTTTCCGGAGAACTGCCACCCAAACCCTCCAAAGCAGAGCAGAAAAAAACCGTCGTTGTTCCCAAAAAGACGACGTTCGACAAGGCCGACACCGTCCGGATTAAAGGGCAGCAAACGGTGGGGAGCATCCTGGAAATTCAGGGCAAAAAGGCTTTAGTTGCTTTTGGCATGCTCAAATCGACGGTGGGTCTGGACCAGTTGGAACATGCCACTCCGCAAGTGGTGAAAGACGACCCCTACACCACCCTTGGACGCCGCACATCGGAAGACATTCATGAAAAGAAGCTGCAGTTCAAACAGGAAATTGACGTTCGTGGCATGCGGGGTGACGAAGCTTTGCAGACGGTAATGTATTATATTGACGATGCGATCATGACGGGTGTGGCCCGTGTCCGCATTCTGCACGGCACCGGTACCGGTGTTTTGCGTCAGTTGATTCGTCAGTATCTGGGAACAGTGGCTAGCGTAACAATGTTCCGCGACGAACATGTACAGTTTGGTGGTGCCGGCATTACCGTAATAGAATTTGAATAATGGCTAAAGATTATCGCTTGACAGATTGGTTACCCACCACCAAAAAAGAATTGGAACTGAGGGGTTGGGAGGAAGTGGACGTGGTTCTGTTTTCTGGAGACGCCTATGTGGATCATCCCTCTTTTGGTGCTGCGGTGATAGGCCGGTTGCTGGAAGCGCAGGGTCTGAAGGTGGCTTTGGTGCCGCAGCCCGACTGGCGCGGTGACCACCGTGATTTCACGAAAATGGGGAAACCCCGTCTGTTTTTTGCCATTTCGGCCGGCTGTATGGATTCCATGGTCAACCATTACACCGCCAACAAAAGACTGCGGTCGGACGATGCCTACACGGCTGAAGGTCGCGCCGGAGCCCGACCCGATTATGCCACCATCACGTATTCAAACATACTCAAGAAACTTTATCCGGATGTGCCGGTTCTGATTGGCGGCATTGAAGCGTCCCTTAGACGTCTGACCCATTACGACTACTGGTCGGACAAACTGATGCCCGGTATTCTGGTGGACAGTCAGGCCGATTTGCTGGTTTATGGCATGGGTGAAAAGCCTTTGATAGAAATCTGTTCCAGGTTGAAGGCCGGGAAGTCGTTTGACGATTTAAAAGACATTGATCAGACGGTTTATATCAGAAAACAGTCCGTCGAAAATTCCGATAAAAATAGTTTCAGACTCCATTCCCACGAAGAATGTCTGAAAGACAAACTCAAGGAAGCGGAAAATTTCAGACACATCGAGGAAGAATCCAATAAGATGAAAGCCGACACGCTGATTCAGGCTGTCGGCGATATGGAACTGGTTGTAAACCCTCCTTTTCCTCCCCTTTCATCGGAAGAGCTGGACCGCAGTTACGAGTATCCGTACACCCGTCTGCCACATCCCAAATACAAGGGAAAAACGATACCTGCCTACGAAATGATCAAGTTTTCGGTGAACATACATAGGGGTTGTTTCGGAGGTTGTGCTTTCTGCACCATTTCTGCCCATCAGGGAAAATTCATCGTGAACCGCAGCAAGCAGTCCATTTTAAAGGAAGTTCAACTCCTGATAGAACGCGACGATTTCAAAGGGTATCTGAGCGATCTTGGCGGACCTTCGGCCAATATGTACCAAATGCACGGCCGCGACCTGAGCATTTGCGAAAACTGCAAGAAGCCTTCCTGCATTCACCCGAAAGTGTGTTTCAACCTACAAACCGACCATCGTCCTTTGCTCGACATCTACCGTGCAGTGGATGCTCTGCCCGGAATGAAAAAATCGTTTATTGGCAGTGGTGTCCGCTACGATCTGTTGCTGCACGAGAGCAGGAAACACCTCACGGAGAAACAAAAGGCCGACCCTGCCATTGTCAAAGAGGCTGCAGCTTATGACAAGGCCGCCAAAGAATACACCAAAGAGTTGATTTACCACCATGTATCGGGTCGATTGAAAGTCGCACCCGAACATACCAGCGCGGAAGTACTGGACGTGATGCGCAAGCCTGATTTCGACCAATTTAAGGCCTTTAACCGCGTCTTCGAAGAGGTGGAGGAACAACGACTGGAAACCGAAAGCGGAGGCCGTCAACAGCTCATCCCCTACTTCATTTCATCCCATCCCGGCTCTACCGACAAACAAATGGCCGAACTGGCAGCCGAAACCCGCCGCCTGAATTTCAAGCTGGAACAAGTGCAGGACTTCACCCCTACACCCATGACCCTGGCCACCGAAATTTACTACACCGGTGTCCATCCCTACACCCTGAAGCCCATCTACACCGCCAAAAGCAAAGAAGAAAAACTCCGCCAGCGCGACAAATTTTTCTGGTACAAGAAGTAGCATGTAAAAATCTTAACCAACCCGGTGAGCGAACAGCGGCAAGCGGTACGGCCAAAATCGGCTGCGACGGCTGCGCGCCGTAAACGTTCCAGTCCGACATACAAAATATCGAAGGCTCTCTGAGACTAGATTTTTGTGTCGGAGTGGGACGTTTACAAGCAAAGACTAGGTCGATTTTGGTCGTGCCGCTTGCCGCTGGCAGCGCCCTCCAAAGCGTACTTTTCGTACGTGAGGATTGCCGAATGAGCAGCAACGCAGAGATTAACGTCCTTTTGAGACATTTTTTACTTTCGTCCTATGCAGTGATAATCAAAACCAAGCTCATTGAGATCCTTCTTCTCATAAATATTCCGCCCATCAAAAATGACCGCCGAATTCATCAATTTCTTGATAGCCGGCCACGCCGGTAACCGGAATTCTTTCCACTCCGTGAGAAGCATCAACGCATCCGCACCCAGACACGTATCGTAAATATCCTTGCAATATGCTATATGTTCCTCACCAAGACGACGTTTACCTTCAGCCATCGCGATCGGATCGTACACCCGAAGCTTACAACCGGCTTCCCGAAGCTTTTCGATCAACACAATGGAAGGCGCTTCCCGCATATCGTCCGTTTCAGGCTTGAAAGCCAGACCCCAGACAGCAATGGTTTTACCCTTGAGCGCCTTTTCACCCAACGTATACATCTCCTTATTGTTGTAATCCAAAGCAGTCGTCAATTCCAACTTATTGTTTTGAGCCACAGAACCAAAATACTGAACCAGTTTGTGGTACAAAACCAGTTTTTGTCTCTCATTGACATCCTCCACCGCTTCCAGAATCTTCATCTGATAGCCACTCTTCTGAGCCGAATTGATCAAAGCCTTCACATCCTTGGGGAAACAACTGCCACCATAACCTAGACCGGCATACAGAAACTTACCACCAATACGGGTATCCGTACCAATACCGCTACGCACCATGGTCACATCGGCACCGACAATTTCGCACAGATTGGCGATATCGTTCATAAAACTGATGCGGGTAGCCAACATCGCATTGGCAGCATATTTGGTCATTTCGGCTGAAGGCACGTCCATGAAAATCACACGGAAATTGTTCAGCATAAATGGACGATACAACATACTCATCAGTTTCTCGGCATGCTCGGATTCTACACCAACGACCACACGGTCGGGGCTCATAAAATCTTTGACAGCAGCACCTTCTTTCAGAAATTCAGGATTGGAAGCCACATCAAAATCGATGGAAACGCCTCTGTCATCCAGTTCTTTCTGAATGGTTGTGCGAACCAGTTTGGCTGTACCTACCGGAACCGTACTTTTGGTGACCACCAGAACGTATTTGTTCATATTACGGCCAATGGTTCTGGCCACGTCCAATACATATTTAAGGTCTGCACTCCCATCGTCATCGGGAGGAGTACCTACCGCACTGAAAATGATTTCAACCTCATCCAGAACCGGAACCAAATCCGTGGTAAAAGTCAAACGACCTGCCTTTTTATTGCGAAGGACCATTTCCTCCAAACCGGGTTCATAGATGGGTATGATGCCTTTCTGAAGGTTTTCAATTTTTTCTACATTCACATCCACACAGACTACATCCGTGCCGTTTTCAGCGAAACAAGCGCCTGTGACCAAACCGACATAACCGGTACCAACAATTGCGATTTTCATAGTTAGAATCCTATCATTAAGTGTATTATTCAAATGCGTAGGCATCCTTAAATAAAGGAGCCTTCTCATCTTTGGGAGAAAGAATCAGTTCTGAGCGTGCGGGCCATTGAATATCAACGGTCGGATCGGCATAATTGAGGGATACCTCTGTGGTGGGTTGGTAGGTATTGTCCACCTTATACGTAAAGATCGCTTCCGGACTGAGTACCAGGAAACCGTGGTAAAAGCCACGAGGTACAAACAATTGTTTTTTATTTTCTGCCGAAAGTTCAACGGCTACGTATTGACCATGTGTTCTGGAAGACTTCCGTCCATCTACCACCACATCCAGAACGGTACCCTGGATCACGCGAACGAGTTTCGCCTGAGAAGCATCACCCGTCTGTGCGTGCAATCCTCTCAAAACTCCGAACGTGGATTTGGATTCGTTGTCCTGGATAAAATGGACCCGACCTATGTGCTTTTCAAATTCATTTTGCTTGAAAGCTTCCATAAAATACCCGCGCGGATCGTTGTACACGTTTGGTTCAATCACCCAGACGCCTGGTATGCTTTGTTCTGTAAATTGCATATTTATTTGTTTGAATACATTTTATCGTAATACTTCTGATAGTCTCCCGAGGTGACTTCGTCTACCCAGGCCTGGTTTTCCAGATACCAGCGGATGGTTTTAACGATGCCCACTTCAAAGGAGGTTTCAGGTGCCCAACCCAGTTCGTTTTTCATTTTAGTGGGATCGATAGCATAACGCATATCGTGTCCCAGTCGGTCTGTCACGTAGGTGATGAGGTCGTAGCTGATGTTGGAAAGGTCTGTTTTCAGGACTGAACGATAGGCCGGTTCCGCTTCCATCAGGTTGCGGATGGTATCGATGGTCAGTTTCACGATCTCAATGTTTTGTTTTTCGTTGTGACCGCCCACATTGTAGATTTCTCCTACCCGACCGTTGCGTACGACCATGTCGATGGCTTTGCAATGATCTTCCACATACAACCAGTCGCGAACATTGGTTCCGTCACCATACACGGGCAAGGGTTTTCCTTCGAGGATATTCTTGATAATCAGTGGAATCAGTTTTTCCGGAAAATGATAGGGTCCGTAATTGTTGGAACATCGGGTGATGGTAGCCGGAAACTTGAACGTTTCCATGTAGGCCTTAACGATCAGGTCGGCCGATGTCTTGGAGGCGGAATACGGGCTGCGGGGATCCAGCGGCGTGGTTTCCGTAAAATAGCCTTCAGCACCCAGAGAGCCGTACACTTCATCGGTAGACACCTGATGAAAACGAACGTCGCTTTTCCAGGTTGGATAGCCGTTGGCATCTTTGCCGGTGGACCAATATTTGCGGGCCACATCCATCAGATTTTGGGTGCCCATGATGTTTGTTTCCAAAAAGAGTCTGGGGTTTTCGATGCTTCTGTCCACATGGCTTTCAGCAGCAAAATTGACCACCACTTCCACGGGGTATTTCTCAAACAGGGATGTCACCAGGGCCTGATCACAGATGTCGCCTTTTACAAAAATACATTTTTCGTTGTCCACATCTCCTGCAATGGTACCCAGATTTCCGGCATAGGTGAGCGCATCAAGTACGATCAACTGCACGTCCTGAGCCGTTGACAACATGTATTTTACAAAATTGGCACCGATAAATCCGGCACCTCCGGTTACTATATAGGTTTTCATGCTTCGTTGATAAGTGAGATTAAATACTGACCATAGGCGGTCTTGTCCAGTTTCTGACCGAGGCTCAACAGTTGATCGTTGTCGATCCAGTGATTGCGCCAGGCTATTTCTTCAATGCAGGATACGTAAAATCCTTGTCTGTTTTGTATGGTGGCCACAAAATTGGACGCTTCGAGCAGACTGTCGCAATTGCCGGTATCCAGCCATGCAAAACCGCGTCCGAAGAGCTCCACCTGCAGGCTGCCTTCGTTCAGATAGACTTTATTCAAGTCGGTTATTTCATATTCACCGCGGGCAGATGGTTGCAAGGCTGCGGCTTTTTCTGAGACGGTCGAGTCGTAAAAATACAGACCTGGCACGGCATAGTGTGATTTTGGAAATTCCGGTTTTTCTTCCAGAGAAAGTACCTTCCCATTTTCATCGAAATCAACAACACCATATGCTCTTGGGTCTTTGACACAATAACCGAAAATGCAGGCACCATTCTGGATGGAAGCGGCTCTTTTCAGCATGCTGGAAAAGTTCTGACCGTAAAACATATTGTCTCCCAAAATCAGACAAGCTGGTTCGTTGTTCAGGAATTCAGCACCAAGTACAAAAGCCTGTGCCAAACCGTTGGGCACTTCCTGTATTTTATACTGAAAGCTCATACCCAGTTCCTCGCCGGTGCCCAGTAAGTCGCGAAACATCGGCAAATCCCTTGGTGTGGAAATGATGAGTACTTCCCGGATACCGGCCAACATCAACGTGGACAGTGGATAATAGATCATTGGCTTATCATAAACAGGCATAATCTGCTTGGAAATGGCCTTCGACAGGGGAAATAGACGCGTTGCGCTACCGCCCGCCAATATAATTCCTTTCATTTGATTTCAGTATTTTGAGAAACAAAGTTAAAAAAATTTAGTTAGCCAGATACCATTCATAGACTGTTTTCAAGCCTTCTTCCATTTCCACACGGTGCTGCCATCCCAAAGCGTGCAGTTTGGAGGGATCGGTGAGTTTGCGCATGGTACCGTCTGGTTTGCTCGTATCAAAAAACAACTTGCCGGAATACCCTACCTGGGTGGCTATCAGGGTAGCCAAATCTTTGATGCTGATTTCTTTACCGGAGCCGATGTTGATGTGGCAGTTGCGAACTTCCTTGTCCTTTCCGCGAAGATCCTCGAAATCAACCTTTTCCATGATGTAAACACAGGCATCTGCCATATCTTCACTCCATAGAAATTCACGGACAGGTGTGCCTGTTCCCCAAATGGTGATTTGTTCGGCAGAGATACCGTATTTTTGGAGCTTTTCCAACAGGTCCGATTCAGCGGCTTTGCCATCTACACCTTCTACGGGATAGCGGTCAAAATCTGCACGAATGGCGTCCCAGTCACCGGACATCAGACATTTACCCAGATGGGCTTTACGAATGAGTGCCGGCAAAACGTGACTCTTTTCCAGATTGAAATTATCGTTGGGACCATACAGGTTGGTGGGCATCACCGCGATGAAGTTGGTGCCGTATTGCAAATTGAAGCTTTCACACATCTTAAGTCCGGCGATTTTGGCAATGGCATAGGGCTCATTGGTGTATTCCAGGGGTGATGTGAGCAGACAATCTTCGGACATGGGTTGAGGTGCGTCTCTTGGATAGATGCAGGTACTTCCCAAAAATAGTAGTTTCTTGACATTATTTCTCCAGGATTCACCGATCACGTTGTTTTGAATCTGCAGATTCTGGTAAATGAAATCGGCACGATACACCGAGTTGGCTACGATACCACCCACGTGGGCTGCAGCCAGAAACACGTATTCCGGTTTTTCAGTGGCAAAAAAGTCAGCGACTGCTGCCTGGTTTTGCAGATCCAGCTCAGAATGGGTACGTACTATAAAATTGGTGTAACCTTTGGACTGCAGGTTTTTGAGTATGGCAGACCCTACCAGTCCACGATGGCCGGCCACATATATTTTAGCGGTTTTTTCCATGCTCTTATTCAAAATAATTCATGATGCGATAGCCACCGTCTTTCAGATAGGTTTCCTTTTTCATCAGCTTGACATCGCTCTTCATCATATCCTTACAGAGTGCCGGAAGGTCGTATTCTGGGGTCCAGTTGAGTTTGGTGCGCGCCTTGGTGGCATCTCCGATAAGCAGTTCCACTTCCGTTGGGCGGAAATAGGCTTTGTCTACCCCGACAAGTATTTCACCCATGCGGGCTGCAAATGCTTCGTAATGTTCTGCTCCGACACTTTCTTCGAAACGGGCTTGGTCGATGCCTCTCAGATAGCCTTTTTCATCGGAACCTGTACCGGTAAATTCGATGTGAACGCCCACTTCAGCAAATGCCATCAGAATGAAATCACGGATGGTGGTGGTCACTCCGGTGGCTATAACGTAATCATCCGGTTCGTCCTGTTGGAGAATCAAGTACATGGCACGGATATAATCTTTGGCATGACCCCAGTCTCTTTTGGAGGAAAGGTTGCCCATAAATACATTTTTCTGCATGCCCAGTACAATGCGCGAAGCAGCTCTGGTCACTTTGCGGGTAACGAAGGTTTCGCCCCGGAGCGGTGATTCGTGATTGAAGAGTATACCGTTGCTGGCGTGCATTCCGTAGGCTTCGCGATAATTGACTGTAATCCAGTAGGCGTACATTTTAGCCACAGCGTATGGACTTCTTGGATAGAAGGGTGTCGTTTCTTTTTGTGGCACTTCCTGCACCATACCGTAGAGTTCGGATGTGGATGCCTGATAGATGCGGGTCTTTTTGGACAGTTCGAGCAAGCGGACAGCTTCCAGGATACGCAGGGTACCCAGTCCGTCGGCATTGGCTGTATATTCGGGGGTATCAAAGCTGACTTTGACATGACTCATGGCGGCCAGGTTGTATATTTCATCCGGCTTGACTTCGCCGATGATGCTTGTTAAGTTCATGCTGTCGGTCATATCACCGTAGTGCAATATCATGTTGCGGTCTTCAACAGAGGGAGCTTGATATAAATGGTCAATACGATCGGTATTGAACATGGAGGAACGGCGCTTGATGCCGTGTACCTGGTAACCTTTCTTAATAAGGAATTCAGCTAAATAGGCGCCATCCTGACCGGTGATGCCGGTAATTAATGCTTTTTTTGACATAATCTATGGTAAAATTAGTATTGTTTTCATTTATTGAAAGGAGGCGTTCAATCGTCGAACTCCGAGAAGGGGGAGTTTTGGCTCTTAAACTCTGGAACCAATTTTTTCATGCTTTTGACAGCTTCCTTGATATTTACTTCAAGGGCATGCTCAATCATGAGTTGTATGGATGCCTGCACCATTTCAAATTTATATTTTCGAACAGTAGCTACCGTGATTTTTTCGTGTTCTGTCGGAATGGTTGTTTCCTTGTCGTTCAGCAACTCTTCATACAGTTTCTCACCAGGGCGTAAACCAATGAACTCAATCTTGATGTCCACATCGGGCTCAAATCCGGCCAGTTCGATCATTCGTCGGGCCAAATCTACGATTTTGACCGGACTTCCCATATCAAAAACATAAATTTCTCCAGAATTTCCGAAGGATGCGGCCTCCAAAACCAATCTGCTGGCTTCGGGAATGGTCATGAAATAACGGATGATATCGGGATGTGTCACTGTCACGGGTCCGCCTTTTTCGATTTGTGCGCTGAAATGCGGAATAACGGATCCATTGGATCCCAGCACATTGCCAAAACGGGTGGTGACAAATCGGGTTTTGCATCCTGTTTTCTGACTTTCCTCAGCCAGTGATTGTACGAATATTTCGGCAACTCGCTTGGATGCGCCCATAACGTTGGTGGGATTTACGGCTTTGTCTGTGGAGATCATGACAAAACTCTCCACTTCGTATTTGGCGGCAATAGTACTCAGGTTTTTAGTTCCCATGACATTGACCAGTATGGCTTCGCAGGGATTGTCTTCCATCAGGGGAACATGCTTATAGGCAGCTGCATGATATACGATGTTTGGATGGAATTTCTTAAAAATAAATTCCAGTCTTCTTTCACTTCGTACATCACCTACTATAGGAATAAACTTCACGTTCGGAAAATTCTTTTGCATTTCCAGGCGAAGATTGTGCAAGGGGGTTTCAGCATTATCGTACAATATCAGTAATTTGGGCTTAAAATGACTGATCTGTCGCACCAGTTCACTGCCTATGGATCCGGCAGCACCTGTAATGAGGATGGTTTTGCAGTGTATTTGGTTTTCAATGCGCTTCAGGTCTATCTTGATCTCATCTCTGCCTAAAAGATCTTCAAACTGGATGGGTTTCATCTGATAATGGAATTCTTTTTCGGAATCAAGACCTTCAAAGGGTGGTGATACCAATACGGACAAACCCTTATCGATGCATTTGGAAACAAAAGCCTTTTCTTTTTTCAAACTGGAATAATCGGGAAAAAGGATGGCAGTGATTTCATGTTTGCGCATGAACCAATCCACATTGTCTCCATTCATGTAATAAACGGGCAAATCCTGGATTCGGGTTTTTTTGGCATCCATATTTCGGGTCACAAACCCCTGCACCTGATTCTGACTGATCGACGAAGTATTGATCCATTGCGCCAGGGCGATACTGTGTGCCCCAATGTTGAATACCAGGGTCTTTTTCTTTACTTTGTTGGTGTAACTGATGGTGTAATTGTACAGCATGAGAATGCAAAAACGAAAGATAAGCATCAGTACCAGACAAATCAGGAAGATGGTTTGCACAAAAAAGAAATAATTTCCAATGGGGAAATCAATCAGGATAATCAGTGCCAACAATAAAAAACTGGAAATATTCAGGGAAATAAAAAGCCGCCACATTTCCTGAAAATTGGAATGGCGGATAAGTCCCCGATAGGATTTGAAATACAGAAAGGACAGGATGTTAAGACCTATAAATATCAATCCTATCTGAAAAGCAACATTTAAGGTCATTTGAGCTTCAATATCTCTGGCTTGAGTATAAACCGCAAAAACATAACCTACAGCGCAAAGAAACAAGTCTATTAAAAATACGATCCAACGGTTTATCATGGACATGGCCATGATTCTTCTGACGAAATGGCGCAACCGTTCCTGAAATTTTTCCATTTATATGTTTAGTTTTTTCACTGTCACAAAAGTAAATAAAAAAAATTATTAAATACATATTAACACTGCTACCTGTCAGCATTTTGACATTAAATTCTTTATTTCTTTATTATTTAACCTTTCCAATGACAACAACGTAATTTTTCCCATAGATTTTGGCGCATTTGGGGCAGGTGGTGTACCACATGTACCACTTTGTTATTTCCATGGATCTTTCCTTGGCAAATTGTTCGAAATTTTTGCACCAATTTCCGGTTTCGCTGTAGTTGCCTTCGTATACTTTACTCAGGTACTTGCCGGAAAATGTGACATTATGCGCTCCGGGAACTTCAGCATCCACTTCTACATAAAGATTCATATTCCATTTGGAGGTATGATCCGATAGACAGATGGCATTATCCAGGTTGAGCCCGCTTGTTTTGTTTAACTTTTTCATGACACTTCCAAAATTCAGTGGCATGTAAAAAAAGGTACAGACTTTTACCTTGATAAATTTCTTCTGATTCCATTCGAGTAATTCTCCATCCCAGGGTGCAGGATCAAATCTGGGACAACATCCGGTTTCAGTTTCAGACTTTTGCATGGCTTTAATTATTAGGTTTTTAATGAAGCATAATGAAAGTAACAATCAGACTAAAAAAGTTGTTCATACCTGGGTGTGAATTCTGTGTGCGGTTGATGGTTTGAGGCCCTGATTTTTTTGTTATTTTTGTACCTCAAGATCCACAAATAGAATGACTGAAAGTAAAGCCCCTGATTATAGCCTTTTTGATACACTAATCTGGCAGGAAGTGAGTTTCTCCGTTTTCCGACTGCCCAGGGAAAAGACCCTGACTTTGGTGGTTCAGACGGAAGGTGTGCCTGAATATTTGCTGAATTTTTCGGAGTTGAACGGTAAAGAGGGTTTTATTGTTGCACCTTTTGAGATTTCGGAGCAGACGCCTTTTGTGCTGCTTCACCCGGATGTGGTTGTGGAAAATGAAAGAGAGATACTGACGTACCTGGAAAACGTTAAAGGCCTTACAGTTGCTCCAACTTTTCCGAAAGCAGAGGTGTTGCGGGCAGATGCATCTATATCGTATCAAAAAGCCTTTGAACTATTTCAAACGGCCTTGCGTTCCAATGTTTGCGAAAAAATAGTGCTGTCCAGAACGCTGGACAAGAAAAAACCGGAAGGCTTTTCTGCCGGGGAAACATTCAAGGCTGCCTGTGACAACTATCCGGAAGCATTCGTTTATCTTTGTCATACACCCATGACTGGTACCTGGCTTGGCAGCTCCCCCGAACTGATCTTGTCGGGTGAAAAAAAGCTCTGGCACACGGTGGCCCTGGCTGGTACGATGAAAGCGTCCGGCAACGGGACGACTGCCGAGTGGGACGAAAAGAACATCCGGGAACAGCACATCGTTTCAAATTATCTGGCCAAGCAGCTGGAATTGAGCAATCTGACGTATGTCAGAAACGGGCCATTCACGGCAAAAGCTGGTGGGTTGGTTCACTTGAAGACGGAATTCAGTTTCGAGATGGATGGAAGCAGTCACATCGGTGATTTACTGGAATCGCTCCACCCCACGCCTGCTGTTTGTGGTTTTCCTAAAAAAACAGCCTATCGTTTAATCTTAAAGAAAGAAGGTTACGATCGAAAATATTACAGCGGTTTTATCGGTCCGCTTTCCATGAATGGAAAAACCGATCTGTTTGTCAACTTGCGGTGTATGCAAATTAAGCCCGACCTGTTGACTTTTTATGCCGGCGGTGGCTTGATGCCCGATTCCGATGTGGAGTCGGAATGGCTGGAAACAGAAGAAAAAATGCAGACAATGCTTTCGTTGATCGATTTTAAAAACGAATAAACGCGCCATCATGTTCTCTACGAAACAAAATGTCCTTCAGACAGTTGCATTACTGAAAGCTCATGGAATAGACCATATTGTCATTTCTCCCGGATCCCGCAATGCGCCATTGTCACATTGTTTCAGTCAGGATCCTTTTTTCAGGTGTTTTTCCATCGTGGACGAACGGAGTGCCGGGTATTTTGCCATTGGTATGATGGACAAACTCCAACGACCGGTGGTCTTGTGCTGTACTTCCGGCTCGGCCATTTTAAATTATGGTCCTGCCGTGGCTGAAGCTTTTTACCGGGAATTGCCTTTGGTGGTGGTTTCGGCGGACAGAACACCTGCCTGGATCGGTCAGATGGATGGACAGACCATTCCTCAGCATGGTGCTTACGGAAGTCTGGTGAGAAAATCGGTGCAAGTACCTGAGATTCATTCCGACGAAGATTTGTGGTACTGCAACCGCCTGGTCAATGAGACTTTGATGGATTGCAACCGCAAGGGTGCCGGACCCGTCCACATCAATGTGCCCATAGCTGAGCCCTTGTTTGATTTTTCACATGAATCGCTACCCAGTGTGAGACGGATACAGGCTTTTACCGGTAATAAAATCGTTGATATGTCTGATTTTTCAGAACGCTGGAATGCCTCTGAAAAAAAAATGATTCTGGTTGGGCAGATGCCTTTGAATGATGCGCTGACTTCACTATTAGAAAATCTTGCTCTCCGGGAAGATTGCGTAGTGCTATGCGAACACCTCTCGAACCTCTCTTCACCTCATTTTATCGGTAATTTTGATGCTTTACTGACTTCCGAAACTGATACGGAGGCTTTGGTTCCGGATCTGCTCATTACACTGGGCGGACATGTTGTTTCTAAAAAAATCAAGACGCTGCTTAGGACTCATCCGCCAAAAAGTCACTGGCAACTGTCGCCGTCGGGCGTTTGTGTGGATTCGTTCCAATGTCTGACGGATTTGATTGAAACGGATGCGCTGTCGTTTTTCAGTGAACCGGAAACATGGAATTCAAAAAACAGCGATTTTGCCGGGGTCTGGAAAAAAGCCTCAACGGAAGTTCCAGTGCCTGATATGCATTTCGACTTTTCGGATATCCCGGTTGTGGGATCCTTTTTAAAGGTGCTTCCCGCCCATTCCTCCCTTTTTGTTGGGAACAGCTCTTCGGTAAGGAATATCCAGCTTTTTCCACTTCCTGCCGGGACTTCCGTTTTTTGCAACCGGGGCACCAACGGCATTGAAGGCTCTATCAGCACGGCTTCCGGCTATGCAGCCCTGCACGAAGGGTTGACCTTTCTGTTGCTGGGTGACCTCAGCTTTTTCTACGACCTGGGTAGTCTTTGGAACAACTACTTTTCGGGCAATTTGCGCATACTGCTCATCAACAATGGTGGTGGTGGCATTTTTCACCTGTTGCCTGGTCTGGATCAATCAGACGCACTAAATCCTTTCATTGCCGCTCAGCACGATTCTTCCTCCGAAAAATGGGTTGCTGCAGCCGGTTTTGAGTATCTGTCTGCTTCCACCGAGGCGGAACTGCAGCAGGCGCTTTCGGATTTTGTGGCCCTGGAATCGTCAAAACCAATGGTACTCGAAGTGTTTACTTCAGCGGAAATCAATAAGTCCGTATCCTATTTATACAATAAACAACTTAAAAAATCATAAGCGATGTCAACCGTCAGAAATTGGGAAACCATCAAGGAATACGAAGACATTCTATTCGAATTTTTCGAAGGAATAGCAAAAATAACCATCAACCGTCCGCGTTACCGCAACGCATTCACTCCAACCACGACCATGGAAATGAGTGATGCATTGACCATCTGCCGTGAAAATCAGGATATCAGCGTGGTGGTACTCACTGGTGCAGGCGACAAAGCCTTTTGCTCCGGTGGTGATCAGAATGTGAAAGGTCACGGTGGGTATATCGGCAAGGACGGTATCCCCAGACTGAGTGTGCTCGATGTTCAGAAACAGATTCGCTCCATCCCCAAACCGGTCGTTGCTATGGTGAACGGTTATGCCATTGGAGGTGGTCATGTGCTTCACGTGGTTTGCGACTTGTCGGTGGCTTCGGAGAATGCCATCTTTGGTCAGACTGGCCCCAATGTAGGCAGCTTTGATGCCGGTTTCGGGTCTTCGTACCTGGCCCGCATCGTGGGTCAGAAAAAGGCCAGGGAAATCTGGTTTCTCTGCCGTCAATACTCTGCTCAGGAAGCATTGGATATGGGATTGGTCAACAAAGTGGTTCCATTGGATCAGCTGGAAGACGAAGTGGTGGAATGGTGCCGCATCATGATGCAGCACAGCCCAATGGCCATTCGGATGATCAAGTGTGGTCTGAACGCCGAACTCGATGGTCAGGCAGGTATTCAGGAACTGGCAGGCAACGCGACTTTGCTCTACTACATGACGGAGGAAGCTCAGGAAGGTAAGAATGCTTTCCTCGAAAAAAGGAAACCCGACTTCAGTAAATTCCCGAAATTCCCTTAAGTATCCATGGTTTTCAAAACCAAGATCCAGTCCTATACCCTGCAGTTCCGGAAACCGGCAGGAACGTCCCGTGGGGTGTACCAGAATCATAAGGTCTGGTATGTCCGCATGACTTCCGTTGATGCACCCGGCCGCTTTGGCATTGGTGAGTGTGCGCCACTCCCGGACCTGAGCTGCGATGCGTTGCCCGATTATGAGTTTCACCTGCAAAAGGCTTGTCTGGATTTTGAAACAACCGGTAAAATCGATTACGAAGGTTTGCGTCCCTACCCTTCCATTCTTTTTGGTCTGGAAACGGCCCTGTTGCATTTTGAACGGGGTTCGTTTGCGCTCTGGGATACCCCCTTTTCGAGGGGTGAAGCAGGTATTCCCATCAATGGCCTCATCTGGATGGGCACTTACGAAGAAATGTCCCTGCAGATTGAGGAAAAAATCAGGTTGGGCTACACCTGCATCAAACTGAAAATCGGTGCGATCGACTTTGAAAGGGAACTGGCTCTGATCGGACAGATCCGTCAGCGCTTTTCACCCGAAACAATGACGCTGCGGGTAGATGCCAACGGGGCTTTTTCGCCGGAGGATGCTCCTTCGAAATTGGCCCGGCTTTCGGAGCTGGGTCTTCATTCCATAGAGCAACCCATACGCGCAGGACAATGGGCTGAAATGGCTGCGTTGACTGCCTCATCACCCATACCGATTGCGTTGGACGAGGAGCTGATTGGTTGCCATCTACCTGCCGATAAACGCCGTTTGCTGCAAGACATCAAACCGCAGTTCATCGTTCTCAAACCCAGTTTGCACGGAGGAATTCAAGGTTGCACGGAGTGGATTGAGCTAGCTGAGGACTTAAATATCGGTTGGTGGATCACTTCGGCACTGGAGTCGAATATTGGTCTGAATGCCATTGCACAGTGGACCGCGACCTTGGGAAACCCCATGCAACAGGGACTTGGAACCGGACTTTTATATACCAACAACGTGGAAATGCCGTTGGAAATCAGGAGGGATCTGTTGTTTTACCATCCGGATAGCCAATGGATCCTGCAAGAAGATCAAGTCTCTATGGGAAAGGATACCGATCATTTGTTCTGCAATCCTGATAGTCCATCGATCACCATAGAAGGAGAAACCTTTTTTGTGGAGGATATTCCACTTGAACTAAAAAAGGCCACCGGTTTTCGCCTGGAATTGTTCCGTTTTCTGGAAGATTGGTTCAGCCCTTCAAAAGTGATGACCATCCATACTTCGGGATCTACGGGGAAGCCAAAACCCATGCTGATCGATAAAAAATACATGAGGCATAGTGCTTTGCTCACGTGTTCCTACTTTGGTCTGCAGAAGCATGACAAGATTTTGCTTTGCATGCCACTCACTTTTATTGCCGGAAAAATGATGGTGGTGCGGGCCGTGATGGCTGGACTGGATATCTATCCGGTTGCCCCGACCGGACATCCCTTGAGTGATACCGACCAGAGCTTTCGGTTTGCATCGATGGTGCCGCTACAGATTTTCAACTCACTGCAAAACCCTGTCGAAGCAAAACGTCTGCGAAAGGTTTCTATCCTGCTCATTGGTGGTGGCGTCATCAGTCCGACTTTGGAAGAGGCGCTGAAAGATTTCCCCAATGAGGTGTACGCTTCTTACGGGATGGCAGAAACGGTTTCACACATAGCCTTACGACGGGTAAATGGTTTGGATGCCAGTCTGAATTTTTCTCCGCTCCCGTCGGTCGGTCTGTCACTGGCTGGGGACGATTCCCTGATTATTGACGCTCCCCTGGTATGTTCAATGCGGCTTTATACCCAGGATAGGGCCGAGCTTTTCCCGGATGGGACTTTCAGGATCGTCGGCCGGAAAGACAACGTGATTTTAACAGGCGGCATGAAGGTTCAGGCAGAAACGCTGGAAGCAACACTGAGCAGCATTCTTCGGGTACCATTTGCCATTACCTCGCTGCCGGACCCGAAATTTGGGGAAATCATCGTGCTGGTAGTGGAGCAGTCCATTGATGAAGCCTTACTGTCTGCAAATCTTCCAGCGTATCAGGTCCCGAAAAAGGTGGTTCTGCTGGATACCATCCCACTGACGGAAAGTGGAAAAGTGAACCGTGCAAAACTCAGGGAACTGATCCTATAGGATTTCTTTCACCGCGAAGGCCAGCATAACCTCCAATGTCGTGGTTATGACAGAACCTGTAAATCGTTTTAGCACCATGATGCTCCTGCCCTCTTCTTTCATGGCATACAGCATCGCATTTTGCTTAAGCCCTTCCACCAGAAATCGTTTTTCCTCCGGTGTAATCTTTTTGACTTCGAGCAGTCTGGTATAATCCTGCAAATGCCCTTTGGACATTCTCAGGTATTCTTCCATGTCATTGAGAGCTGCTCTGGTGTGTTTCTTAAATCGTTTTTCGACCAGAGAGACCAGTTCTTTTTCAAGTTCTTTGTAAAAGGCATCAAAATCCATAGTATTTTATTTAAGTCTTTGTTTTTCCACTTCTTGTATCAGGTTAAAGGCTTCCTCGACCAAATTGCGTTGCAGAACGATAAAAGTCTCGCTCATGACCGTGTCTTTCCGCCATTTTTCCAGACTCCCGTTCAGCAAGTTGCCTTGTGGATCCAAAAGCAGATCCCATTGCTTCACTTTCAGTTTGTTGCGCTTACGCATCCTTTCCTGCTGAACCATCGATGCCAGGTCGGATTTGAGTACATCCACCTTCGTTTCGTATTTGGAATAAGGTTCGGTGGCTTTATCCAGGATAGACAAGGTTTGCTTTTTGAGCTCAGCGGTCTGGTCAAAAATATATGGACTGTATACCGGAGCGCATGAAACCAGGAACAGTAAGCAGAAAACAAAACCAGAAACGAGTGTTTTTCTTTTCATCGGATTGCTATTTATTCAATGTATAATTCATTTTTATATCGCAAATATATAACATATTTTAAATATATCAAGGACCATCCCGACATTTGCAAACATGGACAATAATTGTTTTCTTTGTATAAAATGATACGCAATGAGTAGAACGATCAAAGCCGGACTGGTGCAAGCTGCCATCGGTCCCGATGTAGAAGCAAACAAAATACTTTTGGCTGAACGCATCCGGTCTTGCCACAAACAAGGTGCTGAACTGGTGGTGTTGCAGGAACTGCACAATTCCCTGTACTTTTGCCAGACGGAGGATGTTTCTGTTTTTGATCTGGCCGAAACCATTCCGGGACCTTCCACCTATTTTTACGGTGATCTGTCCAGGGAACTGGGCATCGTACTGGTTTGCTCTTTGTTTGAAAAACGGGCTCCCGGCTTATACCACAATACGGCTGTCGTCTTTGAAAAAGATGGCACCATAGCCGGAAAATACCGGAAAATGCATATTCCGGACGACCCCGCGTACTACGAAAAATTCTATTTTACCCCGGGCGACCTGGGCTTCACACCCATAGAAACGTCTTTGGGCAGACTCGGTGTTTTGGTTTGCTGGGATCAATGGTATCCCGAAGCTGCCCGCATGATGGCCTTACAAGGTGCAGAAATACTCATTTATCCCACTGCCATCGGTTGGGAGAGCAGTGATGCAGAGGATGAAAAAAAGCGTCAGCAGGATGCCTGGGTCATTTCTCAACGGGCACATGCCGTGGCCAATGGCATACCGGTCATAGCCGTGAACAGGGTTGGGCACGAAGCCGATCCTTCCGGTCAGACGCATGGTATTCAATTTTGGGGTCACAGTTTTGTGGCAGGTCCTCAAGGGGAAATTCTGACAGAAGCCTCATCCGTTTCACCTGAAATCCTTTTGGTGGACATTGACCTGAAGCGTTCGGAAAATGTGCGTCGCTGGTGGCCCTTCCTTCGGGACAGACGGATTGACGCATACGATTTATCCAGGCGTTTTATCGATTAACCGACCGGTTTTTTCCTTCATTCGTCGGGTCTTTTGACGGAATTCATCGATTTTGGCTTTATCTATGATTTTTGACAGCTTACATTTGTGGAAACTTTAAAACCCAACCGTTATGAACTCAACTTTTAAATCGGACAAACACTTTGGTCACCACCGCAATCATGGGCTGACTTTTTCCATCGTATTAATTTTGGTGGGTATACTTTTTCTGGGTGTCAATACCGGAATGCTTCCCATCCTATACAAGCCTTTGTTTTCTTCCTGGCCCATCTGGAGTATTTTTGTTGGCGTGTACCTCATGCTGAACCGGTCGTTATTCAGTGCCAGTGTTTTGCTGACTCTGGGCATTTTCTTTATCATCCCACAAATCGGGGATATCAATCCTGCGCTCAACATTCCTATGGACTTCACCCATGTTTACTGGCCGGTTCTGCTGATTGTGGCCGGTATTTTCTTTGCGATTGGTAAACTTTGTTTTAAATCGTACTGTAAGAACGGTCATTTTGGAAAGATCTGCAACGCCGATGTCTACACGAGCAAAACGGAAAACGAGGATGGATTTATACAAATAAGCTCTTCGTTCGACAGCCGTAAAAACATTGTGCTGGATCCTGTGTTCAAAGGGGGGCGCGTAGACTGTTCCTTTGGCGAGATTATTCTGGATCTTCGGAAGACCAGTCTGCCGGAAGGTAAAACGAATCTGGCCATCAATGTCAATTTCGGTTCGGTGGTGGTGATCGTGCCGGAAAGCTGGAATGTAAAACTGATGGGTGACTCTATGTTCGGCACTTTTACGGACAGCCGCTTCTCTCCGTCCTTCCAGCAAGATGACAACCGGGTGTTGCTCATCGATGGTAAAAGTTCTTTTGGAGAATGTAAACTCAGAGATTAAGGCATCATGCAACATCCTGCCTTTCAGAACCCTCCCCGCTTTTTTCTTTTTTCAGGTTCCTGCCTGTTGATTGGCCTGGCTGTCACGGTCAGCCAATCAGGGCTGGTACCTGTTTCCTTAGGTACGCTGGTACTGGATGGTTTGTTCTCGGCTTTGGCTTTCGGTCTGATCTCCGTTTTGCTGTGGTATGCCATTCGTTTTGCCGGTCTGAGCGGGAACGACAACATTCAACGGTTGGTCAATTACACGGCCCTGCTCATTCTGGTCAATCTGATTTGGCTTGGAATGGATTATCTGTTTCTGTATTTCAGCATTTCGGCGGATTCTTTTTCTGCTTTGACCAGGAGCATACCGATGAAAGTCATACTGGGTATCCTGATCTTTACGATGGCTATCCGTCTGTTGAATGGTTTTTCGGCAAAGGAGGACGTCATGGAAGAGGATCCGGAGGCACAAAAAAAACCGGATTCTCATAAACTTGGAGTGGATGAAGTTTATGCGAATCCGGCACCTAAGGTGGGGTGGCTTCAAAAAATCACTGTAAAAGCGGGGCAAAAAATTCATGTCATTGCCGTCGCTGATATTCTTTTTTTGCAAGCTGAAGGAGATTATGTGAAAATCTTTACAGCTTCCAATCATTATTTAAAAGAGCAGACTATGAAATATTTCGAGGAAAACCTCTTAAATTCAAAGTTCATACGCATTCATCGGTCATTTATTGTCAATGTTGACGCTATCACCCGAATAGAACTCTATGAGAAACAATTCTATAGAATTACGTTACACTCAGGACATCAACTTAAAGCCAGCACTTCCGGCTATCGTTTGCTAAAAAACGTTTTGCAACTCTAAAGAAGTTAAAAATACGTTTATCGTTTAACTGACCACAAAATTAATATATTTTATATTATAACAAAATATTTTACCGTTTATATTAATATATTTTGCGATAAAAAATCACATTCCCTTAAAATTTCCATATTCGCCATGATTCTGACGCTTGTAAGGTGAGCATCTCCCACCCATTCTTGATCGCCGCCCCCTGCTTCTCCCCCTTTTCCAGGAACAACGTTTTTTCCGGATTGTAAATGGCATCAAATAGCAGGTGATGCGGACCGAGTGACAGATAGTCCAGGGGCGGACAGTCTTTGACATTGGGATACATTCCAAGTGGCGTCGTATTGACAATGATCTGGAATTGATCGTAAACGGATCGGTCTAAATTGTCGTAGGTAATGCGACCTTCTTCGGGAGTTCTGGACACAAACAGGGTTTCAACGCCCAGTTGCCTTAAACCATAATCGACTGCTTTGGATGCGCCGCCTGTACCGAGAATCAGTGCTTTGAGCGCAAAGCCTCCGCGGGAAACAACTTTATCAGCAAAATGGAGCTGAAATTGACCCCTTAAATGTTCAATATAAGGACGTATGGATTCCCTGAAACCTACCAGATCGGAGTTATACCCAATCAGACGGGGTTTATTGTTTAAGGTCCGTTCTATGCGAATGGTATTGACAGCGCCAATAGATTCAGCCTCAGGATCCAGTTCATCCAGGTATTGGATGACGGATTGCTTGTAGGGAATGGTCACATTCAAGCCAACCAGGAGAGTGTTTTCGGCAATGAGTCCGGGTAATTGCTCAATGGAAGGAAGTGCGAAATTTTCGTATTGAGCATCGATCGATTCTTTCTTAAATTTCTCCGTAAAATATCCGCGTGAAAAGGAATGTGAAAGCGGATAGCCCAACAATCCGTACTGCTTCATTTTTTTGTTTGTTTAAGATTGGTTTCATCGTCGTTTTCATTGATGATATCGTCGAATACTTTCTGAGCATTTTCATCGAGAAGAATGGCCTTGGCAAGATACGCATCAGCCAGCGCCCTGTCTCCTATTTTGGCATAGACCAATGCATAGAAAAGATTCAATCCACTCAGTTCGTGGTCCAGAATTTCCGCTTCCTGATAGAGATTCAATGCTTTGAGGTAATCGCCGGCATCAAAATAGAGGTTTCCAAGCGAAGCCAGTACGTCTCCCTGCTCCGGATCAATTTCCAGAGAGCGTTTGTAACTCAGCATCGCTTCTTCGGACATATTCAGATTGACAAAGACTTCGGCCACATACACCCAGGTTTCACTGATGGTGGCATCTATCCTCAGGGCTCTTTCAAACCATACCAGACTGGCGTTGAATTCTTCTTTTTCCATCAGGCAAATACCAATACCCGTGCAGGCATCCACGCATTTGGGGTCAATGTCCAATGCCCGCTGGTAACATTCGATGGCTTGGTCAAAAAGGGTGGCCTTTTCATACGATTCACCTTCATAGATCAGGACGGCCGCTGTTATTTCAGAATGGAGTCCGTATTCTTTGTAGGCTGCAGCTGCCTGAATGTATTGGCCGGCCTGAAAATAGGAATGTGCCTTTTGCAACTGCGCCAATAAATCCTTGGGATTGACCACCAGGGCATAATCGTAGGCCTCAATGGCTTCGCTGTATCGGCTTTCATTAAAACAGGCCTGACCCAGGTTGAACCAGGTTTCACTGGAATAGGGATCAAAGTCGAGAATGCGTTTGTAAACGAGAATGGCTTCGCTGGTTTTATTCAGTTGTTCGTAGCTGTAGGCCAGTTCAAAATGCAGGTCAATGTTTTTGGGGTCTGCCTCGATGGCTTCGAGCAAAAACCCGACAGCCTCCTCATGCAAGCCTTCTTCTACCAGAATACCGGTAATATCCAGACAAAGCGCTGATTTTTCGGTCAGTTCCTCGTTCATGACCTGATGCAGTATCAGCAATGCTTCTTCGTGCCGGTTGAGTTGCATGTATATTTCCGCACGCACCAGGTTGGCATCGGTATCGTTGCGTTCCGGTAAGCGGTCAATGATTTGCAGGGCACGCTGCGCCTCACCTATCTCCAGGTAAAGGGTGGCTCGTTTGAGCATCAGGATGCTACTGTTGGGATGCAGGCGTAAACCCATTTCCACAACGGCAGTCGAGTCCTGATATTTACCTCTTTTTAGATAATAATCAGATATATCTTCCAGCTCATCCACATCGTAATAACCCGGATGGCCTTCTGAAAGGTTACGTTCGTAACGCTCTATCAGCTCCAGTATATTATCTTCTTTCTCTTCGTGCTGCATAGTAAAAAGTTCAGATTAAAATTTCCCGGCCATTTTACCCCAGGTATCTTTTAATGAAACGGTCCGGTTGAAGACCAGATGCTCAGGCGTTGAATCGGGGTCGATGTTGAAATAACCTACACGCTGGAATTGGAAATGGTCGAGGGCTTTTGCATCCTTTACAACCGTTTCGATCTTCACATTGTTCAATATTTTCAAAGAATCCGGATTGAGCATTTCCAGGAAATCGCGGTCTTTTTCATCTGCCGGGTTGGACACGGTCAGCAAGCGGTCGTACAGACGTACTTCCGCATTGAGGCAATGTTGGGTGGAAACGCAATGTATGGTTCCTTTCACCTTCATGCTGGAATTGGCTTGTCCGGTTTTAGTTTCCGGAATGTATTCGCAATACACTTCCTTGATGGTACCATCGTCTTCCTTTGAACAGGAAGTACAGTGTACCACATAGGCATTTTTAAGGCGTACGTCTCTGCCCGGGCATAAACGGAAATACTTGCTTGGTGCATCTTCCATGAAATCTTCCCGTTCTACAAAGAGTTCCCGGGTGAAGGGCACCATGTGTGTTCCTGCGGACTCATCTTCCGGATTGTTGACGGCTTCGTTCCATTCAACCTGACCTTCCGGGTAATTGGTCACAATCAGTTTTATAGGGTCAAGGACAGCACTCACGCGGGGTGCTATCTTATTGAGGTGTTCACGGATGCTGAATTCGAGCAAACCCTGGTCTATCACACCATCAAATTTGGTATAGCCGATGCTGTCGATGAAGTTGCGGATGGCCAGGGGGGTATAGCCACGTCTGCGCAAACCGCAAATGGTTGGCATGCGTGGATCGTCCCAGCCCGATACCCGGCCTTCCTGGACGAGTTGAAGCATTTTACGCTTGCTCATCACCATATAGGTAATATTGAGTCTGTTGAATTCTATTTGTCGGGGGCGGTACGTACCGTCTGTCAACTGATCGATGTACCAGTTGTAAAGCGGACGGTGCACCTCAAACTCGAGGGTACACAGTGAATGGGTGATGCCTTCAAAGAAGTCGCTTTGTCCGTGGGCAAAGTCGTACAAGGGATAGACATTCCATTTGTCGCCTGTGCGGTGATGACTCAATTTCAGGATACGGTACATCAACGGGTCACGGAAATGCATGTTTGAATGAGCCATATCGATCTTAGCCCGGAGCACATGGCTGCCTTCCTCAAAATCGCCGTTCTGCATTTTCTGGAAAAGGTCGAGGTTTTCTTCCACGCTGCGGTTTCTGTACGGACTCTCTGTACCTGCTGTGGTGGGTGTCCCTTTTTGTTTGGCTATATCCTCTGCTGACTGATCGTCTACATAGGCCAGTCCACGTTTGATCATTTCGATGGCAAACTCGTATAGTTTGTCGAAATAGTCGGATGCATAATACAGGTTGTCCCACTGGAAGCCCAGCCAATTGATGTCTTCCATGATGGAATCCACGTATTCAACGTCTTCCTTGACGGGATTGGTATCATCAAAACGAAGATTGCATTGACCTCCGTTGTTGTGGGCAATTCCGAAATCAAGACAAATAGCCTTTGCATGACCTATATGTAAATAGCCATTTGGTTCAGGAGGAAAACGGGTGACAATTTTTCCACCGTTCTTACCTTCTTTCAGATCATTCTCAACAATCTGTTCTATAAAGTTGAGCGCTTTCTTTACGCCTTCTTCCATTGATACTTTTTCGGACATATATGTGTGAAATATATATAATACTGTTTATATTTGCGGTACTGACAAAAATACACAGAATTGTCACATTATTCAAGAATAAGTTCAAAAACATGTTTTATAATATGTTTTTTTATTTGGAGAGTTGTGAAAAAAGGTCAATCTTTGCCACCGTTAACCTAATACAATCTTTTTTACCTTAAGAACTAATACCTATTGAAAACCTATAAAAA
>Ga0209512_1000126_pt1 | contig 165422 bp, 150 predicted proteins | sample frozenSSSSmetaG_FD_184142 | JGI IMG/M metagenome (GOLD analysis project Ga0209512, IMG submission 184142) | Glacier valley bacterial and archeal communities from Borup Fiord, Nunavut, Canada, to study Microbial Dark Matter (Phase II) -... | ecosystem: Environmental > Aquatic > Freshwater > Ice... | reverse complement strand
TATGGATCGAGCAGATGCTGCCGCGCGCCGAGCTGGTGGCCGTACTCGATGCCTGCACCGCCTTCGTGTGCCCGTCGATTTACGAGCCGCTCGGCATCGTGAACCTTGAGGCCATGGCCGTCGGCCTCCCTGTCGTCGGCACCGCAACAGGCGGAATCCCCGAGGTCATCGTCGATGGGGTGACCGGTGCTCTCGTGCCGATCGACCAGGCGACCGACGGCACGGGGACGCCCACGAACCCAGATGAATACGTGTCGGACCTCGCGGCCGCACTTACCGCGATGGTTTCCGACGCCGATGCCGCCAAGGCCATGGGTGCACGGGGCAAGCAACGAGCCACGGACCACTTCGCATGGGGAGCTATCGCGGAACGCACGCTCGCGGTATACGACAGCGTTCTCCGTTAGGGTTCCTCACTATGAATGATGTCCTGCGTCTCACCGACGTCACGATGCGCCGCGGAGAAAATCAGGTGCTTGACGGCATCTCGTGGAGCGTCGCACCCACCGACCGCTGGGTCATCCTCGGTCCCAATGGTGCAGGAAAGACCTCACTGATCACGGTGTGCTCCGCGCGGGCTCACCCCACGACCGGTACCGCCGAGATTCTGGGTGAGGTGCTCGGTGAGACCAACACCCACGAGCTGCGGATCCGCATCGGCCTGGCAAGCGCGGCGCTCGCGGATCGGATTCCGCCGAACGAAACGGTCCGTGACCTCGTCATGACGGCGGCGCACGGCGTCACGGGTCGTTGGCGCGAGGAATACGAGGCCATCGACGAGCACAGGGCGGAAGACCTCTTGTCGGCCTTTGGGATGCATGCCTTCTCGGACCGTACCTTTGGGACGTTGAGCGAGGGTGAACGCAAGCGCGTCCAGATCGCCAGGGCCCTGATGACGGACCCCGAGCTACTCCTGCTCGACGAGCCCGCAGCCGGGCTCGACTTGGGCGGGCGTGAGGAACTCCTGGGTGCTCTGACCGAATTGGCGGGGGACCGACGGTCGCCTGCCATGGTCATGGTGACGCACCACGTCGAGGAGATCCCCGCGGGCTTCACCCATGCGCTCCTGCTGAGGGAAGGTGCGGTGGTCGCGAAGGGGCCTCTCGTTGACACCCTCACGAGCGAGACGCTCTCCGAGACTTATGGGCTCGCAATTCAACTGCATGCCCAGGACGGTCGCTGGAACGCCCGCCAGGCGTAACGGGGTCACGGCGCGCCCCTCCATCATCCACCGGGGGGCTCTCGAGGAACGTCCCTCTCAAGGATGATGACCACGAATCCATCTCGGGGCCGATGCGGTGCCTGATGGGCCCTGCTAGGTTCAAGAAGGAAGGGAGAACACATGCAATCTATGTGGTGGTTTATCGCGGCTGCGGCCTTGGGCGTTGTCGAAATCTTTACGCTCGATCTCACGTTGCTTATGCTCGCTGGAGGTGCGCTCGCCGGTGGAGTTGTTGTGCTTTTGGACGGTTCATTGGTCCTGGCGGCGGTTGTCGCCGCGGTCGTCTCCACGTTGTTGCTGTTCGCCTTGAGGCCTTGGCTCTTGCGTTCAATGCGTAAGAGGGGGGCTCCCCTCATCGAGACCAACGCGGCCGCCCTTGTGGGCGCAGCCGCTGTGGCGCTCGACGACGTCACGGCGACTCGAGGGCGCGTCAAGTTGCACGGAGAAGTGTGGACGGCGCGCGTCGAACCTGGCGCGACGTGGATTACCGAGGGCGCTGAAGTCGTCGTCGTCAAAATCGAAGGAGCGACGGCGATCGTCGCACCAGTGAAGGAGCACCTGTCGTAATGGAACCAGTACAGATAGCACTATTCGTCGTCTTCGGGATCGTCGCGATCTTCGTGATCTCGGCCCTTGCCCGGTCCATCGTCGTCGTGCGTCAGACCAAGTCGTACCTCGTCGAGCGCCTGGGTCGCTATAACAAGACCCTCGACGCCGGACTTCACCTCTTGGTGCCGTTCATCGACAAGGTGCGCGCCCAGGTCGACCTCAAGGAGCAGGTCTACCCCACGCCGCCGCAGTCTGTCATTACGTCCGACAACCTGGTGGTCGACATCGACTCCGTCATCTACCTGCAGGTCACCGATGCCAAGGCCGCGGTCTATGAGATCGCGAACTACTGGATCGGTGTCGAGCAGCTCACCGCGACGACGCTGCGTAACATCGTCGGCACCATGGACCTTGAGCAGGCCCTGACCGGTCGTGACCACATCAACGGCCACCTGCGTGGCGTCCTCGACGAGGCGACAGGCAAGTGGGGCATCCGCGTCAACCGCGTGGAGATCAAGGCCATCGAGCCGCCCGTGTCCATCAAGGACTCGATGGAAAAGCAGATGCGTGCGGAGCGTGACCGTCGCGCCGCGATCCTGACCGCCGAGGGTGTCAAGCAGTCGGCGATCCTCACGGCCGAGGGTGAGAAGCAGTCCGCGATCCTGAAGGCCGAGGGTGACGCGCAGTCGAAGATTCTGCGTGCCGAGGGTGAGGCCCGCGCGATCCTGCAGGTCTTCGACGCCATCCACGAGGGTGACGCCGACAGCAAGCTGCTTGCATACCAGTACCTGCAGATGCTGCCCGAGATCGCCAAGACCGACTCGAACAAGATCTGGTTTGTGCCCACCGAGTTCACGGGTGCGCTCAAGTCGGTCAGTGCCGCATTTGGTGGCGAGGAAGAGCCCGAGCCCCTGGTGCGTGACCCCGAGAAGGCCAAGCGCAAGAGCTCGATCACCTCAGTCCTCGCGGACCCGCGTGTGGCACTCGAAGAGGCCCGTCGCATGGCGGAAAGCGTGAGCGCCGATGCCGAGTCTGCCGGGTCGGGAAGCGGAAGCCCGTTCGACCCCAAGGTCGAAAAGGGCCAGCAGCCCAGCTAAGTAGGAACGTGCACGACCGCAGGGCCCTCGGGAGACCGGGGGCCCTGTCTCATGCCTGCGAGTGGCGCGATCTGTACCGGCTCGTTGGGCGTCTGACACTTCGGTGGCTCAATACGTACCGGGGTGACTCGGCACGTGGCGAGTCGGTTGTCGCCCCACGCGGTACACATCCAACCACTACCGGACAATTGAGGCGCTCATGCGGTACAGATTGAGCCATTGGCGGGGGTGGGGCGCAGCAGGAGTGGAGGCAGCCGGAGTGGAGGCAGCCGGAGTGGAGGCAGTAGGGGTGGGGGCTCGAGTGCTGGGAGACTGGTGCGGTGCCCATTACTCACGTCACTGACGCCGCCGACGAGCGGCTTGCCGACTATCGCAGCCTGACGGATGTGGCGCTACGGCGCCGCATCGAGCCCGAGGGTGGCCTATACATGGCCGAGGGTGCGAAGGTGATCGAACGTGCCGTCGTCGCGGGGCATCTGCCGCGATCGATCCTCACCACGCAGAAGTGGCTGGACTCTGTTGCGGGCATGGTGACCCCCGATGTCCCCGTGTATGTCGCGCCAGATGCGGTGCTCGAGGCCGTCACTGGCTTTGAGGTGCACAGAGGCGCGCTCGCCGCGATGCATCGTCCCGAGGTGGCCTCCGTGGCCGATATCGTGCGTGATGCGAGGCTCGTGGTCGTGCTCGAGGGAATCGTTGATCACACAAATGTGGGCGCGATCTTTCGCTCGGTCGCGGGCTTGGGCGCCGATGCCGTGCTCGTCGCCCCCACGTGCGCAGACCCGCTGTACAGGCGTTCGGTCAAGGTGTCGATGGGGACCGTCTTTCAGGTGCCGTGGACGCGCATCGACCCGTGGCCCTCGGGCCTCGACGCGCTGCGCTCCGAGGGATTCACGATCGCGGCCCTCGCGCTGGCCGACGACGCCGTGTCACTCGCTGACTTTGCGGCTCAGGGGCATGGCAAGGTCGCCTTGCTCATGGGCGCCGAGGGTGACGGGCTTTCGAGGGGTGCACTCGTTGCAGCCGACCATGTCGTCACCATTCCCATGGCCGGCGGGGTTGACTCTCTCAACGTGGCGGCAGCGTCGGCCGTCGCCGTGTGGGCGCTGACCGCTCGTTAGACGTTCCCTGTCAGGAGGCCCCCGCCGCCTAGGCGGCTCTTGTCTCGTGGTCGAACGCGGGCTGCGTCAGTTCGCGGGAGGCTGCGCGCCCACGTGCTGAACGGTGAGTGCGCTGGCCGCGATTCCGCTCGTGACGGCGTCGTCGAGGGTTTCGCCGCGGAGGAGCGCCGCCGCGAGCGCGCCCGCGAAGGAGTCTCCCGCGCCGGTCGTGTCGACGACGGGCACCTTCTTGCCGGGGAAGTGCCGAGCAGGGGAGGCATCCGCCGCGATGGCACCGTCTCCGCCGAGGGTGATGACGACCGAACGACACCGTCGGGCGAGGGCATCGGCCGCACTGTGAGCCTGTTCGAGGGTGTCGCACGGCGCCTGAAGGAGCGACGCGGCTTCGCCGGCGTTGACCAGGAGGGGGTCGCACGTGCCGAGTAGGGCCTCAGAGATCTCGGCAATGGGGGACAGATTGAGCACGACGCGGGCGCCCGACGCCTGAGCCGCAAGGCATGAGAGCTCGACCACGGCGAGCGGAAGCTCGAGCTGCGTCAGGAGGACGGCCCCAGGCGTTACGAGGTCTGTGACGGTCGCGCTCACGCGGACGGGATCGAGTGTGGCGCTGGCCCCGGGGGCCACGATGATCGAGTTCTCGCCGTCCGCGGAAACGGTGATGAGGGCGACGCCACTCGGCATCGAGTCGACGTGGGTGACGCGAGAAACGTCGACGCCCTTGGCCTCAAGGTCGGCGAGCATCTGGTCGCCTGCCGAGTCGTCTCCCACCGCGGAGACGAACATCGTGGGAGCGCCCGCGCGGGCGGCCGCGACGGCCTGGTTCGATCCCTTGCCGCCGGTTCCCGTCTCGTAGGAGTGGCCCAGGATGGTCTCCCCGGGGAGGGGGTGCTTGTCGACGAAGACCACATGGTCCCGGTTCACGGTGCCCAGGACGATGAGTGGTGCGGGTGTAGATCCTGAGTCAGGGTCGAGGGCGGTAGCGAGGCTCATGTCCCGATCCTTTCGTCGTGGGGCGGGCGACGCTCGGCGATGAACGTACGCGGCCCGGCGAGGGGGAGGGGCGCTCTGTCGAGGACTTCCGCCTTTGATGCTATCGGAGTAGGGGTGAAACCGGCCCGGGCCCCCGGGTAGCGCCACGTCGGCCCTCGATGCGATACTCGAACACACGTTCGAAGAGGAGTCGATGATGAGTGTGGTGCCGGCGGAGGCCTCGCGAGGCGACCGCTTGAGCGCCGCGCGGGCCGCGCTTAAGGGTGCGGAGGAGCGGCTCTCAACCACGCGGCTCGCGTGGGATGCGCCCAGGCTTCCCCTCGCGGAGAGCCTCGCGCCAGTGTTGCCTGACGGACTGCGTCGCGGCCAGGTGGTCGCGGTGACGGGGTCTACGTCGCTCATGCTCGCGCTCGCGGGGGAGGCCTCGAGGGCGGGGTCGTGGACCTCGATGATCGGGATGCCGCATGCGGGGATCCTGGCGGCGGCTGGGCGTGGCGTTGACCTGACTCGTCTCGCGCTCGTTCCTCATCCGGGGATCCATGCGGCGGCTGTCGTGGGGGCCTGCATCGACGGCATGGACGTGGTGCTGCTGGGGCCTCGGCTGGCGATGTCCGATGCCGACCGCCGCCGCGTCATGGCGAAGGCCAGGGAGGGCGGCAGCGTTCTTATTGTCGCGGGTTCCTGGCCTGGCGCGCATGCGGTGCTCGAGGTGAAGGGCGTGCGATGGGGTGGCCTGGGCGCGGGGGACGGGCGGCTGCGTCACCGCGAGTTGACGGTTGCGATTGAGGGGCGCGCCAGGGGTGCCGTAAAGATGGTGACGATTGCGGTCGACGTCGATCGTCAGTGGAGGGGCTCGCCGAATAAGGAGGGGCTCTCGGGTGGTGTCGCGAAGGCCGGCGCGGGTGAGTCCTGGACGCGCCCGTCGATGGGTACATCGTGATGGTCGCCACCGTGCGTCGGGCGGTGCTGTGGGTGCCCGACTGGCCCGTGGTTGCCGCGATGGCGGCCGCGGGTGTGGGGGTTGACGCTCCGGCTGCGGTGCTTCACGGGAGGGGCATGGTCGCGGTCTCCGCTGCGGCGCGGGCCGCGGGGGTGAGGCGGGGCATGCGCAAGCGTCATGCGCAACGGGCGTGCCCTGAGCTCACGATCCTGCCGCACGATGAGGGCCGGGACGCCCGCGAGTTTGAGGCGGTAGCGGCGGCGGCCGAACGGGTGGTTTCTGGTGTTGAGATCTCTCGTCCGGGACTGCTGATGATTCCGGCCAACGGGGCCGCGCGCTTTCACGGGTCGGAGGACGCCCTCGCCGAGGCACTCGTCACGGGAGTTGCCGACGATGCCGCGTATGAATCGTGTGTGGGGGTGGCGGACGGGCTCCTTGCGGCAATCGCCGCCGCCCGCGCTTCGGTGCTGGTCCCCGCAGGCGCGTCGCGTGATTTTCTTGCTCCGTATGGGGTGGGGACGCTTGCGCTCGCGGCGATGGAGCGTCTTCAGCGCGTCGCAGTAGAGGACCTGGTGAGTGTGTTGGTGAGGCTCGGCCTCGGCACGCTCGGTGACTTTACGGCGTTACCCCTCTCTGACGTGATCGCGAGGTTTGGCGCGGTGGGGGCGTGGGCGCATCGCATTGCGCGCGGAGAGGACGTCGCGCCGCCCGTGCTGCGCCGTAGCGAGGACGACATCGCCGTGGAATACGTCTTTGAGGAGCCTGCGCAGCGCGTCGAGCAGTTCGCCTTGGTGGCTGCCTTCATCGCCGAGCAGCTGGATGCGGCGCTCTTGGCCTCCGGGGTGCGATGCGGTCGAGTGCGCATCACCGCGCGCACCGAAAAGGGCGACGTTCTCGAGAGGGTGTGGCGCACCGATGTAGGCGTGCGCGCAGGGGCCTTCGCGAAGCACATGGCGGATCGCGTGCGCTGGCAGCTTGAGGGGTGGCTTTCGGGAACGGCGACGGGGCCTGAGCCTGCGCCCCTGGTGTCCCTTGCGTTGACGGCCGAGGATGTGGTGCTCCTTGGCTCCGAGCAGGCGTACCTGTGGGGAGGGGCCTCGGGTTCCGATGCTAAGGCTCACCGATCCCTGGAGAGGGTCCAGGGGCTGCTCGGGGTCGAGGGCGTGCTGTCGGTGCGGGAGCAGGGTGGGCGTAGCCCCCGTGACCGTGTTCAGGCACTGCCGTGGGGTCAGGAGGGCCAGACTCCCAGGAGTCTTGGACATCCGTGGCCCGGCCGCATTCCCGAGCCGGCGCCCGCCACCGTGTTCGCCACCGCGGAGCCGCTGGCGGTATTGGACGCTGGCGGTCGACCGGTGGTGGTGGACCGCAGGCTTGGCATCAGCGCCCCTCCCACGTGGGTGAGGCGCCAGGCGGATCCGCGCGACGGGCTGGCTCGCGCGGTGCATCGCCATCCCTCCTCGGGGCACGTGGGTGGCTCCGAGGGTCCGGTGTGGGGTGCCGCCCGACCCGTCGAGGCCTGGGCGGGCCCTTGGCCGGTTTCCGAGCGCTGGTGGGCCGAGGACGGGTCTAGGCGCGCCTATGTGCAGATCGCCCTGCGAGAGGGCGAGGGGGAGCTGGGCCTGGCGGTGCTCGCGGCGTTCACTGCGGGGGGTTGGGTGCTCGAGGCGATCTACGACTAGACGATCTACGACTAGACGATCTACGACTAGGTGGTCTGCGGCGATGCGATCTGCGGCGATGCGGTATTCGAAGGGGCGGTCGCCGCACTCATTCACTCATGCGAGAATCGAACATATGTTCGAATCAATGGGTGCAATGGGGTCGTGGCAAGGATGACCGAATGCGTGGACTACGCGGAGCTGCACGCCCACTCGGCCTTCAGCTTTCTCGATGGCGCGAGCCAGCCCGAGGAGATGGCCGCAGAGGCCGGCCGCCTGGGGCTGTCCGCCATGGCACTCACGGATCATGACGGGCTCTACGGCGTGGTGCGTTTCGCCAACGCGGCCCGCGCTGTCGGGATGCCCACCGTCTTCGGATCGGAGCTTCACCTGAGTGTTCCCGATGGCCCCGGTGGACGCCCCGTGCTCGACCCGCCTACGGGTGTGCCCGACCCGCGCGGGGGCCACCTCGTGGTGCTCGCGCGTGGCGCCTCCGGCTATGCGAGGCTCTCGCGTGCGATCGGTATGGCCCACCTCGCGACGGGAGAGAAGGGGCTGGCTCACTACACTCTCGAGTCCCTCGCCGAGGCGGGGGCGGGGGAGTTTGTAGTGCTCACGGGATGCCGTAAGGGCGTGGTCCGGAGGGCGCTCGCGGGCATCGGCGTGCCGGGGGTGGGGCCAGACGCTCATGCCAGGGGGGTGACACGCGAGGGTTTCGCCGCCGCGCGGAGCGAACTCGATAGGCTCTCCGCACTCTTCGGGCGTGAGGGCGTGGCCGTGGAGATCACCGATACGGGCCAGCCTCACGACTCCGAGGTGAATGACGCGCTCGCGAACCTCGCCTTCGACGCGGGGCTTACCCTCGTGGCCACCACGAATGCCCACTACGCGACGCCCAGGGACGCGGATCTCGCCTCGGCTCTCGCGGCGGTGCGCGCGCGGTCCTCTCTCGACGATATGGATGGATGGCTTCCTGGCAGTCCAGGGGCACACCTGCGTAGCGCGGGGGAGATGCTGTGGCGGCATCGGCGTCATCCGCAGGCCGTGACCGCGGCCTCTCGCCTCGCCGCCGAATGCGCCTTCGACCTGCACCTCGTGGCGCCCAAGCTTCCTCCGTATCCGGTACCCGAGGGACACACCGAGGCCACGTGGCTGCGCGAACTGACGTATCGAGGCGCGCGCGAGCGGTATGGGCCACCCGACAGGGAACGCATGCCGGGCGCCTGGAAGCAGATCGAGCACGAGCTCGCCGTGATCGAAGCCCTCGACTTTCCCGGCTACTTCCTCATCGTTCACGACATCGTGAGCTTTTGCCGTAGGTCCGACATCCTGTGCCAGGGACGAGGCAGCGCCGCCAACAGCGCGGTCTGCTACGCGCTGGGCGTCACTGCGGTTGACGCCGTCACGCACGGGCTGCTGTTCGAGCGCTTCCTGGCCCCCGAGCGGGACGGGCCGCCCGACATCGACGTCGACATCGAGTCGGATAGGCGCGAGGAGGTCATCCAGTACGTCTTCAAGCGCTTCGGCCGCATTAACGCGGCCATGGTCGCCAACGTGATCCAATACCGCCCACGCTCCGCCGTGCGTGATGCCGCGCGGGCGCTCGGTTACGACGTGGGGCAACAAGATGCGTGGTCCAAGTCGATCGACAGGTGGTCGACGCTGCGCAGCGATCAGGAGGCTCACGAGGCGTGGGCGGCCACGCAGCGCGATGCGATGTGGCCCGAGCCCACGCCGGTGGCCGAGCTCGACCACATCCCCGTGCCGGTCATAGACCTCGCTGAGCGGTTCCTGCGCCTGCCCCGGCACCTCGGAATCCATCCGGGAGGCATGGTGTTGTGCGACCGGCCCGTGATCGACGTGTGCCCGGTCGAATGGGCGCGCATGCCTGGCCGGACCGTGCTGCAGTGGGACAAGGACGATTGTGCCGATGCAGGCCTGGTCAAGTTCGACCTCCTCGGGCTGGGAATGCTCTCAGCCCTGAGGTACGCCTTTCACTCGGTGTGGGAGACGGAGCGTGAGGAGATTGGGCTTCACTCCCTGCCCCAAGAGGACGAGGCGGTGTACGACCTGCTCTGTGCGGCGGACACCGTCGGCGTCTTCCAGGTCGAGTCGCGCGCGCAGATGGCGACCCTGCCCCGCCTCCGGCCGCGCCGGTTTTACGACATCGTCATCGAGGTGGCGCTCATCAGGCCCGGCCCCATTCAGGGTGGGTCCGTACACCCGTATATCAACAGGGCCCGGGGGCGCGAAGAGGTCACGTACCTCCACCCGCTGCTCGAGAAGTCGCTTGCCAAGACGCTCGGCGTACCGCTGTTCCAGGAGCAGCTGATGCAGATGGCGATGGACTGCGCCGGATTCGACGGTGCGATGGCCGATCAGCTGCGCAGGGCCATGGGTTCCAAACGCAGCCCCGAACGCATGGAGGCGCTGCGGGCACGCTTCATGGTGGGGGCGAACTCCAAGGGAATCACTGCCGAGGTGGCGCACCAGATCTTCGACAAGCTCAAGGCCTTCTCAGACTTTGGCTTCCCCGAATCGCACTCGTTCTCGTTCGCCTATTTGGTGTACGCGTCGAGCTGGCTCAAGGTGCGCAAGCCCGCTGCCTTCTATGCGGGACTGCTTGCGGCTCAGCCGATGGGTTTCTATAGCCCGCAGTCCCTTGCCGCGGACGCCCGCCGCCATGGACAGGTGGTCTTGCGGCCGTGTGTGTCGCGCTCCGAGGTCCTCGCGGGCGTCGAGCGGCTCGACGAGCCCTTCGAGACCCCCGCCGAAGCGCGGACGGATCTGCAGGCCTTGACGCGCGTCGACCGGCATCTTGCGGTCAGGATGGGACTGGCCGCGGTCAAGGGACTCGGGGCGGACGCCGCCCAGGCGATTGTCGACGCGCGGGCAGGAGGGCCGTTTGTCTCTCTCGCAGACATGGCGAGGCTGGTGCGGGTGCGCAAGGGTGGCTTCCAAGGCGCGGTGCAAAGGGCTCAGGCGGAGGCGGTCGCCGCGGTGGAGGGACTCGGAGACATTGGTGCGAGATCGCTCAACAAGGCCGAGTGGGAGGCTCTCGCCACCTCGGGAGCGCTCGAGACGCTGGGCGTGAGCAGGCGCGAGGGCCTGTGGGCGGCGGGACTTCTCGCGCTCGAGGGTCCGGAGACTCTTCCTGGCGTCGTGCCAGGGGTCGATGCCCCCCAGCTGCCGGTCATGTCCGCCGTCGAGGAGGCCGTCGCCGATGTGTGGGCGCACGGAGTGTCAGTAGACAGTTATCCCACTATCTTTGTGCGCGAGGGGCTGGACCGCCAAGGAGTGCTACGCGTTGCCGAGGTGTTATCCCACGAGGCGGAGCGTCGCATCAGCGTCGCGGGGGTGGTTACTCACCGGCAGCGTCCGGGCACGGCCAAGGGCGTCACCTTCATCTCCCTTGAGGACGAGACGGGGTTCCTTAACGTCATTTGCTCTCAAGGCGTGTGGCGGCGCTATCAGGCCGTCGCGAGGAGCGCCCAGGCGCTCGTCATTAGGGGGCGCATTGAGAGGGCCGACGGGGCCACGAATTTGGTGGCTGAACACCTTGCGCCCCTGAGCCTCAAGGTCCCTGCCAAGAGTCGTGACTTCCAGTAGCCGCGACGTCCCATAGCCGGCCGGGCCCAGCGAAAACGACAAGAGGCGCCACCACCTGAGTGGAGACGCCCCTGATCGATTCGGAGACTTAGACGAGGTGGACCGCTACGGTCACACCAGCCACGACGATGGCCTCCATGGACATGAGCTTGACCAGGATGTTGAGTCCAGGTCCCGAGGTGTCCTTGAACGGGTCGCCCACGGTGTCGCCGATGACGGCGGCCTTGTGTGACTCGGAACCCTTGCCACCGTGGTGGCCTTCCTCGATGTACTTCTTGGCGTTGTCCCACGCGCCACCGGAGTTCGCCATGAACATCGACAGCGAGAAGCCTGCGGCGGCAGCACCCGCGAGCAGCCCAAGCACACCTGGCACGCCGAACACGAGGCCCATGACCACAGGGGCGGCGATCGCGAGGATGGACGGAATCATCATTTCCCGCTGGGCGGCCTTGGTCGAGATCTCGACGCAACGCGCGTAGTCGGGCTGGCCTTCGCCGCTCATGATGCCGGGGATCTCCCTGAACTGGCGGCGGACCTCGTCGACCATCAAGCCCGCTGCGCGGCCAACGGCCTTCATGGTGAGCCCCGAGAACACGAACGCGAGCATCGCTCCCAGGAACATGCCGATGATGACCTTGGGGTTGATGAGCACCACTTCGAAGCGCGACATCATGTCCATGAGATCGAGGGCCTGGAGCTGGTCCTGTGCGGTAGACACGATGACCGAGCCATCGGGGAACGTGTAGTCGCTGCCTCGATCGAGCACGTGCGAGATGCCGATCTTGACCTCTTCGAGGTAGGACGCCATGAGCGCGATGCCCGTGAGGGCTGCCGAGCCGATCGCGAAGCCCTTGCCCGTCGCCGCAGTGGTGTTACCCAGCGAGTCGAGAGCGTCGGTGCGCTGGCGCACCTCGGGAGGCAGGCCCGCCATCTCGGCGTTGCCGCCTGCGTTGTCCGCGATCGGGCCGTACGCGTCGGTCGCGAGCGTGATGCCAAGCGTCGACAGCATGCCGACCGCGGCCATACCGATGCCGTACAGGCCGAGGCTCATGGTGTCGGTGCCGAACGAGTAACCCGAGGCAAAGAAGTACGCGAGCCCTGCGCCCATCGTGACGGCGATCGCGGGGATCGCGACGGAGAGCATGCCCTCGCCGAGGCCGGAGATGATCACAGTGGCTGGGCCAGTCTTCGAGGCCTCGCCGATGCGCTTGGTGGGGGAGTATGCCTGGGACGTGTAGTACTCGGCGGCCCGGCCGATCGTGATGCCGGTGAGCAAACCGGCGATCAGGGCGAGCCACAGTCCCCAGAGGTTGGGCATGTGCATCGAGGAAAGCACCCCGAGCGAGGCCACGGCGATCATGACGGCAGAGCCATTGACTCCGCGACCGAGCGAAGCGAGAAGCTGCTTAGGCGTAGCGCCCTCGTCGGTGCGTACAAAGAACACGCCGATCACGGAAAGCAGTGTGCCGAGCGCACCGATGACCATCGGAGCCACGACGGCCTTGAGCTGAATGTCGGCCCCAGAGGTCACGTACGCCGCTGCGCCAAGGGCAGCCGAGGCGAGAATGACGCCCACGTAGGACTCGTAGAGGTCGGCACCCATGCCGGCCACGTCGCCCACGTTGTCGCCCACGTTGTCGGCGATGGTGGCGGGGTTGCGCGGGTCATCCTCCGGGATGCCAGCCTCGATCTTGCCGACCAGGTCGGCTCCCACGTCAGCGGCCTTGGTGAAGATGCCTCCACCCACACGGGCGAACAGCGACTGCACTGCGGCACCCATGCCGAACGTCAGCATGGTGGTGGTGATCACGACCACCTGGTGTGCGTCCTCGGTGCCGTAGAAGCGGGTGAGGATCAGGAACCAGATGGCGATGTCGAGAAGGCCAAGGCCCACAACCGTGAGGCCCATGACCGCACCGGAGCGGAACGCGACGCGCAGGCCAGCGTTCAGCGACGTACGGGCCGCATTGGCCGTTCGAGCCGAGGCGTAGGTCGCCGTGCGCATGCCGATGAATCCGGCCAAGCCGGAGAAGAGGCCTCCGGTGAGGAACGCGAAGGGCACCCACGGGTTCTGCATGTGGAACCCGTAGGCGATCACGCAGAATACGAGTGTCAGCGACACCAGCACGATGCCGACGACCTTGTATTGCTGCTTGAGATACGCGATAGCGCCGGCACGCACGTGGGCGGCGATGCGTGCCATCTCGTCGGTGCCTTCCGACTCCTTCATCAATTCGCGGAAGAAGCCGTATGCGGACCCGAGCGCCACGATGGACGCTATGGGGACCAGCCAGAACCAGGCGGGCATGAGAATACCTTTCGGTGGTGCGTGTGGGGGTTTGGGGGCCTATTGGCCGAAGGTCTCTTGGGCTGAGCGCCACCAGGCGAGGTGCTCACGCTCGAGCGTGTCCCTGCTGGGCAAGGGGAACGCGGTGATGCCGGTGGAATCACCCACGAACACGCCGTTGCGGATGGTGCGGAACAGCACCTCTTGAGTCATCTGCCGCAGCACCGTCTTATTGGCCTTCGCGGGCGTCTTGGCAAGCTCGCGCAGGCAGTCGCGCAGGTGACCGATGTTGGGGTACGGAAGATTGTCGATGTCCTGGTGATCGGGGTTGTTCTTGAGGTTGCCGAGGGTAAGTTCGGTGAACGCGATGCGCGGCACGTGTACGTTGCTCGCGGTGTCGGTGATGAAGCCACCGAACTCCTCGGGGTTCAGGTGCGAAACGATGCGCGGGTTCACGGGGCAAAGCTCTTGGTACAGGTGAGTCCGGTCTTCGCCATCCGCGACGAACTCCTGTGGCTTAATCGTGAGCACTCGACCGTCGTCTGTTGCCAAGTGCAGAGCGGTCAGCGCGTCGCGCGGAACCCGCTCAAGCACGCGGTAAATCGACAAGTACAACGAGCTCTTGGGCCGTCCGTCGGAGTGTGCGACGCACCGCGCTTCGACATCTTCCAACGGGAATCCGGCGTCGGCGATCTTGTCGCGGTCCACCGAGAAGAAAATGGCCTGGCCACGTGAACGCTTGGCAGAGCCGATCGCGTAGTAGAGCCCAAAGTCCTCGGGCGCAAGCATCGACGCCACAAGGGCCTCGGGTATGAGCGATAGGTAAAGGTACGTGGACATAGTTGACTCCCGTCGACGGTGACGCCTTATCTGACGGTAGGGCCACAAGGGGGCTTCGCGCGAGGCCTTTGGTCCGTGGGTGCGGAGGCCGGGGGATTTCCGCATGCTGTGAGGGTGTGAGTGGTCGTGCGGTCATCGCGGCCTAGGCAGGCGTTCTGTGGTGGCCTCGATGGCGTGCTAGCATTCAGGTCGCGCTCGGGAGCCCACCACGGTTCTCGAGCCCACTCGTCCGGGTGGCGGAATTGGCAGACGCGCTAGCTTGAGGTGCTAGTGCCCGAAAGGGCGTGGGGGTTCAAGTCCCCCCTCGGACACCAGATTGACGTGTAAGTCCCCGCGTGGCGCGGCAGGCGTAAGCGCACGACCATGACTGGGGGAGGGCCATTGGCAAACGACACCCATCTTGAGGTGCGCGAGCGGCTCCACGGTCGGATCATCGTACGCCTTGAAGAAATGGCCTCTCGGTTCGATGATTCCAGGCGCAGTCGCCTCATTTTGGGCCTCGTTTACCTCGCGCTCGCTGTAGCGATCGTTGTCCCCGCGATATTTGGCGGCGGGCAGGCGATGTCGCGCATCGACGAGCCGACGCATGCCGACTTCGCATACCAGGTGGCGTACGGGCATATCCCCGCTCAGGGCGACGTGATTGCCCCGGAGATTCGATCGATTTGGGCCTGCATGGGTCAGGAGCGGTATTCGCTGCCGCCGTGTGGAGCGGAGCCCTACTTGTGGCGCTTCCCCTATGAGGCGGACCAGTACAACTTCTCACACCCGCCGCTGTACTACGCGATGGTCGGGCTTCCTGCTCGTGCCGTCGACGCAGTCACGCCTCTCAACTTTGTTGAGGCCGCACGGCTCTCCGGAATTCTGTGGCTCGCTGCAGGCATGTTCATGCTCTACGTCGCGCTGCGGCGTTGGCGAGTGGACCCCGCTGTGGCGATGGTGGCGCCTCTTCTCCTCGTGTCGTTCCCGAGGGTCTTGCACGCGTCCACGACAGTGAACCCGGATGCGACGGCGCCCCTCGCGGGAGCACTCGCCCTGTGGCTGGCGGCCAAAATCTTCCTTGAGGATGATCACGGTTGGCTCTTACCCGTGGTTCTCACCGGCCTCGTGGGGATGACCAAGTTCATCACCACCATCCCATTCGTGGCGCTGGCGATCCTCGCGATCGCCCGGGCGCTGCGCGACCATGGGTTCCGCGGGTTGCGGCGAGCGCATTGGATCCTTCCGTTGGCGGTCGCCGGCTCGATCCTGATTCCCTATATCGCTTGGGCGCTATTCCAGGCTCCGCGCGGAGACCCTTTGTGGGAGAACCCTCTTGTGGGTATCAACACCAGGGATGTCCTGGGCTTACCGGGTTCCGAGTGGATCGAGACACTCTTCGTAGGCTTCAACCTGGCCTCCGACTATTACGTCCAACCTCCGCTCGACATCGCTCTTCTCGTGGCGTGGACGAGGCTGCTGAACGTCTTGGTGATTGGCGCGATGATGGCCGTTGTCGTGGCATTCGTCAAGGAACCAGCCCGACGGTCGCTTGGGTGGCTTTTGGGCCTCGGCGCGATCCTCTACCCCCTGGCGGTCCAGGTTCAGGCGTATATGAACACGTCGGTGCCCCAGTACTTTCCAAACCCGACGGGGAGATACGGGCTTGCCCTGATTCCTGGAGCTATCGCGTGCTTGGTGATGGCGGCAATCAAGGCGGGTTATCGGCGCACCGTCTATCTGCTGTCCTTCACCGGATTGATCGTGGTCATCGTCGTCATCTCCGCGGGCCTCCAGCGCGCCTAGGCGCGCCCCGCGGAGCGTGCTGCGATAGCGGGCTCCACGCGAGCGGGCCGCAGTAGTATGACCGCATGCCAGACGTGTCGGTGACCTCGATCACTCAAGACCTCATTCGCATGGATACCTCCAACTATGGGGATGAGCCTGGGCCGGGAGAGCGCGTCGCGGCCGACTATGTAGCGTCCTTCCTGGCAGACCTCGGACTTGATCCCACCATTCGTGAGTCCGAACCTGGGCGCGCGAGCCTCACGGCGCTGTGGGAAGGCGAGGATCGCAGCCGCCCGCCGCTCGTTGTCCACGGTCACCTTGACGTGGTGCCAGCGTTCCCCGAGGACTGGTCGGTCGACCCCTTTGGAGCCGAGATCAAGGACGGAATGATCTGGGGCCGCGGGGCGGTCGATATGAAGGGTGTCGACGCGATCTACCTCGAGGCCGTGCGCCGGCTGATCACCTCGGGACGTAAGCCGCAGCGTGACATCGTCCTGGCGTTCTTTGCCGATGAGGAGCATGGGGGTAGGCGGGGCTCCGAGTGGATGGTGAAGGAGCACCCCGAGGACTTCAGGGGAGCGACCGAGGCCATCAGCGAAGTCGGCGGATTTTCTATTCACATCGGCGATAAGCGCACGTACCTTATCCAGACCGCCGAAAAGGGCCTTCAATGGCTCCGATTGGTGAGCAGTGGGGTCCAGGGGCATGGTTCGCTTGTCCACGGCGACAATGCCGTCGCTCACCTCGCCGGTGCGATGTCGCGCATCGCCGCATATGAATGGCCGCTCGACGTGTCTCCGACGGTGGAGACCCTCTTGAGGGGTGCTGGGGAGCTGCTGGGCATCGAGTACGAGCCCACCGAGGAACGCGTCGCCCAGATCATCGCGGGATGCGGGCCCGTGAGCGGCATGATTGGCGCGTCGGTCCGCAACACGTCGAATCCGACGATGTTCGATGCGGGATACAAGGTGAACGTGGTCCCCGACACCGCGGTGGGTTTTGTCGACACCAGGTTTCTCCCTGGCCAACAGGAGCAGGTGCTCCGGACCGTTGAGGAACTCGCAGGCACTCACGTCAAGGTCGAGCAATACATCACGGCACGCGCGATGGACGTGCCGTTTGAGGCGACGCTCGTCAACAAGATGATCGCGGCGCTCCATACGGCCGATCCCGAGGCCGCGGTGCTGCCGTACATGATGATGGGCGGCACGGACAACAAGGCCCTGGCGGCGATCGGGATTGCAGGCTATGGCTTCGCCCCGCTCAAGCTCCCGACAGGCCTCGACTTCTCGGCGCTGTTCCACGGGATTGACGAGCGAGTGCCGATCGAAAGCCTCGAGGTGGGCACGGACGTCATGGAACAATTTTTGCTCGACTGCTAGCGCGCCGCGAGCCGCGGCCGCCGATGGGCCTTAGATGGTGTCGGTGCGCTCCACGCGCATTGAGCGCCTTCGAAGCCAGACCCGGCGGGCGCCGCCGATGAACACGAGGCTCCGCGCAAGCTCCCACCGACCCTGTTCAGCCTGTTCGGCGAGCACCTGAGTGGCCTCGGTGCGGGAGATCGAGAGGGGAATATCGACCACCCTCCACTGAGTGTGGGGCTTTCCCTGTGGGCGTTCCCGGCGTGGATTGATGGCGTGCCCCGTGGCGATGTGCACCGCGTCTGTCATTTTTCTCCCATCTCACCGTGTTGTCGGAGTAACGTCATGCCTATGAGCACTCAAGCACGCGAGGCACTTCTGCACCTAACGGCAGCACTTGAGGCCCACCTTGAGGCCGTCGAGTCTCGTCGCAGTTCGGAGGACGCCTCCGTTGACGACGCCTTCGACGTGGTTGCTGAGGCGTTCGAGCGGTATGAGGACGAACTCGAAGAGGGATTCGGCGAATCGCTCCCCATAGTGCTTGATGATGGGGCGGGCGAGGCCTTCGACGACGAAGAGGACGACGAAGATGACGACGAAGAGGACGACGAAGATGACGACGAAGATGACGACGACGAAGACGAAGACGAAGACGAAGACGAGTCAGACGCTGAAGAGCTGGTAGTCGACGAGAACCTCGACGGGCACGCGACCGAGGACGAGGACGAACTCGACGACGATATTGAGGCCTTCAACCTGCGATAGGGCATATCCACAGCCTCCTCCGCCTTCTTCAACGCGCCTTCGTCAATGCCTAGCGCCGCTCGGGGTATCCAATCGGTGGTGCGGTGACATCGTCCAGGGCCGTCCGGATCTGATCTGGAAGAGTGAGGTCCTCCGCGTTGAGGCTCGCCACGAGTTGCTCGGCCGTCCGGGCGCCCACGATCGCCGACGCGACGCCTGGGGCGTCACGAACCCAGGCTAGGGCGACCTCGTGAGGAGTGCGTCCCAGCCCCTCGGAAGCGGTTGTCAGCGCGGAGACGATCGCGGCGGATCGCGGGTTGAGGTAGGGCTCGACGAATCCCGAGAGGTGGTCCGAGGCCGCCCTGGAGTCCGCGGGTATCGCGTGTGCGTATTTTCCCGTGAGCACACCACGTCCGAGTGGCGACCACGCAAGGATCCCCATCCCCAACGCCTTCGCTGCGGGCACGACCTCGCGCTCGATGCCGCGTTCGAGAAGCGAATACTCCATCTCAGTGACGGCGGGGACTGCTCCTGGCCTGGCAAGCGTCGCGGCACGCGCCATCGCCCATGCGGGGAAGTTTGACAACCCGACCTGCCGGGCCTTGCCCGTCGTCAGGGCGACTTCGAGCGCGTGCATCGTCTCGTCGAGGGGCGTGATGGGATCGAAGGCGTGCACTAACCACACGTCCACGTGGTCCGTGTTGAGGCGCAACAGTGAGGCGTCGAGGGTGTCGAGGAGCGCGCCCCTCGAGGCATCGATCACTCCGCCTTCGGGCGTTCTCCTCACGCCGGCCTTGGTGCAGATCTGGATGTCGGAACGGCTAAAGGCGTCTCCGAGCAGGGAGCCGATCACGTGCTCCGAGCCGCCATCCGCGTAGGTGGCGGCCGTGTCCACGAGGGTGCCTCCCGCGTCGACAAAGGCACCAAGCAGGCGCGATGCCTCGTCGATCGAGGTGTCGCGCGACCATGTCATGGTGCCAAGCGCGAGGCGCGAAACCTCGGCGCCGCGTGATCCGAGTCGTCTCACTTGCATGCGTGTGAATTTACCTGCGCGCGCCGTGTCTATCGGGGAGACGCGCGGGACGTATCGTGAGCGACATGAGTTGGTGGGAGGCCGTCGTCCTGGGCCTAGTACAGGGTCTGACCGAGTTTCTTCCCGTTTCGTCATCGGCGCACATCAGGGTGATTGGCCCGCTGTTGCCCAACGGTGGCGATCCGGGTGCGGCGTTCACGGCGATTATCCAGCTGGGGACCGAGGCCGCAGTCTTGCTGTACTTCCGCAAGGACATCGCGAGGATTATCGCGGCGTGGTTCCGCGCGCTCATTGGCGAGCACGGGAAGGACACAGCATCCCGCTTTGGCAAGGGCGACGCCGACGCCAAAATGGGCTGGTGGGTCATCCTCGGCTCGGTGCCGATCGTCTTGCTCGGGCTTGCTTTCCAAGATGCCATCGAATCGAGACTGCGCTATCTCCTTCTGACGGCCGCGGTGCTCGCGGTCTTTGGCGTCATCCTGGGCTGGGTCGACAAGGTGCGCCCCTCGACCAGGGAACTCACCTCGCTGCGCGCACGGGACGCGATCGTGTTGGGCCTCGCACAGGCGGGAGCGCTGATCCCCGGTGTGTCCCGCTCGGGCGGGACCATCACGATGGGTCGCTGGCTGGGGCTGACGAGGGAGGCCGCGGCTCGCTACTCGTTCCTCCTGGCTATCCCCGCGGTGTTGGGTTCGGCGCTGTTCCAGGCGGCTACGGGTGTGGGCGAACTTACGGCCGCTGGCGGTCCCGGAATCACAGCGACCATCATCGGGACCGTCGTCTCGTTTGTCGTCGGATACTTCGTCATCGTGTGGTTCCTGAGACTCATCACGACTCGCTCGTTCATGCCGTTCGTGATCTATAGGCTCGGATTCGCAGCCGTGATCGTGGTGCTGGTTGCCACGAACACGATCTCGGCCACCGCTTGAGGCGGCTACTGCTTGCCGAGGCCACCGTCTCGACGACGGAGGAACTGTTCAAACTCGGCTGCGATCGCATCGCCGGAGGCCTCGGGCAGGCTCGCCTCATCCATGAGGGACTCGAGCTGTGACACATGCGCCGCGATCTCGTCGTCTTCCTCGGTGAGTTCGTCGGCGCCGCGTTGCCACGCGTCGGCCTCCTCGCGTAAGTCTTCAAGCGTGACCGGTACGCCCACGATGCGTTCGAGCTGGGTGAGGAGCGCGAGGGTTGCCTTGGGGCTAGGCGGGTGCGCCACATAGTGGGGGACACCCACCCACATCGACAGAACCGTGATGCCGCGCAAGGTCGCCTCGTGGCCCAGAACGCCGACAATGCCCGTGGGCCCCTCATAGTCTGACGATTCGATCCCATAGAGCGTGCGGGCCTCGGGATCGTCGGACGATACGAACGTGGGGAGCGGGCGCGTATGCGGGACATCGACCAAGAGGGCGCCGCATGTGATGAGGGTCTTGACCTCAAGGTCCTCCGCGTAGTCGAGAATCTCACCGCAGAACTGTCGCCACCGCATCGAGGGTTCGATACCCCGCACGAGTGAGACCCGTCGTTCCGGCGTCGACACTCTGGCGCACGTCGACACCACCGTGCCGGGCCACGACATGAGGTGTTCGCCGTTGGGAAGCCGGGAGATCGTCGGCCTGCTCACCTGAAAGTCGTGGTATTCCTCGGGATCAAGGGTCCCGTATTCCTGCGCGTTCCAGGCCTCCGCGAGATGGTCCACTGCTAGCGAGGCTCCATTGCCGGCGTCGTTCCAACCCTCGAACGCCGCGATCATGATGGACTCGCGAGGCGCGCTGGGTGAGGCCGGAGGCAATGAACTCATCTCACCAGCCTAGACTGCGTGCCGTGACCATTCCCAAGACGCCGGCGGCCATCCTCTGGGATATGGACGGAACGCTGATCGATTCCGAGCCGTATTGGATCGACGCGGAGACGAGCCTTGCGGCTCGTTTCGGCGTGCCATGGACGTACGACGATGGACTCACCCTGGTGGGGAACTCGCTTGAGGTGTCGGCGCACATTCTCATGGAGCGCGGGGTGCGCCTGAGCCCCGAAGAGATCATCACCACCATGGTGAACGACGTGGCCGCGAGAGCGGCCGACCACATGCCCTGGTTGCAGGATGCGCGGGATCTGCTCAGTCTGGTCCTCGAAGCGAAGATTCCCTGCGCGTTGGTCACGATGTCGATTGGGCCTTTTGTCGCGGCTTTCCTGGAGTCGGCAGGACCAGTCTTCTCCGCAGTGGTCACGGGAGACGACGTGGCACACGGCAAGCCTCATCCCGAGGCGTACCTCTCCGCAGCAGCGCTTCTTGGCGTCGACGCGCGGGATTGCCTCGCGATCGAGGATTCCCCCTCGGGTACACGGGCCGCGGTCTCCTCAGGGGCCACCACGATCGGTGTACGAAGGCATGCGGACCTGCCCCAGCTGGAGGGGATGTCGCGTTGCGCGAGCCTGACAGGCCTCACGGTCGAGTCGCTCACCCGCATTCACGGAGGGCAGATCCGGATCGACGAGGGAGTCTAGGGCGAAGACCCCGGGCGCCAGGGAGGCACCTGCCGTTCTCCGTGCCAGCCCGGTCTCCCGCATCGGCGTGCGCCGGTGGGTCAGTGAACGTCGGCTAGACGCGTGGCGCCGCATCCGCCGCGGGCCGCACTCCGGTCGCCCGCTCCGTGGCGTCGGCATCGAGGGCGGGAAGTGTGCCGCCAAACTCGGGACACGCCGACTGAAAAGAGCACCAGGCGCATAGCCGTGAGGGCCTTGTCGGAAAGTCTCCAGCGGTCGCGCTGCGCTGAATCGCCGTCCAGGTGTCGCGGATCTGCGCCTCGACCGCGGCGAGATCGGCATCGGTGGGGGCTAGCTCCTTGACGCCGCCATCTCGCAGGTATAACAACCTCATGATGCTTGGCCTGCGACCCTGTGTCCGTTCGACGAGCAGCGCGTAGAAGCGCATTTGGAACTCGGCCTGCTGCCCATACCCAGCACGTGGCGTTTTTCCGGACTTGTAGTCAATGATTCGGATGGCGCCGTCCGGCGAGACGTCGATGCGGTCGACGACACCACGCAGCGCAGGACCAGACTCGAGCTCCGACTCGAGCCGCAACTCGCGCCCCGCGGGTTCGAGGCGCGCGGGGTTCTCGAGCGAAAAGTACATTCCCAGACGCGCGCCAGCGTCAGAAAAGAACGTTGCCTTCTCCACGGAATCCACGACCAGTTCCGCGACGGCGGGGTTCGCGGCGACGAGTCGGTCCCATTCGGGCCCCACGAGGGCGGTGGCAGACTCTCGCGTGCGCTGCGCCGCGGGCAGGTCGAAGAGGTGCTCAAGTACCGCATGGACGAGCGTCCCGAGAGTGGTCGCCCGCTGAGGGGGCTCCGGAATCTTGTCAATCGCACGTAGGCGATAAAGCAAGGGGCACTGAGCGAAGTCCCCTGCGCGTGAAGGGGAGAGTCCTGGTCGCGTTGGCATGTGTATCAGGGTAGGCCCGACGTCCGACGTGCCGTGGACCGGCTAGCGTGATCCCATGAGCGAGCGCAGGACAAAGGGCTTGGTGGCGGGCCGTGTTCTCGGCGCGCCCGTGATCGTGCAGCCGAGCACCCTGGTGATGCTGGCGCTGCTTTCCTACCTCTTTGCCTCTGCGGCGGGAGAGACCACGGCGCGGACGCTATCGATTGGACTGATGCTCGCGGCGTCGCTCATTGGCTCGGTCTTTCTTCACGAGGTCGCGCACGCGATCGCCGCCAGAGCCTTTGGGCGCGAGGTGGAAGAAATCGTGCTGACCCTGTGGGGCGGCCACACGAGTTTCGACGCGCGCGGAATCACGCCCATGGTCAACGGCGTCACTGCGCTTGCGGGTCCCGCCATGAACCTTGTGATCGCTGGGGTCGCTCGCCTCACCCTTGACGTCACCGGGGTCGGGGGGCTTCCCGGAGCTGTACTCGCGTACATGGCGTGGGCGAACCTGCTGCTTGCGATCTTCAACGTGCTGCCGGGGATCCCGATGGATGGCGGCAGGGTTCTCGAGTCCGCGGTGTGGGGCGCGACGGGCAACCGTTACAAGGGCACCCTGGTGGCGGCCTGGGCGGGACGCGCCGTCGCGGTCGGTGTGGTCATCTACGTCTTTGCCGCGCCGCTACTCCAAGGACGCACGCCTGGCCTCATTGACATCATCGGCGCGGTCTTCGTGTTCTCGATTCTGTGGCCCGCAGCCTCCTCGGCCATCGCGTTCTCCAAGTCGATGCTGCGTCGAGACGGGCTCACCGTAGGGGCGCTTATGGATCGAGCGGTTGCGGTGCCGTACACGGTGACCGTTCATGGCGCTCGACAAGCGGCCGAAGAAGCCGGCGTCCAAGAGATCGTCGTACTCGGCGCCGACGGTGCACCCGCGGGAAGGTTCTCCTACTCTCTGACCGAGCAGATTCCTGCCGAGTCGCGAGACCACACATCACTGCAGTCAGTGACGACTCCCGTCCCGCGCGGCGCTGACATCGCGGCATCGGCGACATCCGATGTCCTGATCCCGCAATTGCGTGAATGGTGGGGAAAGACGGATGTCCTCGTGGCGCGAGAAGGCGACGCCGTGGTCGGGATTCTGAAGCTCGTCGACGTCGTGGCGGCCCTGAGCTAGCCCCGTAGACTGGCGTCCATGGTTTCCCCAACGCCCGCCGGCGCAGCCGAGCGCCGCGGCCCCCTTCGTGCGGGAGACCGCGTACAACTGACGGACCCCAAGGGTCGGTTTCATACGATTGAGCTGGTCGCTGGCAAGACTTTTCATACCCACCGTGGTCAGTTCCATCACGATGACCTCATCGGCAAGCCCGAGGGCACAGTGGTCCGCAACACGGCCAGCGTCGACTACGTGGTCCTGCGCCCACTCCTGAGCGACTTCGTGTTGTCGATGGCTCGCGGTGCCGCGGTGGTGTACCCGAAGGACGCCGCGCAGATCGTGCAATTCGCGGACATCTACCCCGGCGCACGCGTCATGGAGGCAGGCGTGGGCTCGGGTGGGCTCACGATGTCACTCTTGCGGGCGGTGGGCGACGGCGGCGAGCTCACGTCGGTCGAGCGCCGCGAGGACTTCGCTGACATCGCGCGCGCCAACGTGGAGGCCTTCTTTGGCGGACCTCACCCAGCGTGGACATTGCTTCTCGGAGACTTTGACGAGCGGGCCATGGAGCGCGCTCCGGGGTCCGTTGACCGCGTGATCCTCGACATGCTTGCGCCGTGGGAGAACCTTGAGGCTGCGGCCCATGTTCTCGCCCCTGGAGGCGTGTTCCTCGCCTATGTTGCTACGGCCACCCAGCTTTCGCGGCTTGCTGAGGACATGAAGGCCACGGGTGACTTCACGGAACCCCAGGCGTGGGAGAACCTCATCAGGACATGGCACCTCGAGGGATTGGCCGTCCGGCCCGATCACCGCATGGTGGGGCACACGGGGTTTCTCCTGTCATCGCGGCGCATGGCGCCAGGCGTTGACGCGCCACTGAGGCATCGGCGTCCCGCGAAGGGCTCCTACCCCACGGACGTCGACTGGACTCCCGAGGACCTGGGCGAGCGGGCGGTGTCGGACAAGAAGATTCGCAGGGTAAGGCGTGACGTGACGGGCGGAAAGCCCGGGCAGGGACAGGAGTAAGCGTGACCGAGTTGCAGGACCACATCACGGCGCTTGAGAGGCGCAACAACGACCTCACCCGGTTGCTCGAGGCCGCCCGCGACTCGCTGGGCGAGATGCGGGTCAAGCTGGCCGAGGCCTCCGCGCCTCCGCAAACTTTTGCGACCTTTGTCCAATGGGCGGGAAAGTACGCGGACGTCGTCGCGAGCGGGCGCAAATTGCGCGTCGCAGTGATGCCTACCGTGAGCGACGAACTCACGCCGGGTGACGAGGTGCTCCTCAACGCGATGAGCGTCGTCGTGGGACGCGCGGAGCCCGAGCGCAGCGGCCAGGCGGCCATCGTTCGCGAGGTTCTTGACGATGCACGTGTCCTGGTGGTCTCGCGGGGCGAGGACGAGCGTGTGGTCTCCTTGATCGGTGGAGACGCGGCGGCGCGGGTCCACGAAGGTGACACGGTCATCATCGACCCACGCACCGGATTTGCCTCGGAAAGGGTCGAGCGGACGGGCGTCGAGGCGCTGCTGCTCGAAGAGGTACCCGACATCGACTTCGCGGCTATCGGCGGACTTTCGGTTCAGATCGAGCGAATCAGGGACGCGATCGAGCTCCCCATCCTTCACCCAGAGCTCTACCGCGAGCACGAGCTTCAGCCTCCCCGCGGGCTGCTCCTCTACGGCCCTCCAGGGTGCGGAAAGACGCTCATCGCGAAGGCGGTCGCTCATTCCCTTGGCGTGGCGAGCGGATCGGACCGCAGCTATTTTCTGTCGGTCAAGGGCCCCGAGCTTCTCAACAAGTACGTGGGCGAGACCGAGCGTTACATCCGCACCATCTTTGAACGCGCTCGCGCGCAGGCGCATTCGGGCGCACCAGTTGTGATCTTCTTTGACGAGATGGACGCACTGTTCCGCGCGAGGGGATCGGGCGTGAGCTCCGACATGGAGACGACGATCGTGCCCCAGCTGCTCACGGAGCTCGACGGCGTCGAGTCGATGTCGAACGTGATCGTGATCGGCGCCTCGAACCGCGAGGACATGATCGACCCCGCCATCCTGCGCCCAGGGCGACTCGACGTGAAGATCGAGGTCTCGCGCCCGGATCCTCAGGCCTCGATCGAGATCATGGGCAAGTACCTTACGACGGCATTGCCGCTTGATGAGGGTGAGGTTGCGGCGCACGGAGGCGACCGCTCGGTGACCGTCGCGACCATGATTGCGGCTTCCGTCGCGCAGCTCTTCCACGATGCCGATGCAGACAAGTACATGTCGGGCGCGCTGCTTCGCAACGTGGTCGATCGGGCAAAGACGCGAGCCATCAAGCACGTGATCGGCGGTGGCGACCGTGGGATCTCGATCGCTCATCTTCTCGCCGCGTGCGAACAGGAGCTTGTCGAGGCGCGTTCGGTCGCGGCCAGGGAGCTTGGCGGATACTGATGCGAGTCGTCGGCATCGAAACCGAGTATGGCATCACGGACCCGGCTCATCCTGGGGCCAACCCGATGCTGTTGTCCTCACAACTCGTCGACGCCTGCAGGCAGTGGGCGGGTGACGCGGCCACGCGCTGGGACTACGGCGGCGAGGATCCACTGATGGACCTGCGCGGCATGCGTCGCGAGCGGCGCTATGCGACGGCGGACCTGCTGACCGACAGCCCTGAGTATTCAGAGGCGAATCGTGGCGTCACGCTTCGCCGTCGCAGGGGCAGCTGGGAAGACCCGGCCCACCTCAATGCGGTGCTTGGCAACGGGGCCCGGTTCTACGTGGACCATGCCCATCCCGAGTACTCGGGACCCGAGGTGTCGAGCGCGCGAGACGCGGTGGTCTGGGACGCCGCGGGGGACAAGATCGTGTGTGCGGCGATCGAGGGCTTCAAGGCCGACGGCGGTTCCATCGCCGTCTACAAGAACAACGTCGACGGCAAGGGTGCAAGTTACGGCATGCACGAGAACTACCTGGTCTCTCGCTCGATCGCCTTCGATGAGCTCGCCAGGCGGCTCACGCCGCACCTCGTGAGCAGGCAGGTCGTGGTGGGCGCGGGTCGCGTCGGGCTCGGTGCCTACGGCGAACGCGCGGGCTTCCAAATGTCGCAGCGTGCCGACTATATGGAGGCCGAGGTCGGTCTCGAAACCACGCTCCGCAGGCCCATCGTCAACACGAGGGACGAGCCTCACGCCGACCGCACCAAATGGCGGCGACTGCACATCATCATCGGCGACGCCAACTCGATGGAGGTGCCCACCTACCTCAAGGTCGGCACCACGGCGCTGATTCTCTCCGCAATCGAGGCTGGCGACGAACGTCTCGACGCGCTCGTGCTCGCCGACCCAGTGTCCGAGGTCTCGGCCGTGTCGCACGACGTCTCGATGCGGCACCAGCTCACCCTCTCCTCGGGGGAGACCGCCACGGCGCTCCAGATGCAACGCGCGCTGCTCACGATCGCGCGAGACTATGTGTCCGATGCCGAGGACGCCGCGGTGGTCGCAAAGTGGGAGGACGTTCTCGAGGAGCTCTCGCGCGACATCTTCTCCGCCGCAAAGAACGTCGAGTGGGTCGCCAAGCTTCAGCTCTTTGGCCGCATGAGGGAGCGCTACGGCTCGGTTGACGCTGAGGGTGCCGCTGTTCCCGCGCCGTGGGATGACGACAGGCTCAAGGCAGCAGACGTGCAATGGAGCGAGGTCGGTGTGGGCCTCGCGTGGAGGCTCGCAGCGGCGGGCGCTGTCACGCGCATGACGACCGATGCCGAAGTCGACGCGGCCATGGTGACGCCGCCGGCGACCACGAGGGCCTGGTTGCGTGGGCGGATGGTGTCGATGCGTCCAGATGTGGTCGATGCCGCCGGATGGTCGACCATCGTGATCGACAGGGACGCCGAGCATGGCCACCTCGAGGTGGTTAACCTGCCGAATCCCATGGCAACAACGCACGAACTTCTCGACCAGCTTCTCGCCTCGCCCCGCACAGGGGTCTCCGACCCACGACACGACTAGGCTGGAATCATGCCTCAGACCACTTCTTCAACGTCTCCCTTCGAGGACGACGCCCCCGCCCCCGACGCTCCCGTCGCTCCAGCGGCCCAGTCGAGCACCGACGCGCTCGACTCCCTGCTGGACGAGATCGACGACACCATCCAGACGAATGCCACTCAGTTTGTGCGGTCGTTTGTCCAAAAGGGCGGGCAGTAGCGGCGCATGATGCTCGGAGAGATCCCCACGCCGCTGAGCGTCGATCCGGCGAGGCGCATCCTTGGCCTTGAGACCGAGTTTGGCCTGCATTTCGACGCGCCAAACTCGCGCCCCGTCACGCCCGAGGAGGTGGCGGGCCACCTTTTCCATTCGGTCGTGGAGTGGGGGCGTTCATCGAACGTCTTCCTGACCAATGGGGCGCGCCTGTACATCGACGTCGGAGCCCATCCTGAGTACGCGACCGCTGAGTGTGACTCGCTGAGTCAGCTGGTGGCACAGGACAAGGCGGGGGAGCGCATCGTTCACGACCTGGTGGCGCGCGGAGAGGCTCGCCTCGCCGCAGCGGGGGTCGAGGGCACGATCTACCTCTACAAGAACAACACCGACTCCGCAGGAAACAGCTACGGCTGTCACGAGAACTATTTGGTGAGACGACGCGCCGACTTCAAGGCCTTCGCGTCGGTGCTCTTGCCGTTCTTCGTGAGCCGACAGATCGTGACGGGTTCTGGCTGCATCACGCGCGGCACCGAAGGCGCCCACCTCAGCTTTTCCCCGCGTGCGGACCACATGTGGGAGGGCATGAGTTCGGCCACCACTCGGTCGCGTCCCATGATCAACACTCGCGACGAGCCCCACGCCAATGCGGAGCTATACCGGCGCATGCACGTCATCGTGGGTGATTCCACGATGGCCGAGCCGACGACGCGACTCAAGATGGGTTCCACGGACTTACTGCTACGCATTCTCGAGGCGCGACTGCGCCTTCCCGATCTTGCGCTTGCCAACGAGATGCAGGCGATTCGTGCCATCGCGCATGACGTGACAGGCAAGGCGACCGTCGAACTCGCCGACGGCAGGCACCTCACGGCCACAGATCTTCAGGAGTCGCTGCTCGAAACCGTGCGGAGCCAGGTGGACGGCGTCATCGAGCGCACCGACGAGGTGGACGCGATCCTTGACCTCTGGGAGCGCGGGATCCATGCGGTGCGTGAAGAGGACCCGAGCGGGGTCCAGACCGAGCTCGAATGGGCTATTAAGTTCCGCGTTCTCGAACGCTACCGCGAACGACTCGGCTGCGCGCTCGACGACCCCCGCCTCGCGCGCCTCGAGATGGCCTTCCATGACGTCTCGCCCACGAGGGGACTGTTCAACCGACTCCAGGCCGACGGTCTGGTGACCCGCATCGTGTCCGACGAGGACATTGTGGCGGCGAAGACCTCGCCTCCTGACTCGACACGTGCGGCGCTGCGCGGGCGTTTTGTGACCGCTGCTCTTGAATCCGGACGGGACTACACGGTCGACTGGGTGCACCTCAAGTTGTCGGGGAATGAACCGCGTACCGTTCTTCTCAAGGACCCCTTCAGGAACGTCGACGAGCGCGTTGACGTTCTTCTGGAGACGCTGGACGCGCAATAGACGCCCAGTAGTATGGTGCGTCTGTCCAGAGAGGGTGTCATGAGTCGTGTGTTGGGTGCCGTGATGGCTGCCGTCCTCCTGTTATCGGGCTGTTCGAGCGCGCTCGGAGGCGACGTGAGTGCGTCGCCCACCGTCGGCGACATTTCGCTGATCACGGTAGGCGCGTCCGACACGCTCGCCCCCAAGATCTCGTGGCCATCGGGTATCGAGTTCGCCAAGGACCAGTCGAGCGTGGTGTGGCCGGGCATGGGAGCGGCTCTGGTCGACGGACAGCCGCTGCTACTCGATATGTACGTGCAATCCCTTGACAGCGGCACAGTGTTGAGGAACACGTATGACGGGCTGCCGCAGTCGTACCTTCTGGCTCCAGAACTCCTCGGCGATGACCTCTACCAGGTCCTCCTCAAGGCGCGGGTAGGTACGCGGATACTCTCCGTTGCGCCGTCTCAGGGAGAGTTTGTGGACGAGTCGGCCATCGTGATCGTGATCGATGTGCTCGCCGATACAGCTGTCGGCGAGGCGGTTCCAGCACGTGCGGATCTGCCCAGGGTGACGAATGAGGCGAGCAGTGAGCCCAACATCCTGCTGTCCGCGGATCAGCAACTCCCCACCGAGCTCACGCCGGCGACGCTTATTCGCGGCGCAGGCGAGCAGATCGAGCTGGGGTCGTTCATCATTGCGCAGTTCAAGGCCGTGTATACGACGGACGGCAAGACGGAAGACAAGTCCTGGTTGGCCGGCGACGTGCGACAGTCCACGTGGCCGCCCGAGCAAGCGCCGTTCGAGGGCCAGGTGGGCAAGGGCAAGTTGCTTCTCGGCTGGGACGAGGGCCTGATCGACCAGACCGCCGGGTCCCGAGTCATGCTGGTGGTTCCCGAGGACTGGGGCTACCCGGGCGAGGGAACGCTCATCTACGTGATTGACATCCTCGACGTGTGGAACAAGGACTCCTAATGGGCGTTGCAGTCAGACTGATCCCGTGCCTCGACGTCGACGCCGGCCGCGTGGTCAAGGGCGTGAACTTCGAGAACCTGCGTGACGCAGGCGACCCCGTCGAACTCGCGGCCCGGTACGGCCTCGAGGGTGCGGACGAGGTCACCTTCCTGGATGTCACGGCCTCGTCGGGCGGTCGCGACACGATGCTGGATGTGGTGAGGCGCACCGCAGACCAGGTGTTCGTTCCGTTGACGGTTGGCGGAGGAGTGCGCTCTCCCGACGACGTCGACATTCTGTTGAGGGCGGGCGCCGATAAGGTGGGTGTCAACACGGCCGCGATCGCGCGGCCGGAACTGCTCTCCGAGATCGCGCGCAGGTTTGGCAATCAGGTGCTGGTGCTCTCGGTCGACGCGCGCCGATGCCAGGATGGCACCGTGACTCCCTCAGGATTCGAGGTGACAACCCACGGCGGACGTCGTGGAACGGGTATTGACGCGATCGAGTGGGCACGTCGTGGCGCCGAATTGGGCGCGGGAGAGATCCTGCTGAATTCGATGGATGCTGACGGCACCACGGGTGGTTTCGACATTGAGATGATCAGGGAGGTGCGTGGCGTCGTGTCGGTACCACTCATTGCCTCGGGGGGCGCGGGACGCCCCGAAGACTTTATTGCGGCGGCCCAAGCGGGCGCGGATGCTGTGCTCGCCGCGAGCGTGTTCCACTTCGGGACGCTCTCGATCGGCCAAGTGAAGGACGCGATGCGCTCAGCCGGCATCGCTGTCCGTTGACCACGCCCACGCGTGCCGAATACGAGCTGAGCGGGTCATACGTCAGGAAGACCTTCCAGCTCCTCGGTCACGCACTCCGTACCGAACCGTGGCGCTTTGCCGTGTCGATCTCGGCCGCAGGAGTCTTTGGCATCGTCACTGTCGTCTTCGGTTCGCTCTTGGGCGTCATCATCGACGACGTGGTCATCCCCGCGATCCGTAGGGAACCGATTCAGGGCTGGTTTGGCGACCAGACGCAATCGGGTTCCTCCGCGGTCCTCATCGCGGGCGGGATCTTCGTCGCCATCGGGCTCATCAACGCCGTGCTCATCGTGATCCGCCGCGCGGTTCAGGGTGGCGCTGTCGCGGGAGTGGGCGCTCGGCACCGCACGGTGGTCGCCGACGCGATTGCCTCGCTCCCCTTGGGCTGGCACAGGGCAAACCCCGCAGGTCGGATGCTCTCGGCGATGTCGTCCGACTCGGAGACCGCGACCAACCCGCTCCATCCGCTTGCCTTCACGGTGGGGTCTTTCACCATGATGATCGCGGCAGGCTATCGCCTCCTCGCCATGGATGGCTGGATGGCGATCACCGCGATGATGGTCGTTCCCGCGGTGCTCGCGATCAATGTGTTCTACGAGCGCGTCATTAGCCCCCTGTGGGACGCGGGCCAGAGCCTGCGCGCCGACGTCTCTACCATCGCTCACGAGTCCTTCGAGGGCGGCACCGTCGTGAAGGCTTTGGGCGCTGAAAAGCGCGAGTCGGAGCGATTCGCGGTCAAGGTTGACGGCCTTCGCGACGCGGATACCAGGGTGGGCGCGGTGTCGAGCTGGTTTGAGCCGCTCATGGATGCCATGGTGCCGCTCAGCTCACTCGCGATCATGATCGTCGGCGCGCACAGGGCGGCCGCTGGCGCGGTCACCGTGGGTGACGTGGTCTCCGCGATCTACCTGCTTGCGTTGCTCTCGGTGCCGATCCGCGGCATCGGCTGGGTGCTAGGCCAAATGCCGTCTGCGCTCGTCTCCTTTCAGAGGATCTCCCGTATCTCTGCGGCGGCCACGGAGGTCGACGAGCCCGGCCACGTGGCGCTTCCTCGCGAGGGTGCAGGGCACCTGGGCTTCCGGGGCGCGCACGTGGGGGCCGACGACGGCGATGGCAATCCCGTGGTGATCGTCAGGGACGTGACGCTCGATCTCGCTCCAGGAACCGTGACCGCACTGGTAGGTGCGACGGGGGCGGGGAAGACCACCGTCGCACTCGCGGCTGCGCGCCTGTCGCGTGCGCTTGAGGGCGAGGTACTCCTCGACGATTCGAATATCGAGATTGTCGAGGCGCTCGGTAGCCACGTCGCGCTCGTGCCCCAAACGTCGTTCGTCTTCGCGGGGACCGTGCGTGAAAACGTCACGCTTGGCGACGATTATCCGGATGACGCGGTGTGGCTTGCCCTCAAGCGCGCCGCGATCGCGGACCTGGTCGAGGGGCTCCACCACCACGGAGCGGGCCTCGACGCGGAGCTTGCCGAACAGGGCATGAACCTTTCCGGCGGCCAGCGCCAACGCATCGCGATCGCGCGCGCCTTGGTGCGTGAGCCTCGAGTTCTCGTCTTGGACGATGCGACGTCCGCCGTCGATCCAGGGGTCGAGCAGGAGATTCTCGCGTCGTTGCGCGCCGACGGCAAGGGACCCACCGTGTTGCTCATCGCCTACAGGCTCGCCTCGATCATGCTTGCCGACCGCGTCATCCACGTGGACGACGGACGGATTGTCGACGCGGGCACACACTCCGAGCTTCTCGCTCGGGATGCGGGGTACAAGGACCTCGTCACCGCGTATCTGCAGGACTCAAGCGAACGGCGCATTCGCCCACGGAGCCTCGACGGCACCGAGGGGAGCCAGGCATGACCCCCATCGATCTGAACACAGATGACCACCGAGACGACAAGATTCGTCTTCGGCTCAGGGACACCGTCCGTCGGGGATTCGCCATCTCTCCCGAATTTCGCAAGGGGCTACGCGTGACCATCGCGCTCGCCGCCGTTGCGGCGTCGGCGAGGGCGACGATCCCGTACCTCACACAGCGCGTCACAGACGAGGGGCTTCTTGCTCCAGGCGGCGTGGATCTCTCGCTCGTGCACTGGTTAGTAGCCGGCGGCGCGGTGGTCGTGGTGATCTCGATGCTCGTCGAGTGGCGAGTGCGCCGTCGCATGGTGATCGCGGCCGAGGCGGGGTTGGCCACCCTCCGCAAGCGCGCCTTCGACAACGTGCATCGGCTCTCCGTGCTCACTCAGAATTCGGAGCAACGCGGTCGCTACGTGTCGCGTGTGACGGGTGACGTCGACACCATGAGGGACCTGATGCAGTGGACGGGCGCAGGCATGCTGGTTGCCGCGCTCGAGTCGACAGTGGTGCTCGTGGTCATGGCCATCTACTCATGGCAGCTCGCGCTTGTGGTCGTCATCTGTTATGTCCCCTTGCTCGCCGTCACGTTGCGGGTGCAGCCTGCGATTCGCCGGGCGTTTGCCGACATTCGGTCCCGCATGGCAGACCTCTTGGGGCGCACGTCAGAGCAGCTGGTGGGCGTCGCGACGATTCGTTCGTATGGCGTGCAGGCTCGCATGCGTCAGCAGCTGAGGGATGAGATCGACGGAATCGCGAGGCGCGAACGGTATGCGTCGTGGCTTTCTTCGGCGAGCTTCTCGATGACGGCGTTCGGCCAGTCCTTTGCGACGGGTGCCGCCCTCGTTGTGGGTACGGCGCTCGGCGTGAACGGAACACTCTCGGTGGGAACCGTCGCGGCGTTCGCGTTGCTGGTTTACATGTTCTCGGGTCCGCTGATGTGGATTGTCGAGATGCTCGCAGAGATGCAGCGTGCGCTGGTGGGCTGGCAACGCGTGATCGAGTTGGTCGATGCGGAGGCGACGGTAGCCGATCCCGAGAATCCGGTGCCGCTTCCCTCGGGGAATCTCGACCTGACGGTCGAGGGCATCCGGCTTACCTATGACGGTGACGACGAGGTCCTCAAGGGCGTCACGTTCACCGTACCCGCGGGAAAGCGGCTCGCGATCGTGGGGCAGACGGGCTCGGGGAAGACATCTTTGGCGAGGCTGATGTCGCGCTTCTTTGATCCCACTGCGGGTCGCATCGCCCTTGCGGGGGTCGACGTGAGAGACGTGACGTTTACCGAGCTTCGGTCGCGCCTCGCGGTGGTCCCCCAGGAGGGCTTCCTCTTTGACGGCACCATCGGCGACAACCTCCGCTACGCGCGTCCCGACGCATCGGACGCGTGGGATGACGAGACGGGGGAGGCGGGTCGCAAGGCGTTCGACGAACTCGGCCTGGGCGCGTGGCTCGACGGCACGTCCGCTGGCCTGGACACCCCTGTCGGATCGCGGGGAGAGCTCCTGAGCGCGGGGGAGCGACAGCTCGTAAGCATCGCGCGTGCATACGTGCGGGATCCCGACGTGCTGATCCTTGACGAGGCAACCTCTGCGGTTGACCCCTCGACCGAGGTGCGCATCTCACGGGCGCTCGAGGCCCTCATGCGCGGTCGCACCTCGGTGGTGATCGCCCACAGGCTCTCGACCGCGGAGAGGGCGGACCTGGTCGCCGTCATGGACAACGGAGAACTCGTCGAGTTTGGCTCGCATGAGGAACTCGTGGGTGCAGGGGGCACCTACGAGCGACTTCACCGCGCCTGGGTCTCGCAAACGAGGGACTAATCACGCCTGTGGAGGGACTGGACCTCCACCCGACCGTGCAAAGATAGGCGCCATGCGTTTGGCTCAAGAGATTGCTCAGCGCCTCAAGCGCAATGAGGCGGGACTCGTGTGCGCCGTGGCTCAAGAAGCCTCGACCGGTCGGGTGTTAATGGTCGCGTGGATGAACGACGACGCTCTCGCCGAGACCCTCGCCACCGGTCGTGCCGTGTATTGGAGCCGAAGCCGTAGCGAGATCTGGCGCAAGGGCGACACCTCGGGGCACTTCCAGCGGGTTCTTAGCGCCGAGATCGACTGCGACGGTGATGCCATCTTGATGCAGGTCGAACAGGTCGGTGCCGCGTGCCACACGGGCGAACACTCATGTTTTGACGAGGGTGGGGAACTGCCCGTCGTCGTGGGTGGAGTGTCGTGACGGGTCCCGACCTGGCAGGAGCCTCGGCCGGGGCTCCAGTGATCGACTGGGGCGACACCTGGCCCTCGAGTGAAGAATTCGTCGCGCTCGGCGCGACTCACCGTGTGGTGCCGGTGGCGCGAAAGCTGCTCGCGGACGGCTGGACTCCCGTTGCCGTGTACGCGGCGCTCGCGGGCTCGCGGCCGGGTACCTTCATCCTCGAGTCAGCCGAGCCGGATGGGACTCGTTCGCGCTATTCGTTCGTGGGAGTGCGGTCTCAGGCGACGCTCACCATCGTTGGCGATGAGGCGAGGTGGTCGGGAGACACGCCTCAAGGCCTCACAGACGGCGCACCACTTGAGACCATCAAGGCCGCGCTTGAGGTCCTCGCGTCGGAACACATTGAGGGGCTGCCGCCGCTCACGGGCGGGCTCGTAGGCGCGCTTGGCTGGGACATCGTGCGTCAATGGGAGCCGACGCTCCCCGCAAGCGCCGCGCGAGAGATCGACGTTCCCGACGCGCTGTTGATGCTGGCCACGGATATAGCCATTCTCGATCACGTCGACGGCTCGGTGTGGCTCGTGTCGAATGCGGTGAACTCCGATGCCAGGCCCACGGGTATCGACGAGGCTTATGCCACGGCAGTGTCGCGCATCGATGCGATGGAGGCCGACCTCGCGTCAGCGCCCAGGCTCCCCGCGATGGCGATCGACTCCGCGCTTCCCGAGGGCGATGTGACTCAGCGTTCGGGCATCGGCGAATACGAGAAGATGGTGAAGTTCGCCAAGGAGGCGATCAGGGACGGCGACGTCTTCCAGGTGGTTCCCTCGCAGCGTTTCGATGCTGAATGCCCAGCGAGCGCCTTCGACGTGTACCGCGTGCTCCGCACGCTCAACCCGAGCCCGTATATGTATTACCTCGAATGCGAGGATGCGGCCGGGAAGTCGTTTGCGCTCGTCGGCGCGAGTCCCGAGTCCCTCGTCACGGTGAAGAACCGTGCGGCGCTGACGTTCCCGATCGCGGGATCGCGGCCGCGTGGACGCACTCCCGAACTCGACAAGGCTCTCGAGGACGAGCTGCTCGCGGACCCCAAGGAGACCGCGGAGCACGTCATGCTGGTCGACCTCGCGCGGAACGACCTGGTGAAGGTCTGTCAGCCCACCTCCGTCGAGGTGGTGGAGTTCATGACGGTCAAGCGCTACAGCCACATCATGCACATCTGTTCGACGGTAGTCGGAACGCTCGAGGACGACGTGACGGCGCTCGACGCCTTTGTCGCGACGTTCCCCGCAGGAACCCTGTCGGGCGCCCCCAAGCCGCGTGCGATCGCGCTCATTGACGAGCTCGAACCCGTGCGGCGGGCCTTCTATGGTGGTGCGATCGGGTACTTCGACTTCGCGGGCAACCTGGACCTCGCGATCGCGATCCGCACGGCGCTCGTTAAGGATGGTGTCGCGCATGTGCAGGCCGGCGCGGGCATCGTCGCGGATTCGGTTCCTGCCACGGAGGCGCAAGAGACCCGAGACAAGGCCGCAGCGATGCTGCGGGCAGTTTCTCGCGCAAACCTGTTGGTGCCAGCAACTACTCGCTAGACTTTCGACCAGTTCCAGAAGGAGTGATCATGCCGTCCCCCCAGATTGATCCGAAAAACCTGCCCGATGTTGCGCCGCATAACCACGGTCGCACTCCCGCAGCTTGGGTCACTAATGGCCTCATCGTCCTTGGCTCGCTCATCGCGGCCATCGGATTCATGATTCCGCAGTTCGCCCTGGTATGGGTGGGCGCGGGAGTGATTGTCGTCGCCCTGGCAGTTGGTGCGACGATGCGGGCGCTCGGATACGGGCAACCACTGAAGTAGGACGCGCACTTTCGCGCTGTCACCACATCAAAGGAGAAATCAGATGACCGCAGTTCCCCCGCCCCCTCCAATGCCGCCGGCCATGGGTATGCCCGTAGGCGGCTCGGCAGAGAAAAACAACCTCGGCACCTGGGCCCTCGTGCTGGGTATCCTGTCGATCCTGTGCTGCGGATTCATCGCTGGTGTTCCGGCGATCATCCTTGGCCTCAACTCCAAGAAGGCCGGAGAGCAGGGTCTTGCGACCAACGGCAACATCGGCAACATCGGTTTCATCCTCGGAATCATCGGTTCCGCGCTTTGGGTGCTGAGCATCATCCTGAACTTCGCAGGCGTCTTTAGCTACGACTTCGCGAGCTAAGCGAACGAGATTGCCTGTGTCCGTGACCGCGCCGCACCGGGTGGTGAACCATGCCTTCTTGAGGCATTGGTTCGTCCCCGCCGGCGTGGTCACGGCACTCGCAGTTGCCACTGCTTACACCGCGGCGAGGAACCCGTACGAGGCGGGAGCGTTCCCTTCGTGCGCGTTTTATAGCGCTTCCGGGTGGTATTGCCCTGGATGCGGCGGTCTGCGCGCCGCTCACGAGCTCCTCCATGGCGACGTGGTCGCGTCGCTTGCGATGAACCCTCTCGTATTGCTTCTGGTGGTCCCGCTGGTGCTGGCCGGTACGACGTGGTGGCTTGCGCGCGTCACGGGACTCAAGGTCCCCGAACTCAGGATGACGACCGCCCAAGCGTGGGTACTTCCGATTTTCCTTGGGGCGTTCTGGGTGGTCCGCAACCTCCCGGGGCTTGAGTTTCTGCGTCCCTAGCCGGTGCCCTCGCGTCCAGGGAGGTCCCGGGACGGCGGTACCATTGACCCGGGGAGGTGGTAAACGCATGAGCGTTCTCGATGGCATCGTTGCCGGTGTAATAAGTGACCTGGCTGTGCGCGAATTAGCCACGTCCATGGATGAGTTGAAGGCGCGTGCTGCGCGCCTTCCTAGCGCTGTCGACGCACTACAAAAGTTGCAGACGCCCGAGATCTCGGTGATTGCCGAGGTCAAGCGGTCGAGCCCCTCGAGGGGTGCTCTCGCGGAGATCATCGATCCTGCGGCCCTCGCCACCGAGTACGAGGCCGGGGGTGCGAGCGTGATCTCCGTGCTCACGGAAGAGCGCCGCTTTGGTGGATCGCTCGCGGACCTCGACGACGTGCGTAGCAAGGTCGATATCCCCATTCTTCGCAAGGACTTCATCGTCACGCCTTACCAGGTGTGGGAGGCCAGGGCGCATGGCGCCGACATGGTGCTCCTGATCGTTGCGGCGCTCGAACAGATGGCTCTCGAGAGCCTCGTCGAGCGGGTTCATTCTCTTGGGATGTGTGCCCTCGTCGAGGTGCACGACGAAGAAGAGGTGAAGCGCGCGGTGGACGCCGGAGCGCGTGTCGTGGGCGTCAATGCACGCAATCTCAAGACCCTCGAGGTAGACCGCGGCACCTTTGCTCGGATCGTGCCTCACATTCCCGATGGCATCGTCAAGATCGCCGAGTCGGGCATTCGGGACAGCCACGACGTGGTCGAATACGCCCGCATGGGCGCGGACGCGGTTCTCGTGGGCGAGGCGCTTGTCAAGGACAAGGACCCCCGCACTGCAGTCGCGGAGATGGTCGCCGCAGGTGCTCACCCGGCTTTGCGAGCGGTGCGTCCGTGACAGATTCGCTTTCCGGCGCTGCCGGTCCCTTCTTTGGCACGTACGGGGGCCGGTTCGTGCCGGAGGCTCTCGTTGCCGCGCTCGACGAACTCACAGACGCCTACGACAAGGCCAAAAGCGATCCGGCATTTTCCCTCGAACTCGAGAAGCTCGCCCGCGACTACACGGGACGTCCGAGCATCATCACCGAGGTGCCTCGCTTCGCGGCGCATGCGGGAGGCGCACGCGTCTTCCTGAAGCGCGAGGACCTCAACCACACAGGCTCGCACAAGATCAACAATGTGCTCGGTCAGGCCCTGCTCACCAAGCGCATCGGCAAGACGCGCGTGATCGCGGAGACGGGCGCGGGTCAGCACGGCGTCGCCACGGCGACAGCGGCGGCGCTCATGGACCTCGAATGCGTGGTCTATATGGGCGAGGAAGACACGGAACGCCAGTCTCTCAACGTGGCGCGCATGCGCTTGTTGGGCGCCACCGTCGTCCCGGTAACCACTGGCTCGCGCACCCTCAGGGACGCGATCAACGAGGCGTACCGCGACTGGGTCGCCAACGTCGACACGACCAACTACATCTTTGGTACCGCCGCGGGACCCCACCCGTTCCCCGAGATGGTGCGCGACTTCCAACGCGTGATCGGGCGCGAGGCGCGCGAGCAGATGACGGCGCTCGGGGGACTTCCCGACGCCGTGATCGCGTGCGTCGGAGGGGGGTCGAACGCGATCGGCATCTTCGACGCGTTCCTCGATGATGAGGGTGTGCGTCTGCTTGGTTGCGAGGCGGCGGGCGACGGCGTCGACACCGGTAGGCATGCCTCGTCCATCACCGGCGGGCGCCCAGGGGTGCTGCACGGTGCGATGACGTATGTGCTCCAGGACAACGACGGGCAGACCAGGCCTTCTCACTCCATCTCCGCGGGTCTCGACTACCCGGGCGTTGGTCCTCAGCACTCGTACCTCGCGGATATCGGGAGGGCCGAGTACTGGCCCATTACCGACGCCGAGGCGATGGAGGCTTTCAGGATCCTGTGCCGCACAGAAGGCATCCTGCCCGCAATCGAGTCGTCACATGCTCTCGCGGGTGCCATCAAACTCGGCAAGCAGCTGGGCGAGAACGCGACGCTTTTGGTCAACCTTTCAGGACGTGGCGACAAGGACGTCGAGACCGCGGCTGACTACTTTGGCCTGCTCGACAGCGCCAACGCCGTGGAGGGCGCATGAGCCATCTGACCGAACGGCTCGACGCCATCAAGGCGGAGGGGCGCTCCGCTCTGATCGGTTACCTCCCCGTGGGTTTCCCCACCGTCGAGCGCTCCATTCGCGCGATGGTGGCCATGGTTGAGGCCGGCGTCGACATCGTCGAGGTGGGCCTCCCCTATTCCGATCCCGTCATGGATGGGCCCGTGATCCAGCAGGCCGCCGAGAAGGCCCTTGAGCGCGGTTCTCACGTGTCCGATGCGTTCACCGCGGTGCGCGCGGTCGTCGACGCGGGGGCACCCGCAGTGATCATGAGTTACTTCAACCCGATGCTGCAGTACGGCCTCGAGCGTTTCGCGGACGATCTTGTGGCCGCTGGCGGCTCGGGAGCGATCACGCCCGACCTCACGCCGGACGCCGCAGGCGGTTGGCTCGAGGCCGCGCGGTCTCGGTCCCTCGACACCGTTTTTTTGGTGGCGCTGAGTTCCACGAATGAACGACTCCACATGACGGCTCACGAGACCACAGGATTCGTCTACGCGGCCTCTCTCATGGGTGTGACGGGGGAGCGGGCGACCGTTGGCGGTGGCGCGGAGCACCTGGTGGCCGCGACTCGTGCGGCCGGAGCCCCTCGTGTGTGCGTCGGCCTGGGTGTCTCGACGGGCGTTCAGGCCGCCGAGGTGGCACGTTACGCGGATGGTGTGATCGTCGGCTCGGCGCTGGTCCATTGCTTGATTGACAACGATGACGAGAGCCAGGCGCTTGACGCGCTTCGCCTCAAGACCCGTGAGCTGGCGCGCGGAGTAAGGCGTGATCTGTGATCGTTACCTCGTTCCCGAGCCCTCCCATCGAATGGGCGGCGGCACATATCGGTCCGCTCACCGTTCGCGCCTATTCGGTGTGGATCCTGATCGGCATCTTTGTTGCGCTGTGGCTCACGACTAAACGGTGGGTCGAGCGCGGCGGCGACGCTCAGGTCGTGGGGGATGTGTCCTTCTGGGCTATTCCATTCGGCATCGTCGGTGGGCGTCTTTACCACGTCATCAGCACGCCGAGCCCATACTTTGGCGAGGGTGGGCACCCACTCAATGCCTTCAAGATCTGGGAGGGCGGCCTGGGGATATGGGGCGCCATCGCGCTCGGAACCTTGGGTGCCTACCTCGGGGCACGCAGGCACCACGTCTCGTTCGTGACGTTCTTGGATGCGGTGGCCCCCGGAGTCCTGATTGCTCAGGCGATCGGACGGATGGGCAACTACTTCAACCAGGAACTCTTTGGCAGGCCCACCGACGCTCCGTGGGCGCTGCAGATCGATCCGGCGTTCAGGCCCGATGGCTTTGAGCAGTTTGCGACCTTCCACCCGACGTTCCTCTACGAACTGTTGTGGAACCTGGCGGGAGCCGCGCTCATCATCTACCTCGACAAGAGGCTCGATCTGAGGGGTTCACGGACTTTCTGGCTGTACGTGATGGTCTATGTGTCCGGGCGGTTCTGGATCGAGACCATGAGGATCGACACAGCGGTGCATCTGGGGCCGTTCCGCATCAACGTGTGGGTCTCGATGGTCGTACTGACCCTCGCCGTGACGATGTTCTTCTTACTGGGCGCTCGCCAAAAGCGAAGTGCCCGTATTCCCCGTGGCGAGCTTGCGGCGACCCCGCAAGCCGACGTCGATCACGACTGAGGCGCCCAATCGCCACGAGCGAACGCGGTAGTCTCAATGTTCGTATGTACACAGGGTCGACGACGTCCCGAAACGACTGATGTTCCTGGCTTGATGCCGGGACGGTAAAGGACGGTGTGATGGCGACGCATCACGGAGGCGAATGGCCCTCGGAGGGTCTCTACGACCCCTCCTTCGAGCACGATGCGTGCGGCGTGGCCTTTGTGGCGACGCTGCGCGGCCATGCGGGACGTGACATCGTCGACAAGGGCCTGACCGCCCTCAAGAACCTGGAACACCGCGGCGCCGTGGGCGCCGAGACGGAGACCGGAGACGGCGCCGGAATCCTCACGCAGGTTCCGCACGAGTTCCTCCAGTCGGTCACAGACTTTGAGTTACCCCGGTCGGGTGCGTACGGCGTCGGAATCGCCTTTTTGACCCCTGGAACCGAAGCCGCTGAAGTTGCGGCCTTCGAGGCCGCCGCGATCATTGAGGGCGCGACCGTCCTCGGCTGGCGCGATGTCCCTGTCAACTTGGACTCCCTCGGCCCCTCCGCGAGAGCGTCCGCGCCCACGTTCCGCCAGGTATTCGTGGTCTCCGACTCCCTCACGGGAATCGATCTCGACCGCAAGCTCTATCGAATTCGCAAGCGAGCGGACCACCATGGGGGTCCCTTCTTCGCCTCGCTGTCGTCGCGCACCCTGACGTATAAGGGAATGCTCACGACGTATCAGCTTGAGCAGGTCTATCCGGATCTGCTCGACCCGCTCTTTGAGTCCGAGCTTGCGCTCGTGCACTCGCGCTTCTCGACGAACACTTTCCCCTCGTGGCCGCTTGCCCAGCCCCTGCGCCTGATCGCGCATAACGGCGAGATCAACACGGTGCGAGGGAACCGCAACTGGATGGCGGCCCGTGAGGGGATGCTGCAGTCGAACCTGTTGGGCGACATGAAGGATTTGACGCCGGTGTGCTCGCCCTCGGCGTCGGACACCGCGTCCTTCGACGAGGTGCTCGAGCTTCTCCACCTGGGCGGACGCACCCTTCCGCACGCGGTGCTCATGATGATGCCCGAGGCGTGGCAGAACAACACAGAGATGGACCCCGCGCGCCGAGCGTTCTACGAGTACCACTCGTCGCTTATCGAGCCGTGGGACGGCCCCGCCGCGCTCCACTTCACCGACGGCACCCTCATCGGCGCGACGCTTGACCGCAACGGCCTTCGCCCCGGACGGTTCTGGGTGACTTCTGATGGCCTGGTGGTGTGTGGGTCCGAGGCAGGACTGTTGGACATTGACCCCGCGGACGTCGTGCGCAAGGGACGGCTTCAGCCTGGACGCATGCTTCTGGTCGATACCGCAGCGGGACGCATCGTCGAGGATGACGAGGTCAAGACCGCTCTCGCGTCGGAGCACCCCTACGAGGAATGGATCGAGCGTCACGCCGTCCGCCTCGCGGAGCTGCCCGATAGGGAACACGTGTCCCACTCGCGGTCGTCGGTAGTGCGCAGGCAGCGGACGTTTGGCTACACCGAGGAAGAGCTCAAGATTCTGCTGGAGCCGATGGCGGTGGCCGCGGCCGAGCCGATCGGCGCCATGGGATCGGACACGCCGATCGCGGTGCTTTCCCAGCGGCCCAAGCTGCTGTTCGATTACTTCACTCAGATCTTCGCGCAGGTGACAAACCCTCCGCTTGACTCGATCCGTGAGCAGATTGTGACGGCGATCGGCGGGGCGATTGGGCCCGAGCCGAACCTTCTCGAGGGCTCACCAGAGCACGCGCGCAAGGTCTACCTTGACTTCCCTGTGATCGATAACGATGAGCTGGCAAAGATCATCCACATCGATGCGGACCCCAAGCTCAAGGGAATCTTCTCGTCGCGTCGTATTAAGGGTCTCTACAAGGCGGCCGACGGCGGCCTTGGTCTTGACGCGCGTCTTGAGGAGATCTTCGTCGAGGTCGATCAGGCTCTCGCCGACGGTGTGAGCTTCCTGATCCTGTCGGACAGGGACTCGGACGCCGACCTGGCCCCGATTCCCTCGCTGCTTCTGACGTCGGCCGTGCACCATCACCTGGTGCGCGGGCATAACCGCACCCAGGTGTCGCTCGTCGTCGAAGCTGGCGACGTGCGCGAGGTTCACCACGTCGCGCTGCTGATCGGCTACGGCGCGGGCGCGGTAAACCCGTATCTCGCAATGGAGACCGTCGAGGACCTCGTGGCACGTGGATACATCACGGATGTCACGGCGGAGAAGGCAGTCAAGAACCTGATCAAGGCGCTCGGCAAGGGCGTTCTCAAGATCATGTCGAAGATGGGCATCTCGACGATCGCGTCCTACCGCGGCGCGCAGGTATTCGAGGCGATAGGGCTCTCGCGTGAGCTTGTAGACCGTCACTTTGCGGGTACTCCCAGCCAGATCGATGGCGTGGGGCTTGACGTGATCGCGCACGAGGTAGCCGACAGGCACGCCGATGCGTATCCCGTGTCGGGACAGCGTCCCGCACACCGCAGGCTCAACGTGGGTGGCGAATACTCGTGGCGGCGCGAGGGCGAAGAGCACCTGTTCGACCCCGAGACCATCTTCAAGCTGCAGCACTCGACGCGGACGCGGCAGTACGCGATCTTCAACGAGTACACGGACCGCGTGAACAATCAGGCGAAGCGCCTGATGACGCTGCGTGGGATGTTCGAGATCAAGTCGGACAGGCCTCCCGTTCCGATCGAAGAGGTCGAGCACCTGCGGGAGATCTACAAGCGCTTCACCACCGGGGCCATGTCTTATGGCTCTATCTCGCGGGAAGCACATGAGACCCTCGCGATCGCCATGAACCGGCTGGGCGGTAAGTCCAACACCGGTGAGGGCGGGGAGTCGACCGAGCGCCTGTACGACCCCGCTCGACGCAGCGCGATCAAGCAGGTGGCCTCCGGTCGTTTCGGTGTCACGAGCGAGTACCTCGTGAACGCGGACGACCTCCAGATCAAGCTCGCGCAGGGCGCTAAGCCAGGCGAGGGCGGTCAGCTCCCCGGGGCGAAGGTGTACCCGTGGGTTGCCGAGACCAGGCACTCGACGCCGGGCGTTGGTCTCATCTCGCCCCCGCCTCACCACGACATTTACTCGATCGAGGACCTGAAGCAGCTCATCCACGATCTGAAGAACTCCAACCCCAAGGCTCGAGTGCACACCAAACTCGTTTCCGAGGTGGGCGTCGGAACGATCGCCGCGGGTGTCGCCAAGTGCAAGTCCGACGTGGTGCTCATCTCCGGCTCCGATGGTGGAACCGGTGCGAGCCCGCTGAACTCGCTTAAGCATGCGGGGGCACCCTGGGAGATCGGCTTGGCCGACACCCAGCAGACGCTCGTACGCAATGACCTGCGCGATCGCATCGTGGTGCAGGTCGATGGTCAACTCAAGACCGGTCGCGACGTCTTGGTCGCGATGCTCCTCGGCGCCGAGGAGTTCGGCTTTGCCACCGCGCCTCTCGTCGTCTCGGGTTGCATCATGATGCGCGTGTGTCATAAGGACACGTGCCCCGTGGGCGTTGCTACGCAGAACCCCGAGCTTCGGGAACGGTTTAGCGGCAGGGCGGAGTTCGTCGAGACGTTCTTCGAGTTCATCGCTCAGCAGGTGCGTGAACTGCTCGCATCGCTCGGCTTCCGCTCGATCGAAGAGGCCGTGGGACACGTCGAGTTGCTCGACACCCGGGCGGCAATCGACCACTGGAAGGCGCAGGGGCTGGATCTGAGCCGTGTGCTGACGGTTCCGCCCTCGGGCTCCGCGCTCCACCAGTCGGTGGCCCAAGATCACGGACTCGATGCGGCGCTTGACATCGGACTCATCGAAGAGGCGCAGGGTGCCCTCGAGACGGGAAAGCCCGTCGTCCTGACTCGCGATGTTCGCAACACGCACCGCACGATCGGGACGATGCTTGGCTACGAGGTCACGAGCCGCTACCGCGGCAAGGGCCTGCCTGACGACACGATCGTGGTGGAATGCACCGGTTCGGCGGGGCAGTCCTTCGGGGCGTTCCTGCCGCGTGGCATCACGCTTCGTCTCGAGGGGGATGCCAATGACTATGTGGCCAAGGGACTCTCGGGCGGCCGCGTGGTAGTGAGACCCGATCGGTCGGCTGCGCTCAACGACTCACTCGATGTCATTGCGGGCAACGTGATCGGCTACGGAGCGACTGGCGGTCAGGTCTTCCTGCGCGGGCAGGTGGGTGAGCGATTCCTCGTTCGCAACTCTGGTGCCAGCGCGGTGGTCGAGGGAGCGGGCGACCACGCACTCGAGTACATGACGGGCGGGCTCGCCGTCATTCTTGGACGCACCGGCCGTAACCTTGGGGCTGGAATGTCGGGAGGCACCGCCTACGTCCTCGACCTGAGGACGGAGAGGGTCAACACTGACGCTCTTGCTACCGGCGAGCTCCTCGTGAGCGCACTTGACCCGGAAGACTCTACGATCGTGCGATCTCTGATCGAAACGCACGTGGCCGAAACCGACTCGCCCCTTGGTCGAGAGCTCTTGGCAAACTGGGACGTGTCGGTTGAACGCTTCAGCCGCGTGCTCCCCGCACAGTACGCACGCGTCCGCGAGGTGTTGGCGGATCTTGAATCCAAGGGCCAGGACCTTTCGGCGCCGGGCGCATGGACCGACTTCTTGGAGGTGACACGTGGCTGATCCTCGCGGATTCCTCAACTACCGTGATCGGGAACTCCCGCCGAGCAGGCCGGTTCCCGTGCGCCTGCTCGATTGGAAGTACGTCAAGGACGAGCTTGCGAAAGACCCCGAAGCGCTGACGCGACAGGCCAGCCGCTGCATGGATTGCGGCGTGCCCTTCTGTCACAGCGGTTGCCCCTTGGGGAACCTGATTCCCGAGTGGAATGACCTGGTGTACCGCGGCCAATGGGACGACGCTCTCGACCGTCTGCACGCGACGAACAACTTCCCAGAGTTCACGGGGCGCATCTGTCCTGCGCCGTGTGAGTCGAGCTGCGTGTTGGGGATCAACCAGCCCGCGGTCACGATCAAGAACATCGAGGTCTCGATCATTGACGAGGCGTTCAAGCGCGGCGCTGTGCGCCCCCTCGAGCCATCGCGTCAGACGGGCAAGACCATTGCGGTCGTCGGCTCGGGGCCTTCGGGTCTCGCCGCCGCACAGCAGCTCACTCGTGCAGGCCACACCGTCGCCGTCTACGAGCGCGACATCCGTATCGGTGGTCTGATGCGTAACGGTGTGCCCGATTTCAAGATGGAGAAGATCCATATTGACAGGCGCGTTGAGCAGATGGAGGCCGAGGGCACGCGGTTCCGTACAGGCGTCGAGATCGGCAAGGACATCACGTGGGACGACCTTCGGGCCCGTTTTGACGCCGTCCTGATCGCCACTGGGTCGACAGTCCCGCGCGATTTGCCGGTTCCCGGGAGACGATATAAGGGCATCCACTATGCGATGCCCTATCTGACTCAAGGCAACAAGGTGGCTGCGGGCGACGTTGTCGAGCGCCAGATCACCGCAAAGGACAAGCACGTGATCATCATCGGCGGTGGAGACACCGGCTCTGACTGCCTGGGCACAGCGTTGCGCCAGGGAGCCAAGTCGGTGACGACCCTCGCTATTGGTGTGAAGCCGCCTGAGCAGCGTGATGCGCGTTCACAGCCATGGCCGACCCATCCGATGCTCTTCGACATCTCTTCGTCTCACGAAGAGGGCGGCGAGCGTCGTTTCCTTGCGTCGACCATCGAATTCCTGGCGGATGAGGACGAGCAGGTGACTGCGGTGCGACTTGCACAGACGCAGATCATGCCTGACGGTTCTCGTGGGCCGGCGCCGGGCTCCGAGCAAGAGATTCCCGCGGACCTGGTCCTCATCTCGATGGGATTCACCGGACCCGAGCGTCACACCTTGGGCCAGCTCGAGCACATTGGATTTACCCCCCGTGGCACCGTGGCACGCAACGATTCGTTTGCGACAGCGGTGGACGGCGTATTTGTCGCAGGAGACGCAGGTCGGGGACAGTCCCTCGTCGTGTGGGCGATTGCGGAAGGTCGGGCCGCAGCCGCGGCCATCGATACATATCTCACCGGAAGCACCGAGCTTCCGGCGCCCGTGACGGCGAGAACCGTCTCGCTACGGGCTTGAAACACTTAAGGTTGGAGAACATGCGAAACGCGAAGATTGTCTGCACCATCGGTCCCGCAACTGCGTCATTGGACCAGATGAAGTTGCTGGTGGAGGCGGGCATGGATGTAGCCCGTATCAACCGTAGCCACGGCAGCGAAGAAGAGCACGAGGCCGTTTACAACAACGTGCGCCAGGCCGCGAAAGAGGCCGGCCGCAACGTTGCCGTCCTCGTCGACCTTCAGGGCCCCAAGATTCGCCTCGCGCGTTTCGTTGACGGCCCCCACGACCTGGCCGTCGGTGACATCTTCACCATCACCACGCGTGAGGTCGAAGGCACCAAGGACATCTGTGGCACCACGTTTAAGGGCCTCGCAGGCGACTGCAAGCCTGGCGACTCGCTGCTGATCGACGATGGCAAGGTGCGCATCGAGGTCCTTGAGGTCAAGGACGGCACTGACGTGGTCACCCGCGTCGTCGTTCCTGGCGAGGTCTCGAACAACAAGGGCATCAACCTTCCAGGCGTCGCCGTGTCGGTGCCTGCCATGTCCGAGAAGGACGAGTCCGACCTGCGTTGGGGCCTCAAGCTGGGCGCCGACTTCATTGCGCTGTCGTTCGTGCGCTCTGCGGCCGACTACGCCGACGTCGCACGCATCATGGCCGAAGAGGGGCGCATCGTGCCCGTCATCGCCAAGGTCGAGAAGCCTCAGGCCGTCGACAACCTCGAAGAGATCGTCGACGCGTTCGACGGTGTCATGGTCGCCCGTGGTGACCTCGGTGTTGAGCTTCCGCTCGAAGACGTGCCGCTCGTACAGAAGCGTGCGATCGAGCTGTGCCGTTCACAGGCCAAGCCCGTCATCGTCGCCACTCAGGTGCTTGAGTCGATGACTCACTCGCCCGTGCCGACGCGCGCCGAGACCTCTGACTGCGCCAACGCCATCCTCGATGGTGCCGACGCCGTCATGCTTTCGGGCGAGACCTCGGTGGGCGACTACCCGATCATCACGGTCCAGACGATGGCACGCATCATCCAGAACACCGAGGAGAAGGGCTTCCGCCGCATCGCGCCGTACAAGGCAAGCCCCAAGACCCGCGGTGGTGCGATCACTCACGCAGCAGCTGAAATCGCGGAGACCCTCGATATCAAGCAGATCGTGACGTTCACGCAGTCCGGTGACTCGGCGCAGCGCATGTCGCGCTTGCGTCCCGAGACTCCTATGGTGGCGTTCACCCCCAATCCCGACACGCAGAAGCGTCTTGCGATGTCATGGGGCGTCGAGGCCTTGATCGTTCCGAAGGCGGACACGACGGACGACATGGTCACCACGGTTGACACGTTGCTCAAGAGCACCGGTCGCGCCGTCGATGGCGACCTCGTCCTCGTCGTCTCAGGTACGCCCGTTGGCATTCCTGGCACCACGAACTCGATCATTGTTCACAAGGTCGGACAGGTTCGTAGCTAGTCAGTATGTGAGTGAAGCGGAGGGGCCATCGGCGAAAGCCGGCGGCCCCTCTTCTTTGCGTTCCGGGCGCCACCTGGCGGGGAGGCCGGGCGAAAAGTACAGTCGGAACTAGCGCACAGGACGGAGCCGCGTACGCCCGCGGTCCGGTCGACGAATGGAGTCTCGCGATGGCACGCAATGCCGTTCAACTGATCACGTATGCCGACCGACTCGCGGGCGACCTCGCGGGACTGAACGCTCTTCTCGAGTCCCAGCCCTGGAACGAGTCCTTCGGCGGCGTGCACGTCCTTCCGTTCTTTACCCCGTTCGATGGTGCCGATGCGGGTTTCGACCCCACCGATCACACGACCGTCGATCCGAGGCTGGGCACGTGGGAAGACATCGGCTCCCTCGCTCGGCGCGGCGACGTCATGGTCGACATCATCGTGAACCACGTGTCGTCGTCCTCGGCGTCTTTTGTGGACTGGTGCGCGAGGGGAGAGGCATCCCCCTCGGCCGGCATGTTTCTCACCATGGCGTCTGTGTTTCCCGACGGAGCCACCGAGAGCGACCTGACGGCGGTGTACAGGCCGCGTCCAGGAGTGCCCTTCACTCCGTACAGGGTGGCGGGTACGCAGCGACTGGTGTGGACAACGTTCACGCCTCAGCAGATCGATATCGATGTGGCGCATCCCGCAGCGCAGCGCTACTTGGAAGCGATCCTTGACGAGGTTTCGCGCGCGGGGGTATCCATGGTCCGTCTCGACGCAGTCGGGTACGCGATCAAGACGCCGGGCACTACGTGCTTCATGACCGAGGACACGTACGCCTTCATTGCCGCGTTCGCTGACAAGGCCCGTGCAAAGGGCGTCGAGGTGCTTGTCGAGGTGCATTCGTACTTTGAACGGCAGATCGAGATTGGATCGGCGGTCGACAGGGTCTACGACTTCGCCCTCCCGCCGCTCGTCCTCCACGCGCTCGGGACGGGAGATGGCGGCCCTCTCGCACGCTGGATGGAAGTACGGCCACCGAACGCTGTCACCGTGCTGGACACGCATGACGGCATCGGCGTGATCGACGTAGGCGCGGACCAGACCGCCCCCGATCGACCAGGTTTGCTGACTCCTACGCAAATCGACGCATTGGTGGAATCGATCCACCGAAACTCGGGGGGCACGAGCGGACTCGCTACGGGTGCCGCGGCGTCTAATCTCGATCTTTACCAGGTCAATTGCACCTACTATGACGCACTCGGGGCCGACGACAACGCGTACCTTATCGCGCGGGCTCTCCAATTCTTCGTTCCCGGCATCCCGCAGGTCTATTACGTAGGCGCGCTGGCGGGTCGCAACGACGTCGGCCTTTTGCAACGTACGGGCGTGGGAAGGGATATCAACCGCAGGTACTACTCGCCTGACGAGGTCGCGGCGGAGGTTGAACGGCCCGTCGTTGCCGCGCTCTTGGCGCTGTGTCGCTTCCGCTCGACGCTTCCCGTGTTCGACGGTGTGTTCACGTTTGCGCACGACGAGGAGGCGTCGGTGCTCATCATGCGTTGGGAGGCCGGTGCCTCTTGGGCCGCGCTCGAAGTGGATCTTGTGGATTGTCGCGCATCGATCACCTGGTCACACGAGGGTGTCGAGGGGCGCACCGACGACCTTCTCGCAAGTCCCCCGGCACGCCGCTAGCCTTCGGTCGCGGTTCCCGCTGCGTCCTGCCACGTACGGGGGCCAAAGTCGGGTACCGCGCGCTCGTAATGCGCGGCGAACAGGGGAGAGGTGATGAGGAAGTCCGCAGTGGCGATGTTCGACGCCATGGGGATGTTCCATACGGCGCCGAGGCGAAGCAGGGCCTTGACGTCCGGATCGTGGGGCTGCGCCTCGAGTGGGTCCCACAAGAACACCAGCATGTCGATGGCCCCCTCGGCGATCTTGGCGCCAATCTGCTGGTCGCCGCCCACTGGCCCCGAGAGGAATCGGTGCACGGGGAGGCCGAGTTCAAACTCGAGCATCGTTCCCGTGGTGCCCGTGGCATACAGGTGATGCGGCGCGAGGGTATCGCGGTTGAAGCTTGCCCACTCGAGCAGTTCGATCTTCTTGTTGTCGTGGGCAACGAGGGCGATGTGTTGCTTGGCGTCGACGCGAGTGCGGGGCTGGTCCATACCCATGAGTATGCCGCGTGTGGTCTGTCCACCACCAGCGTGACGCCAAGTGCGGTGGATTTGGGTCCAGACGTTGACGGCGCAGCACCGCCTTGAGGACCAGGAGTGTCTGGACCTCGCGGCTGCACGAGCCGCATGCGTCGAGGCGCGAACGTAGCCGATCTCGCAGGATCGGACACATGGAACACTCGCGGCAAAACGGGGGTTACGCAACGTGATCAATGGACCCACGAGCGCGAACCAGTCAGCGTTCGACCACTACGTCGTGCCGGAGACTCCGGTGTTTTACCGGGTGACGCTGTCTCGGGCCGGACAGAATGCCGACGCGGAAGACCTCGTCCAGGACACGCTCATCCGCGCCTACCGTGCCGTGGACCGCTTCGACGGCGCGCATCCAAGGGCCTGGTTGTTGACAATCCTGAGACACACTCATCTGAACCGAGTCCGCGTACGTAGTGCTGTCCTTTTGGCCGACGGCGATGGAGTCGCGGACACCATGGACCGATTGGGTACAGCGACACCGGCCGCCGAAGAGGTGGTGGTGAGTGAACTGTTCGAGTCCGTGGTCGCCGAGGCCCTGGCGGCGTTGGCGGAAAAGCATCGACTGGTGATTCAGCTGGTCGACATCGAGGGGCTGTCCTTATCAGGAGCCGGCCGACACGTTGGGTGTCCCTCGTGGCACCGTCATGAGCAGGCCGCACCGGGCGTGCACACGGATTCGCGCCAAGCCCACAGCGGAGGGGCTTGCGCCCCGCAGGAAGGGTATGTGATGTTTAAACTGACGCGCTCCGAATGCCACCAAGTGGCCAAGGTCTTGCAGAGCTACCTCGACGGTGAGACCGAGGCGCCAACGTCCCACATGGTCGCCGAACACCTGGAGGTCTGCCGCAAATGTGGGCTCGAGGCATCGACCTACCTTGCGATTAAGACGGCCATTGCGGCGAATGCGCCTGAGGAGACGTCCGTCGACGACGACGCTGTCGCCCGATTGCGTGACTTTGCCGATGGGCTCAGTGGCTCGCAGGGCTGAGGCGACCCATGGGTCACAAGGCGCCCGTCATGCTTGCGTGGAAGTCGTTCGCTCCTCGCGGCGTTCCCACCAGCGGCGCAGCCCATTGCCGACGGAGCCGATCAACATGAAGGTAGAGCCGACGACGAACAGTGAGACGGCGAGGGTGTAGTGCTGCTCGAAGGCCTTGAAGAACAGCACCGAACCCACGACGAACAGTAGGTTTCCCAGAATGCCGATGGCGATATGGATGTCCTCGTAGTCCTGGACAAGCGTGCGGATCAGGATGAGATTCCTCCGAGGTTTTGGTCAAGTACGGAAGGCTTCAGTCTCACATGACAGCCCTCGGTGAAGAGTTCCTGGGGAACATCCACTCCGATGCGTCGGTAGACATCGCGTGGTACACCAATGTCCGCGAGCAATGGTTGCCCCACGGCCGGTCCGTCGAGGTCCTGCTTGGGGAGGGCGAGCGTCATGGTGGTGGTGGCGTTCACGAAAGCGCCCGGCGCGAGTCCCGTGCTCGAGTCCACCCCCGAGGGAACGTCGAGCGACACGATGGGTGCTCCGGTGCTCGCCATCCAGCCAATGAGGTGGGCCGCCACGCCGTGCGGAGCACCGTTCAGGCTGTAGCCCAGCACCGCATCCACGATGAGGTCGGCGTGCAGCGCGCTGGCCTGCTCGACGTCGGTCAGGCGGCCTCCGGAATGACGAAACAGCGCGAGCTGTTCGGCCGGAACCCCGTCGAGCTGTGCTCGGTCTGCCACCACAAGCGTGACGCCTCCGCCGTGGTTCGCGAGGTGCTGCGCCGCGCAGATTCCTCCACCGCCATTGCCTCCGGTGGCGGCGCACACGACGATTCGCTTCTCGGCCCAGCCGTCGCCCAGCGCTTGCCTGCAGAACTCGGCAAGGTTCCGTCCGGCGTTCTCCATCATTTGGTAGAGATTCGGGCCGAGTTCCTCGACCGCCAGGCGGTCTACCTCGCGCATCTGTGTGGCGGTGATGGCAGGGACCTGCAATCCCGATGGCGTGTAGAGGGTGCTCGTCGCCATGTCTTCAGTGCCGCTTGTCCGCCGGGGCCGAGTCGCTGCGTAGTGCTGCCTTCACGGTATGTCTCCGTTGAGAGTCTGAGCGGTCGCCTGAGTCGACGGTAGTGGAACCCGTTGGAGCATGCAGTGTCTTCCATGGGCCGACGATGGAGTCTGTACGGTGTGTGGAACCGCGTGGGGCGAAACTGGGTTGCCTCAACCATGACCGGCCCGCGGCCGGAGGACGGGAACAAAGACAATGGCCGAGCATGTGGCATTTGACGGGGCCGCGGGTCAGCGGCTTGTGGGGTTGCTGGACCTGCCCGACGGCGGGCCCGCCGTCATGACAGCACTCTTCGCACACTGCTTCACGTGCGGAAAGGACAGTATCGCTGCGGCCAGGATCGCGCGGGCGTTGACTGCTCGGGGTTTCGCTGTACTGAGGTTTGACGTGACTGGACTGGGGGAGTCGGAGGGCACGTTCGGTGAGGCGACCTTCAGCATGGACGTGGCGGACCTATCGGCGGCCGGGGGCTTTCTTCGCGCCAGGGGACAGGGCCCTGGCCTGCTGGTGGGACACTCGCTAGGGGGCGCGGCCGTGATCGCGGCGGCGTCTTCGATCCCCGAGGCGGTGGCGGTGGCGACGATTGGCGCGCCGAGCGATCCCTCCCATGTGGCACGGCTGCTTGCCCACGCGGTTCCGACGCTCGAGGCGCATGGTCGGGCTCAGGTTCAGTTGGCGGGCAGGAGCTTCACCGTCCACCGGGCGTTTCTCGACGACCTACGTGAGCAACCACAGCGGCGTCGTATCGCCGAATTGGGAAGGGCGCTGCTCGTGATGCATTCCCCTCAGGACACCATCGTTGGCATCGACAACGCCCGCGAGATCTTTGACGCGGCGAGGCATCCGAAGTCTTTCATTGGCCTGGATGGGGCCGATCACCTGCTGACGGGGGAGCACGACGCGCGATACGCGGCCGACGTGCTGGCCGCCTGGGCCTCTCGCTATACGCCGGCTCGAGAGGAGTAACTCGCTGCATCCCAAGGAATAGGCCGACACAGCAGCGGGTTTCCGCACCATGGATTCCGCAACGATGAGGAGCACCCGACGATGACCGCACACGATTTCTCCGACCTGAACGCCGTCTTTGTGAATTGCACGCTGAAGCCCTCCCCGGAGCTCTCCCATACGGCGGGCCTCATGGAGGTGAGCACCGCGATCATGTGCAAAAACGGAGTCACGGTGGACGAGGTCCGTGCCGTCGACTACGACCTTGCGCCGGGTGTCTACCCCGACATGACGGACCACGGCGCTGAACGTGATGATTGGCCGGACCTGGTTCCTCGGATACTGGGCGCCGACATCCTGGTGGTTGGCACGCCTCTGTGGCTGGGTGACAAGTCGAGCGTCTGTACCAGGCTCATCGAGCGTCTCTACTCGCTGTCGGGGATGCTCAACGAGGAGGGGCAATACCTGTACTACGGGCGCGTGGGCGGCGTCGTGATCACCGGAAACGAGGATGGCGCCAAGCACGTCGCGATGAACGTGCTGTACTCGCTGCAGCACCTCGGCTACGCGATACCGCCTCAGGCCGACGCCGGCTGGCTTGGTCCCTCGGGGCCGGGGCCGTCGTATCTTGACGAGGGTTCGGGTGGCCCCCAAAACGACTTCACTCAGCGCAACACCACGTTCATGACGTGGAATCTCATGCATCTCGCTGCCATGCTTAAGCGCAGCGGCGGGTTCCCTGTGCATGGGAACCAGCGCAGCGCATGGGACGCGGGCGAGCGGTTCGATCACCCGAATCCCGAATATCGGTGATTCTTTGGTGCGGTTCGCGCTCAATGCCTCGCCAGGTCGGAACGCGTCGTAGGCTCACGAGGGGCCCTTAGTGCCGAGACGAGCGCGCCGGTGACCCTGCGCGCACCGGGACGGGCAAGCCTGTCTTCGAAGACGGAGATTACCGCATTCCAGACACCGTCGCCGTAGGTGGGGTAAGGATGGGTCGCTGCCACGAGGTTCGTTGCTGTCGGCCCGTGCTTCACCGCGAGTGTTACCTTGGCCAAATACTCGCCGGCCCGGGGACTCACGATCGTCGCGCCGATGACCTTGCCGTGCCTTCCTAGCGCGAGTCGCGTCAATCCGTCGGTTCGACCTTCCGCCACGGCGCGGTCGACGTCCGTGTGGCGCCAGGTGACGACGCGCGCAGTGTCGCCTGTGACGCTCCACGTCGCTGCGCCGACGGCTGCGACCTCGGGGTCCGTGAACGTGACCCGGGTAACAGCGGAGAGGTCGACGGCGCGTCGAAGGCCCAGTACGGCGTGAGCGGAGGCGACACTCGCGTGGACGCCCGCGAGGTGGGTGAACTGAGGCATCGTGGTGACGTCCCCGGCGGCCCATACTCGGGCATTCGTGGTGCGGAGCCTGCGATCAACGGTGACGAAACCCCGCGCGTCCACGTCGATGCCTGCATGGTGCAACCCGAGGCCGCTAGACCTGGCCTGGCGGCCCACCGCTACTACGAGTGCGTCGTGAGCGATGTCGATGGCGCCCGACGGGCCGTCGGGCGCCAAGGACACCGGGCCGGCCAGGACTCCCGTGAACAACGGTCGCCAGGTGCCCCGTCAGCACCCGCACTCCGTCACTCTCCAAGGAGGCTTGCACCAGGGCCGACGCGTCGGGATCCTCGTGTGGGAGCAGTCGGGGAGCGGCCTCAGTGAGCGTGACCTTCGAGCCCAAGCGGGCGAACGCCTGCGCGAGTTCGCAACCGATACTTCCGCCGCCCATCACGGTGAGGCGCTCTGGTAGAGCCGTGAGCTCCCACACGGTGTCACTCGTGAGGGGTCCTGACTCGGCCAGACCGGGGACCGACGGAATCGCAGGTGATGCGCCAGTGGCCAGCAGTGCCTGGCGAAAGCTATGCCGTTGCCCATCTACCTCGACCGTGGTGGGTTCGGTGAACCGCGCCTCTCCGTGAAGTACTGGTACCCGAGCGCCGCGGAGGGCAGCGGGGGCGTCTTGGAGTTCGATAGCGGCGATCGTGGCTCGTACGTGGGCGAAAACCTCGGTGAGGTCGATCCTGACCCCCGTCAGGTGGATGCCGAGCGCAGAAGCGCTGCGGGAGTCAGCCGCCCGAGCGGCCGACGCGAGAAGCGCCTTGCTGGGCACGCACCCGGTCCACAGGCAGTCGCCTCCGGTGCGAGCGCGCTCGACAAGCGCGACCCGCGCGCCGAGCTTGGCGGCGGCCTTTGCGCCGACAATTCCCGCGGTTCCACCGCCGATGACAAGTAGATCCCAGGGGCCCTCCGGTGTCATCACGGGGAGTTTCTCAAGGTCCATGGGGCGACGGCTAGAGAGGGGCATCGGGACTCGGCGGCAGCAAAGAAACGTGCGGCGTTCCCGAGCGGGGTGTCCATGGCAACTCTCCTCTGGTCGTCGACCATCGGCCCGTCGATACAGGGACAACCCGTGGGGAGCGTCGGGAATTCCTCGTCTATGACGGCAAGCGGCGCCGCCAGATGTGCAAAACGCGGCGCAAAAGGAAGGTGACAAGCTGCCGTGGAGAGGCTCGCATCGTGTGTGTCTCACGATGACGGGTAGAGAAGAGTGCCCCGAGTGGGATTCGAACCCACACTGGTACGGGTTTGAGCCGTATGCCTCTGCCGGTTGGGCTATCGGGGCGTGGCCACTAGGCTATCGCTTGTGAACGACTCCATTGCACCTGTAGAGGTAAAGACCGGTAAGCGCCGCGCTGTCGTAGTTGAGGACGAGGCGCTGATCCGTATGGACATCGTCGAAACCCTCCGCGAAGGAGGGTACGACGTCGTCGGCGAGGCGTCCAACGGCGAAGAAGCGATCGCCCTTGCGCGCGAGTTCAAGCCCGACGTGATCGTCATGGACGTCAAGATGCCCATCATGGATGGCATCACCGCGGCCGAGCATATTGCCAAGGAGCGCCTCGCGCCCGTGGTGTTGCTGACAGCGTTCTCGCAGACCGAGCTCGTGGAGCGCGCGCGCGACGCCGGAGCGATGGCCTACGTGGTCAAGCCGTTCACCCCCGCAGACCTGCTTCCCGCGGTGGAGATTGCCGCGTCACGCTTCGTTGAGATCCGCGCGCTCGAGAACGAGATCGCCGACATCCACGAACGCATGGAGACGCGCAAGACAGTCGAGCGGGCCAAGGGCATTCTCATGGAAAAGATGCAGCTGAACGAGCCCGAGGCCTTCAGGTGGATCCAGAAGACGTCGATGGACCGCCGTCTCACCATGCGAGAAGTTGCTGAAGCCGTCATCGAACAAATGGGCAAGTAGTCCTCAAACAGTTTTCCCTGGTACCCCCCGGGACTTGGGTCCCGTTTTCGTAACAAAGGTCACAAAATCGTGATCCTTGCGACGCACGAACGAAACCCGCTCCCGCTACGGTGAAGTCAGTTGCCGACGAGGACCGTCCTCGTGGTGGCCCCGGTGGGCTTGCCCCCACCGCACCTGTATGGAGGGAAAAACATGGCTCGATGGAACACCATCGCACGTGGCGTCGCTTTAGCGGCCACCGCGTCCCTAGCCCTAGCCGCTTGCGCATCGGGCGGGGACAGCGACGACACATCCGCCACTTCGGCGATGACGTCTGAGGCCGGCGCTCTGAAGATCGGCACGCTGCTTCCGCTGACCGGCTCGCTCGCATTCCTCGGCCCGCCCGAGGTGGCAGGCGTGCACCTTGCAGCGAATGAAATCAACGAGGCCGGAGGCATCTTCGGTGCCGACGTCGAGATCATCGATACCGACTCCTCAGACACCACCCAGCCGCAGATCACGTCGCAGTCCGTCTCTAAGATGGTCGCCGACGGTGTGGGCGCAATCGTGGGCGCCGCGTCGTCTTCGGTGACGCTCAACGTGGTCGACGACGTGGCCGCGGCCGAGGTCGTCATGATCTCGCCCGCAAACACCTCGACGGCTCTTTCGGGCTACTCCGAGTTCTACTTCCGCGTGGCACCGCCGGACACGGTCCAGGGCAACGCTCTGGCCAACGTCATGCTTGCCGACGGCTACAAGAACATCGGCGTCCTGGTCTTCAACGACGACTACGGCACCTCGCTGCGTGACGTTGTTCAGGCTACGGTTGAAGAGGCCGGCGGCACGCTGACCTACGGCTCCGAGGGTCAGGAATTCGACCCGGCAGCGTCGAACTTCTCGTCCGATGTTCAGGCGATTCTTGCCACGAGCCCTGAGGCGATCGCGCTCATCTCGTTCGACCAGGCCAAGCAGATCATCCCCGAGCTCGTCGCCGCTGGTTACGACTCGTCGAAGATCTACATGGTTGACGGCAACACGACCGACTACTCGTCAGACTTCGACGCAGGCACGCTCGCCGGCTCTAAGGGAACTATCCCCGGTGCCGACGCGAGTGCCGACTTCAAGACGCTCCTTGATGGCGCTCACGGTGGACCGCTCGACTCTTACGCCTACGGGCCGGAGTCGTACGACGCCACGATGCTTGTCGCTCTGGCGGCACTCAAGGGCGGCGCTCCTGACGGCGTGACCATTCAGGCCAACATGGCGGCCGTTTCAGGCGCCGACGGTGGTACCGAGTGCAGCGGTTGGGTCGAATGCTCTGACCTGATCAACGCGGGCGAAGAGATCATGTACAAGTCGATCTCGGGCTCTGGTCCGTTCAACGCAGACAACGACCCCTCGAGCGCCTACATCGGCGTCTACGTCTACGGCGAGGACAACGTCCCCGCCTGGACCGAGGCAGTGTTCGGCGAGGTCTAAGACCTCACCTGCGGAAGGGCCCCGGCTTCGGCCGGGGCCCTTTTGCGTGCCCGAATGACCAGCTCTCATTGAATGGCTCGATCCGTACCACCCTCAGCGGTCACGCCCGTCCAGTGGCTCGATCCGTACCGCCCCCAGCGGTCACGCCCGTCCAATGGCTCGATCCGTACCGCCCCCAGCGGTCACGCCCGTCCAATGGCTCGATCCGCACCGAGCGGGCGGGATCGAAGGTGGCGGGACGTTCGTCCTGGGCGCGGTCAGTCAGTCCGGAACAGGCCGCCACGCGCGCCAGGAGCCTCCTAGGCGGCACGGAACCCGATCCTCGGGGGGTGAGTGAGGGTGGCGTGTGCCTCGTGACGCACAAACGCCCCGGCCCGTGAGGACCGAGGCGTTCGAGTGTGAGGTCTTTAGGCGCCGAGCGTTCCCAGGTACAGCTCGATGACCTTGGGATCCCGCAGCAGCTCCTGGCCGCTCGCGGTATACGCCGATGTGCCCTGATCAAGCACATAGCCTCGATCGCAAATCTGAAGGCAGCGCCGCGCGTTCTGCTCCACCATGATGACGGTGACTCCGGTGCGGTTGATATCGCGAGTCCGCACGAAGGTCTCGTCCTGGCGTACGGGGGACAGCCCGGCACTCGGCTCGTCGAGCAGCAGAACGGCGGGATCCATCATGAGTGCTCGTGCCATGGCAACCATCTGGCGCTCGCCGCCCGAAAGCGAGCCCGCCCGCTGCCCGCGGCGCTCGCCGAGCACAGGGAAGAGGTCGACGATCTTTTCGAACTGTTGCTTGAACTTTTTGTGCTGCTGGAACGCGCCCATTTCGAGATTTTCCTCGATGCTGAGCGAAGGGAACACGTTGTTGTTCTGGGGCACAAAACCGATGCCGCGCTTCACGAGGGCATCCGCGCGCACGTTGGTGATGTCGTCGCCGCGTAGCGTGACCGATCCGGAACGCACAGGCACAAGTCCGAAGAGGGCCTTGAGGAACGTCGATTTGCCGGCTCCGTTGGGGCCGATAATGCCGATGAGTTCGCCTTCCTTCACACTCATAGAACACCCGTTGAGGATGTCGATCCCTGGAAGGTAACCGGCAATCACGTCGGTCGCTTCGAGAACGACCTCCGTCGAGGCTTCTGCTCGTTGTGTGGGTGACGCGCTCATGAAAGGTCCTCCGACAGATCTGTGTCGTGGTGGGCACCGAGGTAGGCATCCTGCACGGCCGTGTTCTGCATAACGGTCTCGGGCGGCCCCTCGGCGATGATCTTGCCTTCTGCCATCACCACGACCCAATCCGAGATGCGTCGCACCATGTGCATGTCGTGCTCCACGAAGAGCACCGTCACACCGCGTTCCCGTAGTTCGACGATGTGCTCGAGCAGGGATTCGGTGAGCGCGGGGTTGACGCCAGCCATCGGCTCGTCCAACATCACGATTTCCGGGTCAGACATCAAGGCGCGCGCCATCTCCAGCAACTTGCGCTGGCCACCGGAAAGCTCTCCTGCAAAGTCGTTCTGCTTGTCGATTAACTTGAAGCGCTCAAGCAGATCCTCGGCCTTCGCGGTGATCGTGGCCTCCTTGGCCCGCCACAAGGCGGGGAAGAGCGCGGTGAAGAAGTTCTCTCCACCCTGCCCCGCGGCGCCAAGTCGCATGTTCTCGATGACCGTCATGCGCGAAAGCGCCTTGGTGAGCTGGAACGTGCGGACCATGCCCGCACGTGCCACCTTGGCGGGGGAGTGACTCTGCAGCGAATCCCCGTTGAACGACCATTCGCCCTTCTGGGGCTTGTCGAAGCCGGTCAGCAGGTTGAAGAACGTCGACTTACCGGCGCCATTGGGGCCGATAAGCGCCGTGATCGCGTGCCGTTGCACCTCTAGGTGCTCGACGTCGACGGCCGTGAGGCCTCCGAAGCTTCGGTGAACACCGTGAGCCACGATGACAGGGTCAGACTTCGCCGAGCCAGGCGTGGCGGACGTGTGGGCAAAGGGGTTTTCCTTAGCGGTCATTGATCGCCAACTCCCTTCGATCTCCGAGGATTCCTTGTGGTCTGAAGATCACGAGGAGCATCAATGTGACGCCCACAAGCATGAGCGAGAACGGTTCGAGTTGCGTGGGAGACAGCCATGTGTCTGGGATAAACATCGCCGCGAGTCCCTTCACGAGCACGAGAGACATCCAGAACAGGACTGACCCCAGGAGCGGCCCGAGCACGGTGGCCGCACCTCCCAACAACAACAAGGTCCACACCCAGAAGGTCGTCGGCCTACCCATCGAGTCGGGTGCCACTGCGTTGCCGAAGGACCACAGGACCCCGCCGAGCGCGCCGATGACGCCGCCGAGGACGAGGGCCTGCATCTTGTAGCTGTAGACGTTTTTGCCGAGTGAGCGCACTGCGTCCTCATCTTCGCGGACGCCCTTGAGCACGCGCCCCCAGGGTGACCGTGACAGCCTCCAGAACAGCAATGCCGCGAGCGCGACGATGGTCCACGACACGACGACGAGCCACCAAGACGTCGAGATCGAGCCATGCAAGGTGAACGGGCCGATCGTGACCTGGCGGTCGGGGAATGGCGACAGTGCTTCGAAGGGACCCTTGAAGTCCTTGCCTCGAATACCCGTCGAGCCTCCGGTGAGGTCCTTGAAGGTCTGAGACCGTCCAAGGAAGCGCACCATTTCGGCTGCCGCGATCGTGACGATTGCGAGATAGTCGCCTCGAAGCTTGAGCGTCGGCCATCCCAAGAGGAGGCCGAAGATCACGGACACGATGATCGCGACCATGACTCCCAAGGCGATCGTGGCACCTGGTGCCATATGCAGTCCGAGGAACATGTCATTGTTCTCGGTGACTTCGCGCACGGTGATCGCATAGCCATACATGCCGAGCAGCATGAATCCCGCGTGCCCCATGTTGAGCAGGCCCGTGAGCCCAAAGTGGAAGTTGAGTCCGATCGCGGCGAGCGCGAACGCGGCGGTTGTGGGGGCGAAGACCTCGCGCCCCGCATCGGTGAGTAGTCCAAGAAAGTCCATGGTTAGCCCACCCTTTCCCCTCTGCCGAGGATGCCTTGGGGCCTAAAGAGGAGCACCAAGATGAGAATGCCGAGCGCGGTAGCGAATTTGAGGTCCGGCGGCAACCACACGGTTGACACTTCGACGACGACGCCGATGACGAGCGATCCGACGAGTGCACCAAACGGCTGGCCGAGGCCACCAAGAGTGACTGCGGCGAACATGAGCAACAGGATGCGGGCGCCGGAATCGAACGACGTGGCCTGTTCGTAGAGCGCGAGCAGAATTCCGCCGACCGCCGCGAGGGCCGTAGCGAGAATCCAGACGAGTCTCACGATGGAATCGACGCGGATTCCCGATGCAGCGGCGAGCGACGGGTTATCCGAGACCGCCCTCGTAGCACGCCCCAAGCGGGTGTAGAGCAGGAATGCAGAGACACCGAGCAGGCACACGATCGCGATACCCGCAGAGATCATGGTCTGGTTGCTGATGTCGATCGGACCCCAGTGGTGCCGTTCGTCGATCGAGGTGGTGAGCCGCATCTTGCGCCCACCCATCCACCACTGCAACAGGTTGACGAGTGCGAGTGAAAGCCCGATGGAGACGATCATCTGCTGCACGGTGCCCACACGCTTGCGTCGCAGTGGCCCCCACAGGAACTTGTCTTGGAGCCAACCGGTTCCGCCGGAGATGGTGATCGCCAGCAATGCCGCGAATATGAGCGGGAGCCCGATCGTGAACTCCACGGGAATGAGCGGGAGGGAAACCTTGTCACTTGTCGCCAAGAAGTAGGTCAGCACTGCCCCAAAGGACACTTGCTCGCCGTGGGCAAAGTTGCTGAGCCCCGTCGTTCCGTAGATGAGCGAAAGGCCGACCGAGGCCAACGCGAGCAGGAGCCCAAACGTAAGCCCGTTGACGATGTTTTGCGCGAGTTGGTTGCTTTGTGTCGAGGATGCGGTTGAAGGGGTCGACGTGTCATCTGTCGCCGCGTCCTCCGTCACTTGGTCGGTGGCCGCGTCGTCGCTGGCAGTCATGGAGATCGAGGTCGTCGTTTCCGCCGCCGCTACTGCACGCCCGGACTCATCACCGTTGTTGCCAACGAATGTTGAATACAGCGTTACGGCTAGTGCAACGACGACAAGGATCACTCCTGCGCGAACCATCACGCGGGTATCGAGCGCTGTTTTCACAGTCGTCCTTCCCAGTCGGTTTCGGCCAACATAGACCAGTCATGTTTCCGCTATGTGAGCGGAATATCTCGTATGAAGCACGTGAGGCGCGCTGTTGCTACACGTAGATCGCCAGGGGAGACGACCTCAATGTTGTAGGACGCGACATTGCGTCCTAGATGCGCCGCAGTTGCGGTGGCCGTCACTATACCTGCCGAGATTGCGCGGTGATGGGTGATGTTGAGGTCTACGCCTACGGCCATCTTGCCGGCGCCCGCGTGAGCCATCGCCGCGAGCGACCCCACGGTCTCGGCGAGGGCCGCCGACGCTCCGCCGTGAAGCACTCCGTACGGTTGCGTGTTGCCCTCGACTGGCATCGTCGCTGTCGCGCGGTCGGCCGTGACGCTCTCGACCACGATCCCGAGCTTCGCAATAAGTCCGTCGGATGGTTGGTCATTTCCCGCTGTGCTGTCGGTCATAGAGGATAGGTTGGCACCTGTGAGCGAATCAGCCAAGGAGACCTTGTTACTTGTCGATGGTTTGTCGATGGCGTTTCGTGCGTTTTTCGGCGTTCCCGTGGACAAATTTGCGACCGATACCGGCACGCCGACGAACGCCGTGTATGGCTTCACGTCGATGCTTGCGACTCTCGTGGCGGATCGCAAGCCGACCCACGTCGCGGTCGCATTCGACCTGCCAGGTGGCACATTCAGGACGGAGCGCCTTCCTTCTTATAAGGGCACGCGTGACGCGACGCCACCCGAGTTTGAGCCCCAGGTCCCCCTCATGCGCGAGATGCTGGACGCGTTGGGCGTGTGCTCGGTCGACAAGCCCCGCTACGAGGCCGATGACCTGCTCGCGACGTATGCGCGCATGGGGCGCGAGGCGGGGATGCGCGTGCTGGTGGTGTCGGGCGATAGGGACACCATTCAGCTCGTGAACGAGGACGTGACGCTGCTCTACCCGCGCAAGGGTGTGAGCGACCTCGTCGAGTACACACCTGATGCGGTGTTCGACCGGTATGCGGTGGCACCCCATCAGTACCCCGATATCGCGGCACTCGTGGGTGAGACCTCGGACAATCTTCCCGGCGTGCCTGGGGTGGGTCCCAAGACCGCGGCCAAGTGGATTGCGACCTACGGGAGCCTCGATGAGATTCTCGCGTCGGCTCAGGACGTGCCTGGCAAGGCGGGGGAGAGCCTGCGGGCGCATCTCGACACCGTTCGGCTGAACAGGGAGCTCAACCACCTCCTCACGGACCTTGAAGTCGACACGTCCCTTGAGGACATGCGTCTGACAGGTGCCGACCCCGCGGCGATCCACGCGGTGTGCGACGCGTTGCAGTTCAGGGGCCTTCGCACCAAGCTGCTCGCGTTCGTGACCGGTGAAGTGGAGCCGGGAGACGAGTCGGGAGAGCCCGCTCCTGACATCGAGGTCACGGCGCCTGCGACGGTTGCCGAGATCACGGCGCTCAAGGGATCGGTGGCGCTTCACGTCGCGGGAGGCACAGCAGATGCATGGGCGCTCGGAGTCGCCCAGGGAGATCGCGCCTGGGGACTTGACCTGAGCGCGGTCGAGCAGAGCCTCGATGGGACGCTCGCCGCCTGGTTCGCCGATGATGGCGTCGTCAAGACCTTTCACGGCGCGAAGGATGCGATGCACGCCCTCGCGTCCAGGGGTTATCGGGTCGCTGGGCTCGCGGACGACACGCAGATTGCGGCGTATCTCGCGGTGCCTGGGCAGGGGAGACTCGATCTTGACGACGTGGCCGAGAGGCTGCTCGGCGAGCGAAGCGTCGCCACCGAAGGCGGTCAGCTCGACCTCGGAATGGGTGGATCGGTCCTCGAAGAGGCTGCTCGCAACGCCCATCGGGTGCTGCGGCTTTCCGCGATCCTCGCTGAGGACGTCGAGTCACGTTCTATGACGTCGCTGTACCGCGAGATGGAGATACCGCTCGTGGATGCCCTGTTCCGTATGGAGCAGGCCGGCGTGGCGATCGATGCTGCGCAGCTTGGCGACCTACTGTCGCAGGCGCTTCGTAGGGTCGAGAAGGCCGCTGAGGAGGCGTATGCGTCGATCGGCGGCGACCACGTCAACCTCGGATCCCCGCGACAGCTCCAGGAGGTCTTGTTCGACAGGCTCGGCATGCCCAAGACCAAGAAGATCAAGACGGGGTACACGACCGACGCGGCCTCGCTTGCCGACCTCTACGAGCGGCAGCCTCATCCCTTCCTCGAGGCGCTCCTTGCGCATAGGGACGCGACCAAGCTCGCCCAAATCATCCAGACACTGAGCGACGCGATCGCGTCGGACGGGCGAATCCACACGACGTTTTCCCAGACCGTGGCGTCGACGGGGCGACTGTCGTCCAAGGACCCGAACCTGCAGAACATCCCGATCCGCACCGAGGAGGGCCACCGAATCCGCGAGGCCTTCGTGGTGGGTGAGGGCTACGAGACGTTGGTGACCGCCGACTACAGCCAGATCGAAATGCGCATCATGGCGCACCTGAGCGGCGACGAGGCGCTCATCAACGCCTTTAAGAATGGAGAGGACCTGCACCGCTTCGTGGGCTCGCGAGTGTTCGGTGTCCCGCCCGAGGGCGTGACTCCCGAGATGCGTTCTCACGTCAAGGCGATGTCCTATGGCCTCGCGTATGGGCTCTCCTCGTTCGGGTTGGCGCGTCAGTTGGGAGTTTCCGTGGGCGAGGCTCAAGCGCTCATGGACGACTATTTCGCGCGCTTCGGCGCGGTACGCACATATCTCACCGGCGTCGTCAAGCAGGCCGCGCTCGACGGCTACACCGAGACGATCTTTGGCCGGCGGCGATATCTGCCCGATCTCGATTCCACGAACAGGCAACGTCGAGACATCGCCGAGCGGATGGCTCTCAACGCACCCATTCAGGGATCGGCGGCGGATCTGATTAAGCGCGCCATGCTCGCCGTTGATCGTCGCCTCGCTGATGAGGGACTCGGGTCGCGGCAGATCCTGCAGGTGCATGACGAACTGGTGGTCGAGGTGGCGGCTGGTGAGGCCGACGCGGTCGAGGCGATACTTCGCGAGGAAATGGCGAAAGCGGGCGAACTCTCCATACCACTGGATGTGAACGTCGGGCGTGGGACGAATTGGCGGGTTGCTGGCCACTAATACCGGTTAGGGTGTGGCCATGCGTATCGGAATTCTTACTGGCGGCGGGGATTGCCCGGGACTCAATGCGGCGATCCGTGCGGTCGTTAAGCGCGGCACATCGGAGCATGGCTGCTCGATCGTCGGCTTCAGGAATGGCTGGCAAGGAGTCATCGACGGTGACGCGCGACCGCTCACCCGCGACGATGTCTCGGGAATCCTGGTGGTCGGCGGCACGATGCTCGGCACCGCACGGTGCCACCCTCACAAGGTCGAGGGCGGCATGGAAGCCGTCAGGGACACCGTGCTCAACGAGAAGCTCGACGGGCTGATCTGCATCGGTGGCGACGGCACCCTCAAGGCTGCTGGCAAGGTCTCGGCCGCGACGGGAATCCCGGTCATCGGCATCCCCAAGACAATCGACAACGACGTGGTGGGAACCGACGCCGCGATCGGCTTTGACACCGCGGTCACGGTTGCCACCGAGGCCATCGACCGTTTGCACTCGACTGCTGAGTCTCACAACCGCGTGATGGTGGTTGAGCTCATGGGTCGTCACTCGGGATGGATCGCGGTGACCTCGGGCATGGCAGGCGGCGCCGACATCATCCTTGCTCCCGAGGAGCCCTTCGATATTGAAGTGATTGCGAAGAAGATCAAGCACCGTCACCGTTACAAGAACTTCTCGATTGTGGCCGTGGCCGAGGGCGCTATACCGGCCGAAGGCTCCAACTGGACCGGTGGCCCCACGATTGACGGGAAGGGTAACCCCATCGCCGGCTCGATCGGTCACGAGGTCACCAAGGCAATCGAGGAACTCACGGGCTTCCCGACGCGGCTTACCGTGCTCGGCTACACCCAGCGCGGCGGCATCCCCACGGCCGCAGACCGACTGCTTGGCACGCGCTTCGGCATCGCAGCGATTGACGCAATCGTGGCTGGCGAAACCGGCAAGTTCACGGCGCTCCGCGGCGAGAAGATTGTGCTTGAGGACTTCTCCGTCATGTCTGGAAAGACCAAGTGGGTTCCCAAGGAACTCCTTGAGGCGGCGTGGGGCCTGTAGGGGTTCGATACGTTCGTTCCACACCGTTTGTGCGCCCGCGGCAAGCGGGGGTAGGCTGTTCTGTGGCCTGTAGCGTCATGCGCTGCTGTCTGCGTACATTCCATTAATCCATCAAACTCCGGAGTCACTCCCTCTATGTCCGTATCCACCCCCGAGAACACCGCCATCGCGTTTAACGACATCGGCTCGAGCGAAGATTTCCTCGCCGCCGTCGACGCGACCATCAAGAACTTCGACGACGGGGACCTTGTCTCCGGCATCATCGTCAAGGTCGACCGTGACGAGGTTCTCCTCGACATCGGTTACAAGACCGAGGGCGTCATCCCAGCCCGTGAGCTCTCGATCCGCCACGACGCCGATCCCGACGAGGTCGTCAACGTCGGCGACACCGTCGAGGCCCTCGTCCTCACCAAGGAGGACAAGGAAGGTCGACTCATCCTGTCCAAGAAGCGCGCGCAGTACGAGCGTGCCTGGGGCTCGATCGAGAAGATCAAGGAAGAAGACGGCGTCGTCTCCGGAACGGTCATCGAGGTTGTCAAGGGTGGACTCATCGTCGACATCGGCCTGCGCGGCTTCCTGCCCGCATCGCTCGTGGAGATGCGTCGCGTTCGCGACCTGGGACCGTACATCGGCCAGATCATTGAGGCCAAGATCATCGAGCTCGACAAGAACCGCAACAACGTGGTCCTGTCGCGCCGTGCCTTCCTTGAGCAGACGCAGTCCGAGGTGCGCTCGTCGTTCCTGACCGCTCTCGCCTCGGGCCAGGTCCGCAAGGGTGTCGTCTCGTCGATCGTCAACTTCGGCGCATTCGTCGACCTCGGCGGAGTGGACGGCCTCGTGCACGTCTCGGAGCTGTCGTGGAAGCACATCGACCACCCCAACGAGGTTGTCTCTGTGGGCCAGGAAGTCGAGGTCGAGGTTCTCGACATCGACATGGACCGCGAGCGTGTCTCGCTGTCGCTCAAGGCCACGCAGGAAGACCCGTGGGCCGTGTACGCACGCACCCACGCGATCGGTCAGATCGTTCCAGGTAAGGTCACCAAGCTGGTTCCGTTCGGCGCTTTCGTTCGCGTCTACGACGGCATCGAGGGCCTCGTGCACATCTCCGAGCTGGCCGTGCGCCACGTCGAGCTGCCCGAGCAGGTTGTTGCCGCTGACGAAGAGGTTTTCGTCAAGATCATCGACATCGACCTCGAGCGTCGCCGCATCTCGCTGTCCATCAAGCAGGCTAACGAGGGTGTCGACCCCGCGGGCGAGGACTTCGACCCCGCGCTGTACGGCATGACTGCCGAGTACGACGAGGCCGGCAACTACAAGTACCCCGAGGGCTTCGACGCCGAGACGCAGGAATGGCAGGAAGGCTTCGACACTCAGCGCGAAGCCTGGGAAGCCGACTACGCCAAGGCACACGAGCGCTGGGAGGCTCACAAGGCGTTTGTGGCCAAGCAGGACGCTCAGGCCATCGAGGCCGAGTCCGAGGCTCCCGCGCAGCGTAAGCGCGCTCGTGCCGAAGATTCAGGCACGACCTCGTACTCTTCTCACGAAGAGACCGAGGCCGAGGGTGGCACGCTGGCGTCCGACGAGAGGCTCGCCGCACTGCGCGAGAAGCTCACGGGCAACTAGTTCGAACACGCGCAAGAGGCTCCGACCGATTGGTCGGGGCCTCTTTGCGTTGCCGGCATCTTTCCTCTGGCTTGCGCGACGAGACCCAGCGTGAAACCCTATCGGCGTGCTACGCATAGGGCTGACCGGCGGGATCGCAGCAGGCAAGTCAACCGCAGCCATACGGTTTGGCGAATTGGGAGCCCGAGTCGTCGATCACGACGCCCTTGCTCGACGTGTCGTCGAGCCCGGTTCAGGGGCGTTGGCCGACATCGCACGCGAGTACGGAGACCGGGTCCTCGTTGGCGGAAAACTCGATAGGGAGGCCCTGGCCTCCATCGTGTTTGGTGACGATCACGCCCGAGCGCGGCTGAACCAGCTGATCCACCCGTACATCTCTGCCGCGGCGGATGCCGCGGATCGTATGGCTCGCGCTGAGGGGGTTGCGGTCGTCGTCCACGACATCCCTCTTCTCGTCGAGACAGGTCAGGGAGGGGACTTCGACTTGGTGGTGTGCGTCCAGACGCCTCTCGAAATGCGGGTCGCGAGACTCGAGGCCGACCGGGGGCTCTCACATGGCGAGGCCCTGCGGCGGATTGCGGCGCAGGCTTCCGACGAGGAGCGGGCCCTCGTATGTGACGTGACCCTCGACGGGGGCGGCGACACCGAGTCGCTCAGGTCCCAGGTCGACTGGTTCTGGCGCGAGCACCTTCCCGCCTCATAGCGGTGTCAGCCGCGGGGGTTACCGTGGTGCCATGACTTCGGATCTCAGGCGTGCCGACAATCCGTTCGAGGTGATCTCCGAATACACGCCGTCGGGGGATCAGCCGCGTGCGATCGAGCAACTTGCCGCGCGCATTCAGGCTGGCGAGCGGGACGTGGTGCTTCTGGGCGCCACCGGAACGGGCAAGTCCGCGACCACTGCCTGGCTGGTCGAGCGCCTTCAGCGTCCCACGCTGGTGATGGCTCACAACAAGACGCTCGCGGCGCAACTGGCCAATGAATTTCGCGACCTGATGCCCAATAACGCGGTGGAGTACTTCGTGAGTTACTACGACTACTACCAGCCCGAGGCATACGTCCCGCAGACGGATACGTTCATCGAGAAGGACTCCTCGATCAACGAGGAGGTCGAGCGGCTCAGGTATTCCGCCACCAACTCACTCCTGACCCGCAGGGACGTCGTCGTGGTGTCCTCCGTTTCGTGTATCTACGGGCTCGGAACGCCCGAGGAGTACATCCAAGGCATGGTGTCGCTTCAGGTGGGCGACGTGGTGTCGCGGCAGGCCCTCCTGCGGGAGTTTGTGCAGATCCAGTACGCCCGCAACGACCTGGCGTTTACCCGCGGAACATTCAGGGTTCGCGGCGATACGATCGAGATCATCCCCGTGTACGAGGAACTCGCGCTGCGCATCGAGATGTTTGGCGACGAGATCGAGGCCCTCTACTCGCTCCACCCGCTCACCGGGGAGATCGTCGAACGCAAGGAAATGATCCACATCTTCCCAGCCTCGCACTATGTCGCGAGCCAAGAGCGCATGAGTAAAGCGATCGCGACCATCGAGGTCGAGCTTGGGCAACGGCTCGAGGAGCTCGAGCGGCAGAACAAGCTTCTCGAGGCTCAGCGGCTCAAGATGAGGACCACCTTCGACCTCGAGATGATGCGGTCGGTGGGGACGTGCGCCGGGATCGAGAACTATTCGCGTCACATTGAACAGCGCGAGCCCGGTACCCCGCCTCACACCCTGATCGACTACTTCCCAGACGACTTTCTTACGGTGATCGACGAATCGCACGTCACCGTGCCCCAAATTGGTGCAATGCACGAGGGTGATGCCGCGCGGAAGCGAACTCTGGTCGACCACGGCTTTCGCCTTCCGTCCGCCATGGACAACAGGCCGTTGCGCTTCGATGAGTTCAAGGCGAGGGTTGGTCAGACCGTCTACCTGTCCGCGACGCCAGGCAAGTACGAGTTAGCGCGAGGCGATGGGGTAGTCGAACAGATCATTCGCCCCACGGGACTGGTGGATCCTCAGATTGTCGTGAAGCCCACCGAGGGGCAGATCGATGACCTTCTCCATGAGATTCGGCTGCGTGTGGAGCGTGATGAGCGTGTGCTGGTGACCACCCTGACCAAGAAAATGTCTGAGGACCTCACCGAATACCTTTCGGAACGCGACGTGCGCGTTGAGTACCTCCATTCCGACGTCGACACGCTGCGGCGGGTCGAGCTCCTGAGGGAGCTACGCATGGGCCGGTTCGATGTGCTGGTGGGCATCAACCTACTTCGTGAAGGGCTCGACCTGCCTGAGGTTTCGCTTGTGAGTATTCTCGACGCCGACAAGGAGGGATTCCTGAGATCGGGAACCTCTCTGATCCAGACGATTGGCCGCGCAGCTCGCAATGTGTCGGGTGAAGTCCACATGTACGCGGACAGGGTGACGGACTCGATGGCGCTCGCCATCGACGAAACCAATCGCAGGCGTCAAAAGCAGGTGGATTACAACACCGAGCACGGGATCGACCCGACTCCGCTTCGCAAGCGCATCGGCGATATCACCGAGATGCTCGCGCGTGAGGAGGCAGATACGGCCGAGACTCTGCGCGAGGTGCGCGGGGGGTCGAAGGGAAGCAAAACCGTTGCCAAGAATCAGTCGGCCTCGCAGCGTCCCGCCGAGGAACTTGCGTCGCTCATCGAGGATCTCACCGCGCAGATGCGTGGCGCGGCAGGCGAACTGCACTTCGAACTCGCAGCGAGGCTGCGTGACGAAATCGGAGAGTTGAAGAAAGAGCTGCGCCAGATGATGGAAGCCGGCTAGTCGCACGGTGCCTAGGATGTGCGAGTGACCTCAGCAGCCGTATGGGCCATCACCCTTGTCGGTGTGCTCGTAGTAATAGCTTTCGATTTCGTCGTCGTCGTGCGACGTCCTCACGAGCCCACCTTCAAGGAATCCGTGCGTTGGACCCTCTTCTACGTGGCCCTCGCAGTGGTGTTCGGAATCTCCATGGTGTGGTGGCGGGCGCCCGGCCTCGACGGGGCAGACGCGTTCTTCGCGGGCTATCTCACCGAGTGGTCGCTCTCCGTCGATAACCTCTTTGTCTTCCTCGTGATTCTGGGACGCTTTGCCGTTCCTGCGCTGTATCGCCAACGCGTGCTTCTGGTGGGCGTGGTGCTGGCCCTAGTGCTCAGGGGCCTCTTCATTGCCGCGGGGGCTGCGGCGCTGTCGGCGTTCTCTGCGGTCTTCTACCTGTTTGGAGCGTTCCTCCTGTGGACGGCCTATTCCGTGGCCCAGGAGGGCGGCGCCGAAGAGGGCGACGTCGAGTACACGGAGAACCGCCTGATGAAGCTCGTCAAGCGCTTCGTCCCCTCGACGCCGGACTATCGCGAAGGCGCGGTGTTCGTCCGCGAGGGCGGGCGTCGACTCATCACCCCGATGCTCTTGGTCATGATCGCGATCGGATCGACGGACGTCCTGTTTGCTCTCGACTCGATCCCTGCGATCTTTGGTCTCACCAAGGACCCCTACCTGGTGTTCGTCGCGAATGCGTTCGCGCTCATGGGGCTGCGCCAACTCTTCTTCGTGGTCGAGGGGCTACTCAAGCGGTTGAGGTACCTGTCGTACGGGCTGTCGGTCGTGCTTGCCTTCATCGCAGTCAAGCTCATTCTGGAGGCGCTCCACACCAATAGGCTTCCGTTTATCAACGGCGGCGAGGCCGTCAGATGGGCGCCTGAGATTCCCACGTGGCTCTCCCTCGTGGTCATCGTGGTCGCGATCGGTGGAGCGGGCGCCGCGAGTGTCATCATGACCGGCGCGGCGGCGAGGCGTGCAGGCTCAGTTGACGACCCGAATGCCATGGAAGACCCCACCACGGAGACGGCCGACGTCGACTAGCAGCCGGATCTCGTCGTCGGATTTGCGCGCCACGACGGTCCAAGGTGACCGTCCCACGGGCGGATGGACACATCAATCACCATGCCCACCACCATGTAGGGGTCGCCTGAGACAAGATCCTCGACGTGATCCCTGGTGGGAGCGGACGCGAGCAAAAGCGCGCCGGGCTCGTCGTCGGAGAATGGGCCGAAGCCGACCATGGCACCGGCGTTGACGAGGCCCCTGAGGTAGCACGAGTGCTCTTCAAGGAGCGACGCGCGTAACTCGTTCCGCGAGTCATAGGTGTACTGAACGATCCACAGTGACATGAGATCATTCTGGACGCTTGGAACAGTCTGCGTGTCCTCGCTGTTGCTACGTGGGGAAGAATTACCTTAGATCGAACACGTGTTCGAAGAACTTAACGTAGGGTGGCGGTGTGAACGACAAGTTGGTGGTGCGCGGTGCGCGCGAGCACAACCTCAAGGGAGTCGACCTTGAATTGCCCAGGGATGCACTCATTGTGTTCTCTGGCCTTTCGGGCTCAGGGAAGTCCTCCCTCGCGTTTGACACCATCTTCGCGGAGGGACAACGCCGCTACGTCGAGTCGCTGAGTGCCTATGCGCGCCAGTTCCTGGGCCAGATGGACAAGCCTGACGTCGACTTCATCGAGGGGCTTTCGCCCGCAGTGTCGATTGATCAGAAGTCGACCAATAGGAATCCGCGCTCGACAGTCGGCACCATCACCGAGGTCTACGACTACCTCCGCCTCCTGTACGCGCGTGTGGGCGTGCAGCACTGCCCCGTATGTGGTGAGACCATCACGTCGCAGACCGCGCAGCAGATCGTCGACTCCGTTCTCGACCTTCCGGAGGGCACTCGGTACCAGGTGCTCGCCCCTATGGTGCGTGGACGCAAGGGCGAATACGCGGACCTCTTTGCCGAGCTGCAACAGCAGGGTTTTGCGCGCGCGAGGGTCGATGGCGAGACGGTTCAGCTCAGCGAGCCGCCCACGCTGGAAAAGAAGCTCAAGCACAACATCGAGGTCGTGATCGACCGACTGGTCGCCAAGGAGGGGGTGCGCCAGCGCCTTGCCGATTCCGTGGAAACGGCTCTGAGGCTCGCCGAGGGGCTCGTCATCATCGACCCCGTTGAGGGTGAGATCCCTGCCCGCCGGTATTCCGAGAAGCGTGCGTGCCCCAACGACCACGTGCTCACGCTCGAGGAGATGGAACCGAGAACCTTTTCGTTCAACGCCCCCTACGGAGCCTGTGCCGAATGCACTGGAATCGGCGTGCGGCTCGAGGTAGACCCCGAGCTGGTGGTGCCGGATCCAGCTCGCTCGCTCGCCGAGGGCGCGATCGCGCCTTGGGAGGCCATGGCGGCCGACTACTTCGGCCGCATGGTGAAGGCGCTGGCCGAGGATATGGGCTTCTCGATGGATACCCCGTTCAAGGATCTGTCGGTGGAGGTCCAGGAGTCGTTGCTCACGGGCAAGGACTACGAGGTCCACGTGCGATTCAAGAACCGCTACGGGCGCGAGCGTCAGTACACCACCGGTTTTGAGGGCGCGATCACGTGGCTCGAGCGTCTCCACGGGCAGACCGAATCGGATTGGTCACGCGAAAAGTACGAGCAGTACATGCGCGAGGTGCCATGCCCCGTATGCCACGGAGCCAGGCTCAAGCCCGAGGTGCTCGCCGTCACCGTGGGAGGCGCCTCGATCGCGGAACTGTGTGAGATGTCCCTTGGGCAGGCGCGCACCTTCCTTGAGGGCGTCGACTGGGACGAACGCTCGCGCCACATCTCCGTGCAGGTGCTCAAGGAGATCGACGCCAGGCTCGGGTTCCTTCTCGATGTGGGGCTTGACTACCTGAGCCTGTCGCGTGCGGCGGGAACCCTATCCGGGGGCGAGGCCCAACGTATTCGCCTGGCCACGCAGATCGGATCGGGGCTTGTGGGTGTCCTGTATGTGCTCGACGAGCCGAGCATCGGGCTGCACCAGCGCGATAATCGCAGGCTTATCGAGACGCTGACGCGCCTACGGGACCTCGGCAACACGCTGATCGTCGTCGAACACGACGAGGACACGATTCGTGCAGCCGACTGGGTTGTCGACATCGGACCGGGCGCGGGGGAGCACGGGGGAGAGGTGGTCCACTCGGGCACCTATGCGGACCTCTTGACCAATGAGCGGTCGATGACGGGCGCGTATGTCTCGGGAAGAAAGCGCATCCCTGTTCCTCAGGTGCGCCGTGAGATTGACCCTTCGCGCCAGATCACGGTGGTCGGTGCCCGTGAACATAACCTGCGGGGGATCGATGTGACCTTCCCGCTCGGCGTGTTCACCGCGGTCGCGGGAGTGTCGGGGTCGGGCAAGTCGACGTTGGTCAACACGATTCTTTATACGGCACTCGCGAATGAACTCAACGGCGCGCGGCAGGTCCCAGGGCGCCACACGCGCATCGACGGCACCAGCCAACTCGACAAGATTGTCCACGTGGATCAGGGGCCCATCGGCCGCACTCCTCGTTCAAACCCCGCGACGTACACCGGGGTGTGGGACAAGGTGCGCAAGCTGTTCTCGGAGACTCAAGAGGCGAAAATGCGCGGCTACGGCCCCGGGCGCTTCTCGTTCAACGTCAAGGGCGGACGCTGCGAGTCGTGTTCTGGCGACGGGACCATCAAGATCGAGATGAACTTCCTTCCCGACGTCTATGTTCCGTGCGAGGTGTGCAGGGGAGATCGTTACAACCGCGAGACTCTCGAGGTCCACTTCAAGGGCAAGAGCGTCGCCGATGTCCTGAATATGCCGATCGAGGAAGCCGCGGTGTTCTTTGAGGCCATCCCGACGATCTCCCGTCACCTGACGACTTTGGTCGATGTCGGCCTGGGATACGTGCGGCTTGGCCAGCCGGCTCCGACGTTGTCGGGCGGCGAGGCGCAACGCGTCAAGTTGGCCTCGGAACTGCAGCGGCGATCGACCGGCCGCACCATCTATGTACTGGATGAGCCCACGACGGGGTTGCACTTTGAGGACGTCCGCAAGTTGCTTGGCGTACTCGAGGGCCTCGTGGACAAGGGCAACACGGTCATCGTGATTGAACACAACCTTGACGTCATCAAGTCCGCTGACTGGGTCATCGATATGGGGCCGGAGGGCGGATCGGGCGGAGGACTCGTGGTGGCCGAAGGTACCCCTGAGGAGATTGCGGACCATCCCGACAGCCACACGGGAGTCTTCCTCGCGGAGCTCCTGAAGCTGCAGGCGGCCGTGGCGGCCTCGGCCTAGGCTGACGTCGTGGCCAATCCCGCCGACTACCGTCCCGCGCCCGGAACGATTCCTACCCAGCCGGGCGTGTACCGTTTCCGCGATCCTCACGGACGCATCGTCTACGTGGGCAAGGCCAAGAATCTGCGTCAGCGGCTCCAGAACTATTTTCAGCCGCTCACTGCGCTCCACCCGCGTACGCAACTGATGGTGACCACCGCCGCGTCGGTCGAGTGGACGGTGGTGCGCAACGAGGTAGAGGCGCTTGTACTCGAGCACACCTGGATCAAGGAGTACGACCCGCGTTTCAATGTGGTGTTCAAGGACGACAAGTCGTACCCCTTTCTCGCCGTCACCATGAACGAAAGCGTTCCGCGCATGCTGGTGATGCGTGGCGACAGGAAGAAGGGCGTGCGGTATTTCGGTCCGTATGCCAAGGCCTGGGCCATCCGTCAGACGGTGGACACGCTGCTGACGGTGCTTCCGATGCGCACCTGTACAGCCGCCGTGTATCGCAAGGCGGAACGGCAGGGCAGGCCGTGCCTCCTGGGGTACATCGACAAGTGCTCGGCACCGTGTGTAGGCAAAATCAGCGAGGACGACCATCGGCTGCTTGCTGAAGGGGTGTGCCAGGTTCTTGCTGGCGACGCGAAGCCCCTCATCAGGGACCTCACCGGAACCATGGTCGCCGCCTCCGAACGCGAGGACTTCGAGGTTGCGGCCAGGGCCAGGGATCGCCTGCGTGCGCTCACCAGCGTCCTGGAGCGCAACGCCGTGGTGCTTGCTCAGGGAACCGATGCGGACGTCTTCAGCCTCGTCGACGACGAGTTTGAGGCTGCCGCTCACGTGTTCTACGTACGTGACGGGCGCATCTCCGGCGAGCGGGGCTGGGTGGTCGACAAGCCCGACCCCCTCACGTCTGCCGAGATGGTGAACGCCCTCCTGCAAGAGGCGTACCACACGACCGAATCGGTGCCCACGGAGGTGCTCGTTCCCGTCATGCCCTCTGATAGCGAGGTGATCGGTGCATACCTCAACGGGCTGCGAGGCGCCGCAGTTTCGGTGCGCGTGCCCTCACGCGGCAAGAAGGCCGAGCTCGCTCAATCCGGTGCCCAGAACGCGCAACAGGTGCTTGCCCAGCACCGGCTTAAGCGAGCGTCGGACCTCACCACGCGCTCGGCCGCTCTGACCGACTTGCAAGAGAACCTCGGCCTGCCCGAGGCCCCCCTGCGCATCGAGTGCTACGACATCTCACATATTCAGGGCACACATCAGGTCGGGTCGATGGTGGTGTTTGAGGATGCCTTGGCGCGCAAGAATGAGTATCGGCAGTTCTCGGTGGCTGACGCGGTGGATGACACCGCCGCGATGACCGACGTCCTGACGCGCCGGTTCCGGCGGTACCTCGAAGAGGCTCAGCTTCCGCCAGAGGAGCGTGAGGCCTCGCGGTTCGCCTATCCACCACAACTTGTGGTGGTCGATGGTGGTCCCCCGCAAGTTGCCGCCGCTCGACGCGCGATGGACGACGTGGGAGTGCCAGAGATCCCCGTGGTGGGTTTGGCGAAACGGCTCGAGGAGGTGTGGCTCCCCGGCGAGGACTTTCCCGCGATCCTCCCCAGGGGCTCCGAGTCGCTGTATCTACTCCAACGCGTTCGCGACGAGGCACACCGCTTCGCGATCAAAAACCACAGGGCCAAGCGCGGCAAGGCCATGACCGCGTCGACGCTGGACGAGATTCCGGGCGTGGGCGCCACAAGGTCTAAGGCTCTGTTGAGGCATTTTGGGTCGCTAGCGCGGCTCAAGGAGGCCTCCGAGGAGCAGATCGGACGGGTTCCTGGGGTGGGTGAGGGCACCGCGCGGGCGATTCACGCGAGTCTTCGCGGCCATGATGGCATTCTGGACACATGAGCGACGAAGCGGAATCGATCACGTACCCCTCGGGCATCCCCAAGCCTGTATTCGATGCGCCAGCCACTCCTCCTGAGGTGATGATCCTCACGGGAATGTCGGGTGCCGGTCGCACCCGAGCGGCGGCGGTGCTGGGTGACCTCGGTTGGTACGTGGTGGACAACCTCCCGCCGCAGCTCTTGGGTGGGTTGGTTGCGATGGTGGGCAGGGAACCCCATGACCGCTTGGCCGCCGTGGTTGACGTCCGTGGCAGGGAGTTCTTCCAAGATATCGACGCGGTCGTCGACGATCTCGCGGCACGCGGAATCCCTGTTCGCCTCGTATTCCTCGACACCACCGATGCCGTCTTGGTTCGCCGTTTCGAAGAGGCCAGGCGCCCGCATCCTTTGCAGAAGGATGGGACATTGCTCGAGGGCATCGCCCGCGAACGAGACCTGTTGTCGGCGATTCGCGACAGGGCAGACCTCGTGATCGACACCAGCGAACTCAACGTGCACGAGTTGCGAGACACCATCACGGCCGAGGTGGGGCTCCACGATCAGCCACTCACCGTCAACGTTGTCTCGTTCGGCTACCGCAACGGCCTCCCGTCCGATGCCGACTTCGTCGCCGACGCCCGCTTTCTCCACAATCCACACTGGGTCCCGGCGCTGCGTCCTCTGACCGGGCTGGATCCTGCGGTGCGCGACTACGTCCTGGCGTCCGAGGGTGCCGAGGACTTTGTCGAAAGCTACGCGAACCTGCTGACCAACGTGTTGGAGCTGTACCGCTCCCACGACAAGCACTCTGTGACCATTGGCGTGGGGTGCACGGGAGGCAAACACCGCTCGGTGGCCATCTCCGAGGCCCTGGGTGTGGCGTTGCGAGATCGAGGCCTCCAGGTACGTGTGACCCACAGGGATCGGCCCACGACATGAACGCCACGAGCGTGGTTGCCTTGGGAGGCGGCCACGGTCTCTACGCGACCCTGAGCGCCTTGCGGCGGGTCTCCGATGACCTCACGGCGATCGTGACGGTCGCCGATGATGGCGGCTCGTCGGGACGGCTCCGGCACGAGATGGGGATCGTGCCTCCAGGGGACCTGCGCATGGCTCTGAGCGCACTATGTGACGACAGTGAATGGGGTCGTACCTGGCGTGACGTGTTGCAGACGCGGTTTGCGACAGGTGGTCCTCTCGATGGGCATTCGCTAGGGAATCTGCTCATCGCGGGCCTATGGGAGCGTACGGGCGACGTGGTCGACGGACTCGACTGGGTGGGCAGGCTGCTTCAGGCGCAGGGGCGAGTACTGCCTCTCTCGAGTGAGCCGCTCGAGATATCGGCGACGGTCGATGGAATAGATGGACCGAATACCGTCAGGGGTCAGGTGGCTGTAGCGACCGCTCATGGCACGGTCTCCGCACTCGGGATCGAGCCAGCGTCGCCGCAGGTCCCCGCCGCGACTCTCGAGGCACTTGGCGGCGCCGACGCGATCGTGCTTGGTCCTGGCTCTTGGTACACGTCGGTCCTCGTGCACTTCTTGGTCAAGCCGGTCGCCGCGGCGCTGGTGGCCGCGGGGGACCGGACAATTCTTACGCTCAATATCGCCTACGACGATATGGAGACCGCGGGAACGGATCGTACGGACGACGTGCGGGCGCTGCGTCGGCTTGAGCCGAGATTTCGCCCGGCAGTGGTGCTCGCAGACGTCTTGCATGGCGAGGACCGGGCCCTACGCACGGAGATTGAAGACTGGGGATCTACGTTCATCGTGGAAGATCTCAGGCTCGCCACTGCGACCGATCGTCATGACGTGGACCGGCTTGCCGCCGCCTATGCGCGCCTCATCCCGACCCTTGGTGAGGACGTGGTGCCTCCGGGGGTGAGAGGATAGGCCCCATGGCGCTCACGGCACAGGTGAAGGACGAACTCGCGCGTGTCGCGGTTGAGAAGGTTTCCGCACGTAAGGCGGAGATCGCGACGACGCTGAGATTCGCGGGTGGACTCCACATCGTGTCCGGCCGCATCGTCATCGAGGCTGAACTCGATACCGCGGCATCTGCTCGGCGCCTGCGTACCTTCATTCATGAGGTCTACAACCTCGGCTCCGAGATCATCGTGGTGTCCGGCGGTGCCCTCAAGCGTGGGAACCGCTATGTTGTCCGGGTGGTGAAGGAGGGCGAATCCCTCGCACGCCAGACCGGACTTCTCGACCACAGGGGTCGACCCGTGCGCGGATTGCCTCCTCAGGTGGTGAGCGGATCGATTGAGGACACCGTGGCAGCGTGGCGCGGCGCATTCCTCGCGCACGGCTCGCTGACGGAGCCCGGACGCTCGGCGAGCTTGGAAGTCACCTCTCCCGGGCCCGAGGCCGCATTGGCGCTCGTGGGTGCGGCCCGCAGGCTCGGCATCACGGCCAAGTCGCGAGAGGTCAGGGGAGTGGACCGTGTCGTCATCCGCGACGGTGACGCGATCTCCGCGCTCCTCGCGCGGTTGGGTGCTCACGACTCGGTGCTCGAGTGGGAAGAGAAGCGCACCCGACGTGAGGTCAGGGGGACGGCCAACCGTCTCGCTAACTTTGACGATGCGAACCTGCGTCGTTCGGCGCAGGCTGCAGTCGCCGCAAGCGCACGGGTCGAAAGGGCCTTCGCGATCTTGGGTGATGAGGTGCCTGAACATCTCCGCGAGGCGGGAACGCTGCGTATCGCGCACCGCGACGCGTCGCTTGAGGAACTGGGTCGTCTTGCCACGCCGCCGCTCACAAAGGACGCGGTGGCCGGGCGAATCCGTCGGTTGCTAGCGACCGCCGACAAGCTTGCAAGTGACCTGGGTATTCCGGACACCGAGGCGGGAATCCGGCCCGAGTTTCTGCGCTGACGGGGCTCTCAGAGACCGCAACGCGGTGCACTACCTGCGGGGACTTACGTCGCACGGTCAGGTGCCCCGCCGTAGTACGCTGGCACCAGTGGTTCCGCTCCGGCGGGGCCCCGCGCAGAAGAGCGCTACCCCACATCCCCAAACGCGCCACGAAGCGCGAACCGAGGAGAAAAAGTGACCATCAAGGTCGGTATCAACGGCTTCGGCCGTATTGGACGTAACTTCTACCGCGCGATCGTTGCGTCGGGCGCAGACATCGAAATCGTCGGTGTGAATGACCTGACTGACAACAAGACCCTCGCGCACCTGCTCAAGTACGACACCGTGCTTGGCGTGTTCCCCGGCACCGTGACGTTCGACGACGAGAACATCTACGTCGACGGCAAGGCCATCCGCGCCCTTGCTGAGCGCGACCCGAACAACCTCCCCTGGGGCGCACTCGGTGCCGACATCGTCATCGAGTCGACCGGCTTCTTCACCGACGCCACCAAGGCAGCTGCTCACATCGCAGCCGGTGCCAAGAAGGTCATCATCTCGGCCCCCGCGTCGAACGAAGACGGCACGTTTGTCGTCGGCGTGAACCACACGGACTACGACGCTGCCACGCAGCACGTGATCTCGAACGCTTCATGCACCACGAACTGCCTCGCGCCCGTCGCCAAGGCACTCAACGACGCCATCGGCATCGAGCGTGGCCTCATGACCACGATTCACGCTTACACGGGTGACCAGAACCTGCAGGACGGCCCCCACAAGGACCTCCGTCGTGCACGTGCGGCCGCTCAGAACATCGTTCCCACCTCGACCGGTGCCGCCAAGGCTGTTGCCCTGGTTCTGCCCGAGCTCAAGGGCAAGCTCGATGGTTTCGCAATGCGCGTTCCCACGATCACGGGTTCGGCAACCGACCTGACCTTCACCGCTTCGCGTGAGGTCACCATCGAAGAGGTCAACGCAGCCGTCAAGGCCGCCGCTGATGGCGCGATGCTCGGCACGCTCGAGTACACGGAAGACGACATCGTGTCCTCGGACATCGTCGGCAACCCGCACCAGAGCATCTTCGACGCCAAGCTGACCAAGGTCTCCGGCGACATGGTGAAGATCGTTGCTTGGTACGACAACGAGTGGGGCTACTCCAGCAGCCTCGTGAAGCTGACGGAATACGTCGGCGCTCGCCTCTAACATTCCAGTGAAAAACGTCCGTACACGCACCTCGCGTGTGCGGGCGTTTTTCTGTTACGACGAAGGAAAAACACATGCTGAAGACGATTGACAGCCTGGGTGACCTGACCGGCAAGAAGGTCCTGGTTCGCTCCGACCTGAACGTGCCGCTTGACGGCACCACCATCACGGACGACGGTCGCGTGCGCGCCTCCGTTGCCACCATCGAAAAGCTGCTCGCTGCCGGCGCCGCCGTCATCGTGACCGCTCACCTGGGCCGCCCCAAGGGCGCACCCGAGGACAAGTACTCGCTGGCTCCCGCAGCCGTTCGCCTTGCGGAACTGCTCGGCAAGCCCGTCACGCTCGCGGAGGACCTGGTCGGCCCGTCCGCCAAGGCCACCGTCGCGGCCCTCGAGGCCGGACAGGTTGCCATGCTCGAGAACGTGCGTTTCGACGCTCGTGAGACCTCCAAGGTCGACGAAGAGCGCGAGGCGCTCGCCGCCGAACTCGCCGCGTTTGCGGACGCGTTTGTGTCCGACGGATTCGGCGTCGTTCACCGCAAGCAGGCGTCGGTTTACGACATCGCTAAGGTGCTCCCCGCCGCGGCAGGCCTCTTGGTCCAGAAGGAGGTTGAGTCGCTCAGCAAGGCAGTGACCGACCCCGAGCGTCCGTACGCGGTCGTCCTCGGTGGATCCAAGGTCTCCGACAAGCTGGGCGTCATCGCGAACCTGCTCACCAAGGCAGACCGCATCCTGATCGGCGGAGGAATGCTTTTTACGTTCCTCAAGGCTCAGGGCCACGAGGTGGGCAAGTCGCTCCTCGAGGAAGACCAGGTCGAGGTCGTCAAGGGCTACCTTGAGACCGCCAAGGCGAGTGGCGTGGAGATCGTTCTTCCCGTCGACGTCCTCGCGGCAACCGGCTTCGCGGCCGACGCCGAGTTCGACGTGGTCGCCGCGGACGCGATTCCCGCAGACCGCATCGGTCTGGACATCGGCCCCAAGTCTGCGGAGCTCTTCGCTTCCAAGATTCTCGATGCCAAGACGATTGTCTGGAACGGCCCCATGGGCGTGTTCGAGTTCCCCGCGTTCGCGGGAGGCACCAAGGCCGTGGCTCAGGCCATGATCGACTCCGACGGCTTCTCCGTGGTCGGTGGTGGCGACTCCGCCGCTGCCGTTCGCATCCTCGGCTTCGACGAGGCAGGCTTCGGCCACATTTCCACGGGTGGCGGCGCGTCGCTCGAACTGCTCGAGGGCAAGGTTCTTCCTGGCCTCGCCGTTTTGGAAGGCTAGACCATGGCACGTACCCCACTCATTGCAGGCAACTGGAAGCTCAATCTCGATCACCTCGAGGCGACGCACACCGTGCAGAAGCTCGCGTGGCTCTTGCGCGACGCCAAGCACGACTTCACCAAGGTCGAGGCCGCCGTCATGGCGTCCTTCACCTCGCTGCGGTCCGTGCAGACGCTGATCGACGCCGACAAGCTCGAGATCAAGTACGGCTCGCAGGACATCTCGGAGCACGCCTCCGGTGCCTACACGGGCGAAGTCTCCGGCTCGCAGCTTGCCAAGCTCGGCTGCGACTACGCGGTTGTTGGTCACTCCGAGCGTCGTGAGTACCACGGGGAGTCAGACGCGACGGTGGCCGCCAAGGCCAAGGCTGCATTCGACAACGGCATCGTCCCGATCGTGTGCTGCGGTGAGGGTCTCGAGATCCGCAAGGCTGGCACCCATGTCGCGTACACGCTCGCTCAGGTTGAGGGCTCGCTTGCGGGCATCACGGCCGAGCAGGCCAAGGACGTTGTCATCGCCTATGAGCCCGTGTGGGCCATTGGCACGGGAGAGGTTGCCACCCCCGCCGACGCTCAGGAGGTCTGCGGTGCAATCCGCGGAAAGCTTGCCGAGCTGTACAGCGCAGAACTTGCCGCAGGCGTCCGCGTCCTGTACGGCGGTTCGGTGAAGTCGAGCTCTATCGCTCAGCTGATGGCAGAGCCCGATGTCGATGGTGGACTCGTCGGTGGCGCAAGCCTCGACCCCGAGGAGTTCTCCAAGATCGTGCGCTTCCTGGAGCACGTCACGGCATAGCGTTTCGACTCCGCCGCGCCCCTTTCGGGGGCGCGGCGGAGTTTCCGTGTAGTCGGGGCGTGGTCGGGGAACTTTCCGTCGCGTATCCTGTAGCAAACGTCTTTTGAACGAGGAGAATTGTGGACATCCTTACGAACGTCCTGTGGGTGCTGTTGTTGGTGTCCAGCGTGCTGATCGTCGCTTTGGTATTGGTGCACCGCGGGCGCGGCGGAGGCATCACGGATGTCTTCGGCGGCGGCATCGCTTCCGGTATTCAAAGCTCGGCGGTGGGTGAGCGCAACTTGTCCCGCATCACGTGGGGCGTGGCGATCGCATGGGCGATGTCGATTGTGTTGCTTGGACTGATCGAAAAATACGCGGGCTAGTCCGCACCGAGGCACGAAGGGGACACACACCATGGCAGGTGGTAGCGCAATTCGTGGGTCACGCGTTGGAGCGGGACCCTTGGGCGAAGCGGAGCGTGGCGAGTCCGCGCCCCGTGAAGTCTTTTCGTATTTCTGCATCAAGGGCCACGTCACGCGGCCAAGTTTTGCGGTCAGCGACGACCGTGAGATTCCGACCGAATGGGACTGCACGAGTTGTGGGCTCCCTGCGGGACTCGACCCCGAGAACCCGCCAGAGCCGCTGCGCAATGAGCCCTACAAGACTCACCTTGCGTATGTGAAGGAACGCCGCACAGAGGCCGAGGCGCAAGAGCTCCTCAAGGAGGCGCTCGACGCGCTCAGGTCACGCCGCGGCATTGTTGTCGTCAAGTAGCCGACTCGACGTAGTCACTCCCCAGCGTCGCTTCGACGTGGGGCGCGCCGCGTGAGCGGTATGAGCCGACCGGTATCGGGAATACCCGCACGTCTTCGGTTGCTGTCTCCAGTGGAGGTATGACATGAAGCTGGAGATCGAATACTGCGTGCCGTGCGGATATCTGAACCGGGCAACGGAGGCTCAGACCCGGTTGCTTGAGGAGTTCGGCGCCCGCATCGAACAGGTGGCGCTGAAGACCGGCAGCAAGGGCGTGTTCACGTTTCGAGCCGACGGCGACGTCATTTACTCCAAGCCCGAGGAGTTCGACATCGAGGCCATTGTCGCGACAGTGCGGTCTCTGATTCCCCCGGTCGACGGAGTGCAGGTCGAGGGCCGCAACCTTTTGATGGGCGACAAGAGTTCACCCACTCGTGCCCGTTAGATGGCGGTCGAGGCCGCCGCGTCGATGAGCCAGAGGGTCTTCTCCGTACCCGCAACCGCGGCTCCGGGGAGTTGAGTATCCCCGGCAAGGCTGCGTGACACCACGTCGCTCTTGGCCTCTCCTGCGGCGACCACCCACACCTCGCGGGCGCGGTTGATCGAGGCAATGGTGAGGCTCACGCGCGTGGACGGAGGCTTGGGGGAGTCATGAACCGCGATGACGTGCGAGCCCATCCCCGAACTCGTGAACCCTGGGTGCGACGGGAAGAGTGATGCGACGTGTCCGTCGGGGCCGAGCCCCACGAGAACGACGTCCCATTCGGGGCTGTCTTGGCCCAGGATCTCGGCGAAGTAGGAGACTGCCGCCGCCTCCGCGGAAGAGAACGCATCTGCGGATCCCATGCGGTGGATGTGTTCCTCGGGCAGGGGCACCGACGAAAGCAGGGCGTGCTGAGCCTGGAGCTCATTGCGGTCCGGATCACCGGCGGGAACGAAGCGCTCGTCACCCCACCACACATGGACGCTCATCCAGTCGATGAGCGTCGCGAGCGGCGAGGACGCAAGCGAGCGGAGCAACTCGGTTCCCACCGTTCCGCCAGTGAGAACCACGTGCGCGACACCCCGTGTGGCGACCGCATCGGAAATCAAAAGACCAAGCCTGGCCCCGGTCGCATCGGCCACCGCCTGGGCGTCGGCGTACACCACCACGCGGCGCATCAGCAGTGCGCAACCTGTTGGAGGGCGTCGCCATACACAGGGTCGTCGTCCATGCGGCGTAGCTCTTCCGTAAGGCATTCACCCGCAGTGCGGGCGGGCAACGCGATCACATGGGCAGGCTGTCCAGGCTGGGACAGCGTCGCATTGAGACCATCGGGCCGGACGATCGAGATGACGCCCGACGGAGTGTCGAGGCATACCGAGACGAGGCCGGTGGCCTCCCTGTCATAGGTGGCCTCGAACTCGCAGCCGAGCGTACGACGCAGCCATGCGCCCAGGAGCAGGATCGAGGGCGAGTTCAGGTCGCCGTGGATGCGGGCCTTAGTGACTCGCTGGTCGGGGACCTGTTCAAGCGCAGAGGCGAGCAACGCGCGCCACCGGGTCACCCTGGACCATGCGAGGTCCGTGTCTCCCGCGGTGTAGCCATCAGCGAGCGAGCACAGGACCGCCGATGGTGTCTGGGAGATCTTGGTGTCCGTGATGCGTCGCTGAGCCATGGCGCCGATTCCCGTCGCGGCCGGTACCAACGGCACCACGCCGGCCCACCACACCACGATCGGCGCGTCAGGAAGGAGGAAGGGGGTGATCAGCGTGTCGGCGTGTTCCATCGCGTCCAGCGAGGGCCTTAGCACGATGACCTCGGAGGCGCCCGCGTCTCCGCCCACGCGAATTTGGCCGTCGAGACGGCGGCCGTCCACGTGGGGCGAGAGCACGATGATGCGACACGGGTGCTCACGCGAGGCGATGTTCGCCGTCGTGATCGCTTCGTCCACGTCGGCCTCGGTGGCGTCAATCACGAGGGTCATCACACGACCTACAGTGATCACGCCGCCCTCCTTGCGCAGCTTGAGCAGCTCCGCGTTGAGCTCCACCGTGGTGGTGTCGGGAAGATCGATAATCATGGTCGCCTCCACATCCGGCCGTCGCGCGCCATCATGTCATCGGCGCCTGTAGGCCCCCATGTGCCCGAACGGTACTGCTCAGGCTGCTCCTGAGTGGCCCAGAACTCGGTAATGGGGTCGAGAATCTTCCACGAGTATGCGACCTCTTGATGCCGCGGGAACAGCGGCGGGTCTCCCAACAAGACGTCGAGGATGAGTCGCTCATAGGCCTCGGGAGACTCATCGGTGAAGGAGTTTCCGTACGCGAAGTCCATGGTCACGTCGCGCACCTCCATCGTGGAGCCAGGCACCTTGGACCCAAACTTGAGCGTGACGCCCTCGTCGGGCTGTACCCGGATGACGAGCGCATTGGAGCCCACGTCGGACCCCTCGATCTGCTGGAAGTAGGGCGAGGGCGCCTTCTTGAAGACCAGGGCGATCTCGGTGACCCTGCGGCCCAGCCGCTTGCCGGCGCGCAGGTAGAAAGGCGTGCCGTTCCATCGCCGGTTGGGAATCTCGACCTTGATGGCCGCATACGTCTCCGTGATGGAGTCCTCGGGGATTCCGTCCTCTTCGAGGTATGCGCCTACGCGCTCACCCCCGCGCCAGCCCGACGCGTACTGGCCCCGTGCCGTCGAGGTGGATAGGTCATCGGGAAGGGTGACCGCGCGCAGCACCTTCTCCTTCTCCGCACGGAGGTCCGATGCGCCGAAGGACGCGGGCTCCTCCATGGCGGTGAGGGCCAGGAGCTGCAAGAGGTGGTTTTGGATCACGTCGCGTGCCGCGCCGATGCCGTCGTAGTAGCCCGCGCGCCCGCCGATGCCGATGTCTTCGGCCATCGTGATCTGGACGTGATCGATGTACTGCGAGTTCCACATGGGTTCGAACAGCTGGTTGGCGAAGCGCAGCGCCAACAGGTTTTGCACCGTCTCCTTGCCCAGGTAGTGGTCGATGCGGAAGACGGCGTCCGCAGGGAACACCTCCGAGACGACGTCGTTCAGAGCGTTCGCGGTTGTGAGGTCGGAGCCGAAGGGCTTCTCGATGACGACGCGCCGCCAGGTTCCCTCCTTGGGGTCCGACAATCCCGAGTCGCGGAGTTGCCCAATCACCTGGGGGAAGGCGGACGGTGGAATCGATAGGTAGAACGCGTGGTTTCCGCCCGTTCCCCGACGTTCGTCGAGTTCCTCGACCGTGCGCTTGAGCTCCGCGAAGGCCTCAGGGTCGTCGAACGATCCCTGCACAAAGCGAATGCCCTCGGAGAGCTGCTTCCACGTCTCTTCGCGCCATGGCGTGCGCGCGTACTTCTTGACGGAGTCGTGAACCACCTGGGCAAAGTCCTCTCGACCCCATTCGCGTCGCGCGAACCCCGTGAGCGCAAAGGCGGGGGGGAGGAGGCCTCTGTTGGCGAGGTCGTAGACCGCAGGCATGAGCTTCTTGCGGGCGAGGTCGCCCGTCACGCCAAACATGACTAGTCCACACGAGCCCGCGATGCGGGGTAGCCGACGATCTCGCGGATCGCGCAAGGGGTTAACCACTGTCGAGCCTCCAAGGCTGAGGTAATGCAACTCGCGCCATCGTGCGGCACGAGGGGGACACAGATCACGGTTGAGCCGTGGTGACAAGGACTGTGAACTCTGAGCGAGAACTAGATCCGGTATTCAATCGAACGCAGGGCCCTGGCCGATATTCCGGCGCGCGCGCCGCGGCCGTCTTCGTGGCCTGACGCACGGTGTGCAGTGGGGTGAGGCCGCCCGCAAGGGAACGGGACCCGTGACGGGTTCCCGTTCCCCCAAGCGGCAGGCCTAGCTCGCGGCGGCGATGCTCTCGCGAGCCTTGTCGACGACGTTCTCGGCGGTAAAGCCGAACTTCTTCATGAGGAGGCCACCGGAGGCGGACTCTCCAAAGTGGTCGATCCCGATCATGCGTCCGGCGTCACCGACACACTCCCGCCACCCGAGCGTGGAGCCGGCCTCAATACTCACGCGGGCCTTGACCGTGGACGGCAGCACAGACGCGCGGTAGGACTCGTCCTGGCGTGCGAAGAGCTCCTTGCACGGCATCGAGACGACACGCGCCTTGATGCCTTCCGCTGCGAGAATTTCACGAGCGGCGACACAGTGCTGGACCTCAGATCCGGTACCGACCAAAATCACGTCGGCGTCCTCGTCGGCTCCCGCGATGACGTAGCCGCCCGTGGCGAAGCCCTCGGCGGACGTTCCTTCGAGAGTGGGGACGTTCTGGCGGGTCAAGATGAGGGCCGCGGGGCGGTCCGTGGTCTCGAGAGCGTGCTTCCAAGACCACGCGGTCTCGTTCGCGTCTGCAGGGCGGACGACGTCGAGGCCTGGGATGGCACGCAGCGTGGCCACGTGTTCGATGGGCTGGTGCGTGGGGCCATCCTCGCCAAGGCCGATCGAGTCGTGCGTCCACACGAACGTGGTGGGGATCCCCATGAGCGCGGCGAGACGTACCGCCCCGCGCATGTAGTCGGAGAACACCAGGAACGTGCCGCCATAAGCACGGGTCAGGCCGTGGAGCGTGATCCCGTTGAGGATGGTGCCCATTCCGAACTCGCGGATACCAAAGTGCAGCGTGCGCCCATACCAGCTTGCGTCCGGATAAGACTTGGTCGCGCGGTGCGGAGGCAGGAACGAAGGCTCGCCGTCCATCGTGGTGTTGTTGGAACCTGCGAGGTCCGCCGATCCGCCCCAGAGCTCGGGGAGTACAGGCGCAAGCGCGGTGAGCACCTTGCCCGACGCGGAACGCGTCGCGACAGAGCTGCCGACCTCGAAGGTGGGAAGCGACTCGGCCCAGTGGGCGGGCAATTCCTTCGCGAGCAGACGCTCGAGGAGCGCGGCACGCTCGGGCTGCTCGGACTGCCACTTGGCGAACTCGGCATTCCATGCGGAGTGAGCGGCCTGGCCGCGGTCGCGCGCCTTGAGCGTGTGCTCATAGACCTCGGGCTCGACCACGAACGACTCGTCTGGGTCGAAGTCCAGGGCGGTCTTGAGGCCCGCAACTTCGGTGGTGCCGAGCGCCGATCCGTGCACGCCACCGGTGTTCTGCTTGGTGGGCGAGGGCCAGCCGATGATCGTGCTGAGCGCGATGATCGAGGGCTTATCCGTCTCCGCCTTGGCGGCGTGGATGGCCTCCAGGAGGGCGTCGGGGTTCTCCTCGTAGCCGTCGGGCGTGACCCAGTCAACGCGCTGCGTGTGCCAGCCGTACGCCTCGTAGCGCTTGAGGACGTCCTCGTCGAAGGCGATGTCGGTCTCGTGTTCGATCGAGATCTTGTTGTCGTCCCAGATCACGATGAGGTTGCCGAGCTCCTGAACCCCTGCGATCGCGCTGGCCTCGTGGCTGACGCCCTCTTGGAGGTCGCCGTCGGACGCGATCACGTAAATGTGGTGATCGAAGATGGACTCGCCCGAAAGTGCGTCGGGGTCGAGGAGCCCGCGCTCACGGCGAGAGGCCATCGCCATTCCCACCGAGGAGGCGAGTCCGGAGCCGAGCGGCCCCGTCGTGATCTCGACGCCGGGCGTGTGGCCGAATTCGGGGTGGCCGGGGGTCTGGGAACCCTCGGTGCGCAGCGACTTGAGGTCGTCCAGGCTCATGGGGTAGCCGGCAGCGAAGAGCTGAAGGTACAGCGTGAGCGACGAGTGCCCGCACGAGAGGACAAAGCGGTCACGGCCGAGCCACGTCGGGTCGGCGGGGTCGTGCTTCATCACGTTTTGAAAAAGCAAGTAGGCGGCGGGCGCGAGTGAAATCGCGGTGCCCGGGTGGCCGTTGCCGACCTTCTCTACTGCGTCGGCGGCGAGGACACGAAGTGTGTCGATCGCGCGGGTGTCCAGGTCAGTCCATCCAGTGGTCACGGTTCTCCCTATAAAACGAGTCTGACGGCTGTCTTAGCCTAGCGGCGCCCCAGAGCGCGAGAGCGCGACCATTGGCGCTAATGTCAACGTCTCATGACCGATCCGGCTACCCGCCTCGGGGCCCTCGCTCCTTGAACTCGGGACCAACGTCGTGCCACGTACAATTGGCGCATGCCGGCAGACTCGAAGACCCCTACGGATATCCCGGCACCGTCCGTGGGAAGAGTGCTGGGCGCGACGCGAGTGCTCAAGGCCTACGTCGCCTTGACCAAGCCGCGCATCATCGAGCTTCTGCTGATCACGACGCTTCCGACCATGGTGCTGGCCGCAGATGGGTGGCCCAGCCTGCGGCTCATGGTCGCGACCCTTCTCGGCGGATTCCTTTCCGCAGGATCCGCCAACGCCTTTAACAGTTACCTCGACCGCGACATCGACGCCGTCATGAAGAGGACTCAGGGTCGGCCTCTGGTCACGGGTGCGGTCACGCCTCGTGCGGCGTTCATCTTCGCGTGGGTTCTCGCGGTGGCGTCGACGGCCTGGTTCTACTGGATCGTCGGATCGCCGCTTGGGACGTTGCTGAGCGTGATCGCGATCCTGTTGTACGCCGTGGGTTACACGATGCTGCTCAAGCGTCGCACCTCGCAGAACATCGTGTGGGGAGGCGCTGCGGGCTGCATGCCCGTGCTCATCGGCTGGGCTGTGGTGACCGAGTCGTTGTCGTGGACGCCCGTGGTGCTGTTCCTCATCATCTTCTTCTGGACACCGCCCCACTATTGGCCGCTCGCGCTCAAATTCCGCAACGACTACGCGCACGCCGAGGTACCCATGCTTCCCGTGGTCGCCACGCCCGTGAAGGTCGCCAAGGAGATGATCATGTACGCCATCGCGATGGTGGTGGTCTCCCTGGTCTTGGTTCCGCTCGCGGGGATGAGCTGGATCTACGCGGTGCTCGCGCTTGCTTTTGGCGTGTGGTTCGTGGGCGGCTGCTACACGCTGTACCGCCGCACCCTCGACGGGAGCAAATTGCGCTCCATGCGCCTCTTCCGCGATTCGATCCTGTATCTGTCGGTCGTATTCGGCGCGATTCTGGCCGATCCGTTCTGGCCCGACACGCTCGCGGTGTGGCAGCGCTAGGACTCGAGCGAGAGCTCGCCGTCTACCTCGCGCACGTGACGGTAGAGCGTGGGCTGTCCACGCACACTGTCGCCGCGTATCGCAGGGACCTCACGCGCTACTGCGCCTACCTGGCACAGTGCGGAATCGACTCGATTGCCGACGCGGGGGCGCAGGTGGTTGCCGATTTTGCGCAAGCCATCTCCGAGGGGACGGATGAGGGCAATGCCCTTGCCCCGGCGTCGGCCGCCCGCACGGTGGTGTCTGTGCGCGGCTGGCATCGCTTCGCGGTGGCCGAGGGATGGGTACTCGACGACGCATCCGCCGACGTGAAGCCGCGAGTGACGCCGTCACGGTTGCCTAAGGCCTTGACGACCGACCAGGTCGAGGCGCTTCTCGAAGTGGCTGGCCTCGGCGAGGGCCCGACGGCGCTACGCGATAAGGCGTTGCTCGAGGTGCTTTACGGCTCGGGCGCTCGGGTCTCCGAGGCGACGGGCCTCGATATCGACGATGTCGAGTTGCGCGATGGCGCCGAGTCCGTCCTGCTCAGGGGCAAGGGTCGCAAGGAGCGTGTCGTTCCCCTCGGGGGCTACGCGAAGGCGGCGCTTGAGGCGTATATCGTGCGTGCCAGGCCCGCGCTCGCGATCAAGGGAAAGGGCACTCCCGCGCTGTTCCTTAACGCCAGGGGAGGGCGTCTCAGCAGGCAAAGCGGCTGGACCATCCTGAAGGCCGCTGCCGAGCGCGCCGGAATCGCCGATGTCTCTCCCCACACCCTGCGCCATTCCTTTGCGACACATTTGCTGAGGGGCGGCGCGGATATTCGCGTTGTCCAGGAGCTCCTGGGCCATGCGTCGGTGACCACGACACAGATCTATACGTTCGTGACGAGGGACGCCCTCCGTGAGGTGTACCAGAGCTCGCATCCGCGTGCCCTCGACAAGCAGGCGCCGCGTCCGGAGTAAGGTGAGCCCGTGACCGAGTTCCCTGTGCCGCTGCCCCTTTCCGGAACTGGCCCGGCCCGCGTCGTCGCCCTGTGCAATCAGAAGGGCGGGGTGGGCAAGACCACGACTTCCGTGAATCTCGCGGCCGCATTTGCAGAATACGGGCGCAAGGTTTTGCTGGTCGACTTCGATCCCCAGGGCGCCGCCTCGGCGAACCTTGGCGTGAACTCGAACGAGGCCGACGCGACGGTCTATGACCTGCTGCTGAGTTCCAAGATCCCCACCAGGGACGTCATCGTGTCGACCGCGGTCGAGGGTCTCGATGTCCTGCCCGCGAATATCGACCTGTCGGCGGCCGAGGTGCAGCTTGTGGGCGAGGTGGCGCGAGAGAGCGCCCTTGCCCGTGCATTGCGCCCGATTATCGACGACTACGACGTGATCCTGATCGACTGCCAGCCCTCGCTCGGACTGCTCACGGTCAATGCGTTGGTGGCCGCCCACGGCGTCGTGATTCCGCTGGCATGCGAGTATTTCGCGATGCGTGGTGTCGCGCTCCTCGTCGACACAGTCACCAAGGTGCAGGACAGGCTCAACCCGAAGCTCGCACTCGATGCGATCGTGCCCACAATGTACGACGCCCGCACGCTCCACGCCCAGGAGGTGGTGAGCCGCGTGCGCGAGGGATTCGGTGATCTCGTGACCGAGACGATGATCGGCCGCACCATCAAGTTCCCCGACGCGACGGTTGCCTCCGAACCGATCCTGACGTTTGCCCCCAACCACATCGGTTCTGAGCAGTATCGCCAGCTCGCGCGAGAGCTTGTTGTGCGCGGAGTCACGGCCTGACGTGACGGCCTCCGTCGACGGGGCGCGGGCGTCCTTCGAGGTGACGCTGCCCAATTTTGCAGGGCCCTTCGACCTGCTGTTGAGCCTCATCTCGAAGCATGAGCTCGAGATCACCGACGTGGCCTTGGCCATCGTCACCGACGATTTTCTCGCGATCGTGCGCAACCGTGACGTGGAGTGGGACCTGTCGGTCGCCTCCGAGTTTTTGGTGGTTGCCGCGACCCTCCTTGACCTCAAGGCCGCGCGGCTGCTCCCGCAGGGCGAGGTCGAGGACTCCGAGGATCTCGCGCTTTTCGAGGCCCGCGACCTGCTTTTTGCCCGTCTCTTGCAGTACCGCGCCTTCAAGGATGTGGCGGCGAGCATCGAAAAGCTCCTCACCGCTCCGCGTCGCGTCCCGAGGGATGTGGCGCTCGAGCCTCACTTCGCGATGCTCCTGCCGGAACTGGTGTGGCGTGCCACACCCGAGGACCTCGCCAGGCTAGCCGCGCACGCGTTGGAGCCTAAGGCCGCCGATCTCGGGGTGTCGCTCGCACACCTTCACAACAATCAGGTGAGTGTGCGGGAGCAGGCCGCGATCATCTCGACGCGCCTCCAGCGCCTGGGAGCCGTCACGTTCCGCTCCCTCGTAGCCGATGCCGATCACGTGGGCGTGGTCGTGGCGCGGTTCCTGGCGCTCCTGGAACTGTTCAGGGAGTCCGCCGTAGCGTTTGAGCAGGTACGCTCGCTCGGCGAGCTCACCATTCGGTGGACGGGGTCCGAGGACGACGTCGAGGTGAGCGGCGAATTTGACGGGGTATCGGAAGGGATCGACGAGTGATGCAGCATCTGAATGCGGGCGTTGAGGCCATCCTGATGGTGGTTGACGAGCCCGTCGCGCCCGTCGATCTCGCGGCGGCTCTCGATGTCCCCGAACCCGAGGTCGTGGCGGCGCTTCACGCGCTGCGGGACGACTACGCGAACCCCGACGCCCCCCGCGGCTTCGAGCTCCGTGAGGTGGGTGGTGGATGGCGCATCTACTCGTCGCCCCTGTTCGCGGACGCCGTGGGCGCGTTCATTATCGAGGGACAGTCCGCACGCATGTCCCAGGCCGCACTCGAGACGCTCGCGGTGGTGGCGTATCGACAGCCGGTCACGCGTGGTCAGGTCTCTCAGATCCGTGGCGTTAACGTTGATTCAGTGATGAAGACGTTACTGGCGCGTGGACTGGTGACCGAGGTGGGGGAGTCCTCGGGTTCTATCCTGTACGGCACCACGACGGAGTTTCTTGAGCGAGTCGGGCTATCGAGCCTCGATGACCTCCCTCCGCTCGCGCCGTATCTTCCCGACTTGGCAGATGTAGATGAGGCGAACTAATGGCTGACCTAGAGATTTATCGGCCCGAAGGCACACGCCTCCAGAAGGTGTTGGCCCAGGCTGGCGTGGGGTCGCGACGTAAGTGCGAGGACCTCATCGAAGCTGGCAAGGTGACGGTCAACGGCCAGGTGGTCGAGGAACTTGGCGTACGCATCAACCCAGACGAGTGCGTCATCGAGGTGATGGGCAAGCGAATTTCGGTTGACGCGAATCTGATCACCGTGGTGCTCAACAAGCCCAAGGGCGTCGTGAGCACGATGTCGGATCCCGAAGGCCGCCCCGCGCTCGACAAGTATGTGACCGGTTTTGACGAGCGCCTGTTCCATGTGGGCAGGCTCGACGCGGACACGACGGGTGTGCTGCTGCTGACCAACGACGGTGAGCTTGCCAACAAGCTTGCGCACCCGACGCACGGCGTCTCCAAGGTCTACGTGGCCAAGGTGCGTGGACACGTGACGAAGGCGTTGCGCACGCAGTTCTGCCAGGGCATAGAGCTTGAGGATGGGCCCACCCGCGCTGTCGAATGCAAGATCATCGACGCCGCAGACGATGCCTCGCTTGTCGAGGTCGAGATGCATGAGGGGCGTAACCGTATCGTTCGACGCATGTTCGACGCCGTCGATCACCCCGTGATCGACCTGGTCAGGACACGCTTCGGGTCGGTCACGCTCGGCACGCTTCAGCCAGGAGAAATGCGTACCCTCACCAATTCCGAGATCGGCGAACTCCAGAAGGCGGCGGGTCTCTAGGACCGCGGCCCCTCGCTACGGCGAGCGACCGGTAGCATATGCCCATGGCCGTACGCGCAATTAGGGGAGCCATCACGCTTGAGCGTGATGAGCGTGAACACCTACACGAGCGCACCCAAGAGCTGGTCGAGGCCATGCTCGAGGGAAATGCGATCACCTCACTTGACGTGATCTCGGTGTATTTCACGTGTACGCCCGACATCGTGAGCGATTTTCCCGCGGCCGCAGCACGCCGCATGGGCTTTGGCTCGGTGCCCCTCATGTGTGCTCAAGAAATGGCGGTGCCAGGCGCACTGCGGATGGTGGTCCGCGTCATGATGCTGACCGAGATGGAGCGGCCCCGCGACATGGTGGCCCACGTCTACCTTCACGAGGCCGTGTCGCTCAGGCGGGATCTCGCCCAGTAATGACCACCACGCCGCTCACCCACATCGTTGGGTCGGGTCTTATCGGTGCGTCCATCGGAATCGGCCTGAGCGCCGAGGGATGGCGCGTCACGATTTCGGACGCCGACCCTGAGACCGAGCTTCTCGCGCGCAGCATCGGCGCCGGAAACGCCCCCGATCGCACCGAACCCGACCTTGTCATCGTGGCGACTCCTCCAGGGGTCACCCCCGACGTCGTCTCGGACGCGCTCAACACCTGGCCGAACGCGGTCGTGGTGGACGTGACGAGCGTCAAGGGCCCCATCGCCGAGGTAGCCGCGCGGTCCGGACAGGGCCATAGGTATGTGGGAGCTCATCCCATGGCCGGCCGTGAGGTCTCGGGCGCGATGGCCGCTCAGGGAGACCTGTTCCGAGCCCGTCCGTGGGTTATCTGCGCGGGCACGGCAGCCGACAGCGCCGTCGCCTTGGTGCGACGCGTGGCGGAGGCTCTTCAATGCGACGTGGTGTTCATGGACGCCTTGGCGCATGACCGTGCAGTGGCTCGGGTCTCGCACGCGCCGCAGGCGGCGGCCTCGGCGGTAGCCGCCGCGCTAGGTCCGTTGGGTGAGGACGATGTCGCACTCGCAGGCCAAGGGCTGCGGGACGTGACGCGCATCGCCGCCTCGCATCCGTCGATGTGGGCAGACATCGCGCGCCTGAACAAGACCGCGCTCGTCGAAACCCTTGACCACATCGTCTCCGAACTCGACGAGGTGCGCCACGCCGAAGACATCGGGACGGCCATGACCGCACTCATCGAGCGCGGTCGACACGAGGTCGCGCGCATTCCGGGTAAGCACGGCGGAGCCAAGAGGGACTGGGAGGCCGTGACGGTGATCGTTCCCGACAGCCCCGGGCACCTGGTGCGCCTGCTGTCCGACGCCGCCGCAGTGGGCGTCAACGTCGAAGATATTTCTATTGAGCACTCTCCGCGCCAGCCCGTGGGTCTGACCACGCTCTGGGTGCTCCCGCAAAGCGAAAGCGAACTTGTTGACGCCCTTCAAAAGGGTGGTTGGGTGGTTGCAGGATCATGAGCATTGTCATCGCAATCGACGGACCGGCGGGAACGGGCAAGTCCACCGTCTCTCGCGCCGTCGCCACGCGCCTGGGGCTCCAATACTTCGACACCGGCGCCACATATCGGGTCGCGGCACTGCACTGCCTGCGCGAGGGCATCAACCTGCAGAAGGCGGATGACGTCGCCGCGATGGTGTCCACCATGAACGTGGAGATGCGGCTCGACCCGGCGAATCCCGTCGTGATTCTTGAGGACGACGACGTGTCGCGGCTCCTGCACACGGACACGATTTCGCTTGTGGTCTCGGATGTGGCGACTAACCTGGATGCGCGAGCTCTGCTGGGCGACATGCAGCGCAGGATCATTGCCGAGTCCCGTACGGGCGCAGGCATCGTCGCGGAAGGCAGAGACATCACCTCCGTCATCGCGCCGGAGGCCGAGGTGCGCGTCTTGCTCACCGCCGACGAGGACGTGCGCGTCGCTCGTAGGGCCGGCGAGGGCGCGGATCCCGTCACCGTGCGCGAGGCTGTACTCGGGCGCGACCGCAAGGACGCCACCGTTGTTGAATTTCACAAGGCCGCCGACGGCGTGGTCGAAATCGATACCACCCACCTCACGATCGACGAGGTCGTCTCCGCCGTGGTACGACTTGCCAAGGAGGCATCCGCATGAGCAACGACTTTGGTGACGACACCGATCTTGAACTTCCTTCCCCCTCGGACCCCGAGGAAAGCTTTGACGCGATTCGTGAGGCGGCGCTGCGCGCCGGGCTCGACGAGTACGAACTGAGCGAATCCGACCTCGCCGCTCTTGACGAGGACATCGTCGAGCAGCGCGAGGCACTGCCGATCGTGGCGATCGTGGGGCGCCCGAATGTGGGCAAGTCCACGCTCGTCAACCGCATCATCGGCAAGCGCGTGGCCGTCGTGGAGGACACCCCCGGGGTGACGCGCGACCGCGTGACCTATCCCGCGGAGTGGGCCGGCACCGACTTCATCCTCATGGACACCGGTGGCTGGGAGATCAACGTCACTGGAATCGACCTCTCGGTCGCCCAGGGTGCCGAGGTCGCGATGGAGATGGCCGACGCGATCATCTTTGTGGTGGACGCCACGGTGGGGGCTACCTCTACCGACGAACACGTGATGCGTCTGCTGCGCCGCACGCACAAGCCCGTGATGCTGGTCGCCAATAAGGTGGACGGCCCTCAGGGTGAACTCGAGGCCGCCGCGCTGTGGAACCTGGGTCTCGGAGAGCCGTACCCCGTCTCCGCGCTTCACGGCCGTGGCATCGGCGATCTGCTCGACGTGGTGGTTGCCGCGCTCCCCAAGGACCTTCCGATGGTGGACGACGAGGGCGCGATGCGCCGTGTCGCCCTGGTGGGACGCCCCAACGTGGGTAAGTCCTCGCTTCTCAATAGGCTCGCGGAATCCGAGCGGGCCGTGGTGAACGAGATCGCGGGCACCACGCGCGACCCGGTCGACGAGATCATCGACGTCGAGGGCGAGCTCTTCACGTTTATCGACACCGCCGGTATTCGCAGGCGCGTGCACCTCACCAAGGGTGCCGACTATTACGCCTCGCTGCGCACCTCCGCGGCCGTGCACCGTGCGGAACTCGCGCTCGTGCTACTCGACGGCTCGGTGCCGCTTTCGGACCAGGACCTGCGGATCCTGTCCGAGGTGGTCGACGCAGGCCGCTCGATCGTCCTGGTCATCAACAAGTGGGACCTCGTGGGGGAGGACGAACGCTTCCTGTTCGAGCGCTCCTTTGAAAAGGACCTCACTCACCTCACGTGGGCGCCCCGCGTCAACCTGTCCGCGCTCACGGGATGGCACACCAACCGCCTCAAGCGTGCGATGGACGTGTCGCTGGGCAACTGGGACCGACGCATCGCCACAGGCAAGCTCAACACGTTCCTGGGCGAGCTCGTCGCAATGCACCCGCACCCTGTGCGCGGCGGCAAGCAGCCCAAGATCCTCTTTGCGACGCAGGCGGCCACGCGGCCTCCCAAGTTCGTGTTGTTCACGTCCGGATTCCTGGACCCGCAGTACCGACGCTTTATCGAGCGTCGCCTGCGCGAGACTTTTGAGTTCACGGGAACGCCCATTCACATCTCGGTGCGTGTGCGCGAGAAGCGCGGCAAGAAGACCAAATAGCCGAATCTAGCGGCGGGCGTGGGTGCGATACCCCTCGGCTCATCGTGCACACCCGATCTGCCGGTATCCTTGACGCAACGTCGTGTCCAAGGGTGTGCGCACGTGACTCGTTTTTTTGCCCGCCCGCATCGACACAAGGAATATCGTGATCACCTTCGACAAGGTCTCCAAGACCTTTGCCACCCGATCAGGGTCGGTCGTCGCTCTCGACGACGTGAGCCTTGAGGTGGCCCAGGGTGAGATCTTCGGCGTGATCGGCAGATCCGGGGCAGGCAAGTCCACCCTGGTGCGCACCGTCAACATGCTGGAGAGCCCCGACTCGGGCACCATCACGGTTGATGGCATGGAGATGACGGCGCTGAGCGCCGGCGACCTGCGGGATGCGCGTCGTCGCATCGGCATGGTGTTTCAGCAGTTCAACCTGCTCAACTCGCGCACGGTGCGCGGCAACGTTGAGCTCGCGCTCGAGGTGCACGGGGTTGCCCGTGAGGAGCGTCGACGCAAGGCTGGGGAGATCCTCGACCTGGTGGGGCTCGCAGACCGTGCGGGAGCGCGCATTTTTGAGCTTTCCGGCGGTCAGAAGCAGCGCGTGGGTATTGCCCGTGCGCTCGCCACCAACCCGTCCGTGCTGCTGTCCGACGAGGCCACGAGCGCACTCGACCCGGAGACCACCGCGTCGATTCTGGAGCTGCTGCGTGGCCTCAACCGCGATCTCGGCCTCACGATCCTGCTGATCACCCACGAGATGGACGTGGTCAAGACCCTGTGTGACTCGGCCGCGCTCATGGAGAACGGCCGGATTGTGGAGCAGGGCAGGCTGGACGAGGTGGTCCTGCGCGACCGCTCGAAGCTGTCCGCTGGGCTGTTCCCGCTCGGGGAGCTTCCGGAGGAGCGCGGCACCACGATCGTCGAGATCACGTTCGTGGGCCTCGCGTCCAACGAGCCCGTGATTGCACGCCTTGCCCGAGATCACGATCTGTCGATAAGCCTGCTGGGCGCCGCGATCGAGACCATCGGTGGGCGTCAGACGGGGCGGACTCGCCTCGAACTGGACGGGGGCGCTGCGGTCAACGCGAAGGCTGTTGCCGACCTGAGGTCACAGGGCCTGGCCGTGTCCGTGGTGAGGGGGGACGCATGATCGACGTCAACGCCCCCGGCTTCTGGCCCCAACTGTTCGAGACCCTGCGCATCGCCACGGGGCAGACGCTGTACCAGGTGGGTATCACGCTGTTGCTCACCGCGATCATCGGCGTCGCCATCGGCACCATCTTGGTGGTCACGGAGGCCGACGGCGTGCTCGCCAGGCCGTTCGGGTCGCGTGCGTTGGGGCGGGCGATCAACGCCGTGCTGCAGCTCATCGTGAACCTTGGTAGGTCCATTCCGTTCATCATCCTCATGATCGCGCTCATCCCCTTCACGCGCCTGGTGCTCGGCACCTCGTTTGGAGTGACGGCCGCGATCGTGCCTCTTACCGTGGCCGCGATTCCCTTCTTCGCGCGCATGGTCGAGATGTCGCTGCGCGAGGTCCCCGCAGGACTGGTCGAGGCGGGAACGTCTCTTGGCGCATCGCGCTGGCATCTCGTAGCGAAGGTCTTGCTGCCCGAGGCGATGCCCAGCCTGGTCCTTGGCTTCACCACGACAGCTGTCTCGGTCGTCAATTTCTCCGCGATCGTGGGCGTGATCGGCGGCGGGGGACTGGGCGACGTGGCCATCCGCTACGGCCACCAGCGCTATTCGGTGACCCACATCATCGCCGTGATCATCATCCTGGTGGCGATCGTGGCCATCATCCAGGCGATCGGCAACGCGGTTTCGATGCGAATGCGCGGGGGCGGTCCCGCGCGCGCTCGACGCTAAAGAGCGCGACGGTCCCCGCCCAACGGCTAAGCCGCTTGTATTTGGCGCGCGTCCGCGCGCCCCTTTTCCCACCCTCATTTCTTACGAAAGGCACCACCATGCGTTACCGCAATTCACTGATCGCTCTCGCCGCCGTCACCACGCTGGCGCTTTCCGGTTGCTCCTCCGACTCGGGCACGTCCATCGACGCGACCGCATCGGGAGCCCCGGCGGCCGAACTCCAGATCCTCACCGTGGGCGCCACCGCGGTCCCCGCCGGTCAGATCATTCAGTTCGTGATCGACTCCGGTCAGGCAGAGGCTGCCGGCCTCGAGCTCAAGGTGACCGAGTTCTCTGACTACACGACTCCCAACCCGGCCCTGTCGGAGGGTGCGACGGACGTCAACCTCTTCCAGCACGAGCCGTTCCTGGACCTGTACAACGAGAACACTGGTGACGACCTCGTCTCCGCAGGACAGGTGTACCTGCCTCCGTTGGCCCTGTACTCGAACACGGTGACGTCCATCGCGGACCTGCCCGACGGTGCCAAGATCGCGTTGCCAAACGATGCCTCGAACGAGTCGCGCGCGCTGCTTCTGCTCGCCTCGGCGGGTCTGATCGAGACCACCGACGCGCCGTCTACGGTGGCCGACATCACGGCAAACCCGCAAGAGTTCACCTTCTTGGAGATCGATGCGGCGAGCCTGCCGCAGGCGCTTGAGGACATGGACGCCTCGATCGTGAACTTCTCGTTCGCGTCCGCCGCGGGCCTTGACTCGAGCCTGCAGATCCTGTCCGAGGGTGAGGAGTCCAAGTACTTCAACATCCTGGCGACCCGCGCCGAACTGGCCGACGACGCTCGCGTTGCCGCCCTCTACGCCGCGCTCACGTCCGATGAGACCCAGCAGTGGATCCTGGACACCTACAACGGTCTGGTGATCCCCGCGGCGCAGAACTAGCGGACGCACCGGCCTCACGTGAGGCTGGGCGGCACAGGGCCCCGGCGTCCCGCATCTGCGGTGACGGTGGGGCCCTGTTCGTTTCTTTAGCGGCGCCCCGGGCGGGGAACCCCGGGGGGTATATGCTCAAAGGAGAAAGAAGGTCGTGCCATGGGATTCGTATCGTTCATGAGTTCAACCGCAGGTCGCGCGACGCGCGCCGGTGCGGGTGTTGTGCTTCTGGTGGTGGGTTTAGTTGCCGGGGGAGGCTGGATCGCGCTCGCCGTTGTCGGCGTGGTGTTCATCGCGGTCGGCGTCTTCGACGTGTGCCTATTGGCCCCGCTGTTCAAACAGCCGTTCTCCGGCAAGGCCGTACGCGCCAAGCTTGAGGCGTAGTTCTCGAACCGCGCTCAAAGTGGTCCTGGGACAGGCCCGCGACTGTGTAAACTTGTCGACGGCCCAAGTGTGGTGAGCAAGTGACTACTCAGGGTTGAACGGGCTGTGGCGCAGCTTGGTAGCGCACTTGACTGGGGGTCAAGGGGTCGCAGGTTCAAATCCTGTCAGCCCGACAGAAAACAAAGGGACCGCCTCGGCGGTCCCTTTGTCGTTGGTGCTGGGAATAGCACCCAGATGTGGGAGGTCCGGAGCACCTGTGGGGCTCCGACGGCTGCTGTCAGCCCGACGTTTCTTTGACGCTTGGCCCCTCCTTCGGGAGGGGCGTTATGGTTTCTCCGGCGGGTAGTCGCTGTGGGGGGCGGAGGACGACGGCGTCGCCTCGGGCGATGAGCGGTAGGACGCCGCTGGGACTGTGGAACTCAAGGCGCCGCATCCTCACCAACGGCGACCCCCTCGCCCTCACTGCCTCACTGCCTCACTGCCTCACACACACTCAAGCCTCACCACTTGCTGAGACTTGACCTCGTTGGCTCAAAACATCGTCAACACAGGGCGATGTGTCCCGACACGTCTGACACTGGGCACCTTCTTGGGTTCAGGTCAGTTGTCACCACATCGTTCAGGAGTCCGCAACTTCGGCCCCGCCCATCGAGGTGGCGCCCTTGTGGTCATCCAGGCGGCCAAAGGTGGTGCCGAGTACCTGCTTCATCTTTTCAAGGGCCCCACCGAGCGCCTCATCGACAGTCGCGGCGTGGTCGGTCACGAATTCTGGATTGCGGCCCGCGGGGCGCGCCTCAATCCCGCAACGGATGTCGTCCCCGGTGCTGCGACCGGCGCTGCCATCGGAGAGGTGGACCTCGACGCGGGTCAGGCGAGAAGAGACGTACTCCAGTGTCGATGCGACGACTGACTCGAGTTCTTCGATAGTGCTCTCGCCCAGCGGGATGTTTTTGTCGGTGTTGATGATGACCTGCATGACTGCCTCCAGGGCTACCGTGCGCTGCACCTCCGCAAGGAGGTGAGACGTGCTCAGACTGAGCATGTGGCGTGCCTACTGTCCACACTACGTCCGCAACCACAGGGCCCCCGGCGAAAGCTAGCATCGAAGGTATGGAACAACTCCCCGCAGGAACCTGGCCGTCGCCCGTCACCGCAGCATCGTTGGTGGGTGGAGCCGTCGGAATCGCGGATGTCGTTCCTGACGGTGATGACGTGTGGTGGTCGGAGCAGCGTCCCGAGGAGAACGGCAGGACGGCGCTCGTTCGGTGGCGCAATGGCGAGCGGCTCGAGGTGACGCCTCCGGGTGCGAATGTGCGCACCTCCGTGCACGAATACGGTGGCGGAGCGTGGTGGGTGCAGGACGGCGTGGTCTTCTATGTCGAGTTCGACGACCAGCGTCTGCGCAAGATCGAGGCCGGCGGCGAGCCGGTCCTGCTGTCGCCGGAGCCGGACCAGGGTAGGGCCTTGCGGTTCGCCGACGGTCGGGTGACCCCGGATGGTCGGTGGTTCGTGTGCGTGCATGAACAACACGGGGCGGACCGCAGGGAGGCCGTGAACAGCTTGGTTGCCGTCGCGACGGACGGCTCGATGGAGATGATCCCGGTCGCGACCGGTGCGGATTTCTATGCGTCGCCGCGCATCTCGCCCGACGGCACCCATGTCGCTTGGATTCAGTGGATGCACCCGAACATGCCGTGGGATTCGACCGAGCTCTGGGTGGCCGACCTCGCGGACGGTCACGCTTCGAACGCCCGTCGGCTCGCGGGTAACGGCGACGAGGCTCTTCAACAGCCCGAATGGCGCGCCGACGGCACGCTCACCGTGGTCACCGATCGCACCGACTGGTGGAATGTGTACGACGTCGATCTCACGACCGGAGGCCTTTCGCATCGGGCGGGTGGTGAGTACGACATCGCCAAACCACACTGGGTTTTTGGCGGCTCGCGCTACACCGAGCGCGACCACGTCGTCGGCGGGCCGAACGGTGACCGCCTGGCTTCCGGTGTTGACGTTCCGTACACGTCGATCACGTCGCTGCGCGAACAGGGAGACGCACTTCTCTTCGTCGGCGCATCGTTCGGCAGGGAGAGCGAGGTCGTTCGACTGCGAGGGTCAGACCTGGAGGTATTGCGCCCCGCACGCGATCTGGGCTTGGATGCGGCGTTCCTGCCTGCGCCGGAATTCATCACCTTCCCTACGATGGACGACGGCGAGGCCCACGGCCTGTACTACGCGCCGGCCCATGCGCGCGTCGAGCTCGCCGCGGGAGAACGTCCACCTCTGGTCGTCTTCATCCACGGTGGCCCCACGGGTGCTGCCGTTCGTGAGTACGCCGCCCGGCTGGGTCACAGGTTCTGGACGAGCCGGGGGTTCGCCGTGGTCGACGTCGACTACCGCGGGAGCGCTGGATATGGACGGAAATACCGGAACCTGCTGCGCGGCAACTGGTGCCGTGCGGATGTCGACGACGCGGTGGCGGCCGCGCAGTATCTGGCGCAGCGCGGCGACGTGGACGGCGACCGTTTGCTGATCCGCGGCGGGAGCGCCGGTGGCACCACGACCCTGCTCGCGCTCGCCCTCCACGACGTGTTCGCTGCCGGCACCAACATGTTTGGGGTAGCGGACCTCGTCGCGTTGATGTCGGACGATCACAAGTTCGAGTCGCAGTACTCGGTGTCGTTGGTGGCGCCGTGGCCCGAGGGCGCCGAGACCTATGCGGAACGCTCTCCGATCAATCACGTGCTCGAGATCTCGGCGCCCCTCCTGGTCTTGCAGGGCTCGATTGACCCGGTGGTGCCACCCGCGCATTCCAAGATGATCGTGGAGGCCATGCGGGCCAAGGGGCTCCCCGTGGGGTACATCGAGTTCGAAGGCGAGGGCCACGGATTCCGGCGCGCCGAGAACATCGTGCGTTCGATCGAGGCCGAGCTGTGGTTCTACGGGTCTGTACTCGGATTCGAGCCCGCTGACAAGATCGAGCCGGTCGACATCAGCTGAGCGATGCGTCGAGAAGGCGCACAGTGTCGATCACACCAGCAGCGCGGTAGCCGCAACCGCCGAGGCGAGGAGTACCGCGACGTCGAAGCGGCGCTGGCTGATGCGGCGCGCGGTGGCATATCCGATGACGCCCCCGAGCAGGATCAGAGGGGCGAGTAGGCCGGCGCGCCCGAGGTCGCCCCAATGCATCAGGCCGAGCCCGACGGAGAAGGGCACCTTGACCAGGTTCACGATCAGGAAGAACCACGCGTTGGTGCCGATGAAGCGGCGCTTCTCGATGCCCGATGCGGAGAGGTAGAGCGTCATCACGGCGCCGGCGGCATTGGCCGTCATGGTGGTGAACCCCACCGCGGTACCCGCCGTCCAGGACATCGCGCGGTGTTCATGGGCGTTCGACGTGGGGACGCTGTTGCGCCATTTGAGGAAAAGCTGAAGGACGAGAAGCGCAAGCAGGACGACGCCGATGCCGCGGCGAAGCACTCCGTCGGACGCGATCCGGAGAAACACCGATCCCAGCACGAGCCCGGGGAGCACGGCCGGGAGTAGTCGCCGGATCAGCGACCAGTCCGCGTCGCGGCGGTAGTGCCACACCGCGACGAGGTCGCCCACGATGAGCAGCAGCAGAATCGCGGCCGTGGACTCCTTGGCGGGGAGGATCGTCGCGAAGATGGCGACGGAGATGACCGCGAGTCCACCCAACGCCGTCTTGGAGAAGCCGATGATGATCGCGGCCAGAGCCATGAGGAGGACGGCGCCAAGCGATCCACCAAGCAGTTCAAGCACGCGAGCTATCGTCCTCCGCGACCGCCACAATGCGGTTCACCATGCCGCTGAAGATCAGTCCGTGGAACGGCAGCATGGAGAGCCAATACAGGCGCCCGGTGAGTCCGCGAGGAAAGAAGACTGCTCGCTGCCAGTACTCCGACCCGTCGTCGGTGGGGTTCACGCCCAGTTCCAGCCAGGCGCTTCCGGGGACACGCATCTCGGCTCGCAGGCGAAGCAGTCGCTCGGGCTCGATGTGCTCGACGCGCCATACGTCGATCGCGTCGCCGACCGTGAGCTGTGCCTGCGTACGTCGCCCGCGTTGCGAGCCCACCCCTCCCGCAAGCCGATCGATCAGGCCGCGCGACGCCCACAGAACCGACGCCGAATACCAACCGGTGGCGCCGCCGATCTGGGAGATGACCTTCCAGACGGCGGCGGCGTCGGCCGACGTTGACTTTTTGCGCACATCCTTGAACACGATGCGGCCGGCCCATTCGGGGTCGCTGGGCATCGGGTCGCTGGGCGCGCCCATGACGCGCGCGTCGACCCAGCTGGTCTCTACTTGATCGATTTCGATACGGCCCAGGGCCATCTGCAAGGAGTCGCTATAGCCCAAAAGCCCCTCGGGTGGAGGGGGAATGACGGCGTTGATCGCGTCGTCCTTCATCACACACGAGTGGAGCAACGACTCCACGAGCGGCCGCGCAAGCCGTCTTGGCACCGGAGTGACGAGCCCGACCCAGTGCGACGCCAGCCCGGGTGTCAGCACCGGTAGGGCCGTGATGCGTCGCCTTGGCAGCCCAGCCTCGGTCGCGTAGCCATTCATCATCTCGGAATAGCGCATGACGTCCGGTCCGCCGATGTCGAACGCCCGGTTCGGGGCATCGTCCACCCGTGCGGCGGCCAAGAGGTAGTACAGCACGTCGCGCACAGCGATGGGTTGAATGTAGTTGCGTACCCATTTGGGGGCGGGCATGTAGGGCAGCACCTCGGTGAGGTGACGGATCATCTCAAATGACGCGGATCCCGCACCGATCACCACTCCGGCCTGGAGGATGGTGGTGGGAGTGGCCGAAGCCAACAGGATGTCTCCGACCTCCTTGCGCGAGGCCAGGTGATCCGAGAGCTCAACCCCGTCGGGGTGGAGCCCTCCCAAATAGATGATGCGCCCCACGTGGTGTGCTGCGGCATTCATTGCCACGTTGATGGCGATGGCCCGATCGAGCTTGCCGTAGTCGTGCCCGCTGGTCATCGAGTGCACCAGGAAGAAGACGATGTCGACATCTGTCATTGCCTGGTTCATCGCGTCTGGGTCGGCCGCGTCGCCTTCCACAACCTCAACATCGTCGGCCCAGGGGAGGGCGGCGATGCGCGCGCTCGAACGTGTCAGGGTGCGAACCCGGTATCCGCCGGCAAGCAAGCGCGGCACCAGCCGGCCCCCGATGTACCCCGTCGCTCCGAGCACCAAAACACGCGGAGGCGTGCCGTCCTCGGCGATTTTGGCTCGCAGGGAATCCTCGGAACCCAGGGGAGTGCTCGGTGGCATCGAGTTCGGCGCTACGATGCCCGACGGCATCACATCCGGTGCGATTGCGTCAAGATTGTCGTCGGAACTTTCGCTCACGGTGAGGCTCCTGTCTCGCTGTCCACTGCGCCGAATCTCTGCTGAGTCAACGACGCAGTGGATACAAGGTATTCCGTACCCGACGAGACCGACGGCGCCTAGCTGGCCTCGCCTACACGGAAACGCTTCCAGATGTCGATGCCCGAGTCGACCGCGTGGGTGTCAATCGCGGCCAGGTCGGAGTCGGTGAACGTGAGGTTGTCCAGCGCACCAATGTTCTGCTCGAGCTGGGCGACGCTGCTCGCGCCGATCACCAGGGACGTCATGCGCTCGTCGCGGAGCGCCCAGGCGAGGGCCATCTGCGCGAGCGACTGGCCACGATCCGATGCGATCTCGTTGAGCGCCCGGACGTGTGCCATCGCCTCATCGGAGATGAGATTGGGGGAGAGTGACCCACCCTCGGTCGCGCGGGACCCGGCCGGGATGCCGTTGAGATAGCGGTCGGTGAGCATGCCCTGGGCGAGCGGCGAGAAGGCGATGCATCCGGCTCCCACCTCTTCGAGAGCATCCAGCAGCCCATCGTTCTCGGTCCAACGATTCAGCATCGAGTACGAGGGCTGGTGGATCAGCAGCGGAGTGCCCAGCTCGGCGAGGATCTGTGCGGCGCGACGGGTGTCGGCGGCAGAGTAGGAGGAGATGCCTGCGTAGAGCGCCCGGCCCGAGCGTACGGCTGTGTCGAGCGCTCCCATCGTCTCCTCAAGAGGCGTCGTCGCGTCGTAACGGTGGGAGTAGAAAATGTCGACGTAGTCCAGGCCCATGCGGCCGAGTGACTGGTCGAGCGAGGACAGCAGGTATTTGCGTGATCCACCGCCCTGGCCGTACGGCCCGGGCCACATCGCGTAACCGGCCTTGGTCGAGATGACGAGTTCGTCGCGGTGCTTGGCGAAGTCCTCGCGCAGGATGCGCCCGGCGTTCAGCTCCGCAGAGCCAGCGGGCGGACCGTAGTTATTCGCGAGGTCGAAGTGGGTGATGCCCTTGTCGAAGGCGGTGCGCAAAATGGCACGCTGCGTCTCGAGTGGCTTGTCGTCCCCAAAGTTGTGCCAGAGACCAAGCGAAAGCGCTGGCAGGTCGAGTCCCGACCGGCCGGTGCGGCGGTAGGTCATCGAGTCGTAGCGGTCGGAGGCTGGTTCGTAGGACACGGGGGCTCCTTCGTTGGTGCGGAACATGCCGCACGCTGTTTGCGACGGACATGACGACTATTCCCATTGTTCCACTCCCATGACGTGGCTAGGCTCGTGATACGGAGGAGGCTCCTGCCATGAGACGTACGCAAGCGACATGGGGTGCAGCGGGGGTGCTGTTGCTGGTGGGGTCGGGCACCACGGGATGTTCGCCAGCTCTGCATGCAGTGGATGACGGCGCCTACGGCGCGCTCGTCCCGTCAACGTCGCAATGGGCCGCCCCGAATGCGGACGCGATTCCCGGAGGTTTTGTCGCCCTGCGCGCGGACGGCGTGGAGCGAGTCATGGTGCATATCGACGGCGACACAGTGACCTTCGATTTGGATGGCGAGACCGTGTGGACGCGGACGGTTGCGGAATACCGCGACGTCCAGGACCTGGAGGGCTCGGGGCCATTTAAGGCCGAGACTCAGGTACTCGCGTTGGGGGAGGAGCCACTGGTTCTGGGGTCGCTCATCATCAGCGACCCTGTGATCTGGTACTCCGGAGGCTACGAGAACACCTGGGTGATCACCGTGAAGTCCTGGAACCCAGACGAGAAGGGTCCGATCGTTCAGTGCTCCGCCGCAGACCTGCAGTGCCTCGTGTTATCCGTCGGCGAAACGCAAGTGGGAGACCCCACGGGAGAGTATTCCGACATGAACGATCCCGGGGCCTCCGAGAATCCGGTGGCGCTTATCAGGGTCACCGCCACCGACATTGTGTACACGCTCGACTCGGGGGAGGAGGTCCTGAGCAGCCGTGAAGATGAATCACTGATCCGGGCCTGTGCGCTTTCGGAGTCGGCGATGTGGACGGTGCCGGCCGACGTCGCTCTCGCTCTGGCATTCGACGACCCTGTGCTCGTGGAGACGTCGTGCCCCTTGCCCTATGGGGAGGCGCCCACCCTGACCGTGATGGAGCGGGACTCACTCCCGGTGCTCGCGCCCCTCGCGCCGCAATCGGGCGGCCAGTGGTGTGAGCCGGGGCCGGACTGCCTGTGGTTCCTTGACGAGCGGGGCGGCGAGGGCTGATCGCGCGCACACCCTCAGGCCGCGGGCCACAGTGCGCGACGTCGAGAACGGTGAGACGCCGCCGAGATCAGGGAGTCTGATCGAGATCGTTGGTGTGGAGAGAGTGTCCCAACAGGTCAGCAACACGATCCCCAGCGACGGCGGGCAAAAAGAGGTAACCCTGGCCGGTCGCGCAGCCAATCTCCTTCAGGAACTCGAGCTGCGCGCCGGTCTCAACGCCTTCCGCCACGACGGCAATATCCAACGCCTTGCCTAGCTTGACGAGTGCGGAGATGAGTTCGACGCTGTTGTCGGAACTCGCCAATGTGCGAATGAACGAGCGGTCGATCTTGAACGCGTCCACTGGGAACCGGTGAAGCGTTTCAAGCGAGGAATATCCAGTGCCAAAGTCGTCGATATGAAGGCGCAACCCGGCCTCGTGCATCTTGTGCATCATGCGCAGGGCCAACTCGGGGCGTCGCATGAGCACGCCCTCGGTGATCTCAAGCGTGAGACGTCCAGGCTGGAGGTCGTACCGTTCTAGAGCGGCGAGCACGCGCGTCAAGAGGTCCTGGCTCCAGAACTCCTTGTCCGAGATGTTGATGCTCACATTGATGACCGCAGGGCCCCACGCGACCAGTTGGCGGCACACCTCGGTGATGACCCAGTGGCCAAGTTGAATGATGAGCCCTGTCTCCTCCATAGCAGGCAGAAACTCGTCGGGTAGTAGCTGCCCGCGCTCAGGATGGCGCCAACGCACCAGTGCCTCGAAGCGGTCTGTGCGACCGGAGGCGAGGTCGACGATCGGCTGATAGTGCAGCTCGAATTGATTTTCCTGCAGGCCTCGATCGAGTTCCGCGGCCAAGGACGCCCTGCGCAAAGCATTCACGTGCATCTGCGCATCGAAGAACGTCACGGTCCCAGGCTCGGCAGACTTTGCGCGGTACATCGCAGTGTCGGCGTCGTGCAAGACCTGCTCCGCTGACGTGTACTCGATCGCGCTTGTCGCGACTCCGATGCTCGCCCGCGTGACAATCTCGTGGCCATCGAACTCGTGCACGCGCGCGAGATTCGCTTGCACCCTTTGGGCAACCACGAGCGCGCCGGCCGCATCGGTGTCGGTGAGGAGGATCACGAACTCGTCGCCACCGAACCGGGCCCCCGTGTCGACCGAGCGCAACTCGCTCGTGATGCCCGCGCCGACGGCCTTGAGCACGCGGTCGCCCATCTGGTGCCCCAGAGCGTCATTCACGAGCTTGAAGCCGTCGAGGTCCAGAAAAAGCACGGCAAAAGGGGTGTGGAAGCGTTGCCACCTCGCGAGGGCGTGCTCCAGCTGTGTGACGAAGAGTCGCCTGTTGGGGAGTCCGGTAAGGCCGTCAAACAATGCGCTTTTGCGCACCGCTTCCTGGAGGTCATGTGACTCGAGGGACGCGCAGAGTAGCCCCGCCCAGTGTTGATACGACTTGCGCGTGGCAGTCGTGGTGCTATCTCCGCCAACGACGGCGAGCAGTCCCCAGTCCCGTTCCTTGGTGCTCACAGGCACCACGATGCAGACCTCTCGCTCGGACGGCTCCACCATGCTGATGAGAGCGGCGGGAGGGAAGCCTTCCGGGGTAGTGGTCGTGTCGACGAGGCCTGGCAGGAGGCCCGCGGGATCGTAAGTGCCAGCGACCCGTAGTCGGCCGGAGGACGGGTCGCCTTCCCACAGCGCGAGCGCACCTGCGCGTACGTGTGTGCTCGCGAGCCAATCAAGGCGTCGCGGATCGGCGTGACTGGTGTCCAGCAGGCGGGCATCAACCGCAAGCTGAGTGTCCAACATCGTCTCGGCTGCTTCCGACTGCCGCAAGAACGCTCCGGACTGGAGTTGCCACATCGCCGCGGTCAGCAGAGCGGCGCTGACACGTTCGGCTCCGTCGCCGCAGCCTCGGGACGGCATTGCGATGCTGTGCTGGAGGTATTCGGTCAGCGCAGAAGTGAGGCGACGCAGCACATCGGGACGTGGGCCGAGCCTGGAAAGCGACGCGGTCAGGGCCTGAATCTCCGCGGTGGTGACCCGGTCGCCCTTTCCCAGCAGGGTGTCCACCTCGGTCGTTGCCGCGAGCACCGCAGCGTCCAGCAGTCGATCGGCGCCGTCCTCGCCCGTGTGCAGCGCGTCATAGAGCGCGGCCTGGAGCTCGTCCCGTAGACGTCCGGCTGGCGCGTCGGGCAGTGACTCGCCGCCCGCGGCCTCGACGGTGATCGGGGCGGTTGCGCACCCACAGGAGTCTCGAGTCGCGAGGCCTCCCGATCGGGGACTGAAGGTCTCGTAGGGCACCGGCTCGCCCCGCATCTGGGCCAGCACGAGCCGGCTAGCGAGCGCCCCGATCTCGTCGAATCGCTGATTGACGCTCGACAAGGTTGGGGTGTTAAACGACGCTGCTTCGGCGTTGTCGAATCCGATGACCGCGACGTCGCCCGGAACCGTCACCCCAGCCTCAATGAGGGTGGCCATCAGCCCGATCGCATTGCGGTCGGTGGCGGCCATCACTGCGGTGGGGCGCACCGGGGCGTTGAGAAGAGCGCGGGCGGCGCGAACGCCGCCTGCTCGGGCGTTGTTGTGGACACGAAAGACGAGTGCGGGATCCACGGTCAGGTGATGGTTCTGCAGCGCTTTCACGTAGCCCGCGTAGCGTTCCCGCACGTCCGGCTGGTTGAAGTTGCCGACAAACGCGATACGTGTGTGTCCGTGCCCGATGAGATGCTCGACCGCGGAGGTCGTACCCCTGGAGTTGTCCGGCCGGACGAGCGGCGCGGCGAAATTCAGGCTGGCGGCGGTGCCGAGAACGACGGGCTTCCCGGCGTCTCGCAAGTGTTGCAAGTACGCCGGGCCGACGGCCGAGTTAAGCGATACGACGCCGTCTACCTGCGACCAGGCGACAGGGGTGTCGAATTTGCCGACTTCGCCGGCCTCGCCCACCTGGCCGCTGTCCGTGCCGGCTTCCAGTGTTTGGACAAGTACCAGGCGTACTCCCGCGGCCGCAGTCTCCCGGGTGAGACCCGCGATGAGCTCCCCGTAGTAATAGCCGCCAATGCTGGGAGTGAGCGCGAGCACGGTCAGCGGATGACTCATCGACGACCCCTCCCGGCGGCTGGACTGGCGTGGGTGCGGGCATATCGGCACGCTCGCGTATCCCCCCGATCTCGCAACAGACCATTCGGCAAATCTTCAGCGCCGATGAGGAATCAAGGTGCCTGCATCGGTGCAAGTAAATGAGGGATTAGGCGCGTCTGTTACGTAGGCCACATTCGCGGCTGGCGTGTTACGGGCATTTGGGCTGCTGGGGCGTTCGCCCTTAGAGGTCGTTGCCCGCGTACGAGAGGTTGAAGCTCTTGTTTGTCACGGGAAAGTCGGCCACGATCGTGTTGTTCAACGCGACGGGCAACGCCGGCCAGGTGAAGAACGAGGGGTCCGCCAACGCGAGTCTCGTGACGTGTCCGTCGGGACTGAGTTCCACGCGGTGAACGATGGTTCCTCTCCAGCCCTCGACCAGCCCCAGCCCGGAGACAGCCTTGGCCGCCGTACGGCGATCCGGCACTTCGGCCACCACGCGGCCGGTACGGAGGTCGGGAAGCAGTTCCTTGAGCAGGTCGACGCTGGCCTTGACCTCGTCGGCGCGTACGGCGAAGCGGGCAAGTACGTCGCCCTGTGTTTGCACCACTGAACGCACGCTCGCGGTCGCGGGGTGGGATGGGTGGTCGCGGCGCGCGTCGACGTCCAAGCCGCTCGCCCTGCCCACAAATCCGAGCACCCCAATCTCGCGGGCATTTTGGGCGCTCAACACCGAGGTTCCTGTAAAACGATCGACCACGACGGACTGGCGAAGGGCTAGGTCGACGATGTCCGCGACGTCTTCGGCGATGCGCGTGAGCCTTGCCGCCGTGGGCACCGCCAAGAGCGCCGAGCCGCCCAAGACCACGCCGCCGCGCATGAGTCGGTGACCGGTGACCTCGGCCCCCAGTCGGAGTACCTCTTCACGCACACGCTGGGTGTGGACGTTGAGGATTCCATAGCCGACGTCCATGCAGAGCGCGCCTAGATCCGCCACGTGGTTGTAGAGCCGCTCGAGCTCGAGCAGCGCGGCGCGTGCGGCCCGCGCGGGCTCGGGAACGTCGATGCCAAGGGCGTCCTCGACGGCACTGCAGAACGCCGTGGTGTGGCCCACCGTCGTGTCTCCGCTGATGCGTTCGGCGAGTGGCAACGCGTCGGCGAGGGTCCGTCCCTCGGCAAGCTTAGTCAGGCCCTTGTGGGTGAACCAGAGTCGGGCCTTGAGCTTGAGGATTGACTCGCCCACAGCAGAGAAACGGAAGTGGCCGGGGCCGATCATGCCTGCGTGTACAGGCCCGACGGGGATCTCATAGACCCCGGGTCCCTCGACCTTGAGAAAGGGATAGGCGCCCTCGGTGGGTCCGAAGGGTGGCGGCGCGCCAGCGTCGGAGCGCATGGGGTACCAGCCCGTCGGCCAATGCTTGTGGCGCACCATGCGGCGTGGCAACGGGTGGTCGGTCGGCACAATGCCGTAGAGGTCGCGCATCTCGCGCTCGAACCTGCCTGCCGGGAAGGACACGCTCGCAAGGCTGGGGATTGCCGGGGCGTCCATACCGGTGCGAAGGGTGAGCTCGACGCGTCGGTCGCCCGTTCCCGTGAGGACGTAGACCACGCGGAACGCCTCGGAATCCTCGTGAGCGGCCACGAGGGTCAGGCGTAGGCCGTCGTCTAGCAGGCCTTGCACGCGTCCACCGAGTTCGGCGGCGGTGATGTCTTGGCGGTCGACGGTGCTCATCGGGTACCCACAATCGCGGCAGCGGACTCAAGCAACCCGTCCAAAGGCGTCGCCACGCCGATGATCGCGAGCGCAAGGAGTCCCAGAATCAAGGGGATGGATGACGATGTGGGGCGAGCCGCGGACATGGTCTGGCCGTCACCGGTGTCGGGCTGAGGGGTGTCGTCGTGAGGGCCGAAGAGCATTGCCGCGACCGGGCGCGAGATTGTCACGAACACGATGAGTAAGAGCACAAGGGCCAGGCCGACGACCCACGAGAGCCCCGCATCTGCGGTCGCCCGCGCCATGGCGAGTTCACTTCCAAACATCGAGAAGGGGGGCAGCCCGAGCAGTGCCGCGATACCGAGGGCAAAGACGCCAGCAAGCACGGGTTGACGCACGAGTAGCCCCTTGACGCCATCCATGCGGGTGGTTCCCGTCAGCTCCAAGATCTGACCGGACGCGCAGAACAAGACGGCCTTGGCGAGCCCGTGCCCGATCACGTGGAGCAGCAAGGCGGCGATCGCGAAGGGGGTGCCAACCGCCATACCGATTGCGATCAGACCCATATGTTCCATGCTCGAGTAGGCCAGCATCCGCTTGTAGTCGCGTTGAGCGATCAGCATGGAGGCCGCGAATGCCACAGAGCCGATCCCCACCACCAGCAGAAGGGTCATCATGAACGCCGGGTCGAGGGCGGCGACGGCGATGACGCGGTACCTCAGGAGCGCATACCCGGCGACGGAAAGCAGAACCCCGGACATCAGGGCGGACACGGGCGCGGGCGCCTGGCTGTGCGCGTCCGGCAGCCAACTGTGCAGGGGTACGAGACCCATCTTGGTGCCGAAGCCGATCACCAGCAGAACGACAGCGATGCGCATGACGCCAGGGTCTAGACGGTCCGCGTGCGCGACCAGCTCGGTCCAGGCAAGTGTGCCGTCGGCGCCGTCGGCGCCACCCGAGTGCTGGGAGGCGAAGTACACGAGCACGGTACCGAGGTAGGCGAGCGCGATTCCTACCGAACAGATGATGACGTACTTCCACGTGGCCTCGACCGCGCGACGTCCGCCGTGGTGACCCACGAGGAACGCGGTCACGATGGTGGTGGCTTCGATGCCGGCCCACATCACGCCTAGGTTGGCCGCGAGCACCGTTCCGGACATCGTGGCGATAAAGAGCGGAACCAGGATTGCGTAGCGTCGAGCTCCGCGCGCGGTAGTCGCGTGTGTCCTGAGTTCGCCTTCGATATAGCCGACGCTGGCCCAGGTGGCAATCACCGAGACGCTACCGATGACGAGGAGCATCACTGCGGTGAGTGCGTCCGCACGAAGCAGGCTGCCCGCGGCGAGGACTGAGCCATCGTCGGTGGCGCATGCCGCCACGACCCCCGCGACGAGTACCGCGGCAGATGCCGCGACCGCACCCCACGCGATCCAGCGGCGCCACCCGAGCACCGCAGCAAGCAACGCGGCGAGAGCGGGCACGACGACGGGCACGAACAGGATCGCCGCGGCGGCGGGCCCGCCCGGATCCAGCGTCCCTGTCGACGTCAGCATTCCCATCACAGTTCCTGTCGTCATCAGTCGCGCAACCCATTCAGGCCGTCGAGGTCGGTGCTTCCGAAGGCCATCCGCATGCGGGCCGCGACAATCTGCAGCACGAGCACCACCAGAAGGACATCGAGGGAGACCCCGAGCTCGACCACGAGCGGCACGCCCGACGTGGCGAGGAACGCCGTGGTGGTAATGCCGTTGTCAAGGAGGAGGAAGCCGATTACCTGCGAAAGCGCGCGTCGGCGGGTGACAAGCATGAAGAAGCCCAGAAGCACGACGGCGATTCCGACGGGAAGTGCTCGGGTGGCCGCCGACGGGGCGAGTGCAACGAGGGGTCCGCTCAGCACGTAGGCGAGCAGTGTGAGTGCCGCGGCCGCGAGCAGTGACGCGGTTACGTTGACGAGCGGTGCGGTCTCGCGCACCTCTCCGCTGTCGCGGAGCACGCGACGCAAGATGGTGGGAAGGATGACCGCCTTCAGGATCAGCACCCCTAAGGCGGCAAGGTAGAGCTCGGTACTGTGCTCGTCGACGCCAAGGAGTAGCGCCAGTCCCGCGATCAGCACACCCTGGATCGTGACGAGCCGAATGATCGAGGCCAGGTCGCGGCGCCAGAGCGTCAACACCGCGGTGAGGAGGATGGCGCCACTGAGGACGTCGAGCAACTGGGTGGACACGGCGGTGCTCATGTGAGGAAGTACGAGGCGACGACGGCGAGCAGGGCAAAGAGAAGGGATCCGGCGAGCAGCTCGGGCACGCGGAAGAGTCGGAGCTTGGCCATAAACACCTCGAAGACGGCTAGCGCCACCCCGACCAGGGCGACCTTGACGATGAGCATCACGACGCCGAGCAGGAGGGCGAGGGGGGTGAGGCTTGTCGCCACACCCCACGGGGCGAACAGGTTGACGCCAAGCCCGAGCAGGAGCGCGAGGCGCATCGACGCGGCCAACTCGACCATCGCGAGGTCTCGGCCGGAATACTCGAGCACCATCGCTTCGTGAACCATCGTCAATTCGAGGTGCGTCGACGGGTTGTCGACGGGAAGACGGCCCGCCTCGGCGATGATCACGACGGCGAATGCGACAGCAGCGAGCAGGCTCGCGGGGGAGAGGACCTGGGCAGGCGACGCGAGCGTGCCGGCGACGATGTCGGTCAGGTCCGATGAGCCCACCCGCACCGAGAGAGCAAAAATGGCGAGCAGGATGGTCGGCTCGACGAGCGCGATGATGGTCACCTCGCGGCTGGCGCCTATGCCGCCGAACGCGGTGCCCGTGTCCAATCCCGCGAGCGCCAAGGAGACGGTGCCGAGCAAGAGGATCGCGACCACGGCGAACAGGTCGCTTACCCCGCCTACCGCCGCGACCGTCGACACGAAGGGAATGACGGCCGCGAGGAAGATGGACGAGGCCATCAGGATCAGAGGAGCTGCGATAAACACGACGCTCGTGCCCTCGGGCCGCGTCGCTTCCTTGTGGAGCAACTTGCGCAGGTCGCGCACCGGCTGGCCAACACCCGGGCCCGCGCGACCTTCGATGCGTGCACGCACCTGGCGCATGAGGCCCGTGAGGTACGGCGCACCCACCACGATGAGGGCGACCTGCACGAGCGCGGCGGCGACGGATATCACTGTGTCTTGAGTACTCATGTGGTCACCGCGACAAAGACGAGGGCGCCGAGCAGCCCGATGAAGCCGTAAGCAAGGTAGTGGTGCACCCTCCCGTTAGCGAGGCGCCGTGACCATCGGCCCCAGGCCTCGACGGTCGCCAGAAGGGGCGGATACATGGCGGCCTCCAAGCGGTCAGGAACTCGTTGGCGGTAGGTCACGGACTCAATCAGGTACGCGGATTCGGCGTACTGCGTGACGTCGATGTCTTGTTCGGGGCGCAGCACGTCGTCGAACACCCGGGTCAGGGGCTCCGCAAACGACGTCGCCGTCAGCTCCTGTCGCGAGTTGCGTTCCGGGCCACCGTTCGCCCAGACGCCGACTACGCGGCGAGGGGCCCTTCCGGCGATGCGGCGCGTGACGCCCACCACGAGCACCGCAGCGAGGCCGAGTCCCAAAGCGATCAGCAGCGGTGACATCGAACCCTGGATTCCGGCCAAACGTAGCGTGACGGCGCTGTCTGCGAGCGGGGCCGTGTCGCGTACCGCGGGCAGAACGTCCAGCACCCGGTCAAGCGATCCGCCCACGGCGGCAGGAGCGACCGCCAACACGGCGCACGATGCGGCGGCAAGTCCCATGCCGAGGCGCATCGGCAGGGGGCTCTCGTTTGCGTTTGCTGCTGCGGTGGATCGTGGCTGGGCGAGGAAGCCCACGCCAAAAGCCTTCACGAAGGTTGCGACGCCGAGCCCCGCAGTGAGGGCGACGACTCCTACCGCCACGGGGATGCTCGCCGCGACGATGGGGTCCGTCGAGACGCCCACGGAGACCGAGTGGATGAGGCCTTGCAGGAGCACCCACTCGGACACAAAGCCGTTGCCTGGGGGCAGCGCCGCGGCGCCGAGTGCGCCGATCCCAAAGAGTGCCGTGGTGAACGGCATCCGGCGCACGAGACCGCCAAGTGCGTCGAGGTTACGCAGCCCGGTGGAGCGCAGCACTGAGCCCGCGCCGAGGAAGAGCAAAGTCTTGAAGGCCGCGTGGTTGAGGGCGTGGAGCACCGCGGCGGCCATCAACACGCCTGCCAGTGCGCGATTGCCGTCGGAGGCGAATACTCCCGCCGCACCGATGCCGATCGCCATGAGCCCCACGTTTTCCGTCGTCGAGTAGGCAAGAAGACGCTTGAGGTCGGTTGCGACGCTCGCCTGGAGCACGCCGAAAAGCGCCGACACGGCGCCGATGGCGAGCACCAATAGGCCCCACCAGCGGGGGCCGCCTCCGAGGAGGTCGAAGCCGACCCGGATCAGGCCATAGATGCCCAGCGCGACCATGGCGGCGGACATGAGGGCCGACACGTGGCTGGGGGCCTCGGGATGGGCGCGAGGTAGCCAGACATGCAGTGGCACGAGGCCGGCCTTGGCGCCAAAGCCGATGAGGATGAGGACGAACACCGTCGATCGCTGAGCCGGCGACATGCCTGCCGCACCCTCGCGCAACGCGTCGAAGGTCTCGCCACCGGCTCCGGCCGCGAAGACCACGAGTCCGGTCATGATGGCGACGAGCCCGGCGTGGGTCATGCCCGCGTACCACAGCCCCGCGTCGCGGACAGAGGGGCGGAGCCTGTGTTCGGTGAGGACGAGCACGAGCGACGTGAGCGCCATGAGCTCCCACACCACGAGCAGCGTGGTGACGCTGCCAGACGCCGGGACAAACAGCATCGAGGCGACGAAGAGCGGCACGGTGGCCTGCGTCGTCCGTGAGCCTGCGGGGTTCTCATGGTGTGCGGCCTCGGTCGTGTAGCCGATCCCATAGATCCCCGCGGCGATCGCCACGCCGCCAACGAGCAGCAGAAACACGCCTGAGAGGGCGTCGACACTGAGCCGTGCGTCGCCGAGCGGGAGGAGTCCAGGTGCGATTCGCGTCCACGCTGCGCCAGCCAGAACCGTGCCGCTCAGGCCGCCGACGCCGGCGATGACGCCACCGATTCCCACGACGGCCGTGACGAGGCCGCCTGCGACTGGCCTCATGCGCTGGGGTACGAGCGTGATCGCGAGGGCGCCCAGTAGCGCACCCGCGGCGGCCATCGTCAGGCCCGCGCCGATGAGGGTCATCTGTCGGTCAGCCCCCGCAGCGCGGCGATAATCGCCTCGGGCGATGGTGGGCAACCCGGGATCTCGACGTCGACGGGGATGATGTCTGACACCGACCCCTCAACGCCGTAGGCCCCCGCGAAGACGCCACAGTTGCGGGCGCAGTCGCCGAGGGCGATCACGCGCTTCGGTGAGGGGGTCGCCTCGTAGGTAATGCGGAGAGGGTCGGCCATGTTCCGTGTCACCGGGCCCGTGACGAGCAGTGCGTCGGCGTGCCGAGGGGAGGGAACGAGCCGCGCGCCGTATCGCTCGGCGTCGTAGACGGGGCCGAACGCCGCGGCGATCTCGATCTCACATCCGTTGCATGAACCTGCGTCGACGTGTCGAATCTGGAGTGAACCGGACCACGGGAGGGGCGTGGCGGTGGGGGAGGCCCCCGCCGACGGCGCCGGCTTCTCGGGCGCGGGAACGGCGATTCTTCCCACACGCCACATGGTCCTCACGAGTCGCCACATGGCCCGGCTAGCCGTTCCGCTGGTCGCGAGTTGGGGCCGATGCGCCGGCAACGACCTGCGCGTCGGATTCGTCGTCGGCGTCGTCTTCCGCGCGCAGAGTGGTCAGCATCTCCACTTGGCGAGAGAGGAGGTCCGCACTGAGCTGCCTGCCCGCCGCGAGCACGTCGGAGACCCGTGGGGACGTCACCGTGTAATAGACGGCCGATGCCTCACGACGAGCGGATACAAGGCCGGTGCCGCGCAGTACGCCCAATTGCTGCGATAGGGCCGAGGCTCCCACGCCGAGCTCAAGGAGCATCTCCCCAACGGAATGTTCTCGTTCGCAGAGTAACTCGAGCACCCGGATGCGCATCGGGTTCCCCATCGATTTGAAGAGGTCGGCCTTGACCTGCTGGAGGGGTGCCGTCATGCCGTTTCCCTCGTGATCTGCCGTGAAGCCATGACGTGAACGCTACCACCGTGTGAAGGACTTGTGGTTTCACGAAGTCCTAAATCCGTGCGCCGGGCGAGGAGCCTCACGGACCAGGCCGTTCTGATCGCGGACGTAGACGGTTTGACGGGATGCCTCAACCATCGCGCCTTCCATGCGAGGCTCTTCGAAGTGGCGTCCAAGGCCACTTCGATCCACCCGCTCACCACGCTCGTGCTTGATGTCGACCACTTCAAGGCGGTCAACGACGGATATGGGCACCTGGCCGGCGACGAGTTCGCCTTCCTCTTGCCGGATGCCGACCTCTTGACCGCCGAGGCGCTCGAACGCCGCCTGATCGAGCGCCTTGTCAACGGCGCGTTGCGCTACGACGGCCGTGTGACGATCGGCTCGGCCACCTCGAGTGTCGCGACGGACGGAAGGCTGCTTCTGGAACAGGCCGATGCTCGGCTCTACGCGATACGCGCCAACGAGCGGGGTTTGGCCTCACTCAGGGCGGACGAAGCGGGAACGGCGCCTTCTTAGCCGGCTATGTCGGGGAGAGTCAGGAGTGGCTCGGCGGCCGGGCGGGCGTAGAGGTAACCCTGCGCGTGGCTCCATCCCTGGTGGAGAAGAAGGCTGTGATGGCTCTCCGTCTCCACGCCTTCGGCGATGCCCTTGAGGTGCAGCCCGGCGACAAGTCCGGCCAAGCCCGCGGAAAGCGCGCTTGCCGCGTCATCGTCCTCACTGAGATCGGCGACGAAGGTGGCATCGAGCTTGAGTCCGGTGACGGGCAAATCCCGTAGGAGGGAGATCGATGAGAAGCCGGTGCCGAAGTCGTCGACATGGATACCCACGCCAATATCGCGAAGCACCATCAGGTCGGCACGGGTTCCCGCCAGCAGCGACATCACGGCGGTTTCCGTGACCTCGACGACGAGGCGCGTGGGGTCGACGCCATACCGACCGAGAGTATCGGTGAACATCTCCAGCCAGCCGGCTCGGGCGAGCTGAACAGGGGAAAAGTTCACGCTAACGGAGCCGGGCAGGTCCGGTCGGGCCGCGAGCAGCGCGCACACTCGGTCGAGCACGTGCTCCCCGATGCCCGCAATGAGTCCGGAATCCTCGGCGGTAGGGAGGAAGCTGATCGGGGAGAGCAGCCCGCGAGTGGGGTGTTCCCAGCGGACCAGTGCCTCGTGCCCCTCGACGCTGCGGTCTGCTAGCGCCACGATCGGCTGATAGTAAACGACGAACTCGGACGCGTCCAGGCCTCGACGGATCTCGTCCTCCATCGTGAGGCGTGTCAGCGCCTGTGCGTGCATGTCCTGGTCGAAGAATTGCGAGCGGGACCTACCTGCCGCCTTGGCGCGGAATAGCGCGGCATCGGCGTCACGCAACAGACTCGTGCTGGTGGTACCGGGGACATTCAGGGCGATGCCGATTGACACGGTGGGCACGATACGGTGGCCTCGGATGGTCAGTTCCGTCCCGACGGCGGACACGATTCGTTGTGCCACGACTTCGGCCTGGTGCGCGTCCTTGAAGTCAGGGACGATGACGATGAACTCGTCCCCTCCCGAGCGGCCTACGCGGTCTTTTGGCCGCAGGACGCTTGCGATGCGGTCCGCGACCGTCATGAGGACCTCGTCGCCAGCGGCGTGGCCAAGGGAGTCGTTCACAATCTTGAAGTTGTCAAGGTCGATGAAGAGCAGTCCCACTCGGGTGCCATCACGCGGCGCGCCACGCAGATCCACCTCGAGCATCTCGAGAATCCACGCCCTGTTGCGCAGTCCGGTAAGCGGATCGTGAAACGCCTGATAGGCCAGTCTTTCCACGGCCTCGTGCTCGGCCGTGGTATCCGAGTATTGGACAAGAAGGTAGTCCGCGCGTCCGGCAGTGCCCGAGACGAACTCGGCGGCCCGCTTGACCCACAACACCTGGCCCGACGCGTGAATTAGCCGGAAAAGCTTGGGCTCGGCTGCGCCCACCCGAGCGATGTCGGCCGCACGCTCGCGCATTACGGGTTCCACGTCCTCGGGGTGGATGATGTCTTGTTCCCTGTGGCCTTCCATCCATGCCTCATCGCGACCCAACAATCGGCACAACGACTCGTTGGCTACACGGAACGAACCGTCGAGTTCGGACACCGCGAGGCCAATAGGGGAGGCAAGCATCGCGGTACGGAACAGAGACTCGGACGTTGCCAGGGCCTGTTCGGAGGCCCTGCGTTCGGTGATGTCCAGCACATACCCCAATAGGCCTACGACGATTCCGTGCTCGTTGCGAACGGCCTCGCCGCGGACATGCACCCACCCCGGCCTGGAGTCCACCCCCTTAACTTCGAGTTCAATATCGTAGGGGTCGCCTGTCAGAGTCGTCTCCGTGACCGCGGCGTTGAGCCGTTCCCAGCTTTCCGACCGGTAGAGCGACTCCTGATCTGCGAAGACGGGAACTCCCTGGGAGGGGTCGAGGGAGAACACCTCGAAGAGTTCGTCTGACCACGCGAACTGATCGGTGGCGAGATCCCATTTCCAGCTACCTAAGCGAACCATCCGTTGGGTCGCTCGCAGGTTCTGCTCGCTGCTTTCGAGCGACTGACGCGCCTGCACCTGCGCGGTGGTGTCCTCGACAGTGCCCGTCATCCGCAACGCCAGTCCCTCGGCCGACCGCTCGACCACGCGGCCGCGCACACGCACCCACACCCATCCGCCGTGGCGGTGCATAAGCCGTACTTCGGTGTCGATGCTTCTGGAAAGCCCCGCAAGGTGCGTCTCGCACGCCTTGTCGAACAGTGGTGCGTCATCTGGATGCGTGAGGCCAACCCAGGTGTCCATGGTCACGGGCTGCAACTCCGCCAGGGAATACCCGACGATTTGAGCACACCGTTCGTCCCATATGCCCGACCGAGTCAACAGGTCTCGGTCCCACATGCCGAGTCCGGAACTCTCCAGTACTAGCTCGAGTCGCTTGGCCTGCGCCTCAAGGGCCTGGCGCGCCTCGACCTCGGCCTGGACGTCCTGAAGTGCCTCGACGGCGCCCGTGAGTCGACCCTGATCGTCCCGGATTGCGCGGGTGACGACAGACATCCACTTCCAGCCACCGTCGGCGGTCGCGAACCGGATCTCTACACGGCCGGGGGGCTTGCCGCCGTCCCGCATCGCCGACTGGATCGGCGTCATTCCGGCAAAGTCCTGGGGGTGGATCAGGTCGCGATGGGGAATCTTCATGAAGCGATCGCGTGTCCATCCCAGGACCTCAGTGACGGAGGGAGAGACCCAGTCTGTGACCCCGTCCATGCCGTGGGTCAAGACCACGTTTCCCGCGCCCTCCGCAAGCAGTCGGTACTCCCGTTCGCGCTCCGCGAGTTTCGCCGCCGTGACATTGACCGCAACAGCCATCACGCCGTCGCCGAACGGAGTCGCTTGCCAGGTGAAGGCGCCCTGGACCCCGTTTTCGTCGATCCACGGCACGTCGATGTTGACCGGAAGCTGTGTCTCTATCGCTTGTGCGTCGGCGCCAAAGATTCCGTTGTCCTTATAGGACGGGAACACCTCAAGCACTCCGCGGCCAATCAGGTCGCTGCTCTTTCTGCGGTACAGCCTGAGCGCAGCGTCGTTGAGGAACACGTATTCCAGTTCGACGATGGTGCCCTCGGCGTCGCGTACCGGGGCAAGAATGAATATCGGGTTTGGGGACTCACGAATCGGGGCGCCGACACGCGGTGTCCCGGTGGTCTCATCGTCAATATCCATGTGCGTGCCCTCCGCCCTCAACGTACGGCTACGCGATGTGATCAGGTGATCACCTCAACTCTGAGACTAGTCGAGCGACTCGCGCAGCGGGAGGGCTCTGTGAATATCTTGACGCGGTGCGGTGCTGTGCGGCGCGGCGCGCCGCGGGGCGAGCCGGAACGCACTGTCGCGAGAAAGCCACCGCGCGTACAGCGTGGGACCGTGCCGATATGCTCTTGATGCATCGACAAGTTTTGGGGGACACCATGACCGCGACCCGCTCTCGTGCGGCCGTATCGCATCTGGTGATTGCGTTGGTTTTCGGAAGCTCTGGCTGTGCGCTCCTGGGCAGTGAAGTCGAAAGCACGGCAATAGCCACCTCCTCTGTGCAGCCAGATGTGAAGAGCACGACCGCCTCCGCACAGCAGGACGCGCTCGACGCGTATGTCGCCTCTGCTCAAGCCGTGATTCCGCAACTCATGGAATCTGCTCCGGGGGTCTATGCAGAGATGCAGATCAACGGCATCGACTCGGACACTGTCGAGTTTGCTTATGTCTACGCCGAGCAGTTGGACGCCGCGAGCGCCGCGGAGTACTTCGACGGGGTGGCCGCAACGCTCCAGGCGACGTGTGATTCCGTGGTGATCCCGGAAATGGAGGGTGCGGGAATCACTGTGGATCCGAAGGTGCGCTACACGTACTACAACGCGGACGGTTCAGACGTATGGGAGCGCACCTTCTCGCGTTCCTCGTGAGGTAAAGCGTGTGAGGGGACCGAGCTCTGCCTGACGATGGCACCGCCGACGGCACATGTCAGGTCGGTCGCGATGACGGGGCATTTGGCTTGAAGGAGACAGTAGACCCGCGGCCCGGACTCGCTCAGAGTCTCGTAATTGGCCTGGCCCTTGGCGAGGATCAACGGCGCATTATCGAAGGTCTCCCGAAACTCGCTTGCGCAGAGGTCGAGAACGGTGCCGGGGGCCGACGAGCCGTTGTCCACGATGGTGGAACACGTCTCGAGTCCCGCGGCCAGGGCGTCGTCCCGCGTGGCGTCGTTCAGTACGGGGGCGCCCTTGACGGCATAGAGCACTGGCGGTTTCAGCTCCTCGATGAGCACCCTGTCAAAGACCGTCTCGCCCGCGTTGTCAGCCAAAAAGAGCACGTGGTCCGCGTGCGCAAGCGCCGCCCTGAGGCGGGGCATGTGATCGATCGCCAGTGTCGCCGCCATGACTCGCTCGACCGTTGCCCACAGGTCCGGAACGTCGTCACTGACTCCGAAATCTATGATGTTGCCCGCGATGCTCAGCCGCACTGCGGTATCGAGAGGGTCTGCACTCCTCGCGACGAGCTCCTTGAGTCGTGGGTAGAGGGCGAGTGCGTGGCGTGTGCTCTCGGCCTTGGCCTCGCGATATGGGTCGCTCGCACCCAAGCGATCTCGCACGATGCGGTGCACCGCGAAAGCGATCTCGGGGGGTGTGGCACCTGGTGGGAGGTGCTGGAGGAGGGCGAGAGCGTCGGTCATCACATCGTGCTGCGCTGATTCATCGTCGGTCACCATCCGCGAGGCGCTGAGCGCCTGCCGCAGCAGGCATGGATAGCAATCGAGATAGGTGCGCACGTGATCGATGGTCCTCTCGACATGAGCAACCGGCCGAGGCCAAGGTCCCATGCGGTATGCCTGCGCGCGGCACACCAGGTGATGGTGGTGTCGATGGGAGCACCGCAGGTAGGTGTCCTCACTGTCATCGCGGATGAGGACGCACGCGACGGCGGGTCTCTGGTGCGTGATTCGAGGTGTGGGTCGATGGCCCGGTTTTTGACCCCCACCTTGCGTGATAGCAAAGATTATCATTATCGGGTAGGCAGGGCGAAGGAGCGGGCAACGTGACCAGAGGGATCTCAGTACGGACTGCGGCGGGTGTCGCGGTGGTCGCAATCGGCCTGGCTGGTTGCGCCTCGACCGGCGGGGCGGAAACGTCCGCGACGCCCGGCGACTCGGTATCGGTCGTCGCCTCGACCACGATTTTGGGCAGCGTGGTCGGTCAGATCATGGAGTGCGTGGGCGGGCAGGCGCAGACGTTGATGCCCGTGGGCGCCGATCCTCACGACTACTCGCCATCCTCGGCAGACGTGGCGGCGATGGTCAACGCCACGCTGGTCATCACCAACCGACTTGAGCTGGAAGAGGGCTTGACGTCGGCTCTTGCGACGGCAAAGGAGGACGGCGCTAGCGTCTTCGAGGTTGGTCCTGAACTGGAGCCCCAGCCTTTGGCCGGCACCACGGACTCGCCCGATCCTCACGTGTGGATGGACGTTTCCCGGATGGCCACGGCCGCCACCATGATCGGCGATGAACTCGCCACGGTCACGGGCGACACAAACTATGCGACGTGCGGTCAGGCGGTCGGCGCCGCGCTCACTGTGACCGACGGTGAGGTGCGGGCGATTCTGGAGACCGTTCCTGAGTCGTCTCGGATCCTGGTCACCGACCACGAGGCCTTTGGCTGCTTCGCGGACGCGTACGGCTATTCCGTCGCGGGCGTCGTGATCCCCGGAGGGTCCACGCTCTCCCAGCCGAGCTCCTCCGATATGGCCGCGCTCGCCGACACCGTCCGCACTGCTGGAGTAAAGGCGATCTTTGCCAACACGTCCAACCCCACCGCGCTTGTGGACGCGTTGGCTCAAGAGGTGGGCGAGGTCGCCGTCGTCGAGCTGTACGTCGGCAGCCTGGGAGAAAGCGGTTCCGGGGCGGACACGTACCAGACGATGATGCTGACGAACGCTCAACGCATAGCCGACGCGCTTATCGCTTGAGGGAAAATCGTGACTGTCTACGACTGGTTCATCGAGCCCTTCGCCTTGGGGTTCCAGCAATGCGCGCTGCTCGGCGGAGTCCTCGCCGGCCTCATGTGTGCGGTGGTCGGCACCTGGCTCGTCCTACGGGGCATGAGTTTCTTCGGTGACGCCTTTGTGCACGGAGTGGTTCCCGGCATCGCCGCCGCCGTGGTGTTAGACGTCAGCCCCGCTCTGGGTGCGGCAGTAGCCGCGGCCGTCATGGTCGCGGGGATCGAGGTCGTCAGCCGCCAGACGAGGCTAAGTGAGGACACCGCCATTGGGCTGCTCTTCGTGGGAATGCTCGCGCTTGGAGTCGTGATGATCTCGAGTGTGGACTCGTATGCGGGAAGCCTGACCACGATCCTGTTCGGGGACGCGCTAGGGGTCGCGAGCAGCGACCTGGTGCAACAGGCGATCCTTGGCGGGATTGTGATCATCGTCTCGATCGTGATGTATGGGCCATTCCTCGCGCTGTCCTTCAATAAGCAAAAGGCCGAGCTGTTGGGGATGCGGCCAGGCAGAGCGCACGCGGTGCTGCTGGTCCTCATCGCAGCCGCCGTCATCGGTAACTTTCAGTCCATCGGCACCCTGCTGGTCTTCGGGCTCCTGGTAGGCCCACCGGCGACCGCCGCGCTCGTGGTGAGGACGGTTCCGCGCATGATGGGTGTCGCGGCGGGGATCTCCGTGGTGTCGGTTTGGCTCGGCCTGCTGATCAGTTACCACCTGGGCACCGCGGGTTCTGCCACGATGGCGCTCGTTCCCATCGTCGCGTTCTTCGTTACCCTGGCGTGGACCTCCGTGCGTGCGCGCCGGAAGCCTGAACCCGGTGGGGATCAAGCTTCACTTCCAGGCATGTCCGGGACCGCGACTGCGACTGCGACTGGGCAAGCGGTGACACGATGAGGACCAAACGCGGTGTCTCGAGTGCGACCGGAGCGCCAGGCCTGCTCGCCGAGGCGACCGACGTGGTGCTGAGGTACGGACAGCACACGGCGCTCGCGCGCTCGAGTTTCACGATCCCGCTTGGGGGAGTGACTGCGGTCATCGGCCCCAATGGCTCCGGCAAATCCACCTTGCTGAGCGCGGTCGCGGGTTTGGTGCCCGTCGCCGAGGGGCGATTGCGCGTCTTCGGGGGGGGACCTCGTGGTGCTCGCAGCGAGATCAGCTACGTGCTCCAGTCGACCGTGGTTCCCGCGACTACCCCGATTACGGTCAGGGAGACCGTCGGGATGGGTCGCTATCCACACGTTGGCCTGTTCCATCGGTTCGATCGCGTCGACCGCGAGCGGGTCGAGGAGTCGATGCGTCATATGCGTATCGAGGACCTCGCGGGGCGCCACCTCCACGAGCTCTCGGGCGGCCAACGCCAGCGCGTCTATGTCGCACAGGGATTGGCGCAGGACCATAGCGTCATGCTCCTCGACGAGCCGCTTACCGGCCTCGACCTGGTCTCCGCAAAGACCATCGAGGGGCTCATCCACGGAGGTCACCGCGAGGGCCACACCGTGGTGCTCACCACGCACGACCTCAATGAGGCTCGCGCGGCGGACCACGTCATCCGTGTCAGCGGCAGGGTGGTGGCGAGCGGCTCACCCGAGGTCGTCTGCCACAAGGAAAATCTCGAGGCGGCGTTCGGCCTGGGCACCCTCCATGGGTGGGAGGGCTTCCTGGACGACCCCGCCCATGACCCGCACGAGAAGGGCCTCCATACGGGGGAATAGGAACGCCTCTCTGCTTGCTGTCATCTAGAGAGTGTGTGAAGATAGCGATATATCGTTCACTATCGTTCGCTAGGCAGTTGGAGGAGGTCATCATGGGTAGTTCTCACCGTTCCGGTGGCAAGGCAGGGTTCGGGGCAACGGGTTTTGGCTCCGGCGAGGCGGCCGACGCCATGTGGCAAGCCATGGATCAGATCCGTGCCGGTTTCGACAAGCGAGTGGGCACCCGCATGGGTAGGGGAGACGTGCGCGCCGCGGTGCTCGCGCTGCTTCACGAACAGCCCATGCACGGCTACCAGATCATTCGCGAGATCGAGGAGCGCACGGCGGGCAAGTGGAAGCCCAGTGCAGGCTCGGTCTATCCGACGCTTCAGCTCCTTGCCGACGAGGGCCTCGTGACCGCCGAGATGTCGAGTGACCGCAAGATCTACTCCCTAGCCGAGGCGGGCCAAGAAGAGGCTGCGGAGGCCGCATCATCGGCTCCTTGGGTCGCAGATACCGAGTGCGAAGGAAGTCGATTCAGCGCCGTCCCCAAGGCCGGCGTCGAATTGGCCCAGGCCGTGGCACAGGTAGTTCGCACGGGATCGCACGCTCAGCAAGAGCAGGCCATCGAGGCTCTTGATGCGGCGCGTCGTAAGATCTATTCGATCCTTGCTCAGGACTGACGCGCTTGTCGTCTGACCGTCGGGATCAAGGAGAGCCAATGCCCGACGTGGTGACCGGCCGTGCGCGCTACAGGCGCATACTCCGCTTTGCCGCCTGGCATCTGGGGACGACCTGGTGGTACGAAATCCTGTTGCCCACGTTCGGCCTGCGGCGGATCACCGAGAGCACTCGGCCCGCCCGGATGTTGCGCTTCGCACGAAAGTTCCGCGTGCTCGCTGTCGACCTGGGCGGGCTCATGATCAAACTCGGCCAGTTCATGTCCTCGCGACTCGACGTCCTGCCTCCAGAGATCACCAAGGAGCTCGAAGACCTTCAGGACGAGGTGCCGCCCGTGCCCTTTGAGGCCATTCGGGAGTTGGCCGAACTGGAGCTGGGAGTCCCACTCGAGAGGGTGTTCGCGCACATCGACGAGAAGCCCGTGGCCGCGGCGTCTTTGGGTCAGGCGTATCGGGCCCAGCTCGCGCCGTTGGATGCGGAGGTAGCCGGATTCGACGGGGTGGTCATCAAGGTTCAGCGCCCAGGCATCGGCGCGATCGTCGAGATCGACCTCGCGGCGCTGCGCAAGGTCGGCGGGTGGCTCAGCCACGTGCGGCTCGTCTATCGCCGCGTGGACATGCCCGCGCTGGTGGAGGAGTTCGCTCAGACGAGTCTCGAGGAGATCGACTACATCCAAGAGGCGCAGAATGCCGAACGGTTCGCCGCAAACTTCGCGGGCAACCCCCGCGTACGCGTGCCCGCCGTGGTCTGGGAGCGGGCGACCCGCAGGGTGCTCACGCTCGAGGACGTCACGGCCATTAAGATCACCGATACGACTGCTCTACGCGCCGCGGGTATCGACCCCTCGGACGTGGCTCATGTGTTTGCCGAGTTGATGTTCGACCAGCTGTTCCTTCACGGATTTGTCCATGCCGACCCCCATCCGGGCAACCTGTTCGTCACGCCTCGCGTGGGCGACGACGGGGAAGCCCCGTGGAGGCTGACATTCATCGACTTCGGCATGATGACCGAGGTCCCCACGGTTTTGCGCGGCACGCTGCGCAAGTTGATCATTGCGGCAGCGGCGCGCGACGGCAAGGGAATGGTCTCGGCCATGAGCGAGGCCGGGGTGCTGTTGCCCAACGCGGACACTGCCGAGCTCGAAGGCGTCATGACGCAGGTCTTTGCGCGATTCGGAGGTATGGGTTTCGCCGAGCTCAGGGAACTCGACCCCAAGGAGTTCCGCGACTTCGCGATGCAATTCAGCGACGTGTTGCTCTCGCTGCCGTTCCAGCTGCCCGAGAACTTCCTGCTCGTGATCCGTGCAGTGTCGCTCACGTCCGGCGTTTGTAGTTCGCTTGAGCCCACCTACAACCTGTGGGACTCCGTCGAGCCCTATGCGGAACAGCTGCTGCGTGAAGAAGGCGGAAACCTGGCCCGCGACGTGGCCCAGCAGGCGTGGGACTCGGCCGGAATCGCGTGGCGCCTTCCCAAGCGGCTCGATGCCGTGCTCAGCCAGGTCGAGGATGGCAGCCTGCCGCTTTCAGCCCCCAAGCTTGAGTCCGCGGTGGCTCGCCTCGATGTCACGGGCCGACGCGCGGTCTCGGCGCTGCTCTTTGCTGCTCTGTTGATCGCGGGGGCCGTCATGCGTCCCGATGACGCGACGTTCGGCACCGTGCTCCTGGGGACGTCGGCGCTGCCCCTGCTCCATGCGCTTTTCGCGGGGCGTCGCAACCGTTGATTCTGGCGAGGCCGTGGTTTCGGAGACGGGCCGTTTGGTCGACGCGACGAGCGCTAAGGTGAAAGAGAAAATTTCGTCGTAAGGAGACGCCCATGCCCACCATGGCAATCATTGGAGCGGGACCGGGACTGGGTGCCGCCGTCGCTCGTAGGTTTGGACGCGAGGGTTTCACGATCGCCCTCGTCGCACGCGACCAGGTCAAACTTGACGCGCTCGCGGCCGAGCTGGGCGAGTCGGGTGTGGAGGCACGCGGCTACTCGGCGGACGTGCGAGACGGTGTGGCCCTCGAAGCGGCACTCGCGCGTGCAGCCGCCGAACTCGGACCCATCACGTCTTTGCAGTACAGCCCGTTGCCTGCGCGTACGTATCTCGAGCCGGTGCTTGACCTGACTCCCGAGCTTGCCCTCGAGGCGTTGCGGTTTTCCGCGCTTGGGCTCATCCATGCCGCGCGGGCGGTGCTGCCAGCGATGCGTGCAGCCGGCGACGGCAGCATCATCCTGATTAACGGCGGCACCTCGGTCAAGGCGCGCTCCGGGTTCTCCGGAACCTCGGTCGCGTTCCCCGCCGAGAGTGCCTACGGCGAGATGCTTCACGATGCCCTGGCCGGCGAGGGCATCCGCGTTGCCCAACTCGTGATTCCCGGTTCGATCCCCAAGTTGCAGCTCGACAACGGCATCGACACGGTGGCCGAGCGCATCTGGGAGCTCCATAGCGCCCAGGGCGAGTTCCGGACCATGCTGATCCCGCTCGAGGCAGGCCGCGAGTAGGCCGGCAAAAGGAGGGGTTCCGACGCCGCTGAGGCTCCGCTGAGGGGAGTGCCGTGGCACGATAGCGCCATGCGCCGCAACGTGACAGCACACCTTTCGATCGACGTGACGGTTCCGAGCGAGCTGGCGATGTCGGTCGCGGTCGCGGAGCGCACCGGAGGATTGACGGAGACGCTCGACGTGAGGCTCGACGGCGTGCCACTTAAGGCGAGCCTGATCGAGGACGCGCACGGGACCCGGCTTCACGCGATCCGTACCGACGTGGGCAAATTGACCATCGACTACTCGGCCGTCATCGAGGGTCGTGAGCCGCCGGAGTTGTGTTCCGAGCGCGACCGTGTGCGATACGTGCGGCCCAGCCGCTACTGCGAGTCTGACGAGCTCGCGGCCACCGCTGTCGCCGAGTTTGGTGGCCTGACCGGATACGCGCTACTCGAGGGTGTGAGCTCGTGGGTGGGCACGCGGTTGGCGTATATGCCCAGATCGAGTCTTCCCACCGACGGCGCGGTGCGCACACTGCTGGCACGAGCGGGCGTTTGCCGAGACTATGCGCACCTCTGCGCGGCCCTCCTGCGGGCGAGCGGCGTTCCCGCTCGTGTCGTGTCGGTCTATGCACCCGGGCTGAGCCCCATGGACTTTCACGCCGTCTGCGAGGCCGCAATCGACGGGGTGTGGTGCGTTGTCGACGCGACGGCACTCGCGCCGCGCACCTCACTGGTGCGCATCGCGACGGGTAGGGATGGCGCGGATACCGCATTCATGACGGTCCTCTCCGGCCATGCCGACCTGCTGGACATGATGGTCAGCGCGGTCGTGGATGTGTTGCCCGACGACAACATGATGGCGGCCACCCACCTGGGTTGAGGGAACTGCGGAGTCGTGTGGCACTCTGAGCTGATGGATGCCGAAGACCTGGTGGCGGAGTGGGAAGAGCTGTTCTCCAAGCCCGTGACCGGATGGGATTTTGCCGAACTCGCCGGTGTCGCCCAAGACGACACGTCGTGGTCGTATGTGGACGTCGTGAGGGAAGTACTGAGCGGTGCCAGGAGCGTTCTCGACATCGGCACGGGCGGCGGCGAGTTTTTGAAGAGCCTTGTCGATGCACTGCCCGCCGACACCGTTGCCACGGAGGGCTGGCCCCCGAACGTATCGGTCGCGGCTGCGGCCCTTACGCCGCAGGGGATCCCCGTTCTTTCGTACCGGGCTGGCCGCGAGCGTGAGATGCCGTTCGATGCCGAGCGCTTCGATGTCGTTCTTGCAAGGCACGAGGAGTACAACGCCGCGGAGGTTGCTCGCGTCTTGCGGCCCGGGGGAGTACTCGTGACGCAGCAGGTGGAAGCGGAGAACCTCAGCGACCTGCGGGCCCTCCTCGCATTCGCCTCGCCCTACCCACACCAGACGCTCTCCGCTCACGTCCGGGCAGCCGTCGACGCGGGGTTCGGCATTGATGCGGCGGAGAACTGGGAGGGCGCGACGACGTTCCCTGAGGTGGCATCGTTGGTGCGCTACCTCGCGATGGTTCCGTGGGAGGCGCCCCATGACTTTTCTCCGGCCAGATACGCCGACGTGCTATTGGCACTTGCGGATCAACACCGGTCTCTTATATTTACGGTGCGGCGGTTTCTGTTGATCGCGAGGCGTCCTGGTGCCGCGGCGGCCACGGGATCAGCATCGACGTGACCCGCTTGTAGTCCCCGAGCTCTGGGTGTCGAGACCTCGAGGTCTCCTCCGTACATCGGGTGGATCCTACGAACAAGAAGGTCAACAACACGACTCCTGCGCCCGGCCAGAGGTTGACTGCGAGCGAGGTCATACCAGCGAGGCTATTCCTCTCACGGCTGGCGGTAGGCCGTGTTGTCCGCAGATGCGGCACTGAGTCGCGGGTACAGTGCAGTCAGATTATTTGCAACCGGCGTTCGCGTCTGAGGGAGATTTCAATGGCGAAGCTCTACTTCCGCTACGGCGCGATGAACTCTTCAAAGTCGGCTCTGCTGCTCACGGCGGCCTACAACTATGAAGAGCGCGATCAGCATCCCGTGCTGGTGAAGCCTGGAACCGACACCAAGGCAGGGCACTCCGTCGCGTCCCGCATCGGCGTCGAGAGGCCGGTCGATATTCTCTTGGGTCCTGACGAATCCTTCCTCGCCGCGCTCGAAGCGCATCGGCCGCTTGCCGATATTGACGCGATCTTTGTCGACGAGGCGCAGTTCCTCACGCCTGCCCAGGTGGATGAGGCCTTCATGGTGGCCGTGACGCGTGGCGTGCCCGTGCTTTGCTACGGACTGCGGGGCGACTTCATGACCCGGTCGTTCCCCGGATCCCTTCGCCTCATGGAGATCTCCCATTCGATCGAGGAGCTCAAGACCATCTGCCGGTGCGGGTCCAAGGCGATCTTCAACGCCCGCATTGTGGGCGGTGAATTTGTGAGTCATGGGGCGCAGGTCGCGATCGACGGTCAACAGGCCACCTATGAGTCCCTCTGCGGCCGCTGCTACCTCGAAAAGGTGGGGCCTTTGGGTGGGCCCGTAGAGGCGTCAGGGTCGAGCCGCTAAAACACATTTTGTAGTTCGCAGACGATGTCGGCTTCGATCGCCGCGCCGTCCTCCCCGGGTGCGAAAACTGCCGCCTCTGTACTAGTGACTCGCACGGGATTGTGCTGCGTAGGTGTGCCGGGGACCGGCAGTTTTTCTCGCGAGTACGTTTCCTGAGGCCGGACCTGAGACCCAGTGCCCATATCGCTTGCTGAACATGGTCCACAATGGGTCGTGTGACTGAACCAGTGTTGCTTGTCATCGTCGTGGTCACGGCGTTGGCCTTTGATTTCACCAACGGATTCCACGACACCGGCAACGCCATGGCGACATCGATCGCCACTCGAGCGCTCAAACCAAAACAGGCCGTGATCCTGTCGGCTTCGCTCAATATGGTGGGCGCGTTCTTGTCGCTCACCGTGGCAGCGACCATCGCCACGGGCATTGTCGATGCGGGTGTGATCACGCTCAATGTGGTCCTGGGCGGGCTCGTGGGCGGAATCGTCTGGAACCTTGTCACGTGGGCATTAGCGATTCCCTCGAGCTCCTCGCATGCCCTCGTGGGTGGCGTGGTGGGTGCTGCGTTGGCCGCATCGGGAACCGACGGTGTCCTGTGGTCGGGCCTGGTGGCAAAGGTCCTAATCCCCGCTCTCGTCGCGCCTATCGTCGCGATCGCCGTAAGTTCACTCGGTACTCGCCTCGTCATGCGAACCACGAAGGACGTGGCGCAGCGCGACAACGACCGCATGTTCCGGTGGGGTCAGATCGGATCGGCCTCCCTCGTCTCCCTCGCGCACGGCACGAATGATGCGCAGAAGTCGATGGGGATCATCCTGCTCGCTCTGATCGCTGGAGGGGCCGTCTCCGAGGACTCCTCCGTGCCGCTGTGGGTAATTCTTAGCTGCGCCCTCGCGATGGCCTTGGGGACGTATACGGGGGGCTGGCGCGTGATCCGAACCCTGGGCAAGGGGCTCGTGAACCTTGAGTCGCGACAGGGCATCGCTGCCGACGCGTCGACGGCCACGGTGATCCTCCTCTCCAGTCACTTCGGATACTCCCTGTCGACTACCCACGTGGCCACGGGCTCCGTGCTCGGTTCGGGTGTGGGCAAGAAGGGCGCCTCCGTGCGGTGGTCGGTCGCTCGTCGCATGTTCATCGCTTGGCTCGTGACCGTTCCCGCTGCGGCCGCGGTGGGTGCTGCCTGCTACGGACTTGACCGGCTTGCGGGGCCCTACGTCGTCTTTGGTTTCCTGCTCGTGGCGGCAGGGTCCCTCGTGGCCTGGACACGGACACGGCCCATCAACCACAAAAACGTCAATGACGAGTGGGATGCGGAATCGCCCGCCGAAGACGTGATGACGGATTCGATCCTGGATCAGGACGCGTCCGTCCTCGCGATCGCGCCCGACGATCGCACCGAGCCCATGGCGCAGAGGTAGGTCGCGATGTCTGATTTTGTTGAATGGGGCGCGCTCGCCAGGATTGTGGTGTTGGGCGTTATCGTCGGTGCCGGCCTTCCTGCTCTCTTCGCGGTGGCCGTGCGGTCACTTGCCGGCCCTGGGTCCAGGGGCGACGCCGGACGCAGGCCGCCTGCCCGTGTCGCAATCGCGACGGCAAGCCTGGGAGTGGTCGTCGCGGCGATCGTGACCGCCATCGTCATCATCGGCTCGGGTGGTCACTAGGGGTTCGTCACGGTGTGGGGTATTTGTCCCACCAAGATCCGATCTCCAAGGTCTGCGGCAGTGGCTTTTACCACTCGCGAGGCGTAGATGAGTGGGCCTTAAGCCCCCTAGGCTCGGTGAATGCTCGATCTCGAAACCCTACGCATCATGCAAGTGGCCGTCTCCGCCTGTGCGTTCGTCTTGGTTTTTATGGGTACCTTCCGCACCACGAGGGCTCCCTTCGCCGGATGGTGGAGCGCGGTACTCGTCACGTCGGGATTGAGCACCGCCGTTCTGGTCGCTACCGAGTCGAACCTGAACCTTGGGGTGACCGCGCTGGGCAACGCCCTTGCCGTCCTGGGGGCCTTCTACACGTGGATGGCGGCGCGTTCGCTGAGCCAAAAGCGAGCACCCAAGTGGACCACAGGCGCCGTGGGCGTAGGTGTTGCGGTGGCCACTGTCATCGAGCACCCCACCGGTGACGCCTGGCCCGGCGGCGTGGTCCTCTTGGTGGGGATGTGCCTCTTCGTGGCGCTCGCCGCAGTCGAGATGTGGAGGCTCAGCCGCGAACGACTCACGGGCCTCAATATGCGAACGAGTGATGGGGAAGTGGCCGCTGCGATCCTCTCGATGGCCGTGACCTCGACCATCGTCTCGGCTTTCTACGCGATGAGGATCGTCGTATTCGTCACCCTTGGCCCCGGGTCGTGGTTTTACCAGACGTGGTCGGGACCCCTTGCCGCGATGTTCCTCATGACGCTGGTACTGCTCGTGGTGACGTATAGCGTGACGACACTCAGCTATGACAAGGCGGCTCGCCAGTGGAAGCACCGGGCCATGAACGACGACCTGACGGGCCTCTTGACGCGGATCGAGTTCGATGTTCGGGCTCAAGAGTTGCTGAGCAAACGCACTCTTGGGGCGTCTCCGGCAGTGATCGTCGCGGATCTCGATCACTTCAAGGCCTTGAACGACCGATATGGACACGCGGCCGGAGATACGGCGCTCGTGTCTTTTGCCGAAGCGGTACGGCAGGTCCTTGGCGAATCTGATGTCGCCGCGCGCTTCGGTGGCGAAGAGTTTGTCTTCCTCCTCGCCGACGCGGATCGCGAGCGTGTGGGCGAGGTGACGAGCGAGATCGATCGGGCGTTCGCGGCCGCGGGTTCGGGGCAGCAGGCATCTCCGACGGTGAGTTACGGGGCGGCTCTGTGGGAGGCGCACGCGACGCTAGATCACATGGTGGAGCGGGCCGACGCGGCGATGTACAGAGCCAAGGGAGCCGGGCGCGCGCAGTTAATTGTCGATGGGGCGCCCGCGTCCTAGGGCATGAGCCCTGTGCCCGGTGTCAGGTGCAATGCAGGGACCGTAGCGATCAGTGGTGCGAGGCGAGGCATCGCGGGCTCGGAAGAGTGACCCATTCCACACAGTGAAGGTGACTACTGACGTGCTCTCGCCCCTAGGCTCGGTGAGTGCTTGATCTCGAAACGCTACGCATTGTGCAGGCCTCGGTCGCCGTGTGCGCGTTCGGGCTCGTGTTCTTTGGGACCTACTTGACGACGCACGCTCCGTTCGCGGGCTGGTGGAGTGCCGCGCTCGGCGCATCGGGACTGACCACGGTGATATTGATCATGGGGGAGGGCTTCTTTCCCTTCTTCACCGCAGCGCTCGGCAATGCGACCTCAGTGGTGGGGGCATTCTTCACCTGGATGGCGGCGCGCTCGCTCTACAAGAAGCACTTTCCCTGGTGGGTGCCCGCCGGGGTCGGCGGCGTGGTGGCACTGGCAACTTTCGTTGAACGACCAGCGGGCGACGGTTGGCCCGGTGGCGCAGCCCTCCTCGTGGGAATGTCCCTGTTCGTGGGGCTTGCCGCAAAGGATCTGTGGACGCTGAGCCGTCGGCGTGATCGCGGGGCGAACCAACGAAGACTCGACAGGGAAAAGAACGCCGCGCTCGTCTCGATGGCGGTGGCGTCGACGGCCGTCTCGGGGTTTTACGCCCTGCGAGTCGTCGTATATGTGACCGTCGGTCCGGCGTCGTGGTTCTACGAGACGTGGGCTGGCCCTCTGGCGACCACGTTCCTCATGACGCTTGTGTTGCTCGTGGTCACGTATAGCGTGACGACGCTCAGCCACGACCGGTTGGCACGCCACTGGCGTCAACGTGCCATGAACGATGACCTCACCGGCCTTTTGACGAGGATCGAATTTGGTCAGCGCGGTGAGGATGTCCTTGCGGAGCTCCCGCATGGAGCCTCCCCAGCGGTGATCGTTGCAGATCTTGACCACTTCAAGGCCGTCAACGATCGCGATGGCCACGCGGCCGGGGACAAGGCACTGGTGTCGTTTGCAGAGGCAGTGCGTGAGGCGCTAGGCGAAGAGGACCTCGCGGCCCGCTTTGGCGGCGAGGAGTTCGTCTTCCTCATCGCGGATGCCGACAGCGAACGGGTGGCAGAAATGGCGCTCGAGATCGATACGGTCTTCGCAAAAGCTGGCCCCGAGCATTCGGTGTGGCCGACGGTGAGTTATGGGGCGGCGCTGTGGGAGTCGAACGCGACACTTGAGCAACTCATCGAGCGAGCCGACGCAGCGATGTACCGCGCCAAGGCCGCTGGCCGTGCGCAATTGGTCGTCGATGAGCGCGAAGCGCGCTAACGCGGGCTCTTCGCGCGTGATGCGGGACCGTACGTCCTGGTGCCGATGATGGCTGAACCGCTAGCGTCGGGCCACATGAATCCCTTCTATGACCCGCTGCTCTCGTATGAGGACAACTACGCGCAGGGGCCGTTTGGGGTGTTCGCCGACGACGTGGCGATTGAGCGTCCCCACACGCCGGAAGAGTCGTTTCTGGGCCACCCGGTGCATCGGGCCTTCGGGATACCCGCCGGGCCGTTGCTCAACGCGAAGTTTTGCGCTGCGGCATTCCGGCACGGATACGACATCAATGCCTATAAGACCGTGCGCTCCGCCGCCTACCCCTGCCATCCGTTTCCCAACACCCTCGCGGTACACGTCGAAGGCGCGCTCACGCTTGACCGCGCTTCGCGTCCCGTGGTGGCCGATGCGGAATTCACGGACGTGTCGAGCATCACGAACTCCTTTGGCGTGCCGTCTCGCGACCCAGACGAGTGGCAGCCGGACATGTCTGTCACTGTACGGTCCGCAGGCACGGGTCAGCTCCTGATCGGCTCCTTCCAGGGCACCCGCCCTGGAGAGGGCGCCTCCGACAGGGAGGCGGCGTTCGTGGCTGATCATGTCCGCACCGCCGCGCTTGTTGCGGAGACGGGTGCGCGGGTCCTCGAGATGAATCTCAGCTGTCCCAACGAGGGGGCCGCGAACCTGTTGTGTTTCGACACGCCGATGGTGGTCAAGATCGTCTCCGCGGTGAAGGACGAAATCGGAGACTTGCCCCTGCTTCTCAAACTCGCGTACTTTCCCGACGACGTCCTGCTCGAGCGACTTGTCGCCGCGACAGAGGGCATCGTGCAGGGATACGCGGCCGTCAACACGATTCCCGCGATGCTGGTCGACAATCATGGCGCGCAGGCCCTCCCCGGTGAAGGGCGTGCGGTGGGGGGAGTGTGTGGGTCCGCGATCGCGTGGGCTGGCCTTGAGATGACCACGCGGCTTGCGCGCCTGCGTGACCAGGGGAATCACGGCTTCGCGATTGTTGGGGTGGGCGGGGTGTGGAACGTCGGCGACTACTTCGCGTTGCGCGAGGCGGGCGCCGACGCCGTGATGAGTGCCACGGGTGCGATGTTCGCGCCGGGCCTTGGAATGCAGGTCCAGAGCCTCGGGTAAGGATCTCCTTGTGGACCGCAGCGGCCACCTAGGGACCAAGGGCCCACATCTCCTGAGCGCCCACATTTAGTGTTAGTGCTCCGCGCATTGCACTACATCTAGTGTTTTTCGCCCCAAGCGTTGTGGCCCGGATCCCTGGCACATCGTGGCAATGCGTTGACTCGAGGAGAACCATGAGCATCACAGAACTCGACCCCACGGACCAGTCGGCCCAAGACTCCGCTCGCCGCGTGTTGCACGTGGTTAAGCGTGACGGTCGCACCCTGCGCTTTGACGACACCCGCATCCGTTCCGCCGTTCACAAGGCGTTTTGCGCCGTCCATGGCGACCTCACCGAGATGCACATGCGCACCATTCGTCGCCTCGTTGATGAGATCGACTCCGAGCTGGCCGAGCGCTTCCCCGAGTCCGTGAAGATCTACGAGATTCAGTCTGTGGTCGAGCACGTGCTCCTCGACTCGCGCGAATATGACGTGGCTCGCGCCTACATCGACTATCGCGTGCAGCGCGACTTCTCTCGCAGCAAGTCGACAGACCTGAACCACTCGATCAACCGCCTGCTCGACAAGGACCAGGCCGTGATCAACGAGAACGCCAACAAGGACTCCGACGTCTTCAACACCCAGCGCGACCTCACGGCAGGCATTGTGGGCAAGGCCATCGGCCTGCGTCTGCTCCCAGAGCACGTGGCGAATGCGCACCAAAAGGGCGATATCCACTACCACGACCTTGACTACCACCCCTATGCGCCGATGACCAACTGCTGCCTCATCGACTTCAAGAACATGCTGGCCGCGGGCTTCCGCATCGGCAACGCCCAGGTCGAGCCGCCAAAGTCGATCCAGACAGCTACCGCGCAGATTTCACAAATCATCGCGAACGTCTCGTCGAGCCAATACGGCGGCTGCACGGTTAACCGCATCGACGAGTTGCTTGCTCCGTATGCTGCCCTGAACTTGGCGAAGCACGAGGCGGACGCCGCTGAGTGGGTCACCGATCCTGAGCGCCGCGAGGAATACGCCAAGTCGAAGACGCTCAAGGACATTTACGACGCGATGCAGAGCCTCGAGTACGAGATCAACACGCTCTTCACCTCGAACGGTCAGACGCCCTTCACCTCCGTGGGATTCGGCCTGGGCACAAGCTGGGCGGAGCGCGAGATCCAGCGCGCGATTCTCAACATCCGGATCAGGGGTCTCGGAAGCGAGGGTCGCACCGCGATCTTCCCCAAGTTGCTCTTCACGGCAAAGCGCGGGCTGAACCTGGCACCGGAGGACCCGAACTACGACATCAAGACGCTCGCGGTCGAATGTGCCACCAAGCGCATGTACCCCGACGTGCTCAACTACGACAAGATCGTCGAACTCACGGGCTCCTTTAAGGCGCCGATGGGTTGCCGCTCGTTCCTGCAGGGCTGGGAGGACGAGGAGGGCAACGACGTGGTCGAGGGCCGGATGAACCTCGGCGTGGTCACCATCAACCTCCCGCGCATTGCCATGGAGGCAAGGGGGAGCACGGAGGTGTTCTGGACGCTTCTCGAGGAACGCCTCGACATCGTTCACGATGCACTCGTCTACCGAGCGGCCCGTTGCACCGAGGCGATTCCAGGGAATGCTCCCATCCTTTACGTCCACGGGGCGTTTGGAAAGCGTCTGTCGCCCCTTGAGAGCGTCGACACGCTGTTCCGCGATAAGCGCGCGACGATCTCGCTGGGATACATCGGCCTGTATGAGGTGGCCACGGCGTTCTTTGGCGGGGAGTGGGAGACCAACCCCGAGGCCAAGACGCTGACGGTGGACGTCTTGAAGTCCCTGCGGGCTCACGCGCTCGAGTGGACCAACGAAACTGGCTACTGGTTCAGCGTGTACTCGACCCCATCCGAAAGCCTCACAGACCGCTTCTGCAAGCTCGACAAGGAACGTTTTGGCGAGATCAAGGACATCACGGACAAGGACTACTACACGAACAGCTTCCACTACGACGTGCGCAAGAACCCCACCCCGTTCGAGAAGTTGGACTTCGAGGCCGAATACGCGCAGCACACGTCGGGTGGATTCATCCACTACTGCGAGTACCCCGTGCTCCAGCAGAACCCCAAGGCGCTTGAGGCCGTGTGGGACTACTCGTACGACCGCGTCGGCTACCTGGGCACCAATACGCCCATCGACCGTTGCTACGAATGCGGCTACGCGGGCGACTTCGACCCGACGGCGCGGGGGTTCAAGTGCCCCGGATGCGGCAATGAGGACTCGCGTACGTGCGACGTCGTGAAGCGCACGTGTGGCTACCTGGGCAACCCCCAGCAGCGACCGATGGTCCACGGGCGCCACACCGAGATTTCGTCTCGCGTCAAGCACATGGACACCGACATTCGCATCCCGCTCTCCGCGGGCGAATAGAGGGCAGCCCGGATATGGGACTCACGCCTATTCCGCGCCTGTGGGTCGCCGAGAAGGTGAGCCACAGTTACGTGGCCGACTACAAACCGTTCTCCTTTACCGACGGCGAGGGAGTGCGGTGCAGCCTCTACGTGAGCGGTTGCCTGTTCAAGTGCGATCACTGCTTCAACGAGGCCGCGTGGAGTTTTAAGCTCGGCGAACCGTTCTCTCAGGAGCTCGAGGACCGCATCATGGCGGACCTCGCGCATGAGTCGGTTGCAGGACTGTCGCTGCTTGGTGGCGAGCCGTTCCTCAACACCCAGGTCGCGCTGCGGGTGGCGCGCCGGTTGCGTGCGGAGTTCGGCCACTCCAAGTCAATTTGGAGTTGGACGGGCTACACGGTTGAGGAGATCCTGGTTGACAGCGAGGACAAGCGCGAGTTGCTCTCGTACCTCGACGTGATGATCGACGGGCGCTATGAGCATGCTCAGCGCGACCTTACGCTGCCCTTTAGGGGTAGCAAGAACCAGCGCGTGCTCGATGCCAGGTCCTCCGTAGCGGCGGGCTCTGCAGTCGAGTGGGCGGGCCTTGCGGCCATGGCGGCAAGCGCCTAGTTTCGGTGACTCAAGCCCTGGGTGGATCCAGGGCTGGGGGAGTGAACGCGTCCTACACCAACGCCCACATCAGCTTGGTGGCTAGTAGCAACAGGAGCACAGCGATGAGCCTTTTGACGTGTGCGGCCTGCAGGCGGTCGAGCATGATCCGGCCGCCGAGATAGCCGCCGAACACCGCCGCAAGCGCCACGACCGCCAAGAGCGTCCAGTTCATCGTGGTGAACGTGAGGTAGGTCGGGAATCCTCCCGCGGAGGAGAACGGGATGACAAAACTGATGGCGCGGGCGGACTTCTTCGCGTCATAGCCGAGCAGGATCAACGCCGGCATCATGAGGGACCCTCCACCGACGCCGAGCACCCCCTAGATCACTCCGACCCCGGGTGCCGATGGCGAAGAGTGGCCATCGAGAGGGGCTGGTGACAAGAGCCGTGCGCCGAGAAAACAGCAGGAGCAACACAGCGGTGATGAGGAACGCGATCAGCAACCAGTGAATGGCGTCGACCGGAACGAAGTGGCTGGACCACGCGCCGACCGGCGTGGCGATCAGGACGGAGAGGACGAGGGGGAAGGCGAAGCCGATGTCGTGCACCCCCCGGCGAAATCTCATCACCGAGGCGGTGACGGTCGACGCGGTGTTGACGAAAAGGCCGAGTGACTTCGCAAGATCAATTGCCATGCCGAGCATCGAAAATCTGGGGACCAAGCCGATCGCCGAACCGACGCCGCCCATCGCGAACAGGGTCGAAAGAACCAGCGTGAGGCCGAAGTAGAGGCTGTAGTCCCCGAAGTTCACGTGCCGCCCCGGTCGAAGGGCTGATCCATGGTCGTCAGGTCACGCCGCCTCATACGCCATCCATGCCGTCGCGCTCCATGAGGGGCTCCTCGTACTCGTCGGTGCCTGAATCGCCTTCGAGTATGACGGGCTTGTGCGGGGACTACTGAGTAGTCGGTCCTGACTCCGGTGCAGGCGCGGACGCGCCGACGATCTGCAGGCCAACTTGTGCCCGTGCGCCCCGTCGAGCATGAGCGTGGGTGAAGACGAAGACACGCTGGACACCGAATGACGTGAGCCACAGGGTGGCGTCGGTGGTGATCTTTGCGACGACGAGGGGAACGCCGAGGCTGGTCAGTGCCGCGATGCCCGCATAGCCGAGGCCAAGCAGGGCTAAGGCGAACGCCCCGTAGCGCACGAGTTGCGGACCGAGCGTGCCATGGGAGCGAAACACTGTGCGGCGATTGAGCGAGAAATTGAGGGTCGCGCTGAGTACCCGCGCGCCCACGACCGAGACGACCAGCGAGCCCGTAACGGCGCTCAGAATCAGGAGGAGCACCGTGTCGAGGCCGAACGAGATGAGCGACGAGCCCGCGAACAGGAGGAGCGGGGAGAGTACCTTCGCGGAATCCCCGATCGGGCGGAAGTGAGAAGACGCATTGTGGTTGAGGTACACCGTCTCGATCGGGACCTCAACCAGGGGGATGCGCTGGCGCGAGGCCTCCAACAGGAGCCACAACTCATACGCGAAGCGCTCGCCCCTGACATCACATGCCCAGGGGAGCAGCGGTGCGGGGTAGCCGCGTAGGCCCGTCTGCGTATCCGAGATTCTGGCACCGGTCACCGAAACGACGAGCTGCGTCATGGCACGATTTCCCACGCGAGAGCGCAGGGGAACCTGCCCATCGAAACCTCTCACCCCGAGCACCACTGCGTCGGGTTCGCCGTGAGCTGCTCGGCGTGCGACCTCTGCGCCCACCGCGAGCACGTCCTTGGGGAGGTGCTGCCCATCGCTGTCGGCGCACACCACGGTCTGTCCAGGGGCGTTGAGTACCAACCATCGAAAGCCCGTGCGAAGCGCCGCGGCCTTGCCTTGGTTCACGTCATGGGCGACCACCACGGCACCGAGCCTGTCAGCTGCTTCGAAAATCTCGCGAAACTCGGGGCCCGAACCGTCATCGACCACCAGGATCGAGGCATCTTCACGGAGGCTGCTCACGAGCTCCAACAGGCGCTCTCCTGGCTCATAGGAAGGAATGAGGATCCACATGGCTTAGCCGATCCAGAGAATGTCGGATACCGCGCGCTCGTCGCCGGTTCCGGACAGGTCATTGATGACCTCTCCATCGCTCACCATCGTTGATGAACCGCCGCCATCGAGGTTGTAGGCCTCCGTGGCGCCCAGGCTCACCATGATCTCGGCGAGTTCCGGCAGTGTCGCGCCGGCATTCGCGTCGGAGCGGCCGTCGACCACGACGAACACGTAGTGATTCGCGGAGATCATGCCTATCGCCGTGCGCGGCTGGTCACCTTGAATCGAGTGGTTGCCGATGTTGGTGTCGACCTCGACCTGGTCGATCCCGTCGACGATCAGCCCATCGTCCACGAGCGCGGGGCCAAAGGACAGCGTCATCCACGCGCCATCGGCGAAGAGTTCGTCGGCGTTGGTCGAGGTTTCGTCGTACACCGCCATCGTGCCGTCCGTGTAGATGACCGCCCCGACGCGCGCGCCATCGTCCCTGTAGGCGACGCCGTTGCGAATCTCGATGCCAGACGTGCGGAATCCGTAATAATCGCCGTTGATCGCGAAGCTCGCGCCCACATCCGCGGCGATGTCCGACGGATCCTCGGTGATGTTTTGGCCGAACGAGTCCTGTGCGAACGCGGATTTGAGCTGCGTGATGTCGTCGAAGGTGACGTCGGCGACGTAATACGTTGTCGCGTCGGCGCCTATGCCGTACACGTACGACGAGATGGTGACCGTCGGCTCGCTTGTGTCCTCGGTGGTCACCGACGCCACCGGCGAGCCCTCGGCTGCCGAATCCGCGGCGAGCGACGCCTCGTACTCCGACGCGTTTGAGATCTCTACGTGGTCGAAGACATAACGGTTAAGCGCCCATCCGGCGACTGCCGCGATCGTGAGTACGACGACCAGGATCGCCGCCAGGATGGAGTTGCGTACGCGGTGTAGCCGCGGAGAGGTACGTGAAGTCATACCTAGACGCTATGAAAGGCGCCCAGGCAAATGATCAGGGAAGTTGCACAACTCGCTGGGAGTCTAGGTCCCCAGCGTGTGAGCTCCTAGTGGTGGCGAGGCTTGCGATCCGGCCCGTCACTACGCGGCCCACGATCGTTGTACGCGGGACGGTCGGAGCGCTCATAACGCGGACCGCGCTGGTCGGCTGCGGAGGACGTGCCGCCATCGAGCTGGATGTCGATGAGGACGCCGCTGATGCGGGTGCGCGAGAGCTTGCCGAGAACGTCACCTGGAAGGTTCGCGGGGAGGTCCACGAGCGAGAAGTTGGGGTGAATCTTGATGGCCCCAAAGTCGCCGCGGCTGAGTCCGCCCTCATTCGCGATAGCGCCGACGATCTGGCGGGGCTCGACCTTGTGGCGCTTGCCCACGGCGATGCGGTAGGTCGCGGTGGGGCCAGCAGAGTCGCGACGGTATCGCTCGGCCTTGGGTCCGTCCTGGCGCACGCCGTGCAGCGGACGCTCGTCGCGCACGAACTGCGGCGCGCGGGCCTCCTCGGCCGGGTCGAGAAGCAGGGGAGTGTCACCCTGTGCGACCACGGCAAGCGCCGCGGCGACGTCTTCTTCGGGAACGTCGTGGTTGGCGACGTAGTGACCGACGATGTCGCGGAAGGCCTGGATGCGGTCGCCCTGAGCGAGCGCCATCGTGATGCGGTCGTCGAAACGTGCGAGGCGCGTCGCGTTGACATCGTCGACGCTCGGCAGGAACATCTGCGTGAGCGGCTGCCTAGTGGCCCTCTCGATCGACGTGAGCATGCGGCGCTCACGTGGGGTCACAAAGCTAATCGCGTCGCCTGTGCGGCCCGCGCGACCTGTGCGGCCCACGCGGTGAACGTAGGACTCGGTGTCGATCGGGATGTCGAAGTTCACGACGTGGCTGATGCGGTCCACATCGAGTCCGCGTGCGGCCACATCCGTGGCGACGAGGATGTCGAGTTTGCCGTCCTTGAGCTGCTTGATGGTTCGCTCGCGCTGAGCCTGGACCACGTCGCCGCTGATTGCCGCAGCGGCATAACCGCGCGCACGGAGTTTCTCGGCGAGGGTCTCAGTCTCGTTTCTGGTGCGCGTGAAGACGATCATCGCCTCGAAGTTTTCGACCTCGAGGATGCGGGTGAGCGCGTCGACCTTTTGCGGGTACGCGACCACCAAGTAGCGCTGCGTGAGGTTCGACGACGTGGTGGTCTTCTCCTTGACTGTGACCTCTTGAGCGTCGTGGAGGTACTTCGCAGAGAGCCTACGAATCTGCTGGGGCATCGTGGCTGAGAAGAGCGCGACCTGCTTGGTCTCTGGCGTCTTCGCGAGGATGATTTCGACGTCCTCGGCGAAGCCCATCTTGAGCATCTCGTCGGCCTCGTCGAGCACGAGGTACTTCAGCTCCGAGAGATCGAGCGTGCCCTTTTCGAGGTGGTCCATGATGCGACCGGGGGTACCCACGACGATGTGAACGCCGCGGCGCAGCGCAGACAGCTGCTGGCCATAGCCTTGGCCGCCATAGATGGGCAGTACGTGGACGCCCGCGCTGTGACCCGCGTACTTCTCGAACGACTCGCAGACCTGCAACGCGAGTTCGCGAGTCGGCAAGAGGACGAGGGCCTGAGGGTTCTTCTGTGAGCGGTCGAGGTGCTCAAGAATGGGCAGCGCGAACGCCGCGGTCTTTCCGGTGCCGGTCTGGGCAAGGCCAACGACGTCGCGTCCGGCCAGAAGGTGGGGAATCGTGGCCGCTTGGATGGCGGACGGCTTCTCATACCCAGCGGAGCGGAGGGCCTTGAGTACGGTTTCACCCAACCCAAGGTCGGCGAAAGTCGTGTCGTGATGGGTCTCGACGGCCTGGTTGGCGTCGGCGGGAATATCGGAGGGCATGCCTTAACGGTAGTGCGTCGGCGCGCATGTCGTGCCCTCAGGCCTCTTTGGAGGCCAGTCCGCGTTCGATTGCGGCGATGATTTGAGGGTCATCCGGGACCACAGTCGGCATGAATCGGGACACTTCTCCACTTGGCGACACCACAAACTTCTCGAAGTTCCACTTGATTCGCCCGGACTTGCCATTCGCGTACGGGAAGCTCGTGAGGATCTTGTACAGGGGGTGTCGGTTTCGGCCATTGACGCGGATCTTCTCGAACATCGGGAACGTCACGCCCCAGGTGGCCGAGCAATACTCGCCGATGGCCTCGTCGGATCCCAACTCCTGAAGGAACTCATTGCTCGGGAACCCGAGCACCGTGAATCCGCGGTCTCCGTATGTTCGCTGTAGCTCTTCGAGAGCCTCGTACTGGGGCGCGAGCCCGCATCGCGACGCGACGTTCACGATGAGTTTTACGTCCCCCGCATAGCTGTCGAGCGTGGTCGCTTCACCCTTGAGGGTGTGAATGTCGATGGCGGACAGATCGGCAGGCTTTGTTGTCATGTCCGAACAACACCGGGGGGGTCACCGATGTTCCTGTTCGCGTCGCCTACCGCTTGTTTTGCTGAGACTTGGCTTCCCGCCACATGGTGAGGGCGCCCTTGAGAGAGACCTTCCTGCTGTATTCGATTGACCCATATTTGAACAGCTGTACCCCGACCCGCAGGACCACGGCCGAGAGGGCGAACAGCATCGTGATGTCGATCACGGCTACCGAGAGCGGCAAGGATCCGAAGGCATTGCGCAGCAAGGCAGTCACAGGAGCCGTGTAGGGGAAGAAGGTGAGGGCCTGCACGATCGGGGCGTCCGGCGAGGTGACGACGAGCGACACCGCGTAGATAGGTACGAAGAGCGTGAGAATGACTCCTGTGAAGAATGGGGCGGCGTCCTTCACCGTAGGCATCGCGGCGCCGATGGCCACCAAAGTGGCGGTAAACAAGGCGAAGCTTCCCACGAGCAGGAGGGCGCCGACGATCATGGGGCGGGCCTGAAACTCGAGCGCGGAGAGGTCAAAGTCGGGGACGCTCAGGTTGTCCCTAAAAAACGCGTATCCGACGGCGATGGGAATGGCGAACACGAGCATCTCGACAAAGCCGATCACAAAGAGCGAGATCACCTTGCCCACCAGGAGCGTCGTGGCTCGGATGGTCGTGAGGATCATCTCGGTGACGCGATTCTCCTTCTCCTCGACCGTCGCTGAGAGCATCTGGTTACCCATCAGGATGATCACGATATAGAGCAAGACCAGGTAAAGCATCGGCGGAATCACCGACTCAAGCCCACCTGCAATGCGCCCGTCCTGATAGGTCGTGAGGTGCGTGGTGACGGCGCCTCGGGCAATCGCGCTCAACTCAGGGGAGCCGATCTCTGCGGTCGCGCTTGACGTCAGGAGCGAGCCAGCGACGGACGAGTACTTGCCATTGGCAAAGATGCCCTCGTCTGCGGCATATACCTCGATCGGATTCGCGGTGGGGTCGGCGGGGTAGGCAAAGAACGCGACCACGGCGCCCGATTTCACATCCTCGATGCCGTGTTGGGGGTCGGTGACGACGATCCCTCCCGCGGCGGCGGCGAGGGCCGGGTCGACGAGTCCCGAGGAGTCGATGTACTCGAACGAGAAACGCTCGCTTGATTGCGCGTCGGACGCGTCCTGGGACGAGGTGCCGGAGGCGACGGAGATCGCAAAGATCACGATGAGGAGGCCGGGCACCAAGAGGGTTGCCAACCAGAACCGAGGCTTGGAAAGCGTCCGGCGTACCTCGAACTCGACGACACGCGCGAGCGCGTTTCGCCGCCTCATTGCTTTGCCCCTGCAGTGTCCGTGCCGTAAACCTCGACGAAGATGTCATCGAGCGACATGAGTGTCGGGGCGAAGCGGCGTACCGCCACCCCGGCGTCCATGAGGAAGCGCAGGATCGCCGCGGTGTCTGCATCGTTTGCTACCTCGAGCACCGTGTGACCTGGCTCGGCGGAGACGATGCGGTACGCGTCGTCTGGTGGCACCGGTCCGTCGTGGGCGACGTCGATGCGGGTGCCGCCGAACTCGGATCGCACCTGGGAGACTGAACCGTATGCCCGCGCGGTGCCATCCTTGAGAAGGAGGATGCGGTCACAAAGCCGCTCGACCTCCTCCATCTGGTGAGTCACCATCATCACCGTTGCGCCGTGGCGTTTCTGGTCCTCGATGATGTCCATCAGCAGCCGGCGGTTGATGGGGTCAAAGCCCTTGGTCGGCTCATCCAGGATGAGGAACTCGGGTGAGTTCATGATCGTGACGCCCAACTGGACCTTCTGCTGCTGCCCCTGCGAGAGCTTGTCGACACGGACCTTGGCCTTGTCTCCGATCCCCACCCTTTCGAGGTAATTCTGGGACCAGTGCGTAGCGGTGGCGCGGCCGAGTCCCTTGAGTCTGCCGAAGTACGTCATCACGTCGATGACGGATTCCTTCTGGTACAGGCCGCGCTCCTCGGGGAGATACCCGAGGCTGTCGCCGTGATCGGGGCTGAACTCTCTGCCGCCGATATGGAGCAGGCCGCGAGTGGGCTGATAGATGCCGAGCAGCGCGCGAATCGTGGTTGTCTTGCCCGATCCGTTGCTCCCCAGAAACCCAAAGGTCTCACCCCTCCGGATCTCGAAAGACAGGTCCCGAATGACGTCGATTCCGCCGAAGCTCATCCCGAAGTGTTCGATGCGAACGAGCGGTTCTTCGGCTTGTGTTCCCATGGTGGTGCTCATGGTGGCCATGCTAGGCACAGAACACAGGGACCGTTGGTCGGGTGCTACCAGCCCGAGGGGGCGTAGTCCTTGAGGAAGACGCCGAAAAGGTCGTCTCCGGCCTGGCCTCGCACGATCGGGTCGTAGACCCGAGCTGCACCGTCGACGAGGTCGAGCGGGGCGTGGAAGCCCTCCTCGGCAAGCCGCACCTTGGTCGGGTGCGGGCGCTCGTCGGTGATCCATCCGGTGTCTACGCTCGTCATAAGAATGTGGTCGGTCTCGAACATCTCGCGCGCACTCGTGCGCGTGAGCATGTTGACCGCGGCCTTCGCCATGTTGGTGTGAGGGTGGCCTGGGCCCTTGTATCCGCGGCCAAAGACGCCCTCCATCGCGGAGACGTTGACGACGAATGCGCGGCCGCGAGCCTCGTCACCGCGTGCCTCGCCACCACGTGTCTCGTCACCGCGTGCCTCGCCACCACGGGATGCTGCCCGCGCGGCCTCCGCGAGACGCCCTCGAAGCTTGCTGATGAGGATGAACGGTGCGGTTTCGTTGCACAACTGCACCTCGAGCATCTCGAGCGCGTCCACCTCACCCACCGCCTGAACCCAGCTGTTGGAGTCGTGGAGGTCGGGGAGCAGCCCCCCGGCGTCGATCGCGGTGCCGTCTGCGAGCTTGGCAAGGGAAGACGACCCCGGTGCGAGTGCCATGGTGGTGATGGTGCGCGCGTTGTGCCGAGCGGCCTCCGAGTCGGTGCGGCGCACCGAAACCGTCGGGGCGTAGGGAGCGAGCGCTGCGGTGGCAAGGAGCGGGTGAGCCTTGACCGATTCCTCGAGGGCGTGAGGGTGGAGGTCGCGCGTGTGGCCAAACGTGAGCACCGTAGGTCCACGACCCTCGGGCCACAGATCTGGGTCGAGTGGCACGGACTCGGCGTCGGCGAGCGGCGCATATGCGCCCGGGGAGCGGCGCACGGTCTGTGCGGCATTGTTGATCAGGATGTCGAGCGGGCCCTCCGCTGCGACCGCATCCGCGAGCGCGACCACCTGAGCGGGATCGCGAAGGTCGATCCCCACGACGTTGAGCCGATGGAGCCAGTCGCCGGCATCTTCCATCTCCGCGAAACGGCGCACGGCATCCCTAGGGAAACGTGTCGTAATAGTGGTGTGCGCGCCATCGCGCAGCAGCCGGAGCGCGATGTGCATGCCGATCTTGGCCCGGCCCCCTGTGAGGAGCGCGCGCTTGCCGGTGAGATCCGTGTGGGCCTCGCGCTTGGCGTGGCTCATAGCGGCACAGTCGGGGCACAGCTGGTGATAGAAGGCGTCGACGAGGCTGTACTTCTGTTTGCAGATATAGCAGGCCCTGGCCTTGAGCAGGGTTCCCGCTGTCGCCGCCGCGGTGCTTGCCTCGAGTGTGAGTCCCTTGGTCTCGTCGTCAATACGGTCCGACGCACCTGTGGCCGTCGCCGCCACGACCGCTCGGTCCGCCTCGGCGATCGTCGCGCGCTTTTCTCTCCGACGCTCCTGCTTCACCGCCTTAAACATGTGTGAAGTGCCCTGCCTGACCGCGACAAAGTCGGGGTGGTCCTCGTTCAGGTGGCGCAGGCTCGCGAGCACGCGCAGGGTGATGGCCAACTCGTCGGGGTCGACGCCTTGGTGATCGTTTGCGGGGGTGGGGGCATCAGAAGGCACGCGATGGAGCCTACCCAAGCGGACAGGTTCCGACTCGCATGCGCGGCGCATCGGGGCCAGGGGCCCATCTTCATGGTGCTGATGGTGTGGGCGCAGTGGCTGTGGTTCCGACTTCAGGCGAAGAGGACCGCCGCGGGACAGGCCCTTCCGTTGAAGGCGTCGCTGAGCCGTGCGATCACCTGGGTGTTGTCGACCTTGGTGATCGTGAGCGCGGTGGGTGCCACCACCATCATCGCGATCGTGGGTGATGCGGGAGCAAGGCCGTCTGGGACGGCGCCTTCCACTAATCGCCGTTTGTCCTGCTTAGGCCTTGGTGAGCATGAGCACCTGGTCTGCGACGGACTCGAGCGGCTGCTCAGGATGGAACAGCAGCCACTCGAGCCCGGCGCCGGCGATGGCCCCAAAGAAGGCCGCCCCGGCGGTCTCCGTGATGGCGTCCGGTTCGGGATGGTGGCCCGATTCCTGGGCGACCTCCCTGAGTACGTCGCGATAGAGAACGACGATGGTGGAACGCGCCGGCTTGATCGCGTCGACCCACGGCCTGTCGGTGCGGAACATCTCCGAGGCGACGATCTTGGCTCGCGCCGGATTCTGCTGCAAAACCGTGAGCGTCGCCACGGTCACCGCACGCAAGGCCACGCCGCCCACGACGTTGGACCTTGCGTCACGAATCGCATCGGCGAGGCGATCGAATCCCGACTGCAGGACGTTCTCAAAGATCGCGTCCTTCGAGGGGAAGTGGTAGTACAGGCTTCCCTTCGCAACGTGCGCCTTCTCGGCGATCTCGTCCATCGAGGAGCCGCTGATTCCGTGCCGTGCCGCGACGGATACCGCTGCGCTCATGATGATGTCGCGGGTGGGCGTGCGGGCCACGGAGTCCTCCTTGATGGTGCGGTAGCCGTCTCTCGACGGTGCGTTGCGGGTTAGACAGTGAGTTCTGGGTGCAGACGCGCGATGGTCCACACCTTTTGACGGCCCGTCGCGATCGCGCTGATGACGAGGGAGATTACGAGCAATCCTGTCATGTAGGCCAGCGCTGTCCAGAGGCGGTCGTCGACTCCGCCGCCCATGAGGGCGCGCAAACCGTTGACTACATACGTGGCGGGCATGTACGGGTGGATCGCCGAGAAGAAGCTGGGCGTGGTCTCTACCGGGTACGTTCCGCCCGACGAGGAGAGCTGGAGCATGAGCAGTACCAGGCTCACTACGCGGCCCGCCGCGGTGCCCAACAGGATGATGAACATCTGTTGAAGTGCGAGGAACGCAAGAGTGGTGAGCGCCACGAAAAGCGTGGTGGCGATGAGGTACTCAGGCTCGAGGCCTACCCCGATGACCAGGACGGCCATCATGATCAGAACCTGTCCTGCGGCGATGAAGACCGCGGGGATGTATCCCGTCATGACGGTGCGAATACCCGAGGCATTCGAGGCCAACGGACGGCGTGGAAGCGGCCTCAGGATGAGCCAGGTGATGAGGGCCCCAACGAAGGTGGCGAGGGCGATGAAGAAGGGTGCGAATCCCTCACCAAAGCCCTGCACCTCGTTGACCGTCGTCTCGTCGAGCACCACGGGCGTGGCGATCACGTTTGACAGTGTGGTGATCTCATCGGACGTGTAACTCGGCGCCAAGGCCGCGCTCTGCGCAAGCGTGGTCGAGAACGTGTCGGTTCCCGCGGCCAGTTCGGAGGAGCCGGAGGCCGCGGTGGTCGCACCCTCAGACGCAGCCTGGGCCCCGCTCGCGAGGGAGTCGAGTCCCGTGCTCAGACTGTTCGCACCGCTTTCAGCGGTCGCCGTGCCCGACTCCACCTTCGAGGCGCCAGCGTTGAGCTGTGAGATCGCGTCGGTCAGGACAGGGGCAGACGAAGAAAGCGTTGCCGCGCCGGAAGACACTGCCGAGGCACCGCTCGAAAGTGCCGCAAGGCTGGCACCGTTTGATTCGAGCGTTGCCTCGAGCTGGGCAAGAGTCATGCTCGGATACGCCGCGGCCAGTTGAGCGATGGTCGTGACGCCGGTCGAGACCTGGCTCGCGCCAGCAGCCAAACTTGCCGAGTCCGAGGTCAGGCTAGATGTCTGTGACGCGAGTTGCGTCAGGCCGTCGCTGAGTTCCGACGCGCCGATGTGGAGCGAGTCGAGCCCCTTGGCGAGGCTGTGGCTGCCTGAGGCCGCGTCCGAGGTTCCCGTGCTGAGTTGCGTCAGCCCGTCGTTCAGGTCCGCAATTCCGCCGTCGAGCGCCGTGGCGCCTTCGTTGAGCTGCTGGGCCGCGTCAGATGCCGTCCGGATGCCATCCGCAAGGGTCGTGATCCCCACGAGCATCGTGTTCGCTGTGGTCTGGGTGGTGGTCGCCGCCACGGCGTCACGGACCTGGATCATCGCGTGCTGCCCGAGCGTCGTCGCAAGAAAGCTGTTGGTTTCGTTGTACGACACCTCGATGCGCCCCTCGGTGGGATCCGAGGTCTCGACTGAAGCGAGGTCGGTGGAAAAGTCCGACGGGATCGTGACCGCAAACGTGTAGGTGCCATCGCTCACGCCAGATGCGGCCTCGGCCGCTCCCATGACCTCCCAGCCAAGATCGCCGCCTTCGAGGAGCTCATCGACCACCTGGGTACCTGCGGAGAGGGTTGTGCCGTCAGACATTGCGGCGGGGACGTCTTCGTTGACCAAAGCGATCGGTAAGGCGTCCATGTGCTCATCGGGTGCCCAGAAGGCCCAGAGATAGAGAGCGCCGTAGATCAAGGGGATGAAGAGTAGGACGACGACGGCTGCCTTGGGCAGTACGCCTTGGCGGAAACGCTTGAGTTCGGTTCCTGGGGAAAACAGAGACATGGGGTTCCAGTTCGGGGTTCTAGCGGTCCAGCGTCACGATGGCGCGGGACTCGGGGGAGAAGAGGTTGAGGTCGCGCTCGTCGGCGCTTCCGACGACAAAGAAGACGCCCGACTGCGCGAGCGTTGACAGGCGATCGGCCACGGAGGCCCGCTCGGAGGGGTCCTTGACGTCATCGAGATCGTCGACGAGCACCATGCGGGGGCCCTCGAGGAGGGCAAGTGCGATGCGCAATAGAAGCTCTTGAGCCTCGGTCATGTCGCGCACGAGGGAGTTCGCGTCGGGGGCGACGATCGGGCCAAAGATCGGTTGCAGGATGCGGGACACGTCTTCGGGTCGGAGGTGTCGGACGCGGCGGTACCAGGGTGAGATCCACGTGAGCCTCTCGCGGATGGCCTCGGCGACCTTCGCCTCTGACTCGAGCAGGTCGATCGCGTCGAAGCCGGCGATTCCGGTCAGGCGACGCACCCTGGCGGCGTCCTTCTTGGCGTCGATGCCGAACACGCGAACCGTGCCCTTGTCGATGCGCATGCGACCCGCGGCGGCTAGCAGGAGTGATGTTCTGCCGCTGCCGCGATTTCCCAAAACTAGGGTGATGGGTGCGAATGACGTGGCGCTGAGTGGCCCAAATACAGAGCCTCGGGCGCCGCTTACGGTGGCGCCGTCGATGTCGAGCGCCGAGACGATCGGGGTAGGGACGTCTGGTGTGTCTAGGGCGGCGATGGCCGTCGTGGTCATGAGTTCTCCTCGTTGTACTGACTAGTCAGTCTAACGTGGAAATGGGCGAACTATTCCGGGCCCCAGGACACGGTGGAGATAGAGCGGGCCGAGAGGCTAGGAGCCGAAGGCGCTTGCCGCCGTCACGAAGGCGCCATACAACGACGACGAGCCTGGATCCTGTTCGGGATGCCATTGAACCGCGACGCAGAACGTGAGGTGCGGATCCTCGATGGCCTCGATGACGTCTTCGTCGCTCCAGGCGGAGGCGACGAGTTGGTCACCCAGCACGTCGATCGCCTGGTGGTGATAAACCGGCACGTGGCGTTCCCCGAGGTGCACGCTGGACAAGAGTGTTCCCGATGCCACGGAGATGGGTACAGTCACAAAAACTCCGTCTGTGCCCTGATAACGCGTTGAGCCGACGATGTCGGGCAGGTGTTGGTGCAGCGTTCCGCCCCGCAGCACGTTGAGAACCTGCGCGCCGCGACACACGCCAAGCACGGGCATATTCCTGGCCAACGCCCCACGAAGAAGCGCAAACTCCCACGCGTCGCGATCGTCGCGCGGACGGTCTGTCTCGGCATGTGCCGCGTGGCCATATGCCGCGGGGTTGACGTCGTATCCGCCCGCGATGGACAGGCCGTCGAGTCCGTCGAGGATGCGAGACACGGTCGCGGGGTCAGCCTCTTGTGGAGGGAGAACCACGACGTTTGCGCCGGCGGCGATGATGGGAGAGATATAGGAGGCGGGCAGGAATACGGCGTTGACGTCGAACGCTCCCATTGCCGCGCGATCGAGGTAGCTGGTGACGCCGATGACTGGCCGAGCGGCGCTCACTCCCATCGGCCGATGGAGACGAGGAGCTCCTTGAGGAGGTCGGCCCTGTCGCTCACGATTCCGTCGACGCCTATGGCGATCAGTCGCTCCATCTCGCTGCGCTCGTTGATGGTCCACACATGGACAAGCTTGCCGGCGGAGTGTGCCGATTCCACGTGGCGATTCGTGAGCACCCTGAAGGGGCCGATCGATGCTGGAACCTGCACGGCGTCCACGGCCACGAGCGGCGCGTCCATCGTGGCGCCCACAAAGCCGGCGGCGAAGAACGCGGCTGCCTCCCGAGTGCCAGCCGACGTTGCCACCGGCTTGGACAGCAGCGCCGCGGTGGCCTCGCGTCGGGCCGTCGAGAACGATGCGAGGCATACCCTGTGATGCGCATGAGTGCGTTCGATGGCGGCGGCCACGGGGGCGACTCCCGAAGCGGCCTTCACGTCGATGTTGACGCGCAAATCCGGCCACGTGCCCAGCAGGTCTTCGAGCAGGGGAACGGGCTCGACGCCGCCGATCTTGGCTCCCTTCACCTCGTCCCACGTGAGGTCGGCGACGTCGCCGTGGCCGTCCGTCGTGCGAGTGAGCGCGGCGTCGTGGAGGGCTACCGCCACACCATCCTTGGTGCCGTGCGCGTCGGTCTCGACGTAGCGAAACCCCAAGTCAACGGCGGCTTGGAACGCGGCCATCGAATTCTCGAGCCCGTCGAGGGAGAAGCCTCTGTGCGCAAGCGCGGCTATCGTGCCGTCGGTGTCGAAATATGCGTGGTGTTTCATCCGATCAGACCCTCGATCCATGTCAGGACGGCACCGAAATATGCCGCGCGTGGCTGTTCGCTCGAGAGGCTGAGGTCGTGGACCCCGCCCGCGATCACGAGTTCGGTAACGCTTGAGCCCAGGTGGGGTGTCATGCTGGCGATGACGTCGACGTCGAGGACGGTGTCTTGAGAGTCGAGTCGCGGATTGTCCTCACGGTCGGGTCCAGACGTGTCGGACCTCGCGGCGAGGATCGGTACACCGATGCCGAGCCCGCAGGCCACCCGGCGCTGCGCGTCACGCACCGCGTTGGCCCACGCGGCGCGAATGGGTAGGCCCTCGGGCCCCTTCCAATCGAAGTCGAAGTCCCATCGTCCGCCACCGCTCACGTGCTGATGAGCCGCATAGAGGGAGGGGTGCTGCGACACCACGGCGAGCGGTCGGATCGTAGCGATGGTGGGCAGTCCCACTGAGAACGCGCGCTGGAGCACGCTGTGTCGAGCACCGAACAGAGGGGAGTTCAGCACCAACCCGACGAGGGCTGGATGGGGGAGGTCCGCGGCCCACATCGCGGCGGTCAAGCCGCCTGTCGAGTGCCCGTGAACGACCAGGGGTACACCTGGGTGGAGGTCCGCGATCGCGGTGGCCGCCGCGGCTATTCCGTGAACCTGCTCGTTGACGTGGTGCATGAGATGGGGAACGTCATGGGGCTTAAGCGACCGGCCCGCCCTGGCCAGGTCGACCGCGAAAAACGCGAGACCGGCATCGGTGAAGACTCTTGCCAGATGTGCCTGAAAGAAGTAGTCGTTGTACCCGTGCACGTGCAGAACGGCTGCGCGCGGATGAGGCGGCTGCTTGACCGGGCGTACGAGCGTGCCGTCGCCCACGGGAGTGCGTTCGAAGCCTTCGAGCACGTCCTTCTGCCACACACCCAGCGCGTTCGTCATATCGGCAGATTATCCGCCGTCGTACGTGGTGCGGTGCAGGGTGGGCTTCACCACGGCATGCGACGCTACCGTTCGTTCACCAAAAACATGCAGACTATGCCCATGAGCGATGGCGCCGACGCGATTGACCTGCCCAGTATCCGCGATATGACCCCCAACCCCGCCGACGCAGGGGTGCCTATTCCGCGCAAGAGAGTGATCGCGTGGGCCCTGTGGGACTGGGCCACGCAGCCGTTCAATTCGGTCATCATCACGTTTGTCTTTACCGCGCTCTACCTGACCTCGGACCAGTTCATCGATCCCGAGATCGCCAATCTGGGCGAGGGGAACGCGCAATACGACGCCGCGATCGCGCACCTGACGTCGGGCCTTGGCGCAGCCATCACCGTCGCAGGCATTTTCGTGGCACTCTTCGCGCCGGTCTTGGGGCAGCGAGCGGACGCCACTGGGCGGCGCAAGGCCTGGCTCGGAGTGACGACGGCGCTTTTAGTGGCCTCGATGGCGGGGCTGTTCTTTGTCCAGGGTGCGCCCGCCTACTTCTGGCTTGGTGCCGGGCTGATCGCCTTCGGCTCCGTCGTGTCAGAGATCGCAGGGGTCAACTACAACGCGATGCTCACTCAGGTGTCGACTCCTAAGACCGTGGGAAGAGTGTCCGGCCTCGGCTGGGGTCTGGGATATGTGGGCGGCATCGTCGCCCTCGTGATCGTCGTGGTCGCCGACGGCGCCGACTGGTGGGGGATGGACACCACCAACGGGATGGCGTATCGCCTCATTGCGCTCGGATGCGCGGCCTGGGTGCTGGTGTTTGGCTGGGCCGTCTTCGTGTTTGTGCCCGAGGTCAGGACCGACGGCGCCTCGTCCAGGCGTGTCTCGCCGTGGGGTCATATCGTGCTCTGGATCAGGGGCTACGGCGTGTTGTGGAACGACCTCATGAACCTGTGGCGCACCACGAGGCCCACGCTGTGGTTCCTCTTGGCCTCCGCCGTGTATCGGGATGGACTCGCAGGGGTATTCACCTTCGGTGCCGTGATCGCCTCAAAGTCCTTTGGGTTCTCGAACCAGAATGTGATCCTGTTCGGCATCGCGGCCAACCTCATCGCGGGGGTCTCGACGATCATCGCGGGGCGCTACGACGACCGGCTGGGACCACGTGCCGTGATCCTTGCTGCGTTGAGCCTCATCACCGTGTCCGGAGTCATCGTCGTGGTGTTCCACACGGTGGGGTCGGCGGTCTTCTGGATTTTCGGGCTGGTGCTGAGCGCGTCCGTGGGGCCCGCACAGGCCGCCTCGCGCTCATTGCTCGCCCGCGTCAGTCCCGTGGGCAAGGAGGCGGAGATCTTCGGCCTCTATGCCACCACAGGGCGGGCCGCGTCGTTTATGGCGCCTGGAATGTGGACCCTCATGATCGCGATCACGGGAGCGACGATTTGGGGCACCCTCGGAGTGATCGCTGTAGTGGCCGTGGGTCTGGTGCTCCTGCTCCTGGTGCGGACACCCGCCGATCGCGGCACGATGTAGGGGAACACCTTGGCCACTCGCGGGGTTATATGCCCGGGAGCAATGATCGAAACAGCACCTTCATCGCCACGTCCCCAACCCACGAGGAGCATCATGAGCGTCGTCAGCACTGCACAGGCCACTTGGTCGGGAAATCTCGCCGAGGGGGAGGGTTCGACCACGCTGGTCTCCTCCGGACTGGGCACCTTCGCCACCAACTGGAAGGCCCGCGCCGAGGGTGCCGAGTCGACCACCACTCCCGAGGAACTGCTCGGCGCGGCACACGCCGCGTGTTACACCATGGCCATGTCACATGGCCTTGCCGGAATGGGCCTCGTCGCCACCCGAATTGATGCGCGGGCCGACGTCACCTTCGTTCCAGGGGAGGGGATTACGGGCGTCGCCCTGAGCGTCGTCGCGGAGATCCCTGGCTTCGACCCCGCGGCCTTTGCGGCGTTCGCCGAGGCCGTCAAGGCCGACTGCCCCGTGTCGCAGGCGCTTGCGGGCACCGCAGTGACGCTCGCTTCGGCCGCGCTCCTCTAGGGGAGTCGGGCCTGGCCGAGACATACCCCGTGGGGTATCATCGTTTCATGATGAGCTTCCTCACCGACCTACGAGCCTGGCCCGTCCGCCGATGGTGGTTTGCCCTCGGCACCGCGATCGTGACCTACCTGTTTATCGCGCTACCGACTGACCTGATCGATAATCCGCTGTTCGGGCGCGACGTGCCGCCCACGTCGTGGTCGCGCGGGGCGCTGGTGGTGAGCTCGGTGCTTGCAGGGCTCGTGGCTGCCACGTACGTCCGTACACCCGACTCGGCCCCGAGGGCTCGAGAGGGGCGGCTGGGCGCGGCGGGAGGCATGATCACGTTCTTTGCGGTCGGATGCCCCGTGTGCAACAAGCTCGTGCTGGTCGCGCTCGGCTACTCGGGAGCGCTCAAGTACTTCGGTCCGCTCCAGCCGTACCTGGCCGTCGGCGCGATCCTGCTGCTGGGATGGGCGTTTGTCGGTCGTGTGCGTCGCGAGAAGTCGTGCCGGGTCCCAGGCGCGGCGGCCTCTGACGTTAAGGGCGAAATGAGCCTTCTGGACGACATCGCCAGGTAGCGTGCACGTATGCGCGCCCTCTCCGAGTTTGCTCGTGGTGTCGGCTTCTATTGGCGCGGGTTCAGGACCTGGTCAAGCGATCCCGGTCTCATGGCCGTCGGCCTGCTTCCAGGCCTCATCACGGCATGGCTGTTCGTCATGGCGTTCGTCGCCCTCGTGTGGTGGCTCGACCCGATCTCTACCTGGATTGCCGACCGCTTGGTGGGTGATGGCGGCGCTCATTCGCTCATCGCGTTTGCCGCAGGACTGGGCATCGTGGGGGCCACGGTTCTTATCGTGGTGTACGGCTTCGTGTCGGTGACCTCGGTGGTCGGGCAGCCGTTCTTCGAGCACCTGTCGCATCGCGTCGACGACCGGCTGGGGCCCGTCGCTCCCGGGCCAGAATGGCCGTGGTGGCGCAACGCCTTCCGCGGAGTGGGGGAGGCCCTGCGGATATCGCTCGTGACGATACCGATGTCCGTGGCGCTGGTTCTCGTGGGCCTGGTTCCCGTGGCGGGCACCGTCGTGGCGTGGACCCTTGGGGCCCTTGTCGGTGGCTGGTTCGTAGCGCTGGAGTTCTCCGCAATCCCCTTCGAACGCAGGGGGCTTTTGCTCCGCGACAGGCGCCGAGTACTGGCCGCATGCCGGGCACGCACCCTCGGCTTTGGGGCCATGGCATTCGTGATGGCGGCCTTTGCCCCTGTCGGAGTAGTGATGATGCCCTCGGCGGTGGCAGGCGGAACGCTTTTGGCGCGGTGGGCACTCGATCAAGACCTCGCTGCCAAAAGTCTTGTGGCGGCGCATCATGCCGCCGGCGCCAGCGACTAATTCTGGGCGGTCTCGAGAGACGCCCTGAGTTTTGTCAGTGCGAGCTGGCACGACGGGGGCGATACCTGTAACCCCAACGCGAGCACCTGGTCTGCGAGTTCGGCTCCCGACGCGGTGGCCGCGACGTCCCCAAGCTGGGAGTGGACCGCCGCCTCAAACGCGGGGGCGGCTCGATCGACGGCGGCGGCTCCGGCCTTCGTCAGCGCGACCCACGTGCCCCGCTGGTCGCTTTCGCACGCGATGCGTTCGATCAATCCCTTGCGTTCCATGCGCGACACCTGATGGGAGAGCCGCGACTTTTCCCACGCCAACAGGTGGCCCAGCTCTCCGGCACGTAATCTGAGCTCCGGTGCGGCTCGCAGGGCACTCAAAATCTCGAAATCGGGAAGTGAGACGCCCGCTGAGTGACGTAACTCGTCTTCGACCACGGCGTTGAGCTGACGTGCCGTGAATGACAACGCACGAAACAGCGTGACGTCCACGCTTGCCTGCTCAACCATGTCGATAGCGTAATGGTGCGGCGCGAAGTGTCCACCGGTGACCCGCATTGAGTGCCCGGTTGATTATGGTGGGCCCATGCCTATGCACCGCCTAATCGCCCATACCTCGCTCACGTTGCTTGAGCCGCGATTTGCGGCCATTCGAGCCGAGGAGGGCGTGACACAGGTTCGATCCGACGGTGCGCTCGCCGAGGTCGCCGGCGGGGGACTCGACGCAGATCCCGCGCATATCGAGGGTGACCGCGAAGACCATACCGACGCTCCGTTCGTCACGATTGACCCAGAGGGCTCTACCGACCTCGACCAGGCGGTGCTCATCGAAGCCGATGGCTCGGGGTGGCGGGTCCGCTACGCGATCGCCGACGTGGCGGCACACGTGCTGCCGGGCGGGCCACTCGACCGTGAGTCCTGGGTGCGAGTCGAGACCGTGTACTGCCCCGACATCCGGGTGGCGCTGCATCCGCCCGTCATGTCCGAGGGGTTCGCCTCGTTGCTTCCAGGACAACGCACCAAGGCGGTCGTGTGGGACATGCGTGTCGCAGCCTCGGGGGAACTCGTCGAGGTCGACGTGCGCAGGGCCTGGGTGCGTTCGGTGCGCAAGTATTCGTATGAGGAACTCGCCGTCCGGCCCCCGAGTGAGGCCTCGGCGATGCTCGCTCACCTCGCGGCCTTTGGCTCCGCGCGGCGTGAGGCTCTCGCCAAAGCAGGAGCCGTGACCCTTCCCAAACCGAGCCAAGAGGTTGAGCGTCACGGCGAGGCCCTGACCCTCGAGTTTCGCGCAGGCACGCCCATCGAGGACGACAACGCGCAGGTCTCCCTGCTGACGGGATCTGCCGCGGCCCGGATCATGGTCGAAGCTGGTGTGGGGATCCTGCGGACGATGCCGCCCGCGACGGACGACGCGGTGGCACGCCTACGTCTCCAGGCCTCCGCGATCGGCGTCGCGTGGAACGCGGAGGAGTCCTACGCACAGATGCTGACGACGTTGGATACGAAGAGCCCCCACGCTGCCGCGTTCCTCACGGCAGCCGTATCGCTGTTTCGGGGTGCGGCGTGGGAGCCTTTCGACGTAGAAGGAGACCTTCCGCTTCCGGATCCCCTAACTCATGGAGCCTTGGGAGCCCCATACGCGCATGTGACGGCGCCTTTGCGACGCCTCGTCGACCGCTACGGCACCGAGGTCTGCCTCGCTCATGCCGACGGTAGGCCCGTCCCCGCGTGGGTAAGGGATGCCCTGCCACGCCTTGGTGCCACGATGTCGGGTGGCGTTCGCCGCGGCAACAAGGTCGATCGTGCGTGCCTCGATGCGGTCGAGGCGGCGGTGCTTGCCCCGCATGTGGGCGAGATGTTCGAAGGCGTCGGGCTGGATAGCGACACGGTTCAGCTCGCGTCTCCGGCCGTCATCGCACGATGCCACGGAGAGATTGTTGTGGGCCGCAGGCAACACGTGAGGCTCGTGAGTGCTGACCCAGACAAGGGCGCGCGTTTCGAGGTGGCTTCGTGAGTCATCATGCGAAGCGTGCGCATTGGGAGGCCCGCTACGGCGCGGCCCCAGTATGGACGGGCAGGGTCAATGAACCGCTACGGGCGTGGAGCGAGGCGCATCCTCCTCTGGCGGGCCAACGCGCGCTCGATCTCGCGTGTGGCGAGGGCGGAGACGCCCTGTGGCTCGTCTCCCAGGGGTGGAAGGTCACGGGCGTTGACTTTGCGGTGCCCGCGATTGCCCGGGCGACCGCCGCGGCAACCGCACAAGGTCTCGACATCGAATTCGTGGCCGAGGACGTCACGAGGTGGGTTCCCACAGGGGAGTTCGACCTTGTGTCGTTGTCGTTCTTCCATGAGGCCGTGGAGACCCGCCTCGCCGCCTGGACGGTTGCCGCCTCGGCCGTCTCCGAGGGTGGAACCCTGCTGGTGACCGGGCATGCGGTCGACCCGCGAGTCGGTGCGCCAGGCCCTCCGCACGACTCGCGCTTTGGTCGCGAAGAGCTCGTGGAGCATTTCGGTGAGGGTTGGTCGATGATCCATCGCGAGATCCAACGTGAGGGGTCAGGGCATCACTCGGGTCACATGATGACCGACCTGGCCGTGGAACTTACCCGCGTGGAGCCTCGGGTGGCGTAGACGGTGCACATGAACTTTGTCTCCTTTGAGGTGCCATGAGCGATCAATATGGGTACGGTCGAAGGAGTGGAAAGGAGACACCATGTCGGAAAATGAAGAAACCGTCAGCAGGCACGAGGTCTTTGAGGAGATTCGTGCGAACGAACTCGCACGAGGCGCGAGTGAAGACGAGGCCGCCCGCATCGCTGCGGCGCGCGTTGATCAGGTGATGGAGCTCAAGAAGTCCGAGTAGTAGGGGCTTTGACGCGCGACCCTACGATGGGGCCATGGCAGATGCTTCTCATGCGCCCGAATCGTGGCGCGATCAGGTCACCTTGCCCAACCTCATCACGCTTGCCCGCATCGCCGCGATCGTCGTCTTTGGCGTGTTGCTCGTGGGGGAGATTGATGGCTGGGCCAT